>FSWK01000799.1_pt1 | contig 11081 bp, 8 predicted proteins | sample 1637951 | NCBI WGS metagenome assembly FSWK01 (sample SAMEA3914789, study PRJEB12502) | metagenome | biome: forest; material: soil | place: Canada | collected 2011-07-03 | depth 0.3 m | reverse complement strand
GCGCGCAGGCGGTGACGCTGACGGTGCCGGCGTCGTTCGATGCGGTGGCGCGCGAGCTGACCGTGGCCGCCGCGCGGCAGGCGGGCCTGCCGAACCTGACGCTCCTCGAGGAGCCGCAGGCCGCGCTCTACGCCTGGGTCCAGGGCGCCGGCGACGAGTGGCGCAAGCACGTCCAGCCAGGCGACGTCATCCTGGTCGTGGACGTGGGCGGCGGCACCAGCGACTTCAGCCTGATCGCGGTCGCCGAGAAGGACGGCGCGCTGTCGCTGGAACGCGTCGCGGTCGGCGACCACATCCTGCTCGGCGGCGACAACGTCGACCTCGCGCTCGCGCACCTCGTCAACGAGCGGCTCAAGGCGCAGGGGACGCGGCTCGACAACTGGCAGTTCGCCGCGCTCACCTACGCCTGCCGCAAAGCGAAGGAGAGCGGCGCCTCCGAGATCGCGATCCCGGGGCGCGGCAGCGGGCTGGTCTCGGGGACCATCCGCGCCGCGCTGTCCACCGAAGAGCTGCGGCGCACGGTGGACGCGTTCTTCCCCGAGGTCGAGGTGACCGCGTCTCCGCAGGGCGCGCGGCGCGCGGGCCTCACCACGCTGGGCCTGCCGTACGCGAGCGATCCGGCGGTCACGCGCCACCTCGCGGCTTTCCTGCGCCGCAGCGCTGGAGCCATCGCGGGTGCTTCCGGCACCTTCCTGCACCCGACCGCGCTGCTCTTCAACGGCGGCGTCTTCAAGGACGCGGGGCTTCAGCAACGTCTGGCGTCGCTCATCGATCGCTGGGTCCGGAAGGACGGCGGCGCGCAGGTCAAGGTGCTCGAGAGTCAGTCGCTCGATCTCGCGGTGGCGCTGGGCGCTTCGTACAGCGGGCTCGCGCGGCGCGGGCGCGGCATCCGCATCCGCGGCGGGACCGCGCGCGCCTACTACGTCGGCGTCGAGAGCGCGGCGCCCGCGGTCCCGGGCTTTTCACCGCCCGTGAAAGCGGTCTGCCTCGCGCCCTTCGGCATGGAGGAAGGCAGCCGCGTCGACCTGCCCGGCCTCGAGGTCGGCGCGGTGGTCGGCGACACCGCGCAGTTCCGCTTCTTCGCCTCGAGCGCGCGGCGCGACGACAAGCCGGGCGCGGTGGTGGACGACCTCGACGAGCTGGAGGAGCTGCCGGCCATCGAGGCGCGGCTGCCGCTCGACTCGGGCGCGGCCGGCGACATCGTCCCGGTGGGCCTGCGCAGCGCGGTCACGGAAGTCGGAACGCTCGAGCTGACGCTGGTCGCGGCGCAGGGCGGCCGCAGCTGGAAGCTCGAGTTCTCGGTGCGCGGAGGCTAGAGGATCTTGGCGCTGCGCTACGCGGTCGGCATCGATCTGGGGACCTCCAACACCGCGCTCGCGTACGCGGCGCTCGACGAGCGCGACCCGCAGGTCCGCATCTTCGAGGTGCCGCAGCTGGTGGCGGCCGGCTCCACCGCGGCGCGGCCGCTGTTGCCTTCGCATCTCTACCTGCCCGGCGCGCACGAGCTGTCCGCCGAGGCGCTGGCGCTGCCGTGGGGCCCGGCTGAGACCGCCGAGTCCGCGGTGGGCGTCTTCGCGCGCGATCAGGGCGCGCGCGTCCCCGGCCGCCACGTCAGCTCGGCCAAGAGCTGGCTGTGCCATCCGAGCGTCGACCGGACCGCGGAGATCCTCCCCTGGGGCGCGCCGCCCGAGGTCGCGCGCATCTCGCCGGTGACCGCGAGCGCGCGCATCCTCGCCCATCTGCGCCGGGCCTGGGACGCGCAGCACCCCGACGCGCCGCTCGCCGCGCAGGACCTGGTGGTCACCGTGCCGGCGTCGTTCGACGAGGGAGCGCGGGCGCTCACGCTGCGGGCCGCGGCCGAGGCCGGGCTGCCGAAGCTGCTGCTGCTCGAGGAGCCGCAGGCCGCCTTCTACGACTGGACCCGCGTGCACCGCGCCTCGCTCGACGAGGCGCTCGCGGGCGTCTCGCTGGTGCTGGTCGTCGACGTCGGCGGCGGGACCACCGACCTGACGCTCATCCGCGCGCAGCGGCCGCCCGACGGCGCGCCTGTGCTGGAGCGGCTCGCCGTCGGAGACCATCTCCTGCTGGGCGGCGACAACATGGACATCGCGCTGGCGCGGACGGCCGAGCAGCGGCTGGGGCAGAAGCTCGCCGCGGGCCAGTGGGGCGCGCTGGTGCAGGCGTGCCGCGCCGCCAAGGAGCTGCTGCTGCGGGACGACGCGCCGGAGCGGACCAGCGTCGCGGTTCCGGGAGCGGGGAGCCGGCTGATCGGCGGCGCGCTCAGCGCCGAGCTGGGCCGAGAAGAAGTCCGCGCGCTGCTGTGCGACGGCTTCTTCCCGCGCGTGGCGGCCACCGATGCGCCCGCCCGCGCCGCGCGCGCCGCCGGCCTCGCCGAGCTGGGCCTGCCTTACGCCAGCGACCCCGCCATCACGCGGCACATCGCGGCCTTCCTCGCGCGCCACGCCCGCACGGTCGGCGGCGCCGCGGTCGACGCCGTGCTCTACAACGGCGGCGCGCTGGCGCCAGATTTGTTATCGAATCGGTTAACGAACATTATCGAAAGCTGGGGCAGCACGAAAGTCCGCCGGCTGCGCAACGACGCGCCCGACCTGGCGGTGGCGCGCGGCGCGGCGACCTATGCCTTGGTCCGCCGGGGCCTGGGCCTGCGCATCGGCGGCGGCAGCGCGCGGACGTATTACATCGGCGTCGGCGAGCGCGAGGCGGTCTGCGTGGTCCCGCGCGGCGCCGGCGAGGGCAGCGAGCAGGAGATCCGCGGCCGCGAGTTCGGCCTGGTGCTGGGCAAGCCGGTGCGGTTCCGGCTCTTCGCCTCGTCCGGGTTCCGGCCCGAGCAGCCCGGCGATCTGATCGCGCTCGAGGGCCCCGCGGCGGAAGACCTCGCCGAGCTGCCGCCGCTCCAGACCGTCATCGAGGGACAGGGCACGGCGCAGGTGCGCATCAAGGCCGCGGTCACCGAGATCGGCACGCTGGAGATCTTCTGCGTCGGGAGTCCTGAGCAAGGCGCGTGGAAGCTGGAGTTCCAGCTGCGCCAGGGCGCCGAGCTGGGCGCGCTGTCGGCGCTGCCGCGCACCATCGACGCGGCCCGCGAGGTGCTGCAGCAGATCTTCGGCAAGAAGCCGGTGCCGGGCGCGAACGCGAAGGACACCTGGCGCAGCTTGGAGAAAGCGCTCGGGGAGCGCGCGGGCTGGAGCCTCGCGGTCAACCGCGACCTCTGGGGCGTGCTCTGGGCGGGCGCGCAGCGGCGGCGGCGCAGCGCCGATCACGAGCGCGTCTTCCTCGGCCTCGCCGGCTTCCTGCTGCGGCCCGGCTTCGGCGCGCCGCTCGACCACTGGCGGGTCGAGCAGACCTGGACGCTCTTCGAGCAGCACCTGACCCATCACAAGGACCCCGCGGTCTGGGCCGCCTGGTGGGTGCTCTGGCGGCGCATCGCCGCGGGGCTGTCCGAGCGCGAGCACGACGCGCTGTTCGAGGCCATCGCGCCGCACCTCAAGCCGCCGCCGAAGGGCCGCGTGGCGAATCCCGGCAAGAAGCCGCCCGGCCTGGGCGTCGACGAGATGGTGCGGCTCTTGGGCGCGCTCGAGCGGCTCCCGCCGGCGCGGAAGATCGAGGCCGCGGGGTGGCTGCTGGAGAAGCTCGAGCCGGGCAAGCGGCCCCCGCCGGGCGTCGTCTGGGCGCTGGGCCGGCTGGGCGCGCGCGTGCCGGTCGCGGGCGCGGCGCACCACACCGTGCCGCCCGAGGTCGCGACGGCGTGGCTGGCGCAGCTGATGGCGCTGGACTTCCGGACTGCCGAGGAGGCGCCGTTCGCGGTGGCGCAGCTGGCGCGGCTCTCGGGAGATCGCGCGCGCGACCTCGACGAGCCGCTGCGGCTGCAGGCGGCCGCGCGCCTTGCGCAGGCGGGCGCGCCGGCGGAGTGGGCCGCCGCCATCCGCGAGGTCCATGCCCTGGGCGAAAAGGACGAGCAGCGCGTCTTCGGCGAGGCGCTCCCCACCGGCCTGCACCTCGCTTGATCCGGGGACACCATACGCATTCTGTTCAGGCGCCCTCCGGAACTGCCGGAGGTGGAAAATGCGTATGGTGTCCCCAGATTTTCTGGTTGGTGCCAGTCCGATCGGCAGTGGCTACTTTTGCAGCATGCGAATGTCGACTCGCGCGAGCCTGCTGCGCAGCCGCACTCCCTCTCCGCTGGGCGCGCTGGTGCGCGGCATGGTCGCGGGCATGGCCGGCGCGGCGCTCCAGTCGCTCTTCTTCCGCGCCACGGCCCGCTGGTCACCAGAGCCCACCAGTGTCGCCCCGGCGAATGGCGGCAAGCCCGCGCGCGAGCAGAGCGAGAACACCCTCGAGACCGCCGGCCGCCGCGTGGTCGAGGGCCTGATGAAGCGCGGCCCGCTGCGCGCCGCCGAGAAGCGCCGCGCCGCCACCGCGGTGCACTACCTCTTCGGCGCGGCCTGGGGCGGCCTCTACGGCTTGTGGCGGGAGAGCGGGCGCTCGTCGGGCACCGCGTTCGGTGCGCTGGTGTGGCTGGCGAGCGACAACCTCATCCTGCCGGCCTTCCGGCTCGCGGGCTGGCCGCGGCGCTATCGGCTCGCGGAGCACGGCTACGCCCTGCAGGCGCACCTGGCCTATGGCGTCGGCACCGCTGCTGCGTACGCGCTGCTGCGCGACGTGGGCGCGGCTCCGCTCGCCGCGCTGCCGGCGCTGATCGCGCTGCAGGCCCGCGCCTGGGCGCTGCGGACGCCGCCCGGCCGGCTGCTCCAGCGCGCGCAGCCGTGGCCGAAAAGGTTCTTCAACCAGTTTGCGAATCGCGTCGCGCTGGCTTAAGTCGCGCGTCATGCCGAGCTACATCCACGGCGAGACCGACCCGGCCGAGGTCGCCCGTCTCGAGAAGCAGGCCCGCTTCCTCACCCGCTGGATCCTCGACGGCGTCGAGGCGGGCCCCGGCGCGCGCGTGCTCGACCTCGCCTGCGGCACTGGCGCCATGGCGCGCCGCCTGCTGGCGCGGCTCCCCGATGTCCGCCTCACCGGCTGCGACCTCTCGCGCACGCAGCTGATGGCCGCGCGGCAGCAGAGTCCGGGCCTGCCGCTGGTCAACGCCGACGCCGCGCGGCTGCCCTTCGCGGACCGGACCTTCGACGTCGTGCACTGGTCGTGGCTGCTGGAGCACGTCCGGCCCGCGCACGCGCAGGCCATCCTGATCGAGGTCCGCCGCGTCGTCGCCCAGGCCGGCTGCGCCTGGATGACCGAGGTGGACAACGACAGCCTCGCCTTCTGGCCGCGGCTGCCGCTGGTCGAGGAGTGCTTCCGCTCGCTCTGGCGCGCGCAGGAGCAGGGCGGCGGCGACCCCATCATCGGCCGCAAGCTGCAGGGGCTGTGCGCGCTGGCGGGCTTCACCGACGTGCAGGTGCAGCCGCTGACGTTCCACTTCCACAACGGCTCGCCGCCCGGCTACTTCCGCGGGATGCTCGAGGAGTTCGCGGAGATCCTGCTCAGCGCCCGCGAGTCGCTGCCCGCCGGCCTGAAGCTGCGCGCCGACGAGGGCGCGGCGCAGCTGATCGCGCTCGACGGCACCCCGGGCGCGTCGTTCACCTATACGTGCTTCCGGGTCCGCGCCGCGCGCTGAAAGCGCAGGCTGCGGCCGGCGACGTGCGTCTCGTCGAGCCGCCGCTTGTGCGCCGAGAGCAGGTCGCTGCGGCACAGCATGCCCACCGGCACGCGCGGCTGTTGGCGCGAGACCACCGGGAGGCGCCCCACTCCCTCCTGCACCATGAGGTCGGCGGCCTCGCGCAGCGAGCTGTCCTCGAACGCCACCGCCACCGGACGCCGCACCAGCTCGCGCACGCGCAGGCCTTCGGAGTGGCGCGGGTCCAGCAGATCGCGCCGCGTCAGCACCCCGACCAGCTCTCCCTTCCCATCCACGACCGGAAAGCCCTGGTGCTGGCTGCCCTCGGCGCCCGCCGCGATCCACGCGCGCACCGTCGAGAGCAGATCGGCGGCCTGCAGCGACACCACCGGCTTCGCCGCGCACGCGGAGACCAGGATCTGATCGAGGAAGTCCGCGGCGTACTCGCCGGGCACGCGCGTCCCGCGGCGGACGATCTTCTCGGTCATGATGGTGTTGCGCATCAGCAGGCAGGAGATGAGAAACGCGGCGCTGCAGCCGCCCAACAGCGGCAGGAGACCCAGCGGCTGGCGCGTGGTCTCGAAGGCGAAGACGACGGAAGTCAGCAGCGCGCGAGAGGCCCCCGCGAACATGGCCGCCATGCCCACCAGCGCGGCGATGCGGACGTCGACGCCCAGCAGCGGGAACGCCGCGGCCGCCGCCGCGCCGAGCAGCCCGCCCAGGCCGCCGCCGATGGTGAAGAGCGGCGCGAGCGTGCCGCCCGAGGTGCCGCTGCCCAGCGAGATCGACCAGGAGAGGAACTTGAAGCCGCAAAGGACGAGCAGCGCCTGTCCGCCGAGGTCGCCGCCGAGGATGCGGTCGATGTTGTCGTAGCCGACGCCGAGCGTGTGGGGAGCGAACCAGCCGCAGACGCCGACCGCGACCGCGCCCAGCGCGGGCCACCACATCCAGTGGATGGGAAGGTGATCGAAGAGATCCTCGACGGCGTAGACGATCTTCGTCACGCCCACCGAGGCGACGCCGACCAGCGCGCCGAGGAGCACGTAGACCGTCAGCGCGCCGCCGCCCGGCTGCGCGAGGCTGGCCATGGCGAACGCCGGCGCGGTGCCGGCAAAGCCGATGCGCACCGCGGCGGCGCCGGCGGCCGCGAGCGCCACCGGAATCAGCGAGCGCGGCCGCAGCTCGAACAGCAGCAGCTCGACCGCCAGCAGCACCGCGCTCACCGGGCTGCCGAAGGTCGCGGACATGCCGGCCGCGGCACCGGCGGCGAGCAGCGTCTTGCGCTCGTCGGCGGTGGTGTGGAGCAGCTGGCCGATCAGCGAGCCGACCGCGCCGCCGGTGGCGATGATGGGACCCTCGGCGCCGAACGGCCCGCCGGTGCCGATGGAGATGGCCGCCGAGAGAGGCTTGAGCAGCGTGAGACGCGCGGGGATGCGGCTCTGGTTGAGCAGCACCTGCTCCATCGCTTCAGGGATGCCGTGGCCGCGGATGGCCGCCGAGCCGTAGCGCGCCATCACGCCGACCACCAGCGCGCCCAGCACCGGCACGGCGATCACCCAGAGGCCCAGCTGGTTGCCGGCGGGCGAGCTGAAGGTGGTGGAGAGCCGGCCGTAGAACGACAGGTTGGTGACCAGGCCGATGAGCCGCGTCAGCAGCTGCGCGATGCCCCCCGCGACCAGTCCGAGCGCGACGGCGATGGCCGACAGCAGGACGACGCGCTTGTCGACCAGCGCGCGCTCGGCGGGCACGCGCGCATCCAGCAGCGCGGGGCCGAGCGACGGCGCGACCGCGAGACCTTCGGTGGTCTGGCCTTCGGCGAGCTCGCTACCGGGCACGCCTGCGCTCCTCGAAGAACATCTCCGGCGGCTGCGCGGCGAGGCCCAGCCCCGCGACCAGCGCGGTGAGCGAACGGGCCAGCGCGCGCCGGTCGCGGGCGTCCAGCTGCTCGAGGGCGGCGAGGAGCTTCTCCTGCGCCAGCGGCGGCGCGCGGCGCAGCAGCGCCCGTCCCGGCGGCAGCAGCGACAGCTCCAGGCGCCGGCCGTCCCGCGCGGACTTCTTGCGCGCGACCAGCCCCGCGTCCACCAGCCGCTGCACCACCACCGAGACGGAGCTCTCGTGCGTCGCGGTCCGCTCGGCCAGATCGCGCAGCGAGAGCGCCGCGCCCGCCTTGAGCTGCTGCAGCACGAAGAGCTGCGCGCCCGACACGCCCGCGCGCCGCTGGGCGGCTCCCGAGGACTCGCGGAGCAGGCGGACGATGCGGCGGATGGCGTCGAGCGAGGCGCGGACCTCGCGGGCGGCGGCCGGAATTGCTTGGGATCCCATGGAACAGCTGTTAGCGCGGGCCGGCCGGGGGCGCAAGCTGGCGTCCGAAAAAGATTGGGCTCCCAAGCAATCGGCCCGCCGCGCCGCGGCCGGACCGCACTGTGCTAGACCCGCGGTCGGGCCGGGCGGGACGCCGGCGAGGAGGACTCCGATGGCGAAATGGTTCTTCGAGCCCGGCCACACGGCGGCCGGCTTCTGCGTCCGGCACATGATGGTGACCTTCGTGCGCGGGCACTTCAAGGACGTGCACGGCTCGCTGGAGTTCGACGAGCGCAGCCCGGGCCTGGGCACGGTCGAGGTGGTGATCGACGCGCGCGCGCTCTGGACCGGCGAGAAGGATCGCGACGCGCACCTGCGCAGCAAGGACTTCCTCGACGTCGAGACGTTCCCGGAGATCCGCTTCCGCGGCGCGACCTCGGCCCGGACCGGGGCCAACGACTGGCACGTCGCCGGCGAGCTGACCATCCGCGGCGTGACCCGGCCGGCGCTGCTGGAGGTCCACTACCTGGGCAGCTGGCAGACGCCCTGGTGGGAGGACGGCCGCGACCAGGGGCCGAAGACGCGTGCGGGGTTCCTCGCGCGCACCACCATCAACCGGCACGACTTCGGCGTGAGCTGGAACAGCGCGCTGGACGCCGGCGGCTTCGTGGTCGGCGACGTCGTCGAGATCACGCTCGACGCGGAGGCGATTCGAGAGGGGTAGAGGGCCACGCGCCTCTCCGGGCGGCAAACGCCAGGGGATGGTGTCGCCGGAGTCAGTGGACGGTGAAGGCTTTCGCGAGCGCCTTCATCCGCGGCGTGCGCAGGCGCCGGTTGAGCTTCCGCGTTGGAGCCTTGCGCGGCTTCTTCGCCAGCGCGGCCGGCACCGCGTCGCGGCCGGTGCGCAGCAGCGCGAGCAGCGCCTCCTCGAACTCCCGGCGCCGCCTGCCGGCCGCCACCAGCTCGTCGGGCCGGGCGAAGTAGCAGCCCACCACCGCGCCCTTCTCGAAGCTCGTCACCACCGACGGCCAGATGTACGAGGTGCGGCAGACCGCGGGCGTGTTGCCCAGCTGCGCGGCGGTCTCCTGGATGGCGACGGTGATCATCCGGCGGCGGTCGGTGCGGCCCTCGACCACCTCGGCATTGAGCCGCGCCAGCGCGGACGCGCAGATCATCGTGCCCGCCCAGGTGCGGAAGTCCTTGGCCGAGAAGCGGCCGCCCATCACTTCCTTGATGTACTCATTGATGTGGCGGCGCCGGATGTTCACCACGCTGCCGTCCTCCGCCAGGTACTGGAAGAGATCCTTGCCGGGCAGCGCCTGGAGCTCGCGGACGATGCGCGCGACGCGGCGATCGGTGAGCTCGCGCACCTGGCGCTGCTTCGACTTGCCCAGGTAGTCGAAGCGGACCGCGCTGCCGCGCACGCGGACGTGGCGGTTCTGCAGCGTGGCGATGCCGAAGCTGCCGTTCTCCTTCGCGTACACCTGCGAGCCCGGCCGCATGAAGCAGGTCGAGAGGATGCGCAGGATGCACGCCATCACTTTCTCGCGCGGCAGGCCGGGCAGCTTGAGGTCGCGATCGATCACGCGCCGCAGCTGGGGCAGCGCGGTGCCGAAGCGGATCAGCCGGTCGTACTTGCGCAGCTCCCGCTCGCGGATCGCCTGGGGCGAGTAGCGGTACTGCCAGCGGCCCTTCGCGTCGCGGCCCACCGCCTGCAGCCGCGCGCGGGCGCTGCGCGCGATGGCCACGTCCTTCCAGGCCGGTGGAAGGCCCAGCGAGCGGACCCGGTCGAGCTCGGCCCTCGGCGCGCCCAGGTACCGGAAGCCTGCCTTTGGTGTCCCTGCCCGCTTGATGCCCGACGCCTGGAGCCGCTCGATCCCGGTCATGTGCCAGTCAAGATGGGTCGCGGTCGCCGCGTGTGCAAAGCTGTCGCCGTGCTGCTCGCGCTGCTGCTGCTGCGAATCCATGTGCTGGGCCTGCTGCACCCGCACTCCGCGCTGGTGTGGCCCGACGGCGCGGCGACGCCGATCGTGGCGCGGCCGGGCGAGAGCTACGGCAAGCTGCGCGTCGCGGTCCAGGTGCCCGGCCTGCCCCGCCGCGAGTACGCCGGCAGCCTCGAGGTGCGGGCGGGCAAGCGCGAGCTGGAGCTGACCAACGTCGTCGGGCTGGAGGACTACGTGGCGTCCGTGGTCGGGTCCGAGATCGGCCTTGCGGCGCCGCCGGCCGCGCGCGAGGCGCTCGCCACGGTGGCGCGCTCGTTCGCGCTGCGGCGCGAGCACCTCTGCGACACCACGCACTGCCAGCTCTACTTCGGCAAGGCCGCGGCCGCTCCGCTGCCGGGTCCGCCGGAGGTGCTGCGCGGCAGCGCGGGCCGGGTGGCGCCCACGCTGCATTCCGCGTTCTGCGGCGGCACCACGCGCGATGTCCGCGCCGTCTGGCCGAGGGCGGACACCGACGAGGTCGAGGCGAGCGCCGCGGTGGCGGACGGCTGCGCGGCCGAGGGGCGGCCGAGGCAGGGCCATGCAGTGGGGTTGTGCCAGCAGGGCGCCATCCGGCTCGCAACGCAGGGCCTCTCGGCGCATCAGATCCTGGCCTTCTACTTCCCCACTTTGCGGTCGCTTGCTTTCTGACCCCTTTTCGGGTTACGGAGCGCGCCCCGCAGAGGCGGAATGTAGGGCATTGCGGCGGTTGTTCCAGCGGCATCGGGACAGTCGTCCCTCACGCACAAGAAGGGCGGACGCGACGTGGCTATCAACATGGACATCATCCGGAACATCGGAATCTCAGCGCACATCGACTCGGGCAAGACGACCCTGACCGAGCGCATCCTGTATTACACGGGGAAGATCCACAAGATCGAGGAGGTCCACGGCAAGAGCGGCGTGGGCGCCAAGATGGACTCGATGGATCTCGAGCGCGAGAAGGGCATCACCATCCAGTCGGCGGCGACCTACTGCGAGTGGGACGTCACCGAGACCGGCTCGCGCCCCACGCACAACATCAACATCATCGACACGCCCGGACACGTGGACTTCACCATCGAGGTGGAGCGCGCGCTGCGCGTCCTCGACGGCGCGATCCTCGTCCTCGACTCGGGCAAGGGGGTCCAGAGCCAGTCGATCACGGTCGACAAGCAGATGAAGCG
>FSWK01000637.1_pt1 | contig 11082 bp, 9 predicted proteins | sample 1637951 | NCBI WGS metagenome assembly FSWK01 (sample SAMEA3914789, study PRJEB12502) | metagenome | biome: forest; material: soil | place: Canada | collected 2011-07-03 | depth 0.3 m | reverse complement strand
GTGCTCGCCTGGGCGATGTCGTGCTCGCAGCCCTGGCGAATGGGACCGGACGCAACGGCCGCGCAGCCGCGCGCGGCGCCGGCGGCGAGCGCGGCGTTCTGCGACGCCTGCTCGCGGCCCTCGATGCGCCGGGCGCCGGCCGGCGGTGCCGCGCCCTCGAACGTGCAGCGCTCGCCGCGAACGATCTTGTCGAGCGTGCACGCGAATGCGGTGGGCGCGTCGTCGACCGGAGCAGGACCCGCGGCGTCGGCCGGCAGGGTTGCCTGGGCAAGGACCACCGCCAGCAGGATGGCGACCATCTTCACCTCACGTGAGGGGGCATCGAGCAAGTAGACGCCTCCTCGCGCGCTCTATTCAAGGTGAACCGGCTACTCGCGCTCGATCACCAGCTTGTCGTCGTCCACGTTGACGACCACCTTGCCTCCCGGCTCGAGGTCGCCGAAGAGGATGCGCTCGGCCAGCGGCTTCTTCAGCACCTGCTGGATGAGCCGGCCCATGGGCCGCGCCCCGAACTGCGGCGAGAAGCCGTGCTGGGCGAGCCACCGGCGCGCGGCCGGCGACAGCTCCAGCTCGACCTTCTTCTCGCGCAGCTGCACGCGCAGCTCGTCGACCTGCTTGTCCACCACCTTCTCGATGATCTCCTCCGGCAGGGACGAGAACGCGATCCAGCCGTCGAGGCGGTTGCGGAACTCGGGGCTGAACGTCCGCTCGATGGCGGCCTTGCCCTGGCCACCGCCGCCGCTGGTGTCCAGAGAGAAGGCGTCGCTCGTGTCGTCGACCTTGGTGCCCTGGAGCATGAAGTTGCGGCCTGCCGAGCCGAAGCCCATCCGCGCCGACGACATCTCGCGCGCGCCAGCGTTGGTGGTGAAGATGAGCACCACGTGACGGAAGTCGGCCTGCCGGCCGTTGTTGTCGGTGAGCGTGGCGTGGTCCATCACCTGCAGCAGCAGGTCGAAGAGGTCGTGGTGCGCCTTCTCGATCTCGTCGAGCAGCAGGATGGCGTGCGGCGACTTGCGGATGGCGTCGGTCAGCATGCCGCCCTGGTCGAAGCCGACATATCCCGGCGGCGCGCCGATGAGCCGCGAGACGGTGTGCTTCTCCATGTACTCGGACATGTCGAAGCGGATGAGCGGCACGCCCATGATCCGCGAGAGCTGCCGCGCCAGCTCCGTCTTGCCGACGCCGGTGGGGCCGGAGAAGAGGAACGAGCCGATTGGCTTGGTGGGGCTCGCCAAGCCGGAGCGCGAGAGGAGAATGGCGCTGGCCAGCGCCTCGATGGCCGCGTCCTGCCCGTAGACCACCTTCTTCAGCTCGGGCCCCAGCGCCTTGAGCGAGGTCTTGTCGTCGGAGCTGACCGACCGCGCCGGGATGCGCGCGATCTTGGCGACTACCTGCTCGATCTCGTGGACGCCGATGACCGCGACCCGCTGCTCCTTGGGGATGATCCGCTGCAGCGCGCCCGCTTCGTCGATGACGTCGATGGCCTTGTCGGGCAGGTGCCGGTCGACCAGGTGCTTGGCGGAGAGGTCCACCGCGGCCTCGAGCGCCTCGGGCGAGAACTTCACCCCGTGGTGCTCCTCGTAGCGGCTCTTGAGCCCCTGCAGGATGGTGACCGCTTCGTCGCGCGACGGCTCGAGGACCTCGATCTTCTGGAAGCGCCGCGCCAGCGCCTTGTCGCGATCGAATGACGCCTTGAAGTCCGAGAAGGTGGTCGAGCCGATGCAGCGCAGCTCGCCGTTCGCCAGCGCCGGCTTGAGGAGATTGCTGGCGTCCATCGAGCCGCCGGAGGTGGCGCCCGCGCCCACCAGCATGTGGATCTCGTCGATGAAGAGGATGGCGCCGGGCTTGGCCGCCAGCGCCTTGACGACGGCCTTCAGCCGCTCCTCGAACTGGCCGCGGAACTTGGTGCCCGCCAGCAGCGCGCCGAGATCGAGCGCGTACAGCGGCGCGCCCTTGAGGATCTCCGGGACCTTGTCCTCGTGGATCCAGATGGCGAGGCCTTCGGCGATGGCGGTCTTGCCCACGCCCGGCTCGCCCACCAGCACCGGGTTGTTCTTGCGCCGGCGGCAGAGCACCTGGACGGTGCGCTCCAGCTCGGCCTGCCGGCCCACCAGCGGATCGATGCGGCCCTCGGCTGCGCGCAGGATCAGGTCGACGCAGTAGGCCGCCAGCGGATCGTCGGCCGCGCCGCCGTCGTCGTCCTCTCCCTCGGCGTGCAGCCGGCCCTCGTCGTCGCTCTCGCCCTCGTTGCCGCCCGCCGGCGAGAGGCCGCGGGGGTCGCTGATCTTGAGCGCGCCGTGCGAGATGTAACGCAGCAGGTCCAGCCGCGAGACGCCCTGCCGCTCGAGGATGAAGAGCGCCTGCGAGTCGCGCTCGCGGTACATGGCGACCAGCACGCTGCCCGAGTCGATCTGCTCCTTGCCCGACGACTGCACCTGCATGGCGGCGCGCTCGAGCACGCGCTGGAAGGCGCGGGTGAACTCGGGCTCGCGCGGCTCGTCTTCGGGCAGCTGCGGCTGCGAGGAGCCGAGGTGCTCCTCCAGCTCGCGCTTGAGGTCGGGCAGCTTCGCCCCGCAGGCCCGGAGGATGCGCAGCGCGACCGGGTCCTTCAAGAGCGCGAGCAGCAGGTGCTCGAGGGTGACGTGCTCGTGGCGGCGCTGGCGCGCCTCTTCGGTGGCCAGGCGCAGCGTGGACTCAAGCTCTTTCGTGATCGACAGGCTCATTCTGGTTCCATCGTACAGAGAAAGGGGAACTCCGCCGCCTTCGCCAGGCGCTCGACCGTGGCCACTTTGGTCTCGGCGATCTCGTGAGTGTAAACGCCGGCGACGCAAAAGCCATTGTGATGGACCTGCAGCATCAGCTCGGTGGCGTCGGCGGCCGTCCGGCTGAACACCACGGTCAGGACGTGGATGACGAACTCCATGGTGGTGAAGTCATCGTTGTGAAGGATGACCTTCCACTGCCGCGGTTTCTGGGCGCGGGTCTTTTTCTCCGTCGCCACCGCGACGTCGCTGTCCTCACGGGGGGTCGGTCGTCCTTTGGGCATCGCATGCCGATCGTATCGCAGGAGGGTCCGACATTCACTCGGAGCTGGCACCGCGGGCACTCGAGGATGCGCTAGACTGCCCGGGTGGACACGCGCGCTCTCTATCACTCCGCCGGGACCGAGAGCCGGATCTGGCGCGCGCTCCAGACCGCCGGGGAGTTCCAGATGGGCGAGGCGCCGCCACAGAAGACGATGCGCAGGCTGGCGGCCATCCTCGAGGAGGAGCAGATCCCCTACGCAGTGGCCGGCGCGCTCGCGCTCAACCAGCACGGGTACCAGCGGCTCACGGTCGACCTGGATCTGCTGCTGACGCGCGAAGGTCTGGCCGCGCTGAAGGCCCGGGTGCTGGGGCTCGGCTACGTCGAGCGCTTCCCGGGAAGCAAGGGGCTGCGCGACACCGAGAACAACGTCGGCATCGACATCCTGCTGACCGGCGATTTTCCCGGGGACGGAAAGCCGAAGCCGATCGCTTTTCCCCATCCGGCCCAGGCCAGCCTGCTCGTCGAGGGCGTCCGCTACCTCGAGCTCGGCAAGCTGATCGAGCTCAAGCTGGCCTCCGGCCTGAGCGCGCCGCACCGGATGAAGGATCTGGCGGACGTGCTCGAGCTGATCCGCGCCGTGAAGCTGCCGCGCGAGCTGGGGCGCGAGCTCGATGAGAGCGTCCGCGGGAAGTACGACGAGCTCTGGCTCGCTGCCGCCTCGGCGCCGCCCGACGAAGACTACTGAGGAGCCCGGCTGCGCTTGAAGTCGCGCGGGGCGCGGTGTACTCAGGGCGCCGCCGATGCGGACCGCCATCCTGACCGACATCCACGCCAACCTCGAGGCCCTGACGGCGTGCATCGAGGCGGCGCAGGCGCAGCAGGTCGATCGGTTCGTCTGCCTGGGCGATACCGTCGGCTACGGCGCCGATCCCAACGCCGCCTGCGATCTGGTGCGCCAGCATTGCCAGTTCGCGGTGCTCGGCAACCACGACGCGGCGGTCGCCGGCCGCATGGACTACAGCTACTACTACTCCGCCGCACGCGAGGTGCTGGACTGGACCGCGCTGCAGCTCAGCGCGGAGAACCTCGCGTGGCTGCGCTCGCTGCCCTACCAGCAGGTCGAGGGCGCGGTGACCTTCGGGCACGCCTCGCCGCGCGACCCGGCCGCCTTCGAGTACGTCTTCGCGCTGGAGCAGGCGGAGGACCTGGTGGTCCGCGCCGAGACGCTCGCGCACCTGACCTTCATCGGCCACTCGCACCTGCAGCGCGCCTTCCTGCTCGGCGCCACCGTCAAGGACGTCTGGGCCGAGTGCGTGCGCATCGACCCGGGCAGCAAGTACCTCTGCTCCATCGGCAGCTGCGGCCAGCCGCGCGACTACGACCCGCGCTCCTGCTTCGGCGTCTGGGACGACGAGAGCCGCACCGTCGAGTTCCACCGCGTCGCTTACGACGCCGAGAAGACCGCCCGCAAGATCCTCGAGGCCGGCCTCTCGCCGCACTTCGCCCGAAGGCTCCTGCACGGAGTGTGATGGACTTTCCGCGCCATCTGCTCGAGATCGAGGCGCTGACGCGCGCCCAGATCGAGCTGTTGCTCGCGCTGGCGGGCCGCTTCAAGCGCGAGCGCGCGGCGGCGCGGGCCGGGCTCGAGAGCGGCGCTGTCGCCGAGCCGGACCGTCGCGGGCTGCTGCGCGGCCGCACGGTGGTGACGCTCTTCTTCGAGGCCTCCACCCGCACGCGCGCCAGCTTCGAGGTCGCCGCGCGCGCGCTGGGCGCCGACGTGCTCAGCTTCCAGAAGGACGCCTCCAGCGTCAGCAAGGGCGAATCGCTCGAGGACACCGTGCGCAACCTGGACGCCATCGGCGCTGACGCGCTGGTGCTGCGTCACCCGGCGGCGGGCGCGCACCGGCTGGTCGCGCGCGCGGTGAAGGCGTCGGTGATCAACGGCGGCGACGGCGCGCACGAGCACCCGACGCAGGCGCTGCTGGACGCGCTGTCGTTGAGGGAAAAGCTCGGCACGCTCGAGGGCAAGGTCGTCAGCATCGTCGGCGACATCGCGCACAGCCGGGTGGCGCGCTCCAACATCCACTGCCTGAGCAAGCTGGGCGCCCGGGTGCGCGTGGGCGGGCCCAGCACGGTGATCCCGCTCGGCATCGAGAAGCTCGGCTGCACCGTCGTGCGCAGCCTCAAAGAAGCGCTCGAGGGCGCCGACGCGGTCATGGCCCTGCGCATCCAGAGCGAGCGCATCGGCGACGCGCGGCTGCCGGGCGCCCGCGACTACGCCCGGACCTGGGGCCTCAACTCGCGCACGCTCGCTCTCTTGCCGAAGGACGCCGTCATCCTGCACCCGGGACCGGTGAACCGCGGGGTCGAGATGTCCAACGACGTGCTCGAGAGCCCGCGCAGCCTGGTGATGGACCAGGTGGGCTCGGGCGTGGCCGTCCGGATGGCCGCGCTCTCGCTCTGCCTGCGCGCGGAGGTCGCGCCATGATCTTCCTCGAGGGCGGACGCGTCGTCGATCCGGCGGGCAAGGTCGACGGCATCCGCACGCTGATCCTCGACGGCGAGCGCGTGCGCGAGGTGCGCGAGGCCAAGGCGAGCGCCAGCGAGCGCGAAGCGCACGAGGTGATCGACTGCAAGGGCCTGCTGGTGCTGCCCGGTCTCGTCGACCTGCACGTGCACCTGCGCGAGCCGGGCGAGGAGGGCAAGGAGACCATCGCCAGCGGCGCGCGCGCAGCGGTCGCGGGCGGAATCACCACCGTCGTCGCCATGCCCAACACGAAGCCGGTCTGCGACAGCGCCGCCGTCGCGCGCTTCGTGCGGTCGCGGGGCGTCGAGGCGGGCTTCGCGCGGGTGCTGCCGGCCGGCGCCATCACCCGCGGGTCGCTGGGCGAGCAGCTGGCCGACATGGCCGAGCTGAAAGAGGCCGGCTGCGTCGCCGTCACCGACGACGGCCGGCCGGTGATGTCCGCGGGCGTGATGCGGCGCGCGCTCGAGTACGCGCGCGATCTCGGCCTCACCGTGATGGTGCACGCCGAGGACCTGACGCTGAGCGCGGGCGGCAGCATGAACGAGGGACCGGTGGCCACGCGGCTCGGGCTCTCGGGAGTGCCGGCCTCGGCGGAGATCGCCATGGTCGAGCGCGACATCCTGCTGGCCGACCTCGCCCGCGCGCATCTGCACATCGCGCACGTCAGCGCGGCGGGCAGCGTGCGCGCCATCCGCGAGGCGCGCTCGCGCGGCGTCCACGTCACCGCCGAGGCGACGCCGCACCACTTCACGCTCACCGACGAAGCGGTCGCGGGCGAGCGCGCGTCGGCGCCGGGCCGTCCGCCGCCCGGAGAGCCGTACGACACGCACGCCAAGATGTCGCCGCCGCTGCGCTCGGAGAGCGATCGCCAGGCCATCGTCGGCGCGCTGGCCGACGGCATCATCGACGCCATCGCCACCGACCACGCGCCGCACGGTCCGCTCGACAAGCAGGTCGAGTTCCAGAACGCCGCCAACGGCATCATCGGCCTCGAGACCTCGCTGGCGCTCACGCTCTCACTGGTGCGCGCGGGCGATCTGTCGCTGGCCCGCGCGGTCGAGCGCCTCACCACCGGCCCGGCCCGCTGCTTCGGCCTCAACGCCGGCACGCTGCTGCCCGGCGCTCCCGCTGATGTCGCCGTGGTCGACCCCGAGCGGCTCTGGACGGTGGACGCGCAGCGTTTCTTCTCGCGCTCGCGCAACAGTCCCTTTACTGGTTGGACGCTGCGCGGCCGGGTGCTGCGCACCTACGTCGGCGGGCGGCTCGTGCACCAGCTGGAGGAGCCGGCTTCGCCGGCGACGGGCGGAGCCGGCACGGCGCAGCATTTGAAGGAGGAGAATTGAAGAGAGCCATCCTGTCGCTCGCGTGCGGGGAGAGCTTCGAAGGCACCGCGGTCGGCTTCGACGGCGAGGCCACGGGCGAGGTCGTCTTCAACACCAGCCACACCGGCTACCAGGAGATCCTCACCGATCCCTCCTACGTCGGCCAGCTGGTCTGCTTCACTGTCAGTGAAGTCGGCAACACCGGCATCCACCACCGGGACGGCCAGGCGCCCGACGCGCAAGTCGCTGGCTTCATCGCGCGGCGCACCTGCCGGGAGCCGTCCAACTGGCGCTCGCAGGAGTCGCTGCCGGACTTCCTCGTGCGCGGGCGCGTGCCCGGCATCGAGGGCATCGACACCCGGCGGCTGGTGCGGGTGCTGCGCAGCGCCGGCGCGCAGATGGGCATCATCGACGCCACCGGCGCCTCGCCGCAGGCGCTGGTCGAAAGGGCGAAGCAGCTGCCCGGCATGGACGGGCAGGATCTCGCCACGCGGGTCTCGACCAAGGCCGTGTACGAGTGGACCGAGGGCGTGGAGGGCCGCGCGCCGCAGCCGCGCACGCACGAGGTCGTGGTGGTGGACTACGGCGTCAAGCGCGGCATCCTCCGGCAGCTGGTCGACATCGGCTGCGGCGTCACGGTGGTTCCCTCGCGGACCGCGGCCGCCGAGATCCTCGCGCGCAAGCCCGCGGGCGTGGTCCTCTCCAACGGCCCCGGCGATCCCGCGGCGGTCACCGGCGCCGACCAGCAAGCGCGGGAGCTGCTCGGGAAGGTCCCTGTGTTGGGCATCTGTCTAGGCCACCAGATCCTCTCGCTGGCGCTGGGCGGAAAGACGTACAAGCTCAAGTTCGGCCACAGAGGCGGGAACCATCCGGTGCGCGACGTGCTCGGCGACAAGATCGATCTGACGGCGCAGAACCACGGGTTCTCGACCGACGAGGCCTCGCTCAAGGGCAAGGCCCAGGTGACGCACATCAACCTGTACGACGGCACGGTGGAAGGCATCGCCGCGCCCGACCTCAAGATGTTCGCGGTGCAGTACCACCCGGAGGATTCGCCGGGGCCGCACGACTCGCGCTACCTGTTCCGCAGGTTCGTGCAGATGATCGAAGGCGGGACATGATCCAGCAGCACCTCGACCTCCTGCTCGCCTGGGTGGCCCCCTCGGTGGACGACATCGTCGCGGCCAAGACCGAGTACTTCGCGGCCACCGGCGGCGAGGTGCACGAGGACGACCGCTGCTACGAGCAGCGGATGCAGGCGTTCTTCAACTGGTACCTGTTCGATCGCAAGCGCCCCGGCGAGACCCCGGCCACTCCTGTCGAGAAGTACCTGCGCGAGAAGGGCGCGGACCTGGCGGCGGAAGAGAAGAACGTCCTGCTCGGCGCCACCCAGTCGCGGCTGTCGCTCTACGAATACCGCGGCACCCGCGGGCTCTTCAGCCGGCCGGCGCGCGGCCAGGTCCGCGTGCGCGACGCCTTCACCGGCGAGGACTTCGACGTCACCGAGCGCCGCCAGATGCACGGCCTCGACACCGGCGACCTGTTCGAGGCGCGGCTCCTGCCCATCGACGGGACGTTTCACTTCTCCACCAGCTTCACCTATCACCCGCGCGAGGTGCGGCGGACGCTCGCGCGCGAGATCAAGCGGCGCAAGAAGGCCGGGCAGGCCATCGAGCCGCGCGCCTTCTGCTGGGAGCTGGAGAAGATGGCGCTGCAGGGCGAGCGCTTCCGCAACGTCAGCATCGACGCCATCTACAACTTCGAGACGCCGTTCCTCAGCAAGGGCAAGCCGCGGCTCCCCGAGGCGCAGCAGCGTGGATAGCCGGCTGCTTCCCGCGCCCGAACCGCCCGCGCGCCCGCTCCCGTGGCGGGCGCTCTGCGCGCTGCTGGTGCCTGCCGCGGCGCTGGCGGCGGGCGTCGGCCTGCAGCGCTTTCTCGAGGGAGTGGCGCCGGCCGGCGATGCGCTCCTGCGCTGGCTGCTGCTCTCGGGCGCCGCTGGCGCGCTGCTCGGGCTCCTCGCGGGACTTCTCCTCTCGCGGCGCGGGGCAGGGCGCGCGGCTTGGGCGCTCTATGGCGGGGCGTCCCCCTTTGCGGTCGCGGCGCTCGTCCTTGGCGTGGCTGCGGCGGCCCGGCCGGTTCGGGAGGTCTTCGCGCGCCGCGGAGAAGCGCGCTGCCGCGAGTCGGGCCGCTCGCTCTGCACGCTGCGCGAATTCACCGACGCCTGCACCGCCGGCGCGCGCGACCGGCTGGGCGGGCCGCTGCACGAAGCCTGCGCGGCCGGCATCTGCACGCGCCGCTGGCTCTATGCCGGTCCGTGGACGCCCGACAATTATGTAGCTCCGGGCTCCGTCCTCTGCTCGGTGGTCAGCGACGCCGCGGGCCGCCCGCTGCGGCACACCTTGCTCGCGGGCACCGAGCAGCCGTAACCAGCCGCACCGTCAATCGCGGGGCAGCGAGTCGCAGCAACCCGCGCGGCAGCGCCTCGACCACACTCCCGCGCGGGTCGGACGCCCGGCGTATTGCCCCGGACGCCGCATTCGGGTGATTAGGCTCACCCAACACCTGCCGGGTAACCTGCTCTTGTCCCCGCCCGCCTCCGAGGAAGCCTTGCTCGCGCGAATGCTCACCGTTGCTGCGCTCTCGATTGCCGCTTCCTCCGCTCGCGCCGGGCAGCCCCGGTATGAGGCCGACGACCCGCGCGGCCGCGCCGAGGCCCGCGCCCGGGTCGAGCCCGAGCGCTCCGTCGAAGGCCAGATGATGGTGCTGCAGGCGGCGCACGCCGAGACCGCCCGCAGCAGGTCCGCGCTGGTCAAGGGCGCCGCGCGCGTCCCGGGCCTCGCCTGGGTGAACCTGGGGCCCAACAGCGGCGTCCAGCTCTCGCCGCTCAACGAGATCGTCACCGACTCGGGCCGCGCGCAGAAGATCGTCCCGCACCCCACCGACCCGAACATCCTCTATCTCGCCACCAGCGGCGGCGGCGTCTGGAAGACCTTCAGCGCGCAGGCCGGCTTCACCCTCACCGGCGGCGGCCCCACCTGGTCGTCCATCACCGATCAGCTGGGCTCGCAGTCGATCGGCGCGTTCGCGCTGGACCCGAGCAGCCCCGACACGCTCTTCCTCGCGCTCGGCGACTCCTTCGATGTCCGGTCGCCGGGCTTCTTCCACAGCGCCGACGGCGGCATCACCTGGAACGGCCCCATCGCGCTGCACGGCTCGTACGGCGGCAGCAGCTCCATCTACACGGCCACCCGCGCGCGCGACATCGGGGTCAACCCCAACCGCACCGGCGTGGTGCTGGTCGCAACCGACGCCGGGCTCTTCCGCTCGGTCGAGGGCGGCATCAGCGAGAACTGGCAGCTGGTCGATCTCGATCCCACGCACGCGGTGCAGAGCTGCTGGAGCATCGCCTGGGTCGGCGACCGCAGCTGGCTGGTCACCTGCGAGAGCGGCGCCGGCAGCCTCTGGCGCAGCGGCGACGACGGCGCGTCGTGGTCGCGCGTCCAGCTGCCCACCAGCGACGTCTCGCGCATGACCGTGGCCGCCGCCGCCGGCGACAGCGCCACGCCCGACTACGCCCGCGTCTATATCGCTGCCGCGTGGGATCCCGCGCAGCACGGCTTCAACACCGACCAGAAGGACCTCTTCCGCTCGGACAACGGCGGCCGGAACTTCGCGCCGCTGGGCATGCAGGCGCACGCGGTCTGCGACCCCAGCTGCCCGCAGCCGACCAACTGGACCAACGACCAGGACAACCTCGACGTGATGCACGACCAGGCCTGGTACAACCAGGCGCTCATCATCGACCCGCGCAACCACGACCGTGTCTTCGTCGGCGGCAACCTCGCGCTCTTGCGCACGCAGAACGGCGGCACCAGCTGGGACGTGGTCGCCGATTGGCTGCCCGGCTCGCCGGTGGGCGGCTCGCAGAACCTGCCGTACGTGCACGCCGACTGGCACGCCATGGCCATCAGCACCGCGGGCGCCACGCCGTACTTCTACGGCGGCACCGACGGCGGCCTCTTCCGCTCCAGCGACGTCTTCGCCGCCGACGCCTCGAGCAGCAGCGGCAACCCGCCCCGCTTCGAGAGCCGCCTCAACCGCGGCATCGTCACGCACCTGCTCTACAGCCTGGCCATGGACGAGCACAACGGAGCCAACCTCACGCTGATGGGCGGCCTGCAGGACAACGGCACCCGCCTGCGCGTG
>FSWK01000550.1_pt1 | contig 11151 bp, 6 predicted proteins | sample 1637951 | NCBI WGS metagenome assembly FSWK01 (sample SAMEA3914789, study PRJEB12502) | metagenome | biome: forest; material: soil | place: Canada | collected 2011-07-03 | depth 0.3 m | reverse complement strand
GACGGCGTGCTCTACCGGACGCTGGCGAAGTACACGGTGAAGGAGATCTTCAGCGACAAGCGGGCCGAGCTGCAGCAGACGGTCAGCAGCGAGCTGTCGTCCATGCTGGGCGCGGACGGCGTGCTGGTGCGCGCCATCTTCCTGGGCAACGTGGACCTGCCGGCGCAGTACCGCAGCGGCATGGAGGGCATGCTCGCCGAGGAGCTGGCGTCGCAGAAGATGCGCTTCACGCTGGAGCTCAAGGAGAAGCAGCTCAAGGAGACCGAGCTCGAGGGCGAGGCGAAGAAGATCGAGCGCGAGAAGGCGGCCGAGGCTTCTGCTTCCGAGGAGGTGATCGCGGCGAAAGGCAAGGCCGAGGCGATGAAGCACGTGCTGCCGTTCAAGCAGAAGGAGATCCAGCAGCGCAAGCTGGAGGCCGAGGCGCGCAAGCAGACGCGGGTGAAGGACGCCGAGGCCGACTCGGAGGCGCGCAAGATCGAGAGCGTGGCCGAGGCCGGCGCGCGGCGCACGCTGGCCGACGCCGACGCGTACCGGCTCGACGTGATCAGCAAGTCGCACACCGACGAGCTGGCGCGCGAGTCCACGCTGATCGCAGCGAACCCGCTGTTGATCCAGAAGGCGTTCGCGGACAAGCTCTCGGACAAGATTCAAGTCGTCGTGGCGGCGCCGGGCAGCGACGGCTTCTTCGGCGCGAACCTGCTGCCCGGGATGAAGAAGTGAGCGCGCTCGCGGCGGTGCTGGTGGCGGTGGCGGCGCAGGCGGAGAGCGTCCCTCGCGCCGCGCAGCAGGAGGGCGCGGAGGCACGCGAGCGCCCGGGCGCGGCGGCGCGGGAGCACCCGATCGCGCTGGTGGCGGAGGACCGCGTGGCGCTGCGCGCGGCGCCGCGCGAGTCGGCCGCGGCCGAGGCGATGCTCCTGCGCGGCGAGTGGCTGGAGGTCCGCGGCGAGGCGCCCGGCTTCCTCAAGGTCTACGACCACCGGCGCGAGCGGCCCGGCTTTGTCCGCGCCGGGAAAGTCCGATTGGCGCCGGTCGACCCGGCCGAGCGGCGCGCCATCGTCCGCTTCCTGCGCGGGTCGCCGGGGATGGAGTCGCTGGGCATCGCTTACGCGGCGCTCTCGCTGCGCGGTGCGCAGCCCGCCGCGCCCGAGGTGTACGCGGCCATCGGCGAGCAGGCGACGCGGCTGGCGGCGCGCCAGGACCCGCACCGCGAGGTGGCCGAGGCGGCGGGCGCGCGGTTCATCGACGTCGAGCGCGAGGGCCGGGTGATCACCTGCTACGACGGCGATGCCTTTCGCCGGGTGCTGTCGATGCCCGGCGCGGAGGACGCCGATCGCGCCGGCGCCGCGCTGGCGCTGACTTCCGCCGAGTGCGTCGACCCCGCGGCGCCGCCGGCCGCGGCCAGGCTCTGGAGCGAGTGGCGGCTCGAAGTCCTGGACCGCGTGCAGACCGCGCCCGCGCAGCTGCTGGCGCGCGTGCGGCTGCGGCGGGTGGAGGCGCTGGGCGCGCTCGCGTATGCCGAGGCCCGCGCGGGCGATCCGGTCAAGGCGGCCGAGCGCGCCGAGCGGGCGCTGGGCGAGCTGCAGCTGGTCGACCGCGCGACGCTGTCGGAAGAGGAGCTGCCGCTCCATGCCACCGCGGCGCTGCAGCTCTCGGCGGTGCGCTGGGCCACCGAGCAGCCGGAAGTGGCGCCCGAAAAGGTCGCGCACCTCGAGCTGCGTCCGGCGCGCCCGGGCGAGAGCTGCCTGCGCGTGGTGATCGGCGGCGAGGCGCAGGCCGAGCGGTGCACCTGGGGCTACGTCTGGGAGAGCTCGCTGCGGCGCACGCCCGGCGCGCTGACCGCTGCCGTCCAGCTCGGGCCCGCCTGGACCGAGCTGTGGATCTTCCACCGCGCCCGCCGTCGCTGGACCTCGGATGTGATTCCGCCGGCCTCCTCCGCTTCCGGGATCGGCGTCGCGGAATCGGCAGGATCGACGGCGGACGGAACTCGACTGCTGGTCGCGCGTGAAGCGATGTTGCGCGGGCGCCTCTCTCGCCATTTCGAACTCATATTGACGCGCAGCATGCGAGTTGTCGCGCAGTCGAGCTTCCCCGCCGGCTGGTTCGAGAGGAGCTCTTCCCCCTCGTGGCGCAATCGCACTCTGGCCCTGCGATGACCTCAGCCGCGCAGGGTCACCACGGTGACCCCGTCGCCGCCTTCGTGCGACTCGGCCGAGCGCGCTTTCAACACGTAGGGGCTGCGGCTCAGGTGCTCGCGCAGCGCGGACTTCAGCGCCCCCGAGCCGTGGCCGTGCAGCACCTGCACCGTCTCTTCGCCCGCGCGCAGGTGCCGGTCCAGCTCCAGCTCCAGCGAGCGCAGCGCCTCGTCCACGCGCTGCCCGCGCACGTCCACCAGCGGGATCCGCAGCTCCAGCGGAGCGGCGCGCGCGGCCTCGCCGCGGCCCAGCTTCTCGGCCTTCGTCTTGCGGAAGCCCGGCTGCGGCAGCGCCTTCTTCGCGGCGGTGACCGGCACCAGATCCTCGAGCGGGACCTTGCTCCGCAGCGCGCCCATCTGGACGGTGGCGTGCGCGCCCGAGATCTCCAGCACCACGCCCTCGCTGCCGAGCCGCAGGTGGCGCACGCGCGCGCCCTGCGCGATGGCGCCCTGCGCGTCGCTGCCCTTCACGGCCGGCGTCTCCTCCTCGCGCACCTGCTCGCGCTGCTCCTCCGCCTCGGCCTGCTCCAGCGCGCGCTGCGCCAGGGTGGCCTGCGCCATGGCCGGCGCCGCCTGCAGCTGCGCGATCAGCGTCGCCACCTCGGCGCGCTTCTTCGCGAAGTCCTCGACCAACGCGGCCCGCGCCCCCGCGCGCGTCTCCTGCTCCAGCGCGCGCAGCTTCTCGCGCTCGCGCAGCAGCGCCGCGCGGTCGTTGAGCAGCTGCGCGCGCAGCTCGTCCACTTCCACCCGCGCCTGCGCCGCGCGCTGCCGCTCTTCATCCAGCTTCTGGATCGCGTCGCTGAGGGTCGAGCCGCCGCCGCCGAGGATCTCCCGCGCGCGCGCGCAGAGCGCCTCGCTCAGCCCCACCCGCCGCGCGATGGCGATGGCCGAGGACGCGCCCACCTCGCCCAGCTTCAGCTCGTAGGTCGGCGCGAGCCTCTCCACATCGAAGCCCACGCTCGCCGGCGCGAAGCGCGGGTCGGCGAGGCCCAGCGCCTTCAGCTCCTCGAGGTGCGTGGTGATCAGCACCTGCGCGCCCTTGCCGACCAGCTCTTCCAGCGCCGCGACCGCCAGGGCCGCGCCCTCGCGCGGGTCGGTGTCGGCCGCGATCTCGTCGATCAGCACCAGCGTGCCCGGCCCCGCCGCCTCGAGGATGTGGCGCAGCGCCGACAGGTGCGCGGTGAAGGTCGAGAGGTCGCGCGACATGTCGCCCTCGTCGCCGATGGCCGTGTAGACCGTGCGGTAGAGCGGCATCCGCGAGCCTTCCGCGGCCGCCACCGGCAGCCCCGCGCGCGCCATCAGCGCCGCCATCCCCACCGAGGTGATGGTCACCGTCTTGCCGCCCGCGTTGGGGCCGCTGACGATCAGCCCCTGCGCCGGCGCGGGCAGCGCGATGTCGTTCGCCACCACCGACCCGCGGCCGCGATTCCGGACCTGCAGCGCCAGCAGCGGATGGCGCGCGGCGCGCAGGTCGAACCGCTCTCCTCCCAGCTGCGGCGCGGTCGCGTTCAGATCATCGGCGAGCCGTGCGCCGGCGCTCGCCTCATCCAATGTCGCGATGGTCTCGACGTCCTGGATCAGCTCGGGCGCGCGCCGGCCCACCGCGGCCGACAGCTCGCCGAGGATGCGCAGCTCCTCCTCGAGGATGCCGGCCTCGGCGATGGTGAGCTGGTTGCCCAGCTCCACCATCTCCTGCGGCTCGACGAAGAGCGTCTGGCCCGAGCCCGAGGCGTTGTGGACGATGCCGGGCAGGTGGCTCTTGTGCTCGGCGCGGATGGGCAGCACGTAGCGGTCGCCGCGGACCGAGTAGTAGACGTCGCGGAGCATGTCGACGATCTTCTCGTCGACCAGCATCTCCTCGAGGCGCGCCTTGATGGCGCGGTGCAGGCCGCGCGCGCGCTCGCGCAGCTCGGCCAGCAGCGGGCTCGCGGTGTCCAGCAGCTTGCCCGCGGGATCGAAGGCGCGCTCCAGCTCCTGCGCCAGCGGGTCCAGCTCGGACAGCGTCTGCGCGAGCGCGAAGTGCAGCGGCGCGCGGTCGGCCTGCGAGTAGCAGAAGCGGCGCGCGCTGGCCGCCGCGCGGATGAGCTTCGCCACCTGCAGGAGCTCGTGCGGCTCGAGCGTGCCGTCGCGCGCGGCGCGGCCCAGCGGCGAGCGGACATCGACGGCCTCGGCCACCGGCAGCTCTTTGTCGAAGCGCTTGAGCAGCCGCGCTTCCTCCACGCGCAGCAGCCGCGTGGCCGCGAGCGCCTCGTCGTCGCCGGGCAGCAGCGCGCGGCACAGCTCCTTGCCCATCGGGGTGCGGGCGCGCTGGGCCAGCTCCGTGCAGAGGGAGGCCCAGCCCAGCTCGAGCAGCGTCTTGTCATTGATGAGGCCAAGCATGGAGGGGCCGGAAGGTAGCCTAAGCTCGTGAGCCGCGTCACGGGAGAATGGGCCTGCGGCTGACACGGATGTCACGGTCTGACGCGAGTGACGCGGGTCACGCGCGCGCCGAAGCGCGCGGATTCACTCGAACGGCATGTCATCGATGGCGTGGGCACGGCAGGTGCTAAGGAGGCATGGCCCCTGCGACGAACCAAGCCGAAAGCCCCCGACCGGAAGTCGCCTTCCGCAAGCCCACGCTGACCGTGCTCGACGGGCGGGTAGACGACCACGAGCTCGTCAACCGAGCGCTGCGTGCCGGACCGCGCGGCCACGCTGCCGAGGAGGAGCTGTACCGCCGCTACCGCCCTGCGGTCTCACGCCTGGCCGGCAGCTTCTCGGAGCTGGACGTGGACGAGGTGGAGGACGTGGTGCAGGAGGCGTTCGTCCGCGCCTTCCGCGCGCTCGGCTCGCTGAAGGACCGCGAGCGGTTCTCGGCCTGGCTCTTCACCATCGCGCGCAACCGCGCCCGCAGCTACCTCACCTCGCGCGCCACGCACGTAAAGGCGGCGGAGGACGCGGGGCGGCAGGCCGCGCTGCTGGAGGACCACGTCCCGGCCGCGTCGCACCAGCTGGAGCGCGAGGCCGAGCTGCGCGCGGTCCGCGAGGTGATCGACTCGCTGCGCGAAGGTCCGGAGAAGGAGACGGTGCGGCTCTTCTACCTGGAGGGCACGCTCTCGGCGCGCGAGATCGCGCTGCAGATGGGCGTGGGCAAGAGCGCGGTCACCATGCGGCTCGAGCGGTTCCGCGCCAAGGTCAAGGCGCAGCTCTGCGAGAAGCTGCAGAGGGCGGGGTAGCCCGTGCGACGGCTGACGCTGAAGCAGCGGCTCTTCGCCGTCGCGGTGGGCGCGCTCATCGCGGGGGCGCAGGGAGCCTACGCGGGGTCGACGCGGAGGATCTGCTCGCCCACCAGCAGCAGGTCGCCGCTGCTGACCTTCGCCGTGCCGTTGATGCGGACGAAGGTGCCGTTGGCGCTGCCGAGGTCTTTCACTCCCAGTGCGCCCTCGGCCACCGTGATCAGCGCGTGCTTGCTGGAGACGTAGCCGTCCTGCGGGAAGCTGACGTCGCCGGTGCCGCGGCCTACCAGGTTCTCGCCGGTCTTGAGCGGGAAGATGTCGCCGTCGCCGCCGCCCTCGAGCAGCTGCACCGCGCGCGCGGCGTACCCGGGGTTCGGGCTGCCGGCGAGCGGCTGGTCGGCCAGCAGCTCCGGCTCGTCGGGCAGCCACTCGATGCGCAGCCGCTGGCGGCCGATGCGCAGCTCGTCGCCCGGATTGAGCTGCCGCTCCTTCAGCCAGAGGAAGACGCCGTTGGCCGTCCCGCTGTCCTGCACCACCAGCTGGGCGCCGTCGAACTTGAAGACCGCGTGCTGGGGCGCGATGAACGGGTCCTTGTCGAGCTTGACCTCGCCATCCGAGACCTCGCGGCCCACGCGCGTCTCGTCCTTGATGAGCACGAAGTCGGCGGAGCGGCTGCCGTCGCGCGCGATGGCCGACACGCGGGCGCGCGGCCGCGCCGGCGCCGACGGCTTGACCGGCGCGGGAGCCGGAGGACGCGTGGCGCCGGGCGCAGGCTTGGGGGGCGGCGGCGGCGCGGGACGCGGTGCCGCGGGAGGCTTGGCTGTCGTCGCGGGAGGCGGGGGCCTGGGCGCGGGTGCGGCCGGCTTCGCTGCGGGCGCGGCGGCCGGAGCAGGAGCAGCGCGCGCGGGCGGAGGCGCGGGCTTTGCTGCCGGTGGAGCCGGCGCGGCCTGCGGCGCGTTGGTGGAGCCCAGCGGCGTTCCGCAGCGCGCGCAGAACTTGAACGTTGCCGCGTTCAGCGTCATGCAGTTCGGGCACTGCTTGGGCGGCGCGTTCGACGCCGCGAGCCGCGCACCGCCCGGCTTGGCGGCCGGCACGGGCTTCTGCATCATCGTGGGGACTTCTTCTTCTTCGAGCGGCGCTCCGCACGACAGACACGACCCGACGGGGTTCTCATTCAGCGCGCCGCAACGGGGGCAATCCATGGACTCCGCTTGTATATGGGGCATCGAGCGGGGGCAAGAACGTCGCTTTTCCTCGTTGGTCAAAGCCTCGCTCCTGTGCGAACCTTCCTCACTTTCCGAAGAGGTCGTAGACCGTGGCTGCCGCAACCTGCCCGCGATGCACGCGTATCCTGCCGCCCGGGGCCAGCACGGTCTGCGTCTTCTGCGGCACGCCCCTCTCGGTCACGCCCACGCGCAACCCCAACCTGGGCTTCGGCTTCGCGGCCCGTCCAGCGCACGACCCGCAGATCGGCAACATCATCGCTGGCCGCTTCAAGATCGAGGAGATGATCGGCCAGGGCGGCATGGGCAAGGTGTACCGGGCGCGGCACCTCGCGCTCGATCGCACCGTCTGCCTGAAGATGCTCAAGCCCGCGCTGCTCGAGGACCCCACGCTGGTGGGCCGCTTCGAGCGCGAGGCCAAGGCGGCCTCGCGGCTGAACCACCCCAACGGCATCTCGGTGCTGGACTTCGGCCGCAACGATCTCGACGGCTCGCTCTACATCGTCATGGAGTACGTGCAGGGCAAGGACCTGCGGCTAGTGCTCCGCGACGAGTGGCCGCTGGCCGAGCAGCGCCTCTGCAACATCATGGCGCAGGTGCTGGCGGCGCTGGCCGAGGCGCACGCGCACAACGTGATCCACCGGGACCTGAAGCCCGAGAACATCATGATCGAGCAGCGGCGCGATCAGGCCGACTTCGTCAAGGTCCTCGACTTCGGCATCGCCAAGATCCTCGACTCCGACGTGCCCGGCCTCACGCGCAACGACGTGGTGTGCGGCACGCCGCAGTACATGGCGCCGGAGCAGGCCACCGGCTCGGCGCTGGACCAGCGCTGCGACCTCTACGCGGTCGGCGTGATCCTCTACCAGATGGCCAGCGGCCACCTGCCGTTCGACGGGCAGAACTCGATGGAGGTGCTCACCAAGCACGTCAACGAGATGCCGGTGCCGCCGCGGCAGCGCCAGCCCGACGCGCCCATCAGCGAGGCCATGGAGGCGCTGATCCTGCGCGCGCTCGAGAAGGATCCGGCGCAGCGCCCGCAGACCGCCGAGGAGTTCCGCCTGCTGCTGCAGGCCGTCCCCGCCCAGGCCGCGGCCACCATCCCTGTGGCCGAGCCGGTGGCAGTGCCCGTCGCCGCGGCTCCTCCGGCGCCGCGCAGCCGCCGCCGTCCCGGCCTCCTCGCAGGCGGGGTTGCCGCGCTGGTGGCGCTGGTCGCGGTGGCGCTGCTGCGCTCGCCGCCGGCGCCCGCGCGCGCGCCGGTGGTGACTGCCGCGAGCCCGGTTGCGTCGCCGCCGCGCCGCGATCCGGTCAAGGCCCAGGAGTTGGTGAACCAGGCCAAGGAGTGGCTGCACAAGGACAACACGGCCGCCGCGCGCGACCTGTTCGAGAAGGCCGCCCAGCTCGACCCCGACAACGCCGAGGCGCACCACACGCTGGGCGCGCTCTTCCTCGAGTCGCAGCCGGATCGCGCGCGGCAGGAGTACGAGTTGTCGAAGAAGCTGAATCCCCAGAAGTACGGCGACGACGTCGACCTGGTCCTCAAGGAACTGAAGGGCCCGTAGCCGCTGCTTCGAGGCCGCGGGCTATCCGATCTCGACGCGCAGCTCCTGCTCGCCTACGCGGACCACGTCCCCCGCCTGCAGCTCCTGCGCGCCGCGCGCGCGGACGCGCATGAAGAGCCCGCTCGGCCCCTGTCCCAGATCGACCAGCGAGACGCTGCCGTCGTCGCCGAGCCGGAGCTCGGCGTGCCGCGCTCCCAGCAGCGAGTCGGCCGGGAAGTTCATGTCGCAGCCGGTCCGCCCGATGGAGATGGTGGGCCCCGCGCGGTGGCAGGTGCGGCCGGTGCGGCCGCCCATCACGACCTCCGTGAGGCGGACCGGAACCCCGGCCGGCCGCGGGGCCCCCAGGAACGGCACCTCGCCCTCGTGGGTCTGCGGCAGCTCGCAGGGGCCGTCGAAGCGCAGCAGGCGCTCGCCGGCATAGAAGTGGTCGCCCGCCTCGAGGAGCGCGGTCTCGCGGATGCGGACGTAGACGCCGTTCGCGCTGCCTTCGTCGCGCAGCACCAGGCGGTCCTCGGCGAACGCGACGGTCGCGGCGTGCGGCGCCACCGAGGGATCGTCGGTCAGCTCGATGGCGGCCCCCGCGCTGCCGACGCTGTTCTCGAGGCGGCCGAGGAGCAGCGCCGTTCCCGCGGCTGGCCCCTTCTCCAGCACGAGGCTGGCGTGGAAGGGCGGCTCCGGCTCGGGGAGCGGCTCGGCGAGCTCCTCGACAGCCGGCTCTGCCAGCGGCTCGGACAGCTCCTCGACCGGCGCCGGCTCGGGCAGCGGCTCTGCCAGCTCCTCGACGGGCTCGGCCATCGCCTCGGCCGGCGCATCATCCCAGGCGGCGGCCTCGTGCGGGGCTGCCTCCTCGAAGGCCGCGGCGTCGTGCGGGACCGCGCTGTCCGTGTTCGCCTCTACAGCTGCCGGCTCCTCGAACGGCGCCGGCGGATCGGAGGGCGCTGCCTCCTCGAGAGCGGCGGGAGCGGCGTCGGCGAACGCATCCGCATCGAGCGCGTGGCCCGGCTCGGTGTGTTGCGGCTCGTGTGCCGCGAGCGAGATCGGCGGCGTCTCGGTGGTGGACTCGGGGCCTTCCACGTGGACGACAGGAGCCCCGGCGCCCGGCTCGGTGTGGTCGGCCCAGCCGCTGGTTTCGGGAGGCGGGGTCGCCTTGGGGATCGGGGCAGGCTCGGGTGGCTTCTGGCGCGGCTCGGACGGCTTCGGCGCCGCGGCGGCCTTCGGCGCGGGTTCCGCGGCCTTCTCGACCTCGACGGCCTTGGGGGGCGGCTCGACGGCCTTCGGCGGCGGCTCGACGCCCTTCGGCGGAGGCGCCGCTGACTTCTTGGCGAAGGGGGTGCCGCAGTCGAAACAGAACTTCGCCGCCGGCGGGTTCAGCGCGCCGCACTCGGCGCACGCCTTCTGCTCGGGCTCGGCCTTCGCGACCGGCGCCGGGGGCGCCACAGGCTCGGGCGGGGGCGCGCGGCGGACCGCTCCGACCACCGCTGCCGCCGCGCCGGCCGCGACGCCGGTCGCCGCGCCAACCGCCACTCCTGCCGCCTCGGCGACCGCGGCCTTGCCTTTCGCGATCAGCGACGGCGCTTCGGCCGGCGGCCGCAGGAACGCCTGCGGTGGCGTCTTGTCCAGCGCGGGCTCGGCGTCCGGCGCGTGCAGCGCCGCCGCGTGTGCAGGAGGCTGGTCGTGCGACTGCGCCGGGTGGCCGTCGAAGTGCGGAGCCTGAAGGTGCAAGGGCAGCGAGAGCCCGGCCTCGGCCGCCTCCTCGGGGCTGATGGCCAGCGCGGACAGCTCATCGGCGACCGAGCGCGACCCTTCGGGAGGGGTGTCGTGCAGCAGCGCGCTGTCATCAGAGTGCTGCAGGGAGTGCTGCAGGGAGTGCTGCTCGGGCTGCGGCGGCGTGAACGGATGCGCCGGTGTCTTGTCCAGCGCAGGCTCCTCTTCCTGCGGTGGCGGAGCCTCGTCGGCGATGAGCACGTAGCCGCAGCTGGCGCAGCGCCGCGCGCCGGGCTCGTTGTACGACTCGCAGCGGCGGCACACCTCGCCCAGCGAGTCGGAGCTGGCGGTGGGCTCGTCGGCCGTGGCCGCCGGCTGCTGATCGTGCGAGTGATCGATCGCCTGCGGCTCGTGCGAGTGAGCGCCGGCCGGGGCCGCGTGGTGCACGCCAGCCGCAGGCTCCTCCGGAGCGAGCTCTTCCGGCTCGTCGCGCAGCGGCCCCCTGCAGCGACGGCACAGCACCGCAGAGTCCTCGTTCTCCTTCCCGCAGGCCGGACAGGTGATCATGGTTTCACGTTCTCGTTCGAGCGAAGAGGACAGAGGAAGGGCCGAAGCGCGGGGAGTCTACGGTCCGCCCCTGCGAGGGTCAATTCTGCGACGTTGCTCCGTGAATCCCGGACTGTTGCATTGCGTCGAAATGTCGCCCGACGCGTTTGCCGCTTGCACGCCCATCCGCTAGCTTGCGTAGCTTCGATCCCTGAATGATCCGCCTGAACGACATCCTCGAGAAGGTCAGTGGGTACCACCCGGACGCGGATCTGGACCTGATCAAAAAGGCCTACGTCTACAGCGCCAAGGTCCACCAGGGGCAGGTCCGCAAGTCGGGCGAGCCGTACCTCATCCACCCGCTCGAGGTGGCGGGCGTCCTCGCCGACTTGAAGCTGGACGAGGCCAGCATCGTCGCCGGCCTGCTCCACGACACCATCGAGGACACGCTCGCCAAGCCCGAGGAGATCAAGGAGCTGTTCGGCGCGGAGATCCTCGACCTCGTCGAGGGCGTGACCAAGCTCGGCACCTTCGGGATGTCGCAGCAGGCCTCGGTCGAGGAGAAGCAGGCCGAGAACTTCCGCAAGATGCTCGTGGCGATGGCCAAGGACATCCGGGTCATCCTGGTCAAGCTGGCCGATCGCACGCACAACATGCGGACGCTCGAGCACATGAAGCCCGAGGCGCAGGAGCGCATCGCGCGCGAGACG
>FSWK01000494.1_pt1 | contig 11235 bp, 6 predicted proteins | sample 1637951 | NCBI WGS metagenome assembly FSWK01 (sample SAMEA3914789, study PRJEB12502) | metagenome | biome: forest; material: soil | place: Canada | collected 2011-07-03 | depth 0.3 m | reverse complement strand
GCGAGCGAGGCGCTGAGAGCCGAGCTGCGCGGCCTCGGCGCGACGCTCGTCGTGCTGACGCCGGACGGCGGCATGCGGCTGCGGCCTGACGATCCTCCCGAACAGCTGCGGCCCGCGCCGGCGCTGTGGAGCGCGTTCTCCGCGGCGCCGCCGCCCGCGCTGACCTTGCTGCTGCTCGACCCGGACGGCGAGGTGCGGCTGCGCCGCTCGAGCGCGGAGGCCGTCGAGCCCGAAACCGTCCTGCTCAGAGCGGTGCGCGCCGCGGGCAAGGAAGTGCGAGCGCAGGCAGCCGGCGCGCGCGTTCCTGAGCAACGCACTGGCGCGGTCGATCCCGCATCCCCGGGCAACGCACTCCTCGACCCCGCCCACCGCCTCCGCGGCGCCCCGCGCGCTCACCCGGGCGGCCTCGGCCGCCGCGACCTGCTGCTCAGCAGCCTGGCCTCCGCGCTCGCGGTCGCGCTCCTCGACGCCTGCGCGACCGCCGCCCCGGCCCCGAAAGGCGAAGCGCCCGTGAAGCCGGCCATCGGCCCGGATCTGATCGACGTCAGCCTCGAGATCAACGGCGACCCGCGCAAGCTGCGCCTCGACCCGCGCACCACCCTGCTCGACGCGCTCCGCGAGAACCTCGGCCTGACCGGCACCAAGAAGGGCTGCGACATGGGCCAGTGCGGCGCCTGCACCGTGCTGGTGGACGGCAAGCGCATCGACTCCTGCCTCGCGCTCGCCGCGCAGCAGGACGGGCGCAAGGTCACCACCATCGAAGGCCTCGCCGACGGGCCCCGGCTGCACCCGATGCAGGCCGCCTTCCTCGAGGAGGACGCGTTCCAGTGCGGCTACTGCACGCCGGGCCAGATCCTCTCGGCGGTCGCGCTGCTGAAGGAGGGCCGCGCCTCCACCGACGAGGAGATCCGCGAAGGCATGAGCGGCAACCTCTGCCGCTGCGGCGCGTACCCCAACATCCTGGCGGCCATCCGCCGCGTGAGGTCCTGAGAGATGCGCCACTTCACCTTCGAGCGCGCGAGGAGCATCGACGACGCGGTCAAGTCCGGCGCGCTGCCCGAGGCGGCGTTCCTCGCGGGCGGCACGTCGCTGGTCGACCTGATGAAGCTGGAGGTGCTGACGCCGCTGCGGGTGGTGGACGTCACCCGGCTCGACCTGCAGAAGATCGAGGCGCGGACCGACGGCGTCCTGCTGGGCGCGCTCGCCACCAACACCGAGGTGGCGCTGCACCCGGAGGTGCGGCGGCGGCTGCCCGCGCTGGCCGAGGCGCTGCTCTCGGGCGCTTCTCCGCAGCTGCGCAACGCGGCCACCGTGGGCGGCAACCTGCTGCAGCGCACGCGCTGCGCGTACTTCCGCGACCTCGCCACCGCCTGCAACAAGCGCCTGCCGCGCAGCGGCTGCGACGCGCTCGAGGGCTGGACGCGGATGCACGCCATCCTCGGCACCAGCGACCAGTGCATCGCGGCGCACCCGTCGGACATGTGCGTGGCGCTGGCGGCGCTCGAGGCGCGGGTGAACGTCCGCGGGCCGCGGGGCGAGCGCGAGATCGCGCTGGCCGACTTCCACCTCTTGCCGGAGCAGCACCCCGACCGCGAGTTCGCGCTGCTGCCGGGCGAGCTGGTGGTCTCGGTGTTCGTGCCGGCCACGGCGGCCGCGGCGCGCTCGCGCTACGTCAAGGTGCGCGACCGCGCCTCGTACGCGTTCGCGCTGGTCTCGTGCGCGGCCGGCCTCGAGCTCTCGGGCGGCGTCATCAAGGAAGCGCGCGTGGCGCTGGGCGGCGTCGGCACCAAGCCGTGGCGATCGATCGATGCCGAGCGCGCGCTCGCCGGCCAGAGGCCGGACAAGGACTCGTTCCGCAAGGCCGCCGCGCTGCTGCTCGCCGGCGCGCAGCCGCGGCGCGACAACGCCTTCAAGGTCGAGCTGGCGAAGCGCACGGTGGTCCGGGCGCTCTCGCTCGCCGCGGAGGGAGCATGACGAACGGGAACCAGGCGCGGGAGGCCGCATGAAGACCTCCGTCACCGGCCAGCCGCTCCAGCGCGTCGACGGCCGCGCCAAGGTGACCGGCGCCGCGCGCTACTCGGCCGAGGTGCAGATCGCCGGCGTCGCCTACGGCGTGCTGGTCACCAGCGCCTGCGCGCGCGGCCGCATCCTCTCGATCGAGACCAACGACGCCGAGCGCGAGCCGGGCGTGCTCGCCGTCATCACGCCGAAGAACGCGCTGCGCCTGCCCGACCCGGTGGTCCCCGAGAACGACCGCGTGGTGCAGGTGCTGCAGGACGACCGCATCGTCTTCAGCAACCAGCCGGTTGCGCTTGTCGTCGCCGAGACGCTGGAGGGCGCGACCCACGCGGCGCTGCTGGTGAAGGTCCACGAGGAGCGGGAGCCGGCCACGGTGCGGCTCGACGACGAGCTCAAGAACGCCTTCCCGCACGACCTCCAGACCGCCTCGGGGACGCAGCCGGCCGACCAGGTCCGCGGCGATCCGGCGCGCGGCCTGCGCGAGGCGGCGGCGAAGCTTGAGGAGACCTACGAGACGCCGCCCGAGACCCACAACCCGATGGAGCCGCACGCGACCGTCGCGGTGTGGAGCGCGCCCGACCGGCTGACGGTCTACGACGCCACCCAGGGCGTGTTCGGCGTGCGCAAGAAGCTGGCGAAGCTGTTCGCGCTGCCGCTCGCGAATGTCCGGGTGCTGACCAAGTTCGTCGGCGGCGGCTTCGGCTGCAAGGGCACGCCCTGGTCGCACGTCATCCTCGCCGCGCTGGCGGCGAAGCAGGTGGGCCGGCCGGTCAAGCTGGTGCTGACCCGGCCGCAGATGTTCGGCATGGTGGGCGGGCGGCCGCAGACGCGGCAGCGTCTCTCGGCGGGCGCGTCGAAGCAGGGCAAGCTCACCGCGCTCAAGCATGAGAGCGTCTCGACCACTTCGCGGTTCGACGACTTCCTCGAGCCCGCTGCGTCGGTCTCGCGGCACGCGTACGCCTGCGACAATGTCGAGACGAAGCACCGGCTGGTGCGGCTCGACATCGCCACGCCGACGTACATGCGCGCGCCGGGCGAGTCGAGCGGCAGCTTCGCGCTGGAATCGGCCATCGATGAGCTCGCGCACGCGCTGAAGATGGATCCGCTGGCGCTGCGGCTCGCGAGCTACGCCGAGACCGATCCCACCGAGGACAAGCCCTTCTCCAGCAAGTCGCTGCGCAAGTGCTACGAGGAGGGCGCGCGCCGCTTCGGCTGGACCTGGGACAAGCGCACCCCGCCCCGCCCCGACGGCATCCTCACCGGCATCGGGATGGCGACGGCCTCGTATCCGGCCAACTTCGGCAAGGCCGAGGCGCTGGCGCGGCTGCTGCCCGACGGCACCGCGCTGGTGACCTCGGGCGCGGTCGATCTGGGCGGCGGGACGTACACCGTCATGGCGCAGGTGGCGGCCGACGCGCTCGGGCTCGCGGTGGAGAAAGTCCGCTTCGATCTGGGCGACACCGAGATGCCGGAGGCGCCGCGCTCGGGCGGCTCGCAGACGGCGGCGAGCTGCGCCTCGGCCGTGCTGCTGGCGGGCCGCGCGCTGCGCGACAAGCTGGTGCGGATGGCGGCGGCCGACGCGGGCTCGCCGCTGCTCGGCGCGCGGCCCGACGAGGTGCTGGTCGAGGACGGCCGCATGACCGCGAACGGCCGCACCGACAGCTTCGCCGAGGTGATCCGGCGCGGAGGCGGCGCGCCGGTGGAGGAGCGCGCGAAGACCGGCCCCGACGAGGCGCGGAAGAAGTTCTCGCTGCACTCGTTCGGCGCGCAGTTCGCCGAGGTGCTGGTGGATCCCGACCTGGGCCACGTGCGCGTCAAGCGGCTGGTCGGAGTCTTCGCGGGCGGGCGCATCCTGAACGCGCGGCTCGCGCGCAGCCAGTTCATGGGCGGCATGGTCTGGGGCATCGGCATGGCGCTGCACGAGCAGACCGTCTACGACGAGAAGCTCGGGCGGATCCTGTCGCGCGACCTGGCGGACTATCACGTGCCGTCGCACGCGGACGTGCAGTCGATCGAGCCGTACTTCATCGAGGAGGAGGACGTGCACGTCGACCCCGCCGGCGTGAAGGGCATCGGCGAAATCGGCATCACCGGCGCCGCTGCCGCGATCGCGAACGCGGTCTTCAACGCCACCGGCAAGCGCGTGCGCTCGCTGCCGATCACGCCGGACAAGCTGCTCTGATGGAGCCGCCGGTCGGGCCGCGGAGGGTGGTAGACAGGTGGGCATGAGTCCCGCTATCGGACGACAACGGTGACGGCGGAGGAATTCCTCGCGCGAAATGCGGACGAGCGCGTGGAGTTGATTCGAGGAACCGTGGTGGAGAAGGCGTCCCCGAGCGGGGAGCACTCCAAGGCGCAAGGCGGCATAGGTTGGCGGGTCGGCCACAAATTCAACCGCAAGCCTGGTGGCCGCTGGCCGGGTGGCTGGTGGTTCTTCGTTGATCTCGACCTTCGGTTGGGGCCGGAGATTCTGCGGCCCGATGTCTGTGGCTTCAGACGAGAGCGAATGCCGCAGGCGCCCACGGGTCGACCCATCGCCACCGCGCCCGATTGGGTGTGCGAGATCCTCTCGCCCTCGAACGCCAAGACGGATCGGGTCGAGAAGCTCCAGACGTATTTCGCTGCTGGCGTGCAGCACTACTGGCTGGTGGACCCCATCGAGGGGAGCCTGGAGATCCTCCGCCGCACCGACCTCGCCTACGCGCTCGTCCAGACTGCCCACCGGGGCCAGCGACTCAAGCCTGAGCCCTTCGACGCGATCGAATTTTCCGTCGATGAACTACTCGGTGACGACGTGGACGACGACGACGTGGACCCCAGGTAGGAATGGCCCGTCTCGGGCGCCGGCAAAAGTATGGCAGTGCGGCGCCGGAGAGCGGAAGCGGTCACCGCAGCGCCGCGCGCAGGTCCAGCAGCCTCGCGCTGTCGCCCTGGCCGATCGAAGACGGCGCGACCTTCGGCGGCTGGATGGTCTGGGCGCCCCACTTCCCGTCGCCGTTGCCGTCCACGTAGATGGCGTTGCTGAGCGCGTATGGCTTCATCTGCGTCTGCTGCGTCGGCTTGAGCGCGCCGAACTCGTCGGGCAGGCCCAGCGCCGCGCCCACCGTTCCCACCGCATCGGTCAAGAGCAGCGTGGGGATCTCGTAGGGGATCACCACCGGCCAGAGCGACCGATCGCCCCACACCTCGGCGGCGATCCACGAGTCGCGGCCGGCGGGCACGCTCACGCGGACCACGGTGTCGAGGCGCCGCACCTGGTTGCCGAAGGCCGGCGGAACCGCGAGCTGGACGCGGCTGCAGGCGTCGCCTCGGAAGCAGCCGGCGGGGCCGGGCACGAACAGCAGCACGCGCGAGACGTCGACCCAGGGCGCGGCCTGGACGACGACGTGGAGCTGCACCATACCCGAGGCGTCGGGCCGCACCAGCGAGCCCACCGGCATCTCGCCCGCGGGGGTCACCGCGGTCAGCGTGATCTCGGGGCCGGTGGTCACCTGGACGCGGCCGGCCTTGATGGCGCGCGCGATCTCGCGATCGTCGAGCGCCCGCGCCGAGTCGACATCGTGGCCGACGTCGATGAGGTTGCGCGGATAGCCGGCCTCGCCGTCGAGCAGCTTGTGCGAGTCGCTGTTGCCCACCGCGGTCACGCGCCGGTTCAGGTCGAGCAGGTGCTCCCAGTCCTCCGACGCTCCCGGATAGGCGACCAGCCCGGTGGAGTCGCGCACCACCGCGCCCGGCGGCAGCTTGCACACCGCGCGCGGCGAGGGGCCGGCGCAGGGCTCGGGGTTCGGGTCGGGGACGTGGAACGTGTGCAGCAGATCGAAGCGCTTGCCGGTGAGGATCTCGATGGCGTCGAAGTCGAGCGAGAAGGTGCCGGGCCCGAACCCCGCCCCGCTGGGCGCGAAGGTCCCGGCCTTGCCGGGCGCGTCCACCGGGAGCACGCCGGTGAGCTCGTCGCCGGTCACGCCGTAGGCGTTGAAGTAGCCCTGGATGGCGTCGCGCGGGTGGTTCACCTGCACCACCGTGTCCTCCGGCGAGTACTTGCCGTGCGCGCGCAGGTCGTTGAACAGCTCCTGCGGCGTGCGGCGGAACCAGGGGAACGAGCCGTGCGTGACCGAGGCCGCGTCGAAGGCGAGCGGGTACGCGTTCCAGTGGCCCGCCTCCAATGAGGTCAGCTCGATGCCGACGGTGGCCTTGAGGAAGTCGGTCAGGCCCGCGGCGTCGATCACCGGCTGCAGATCCTCGACGTAGTTGTGCTCGGTCATGGCGAGGAAATCGATGCCTTCGGCGGCGTAGGACGCGGCGCGATCGGGCAGCGCCACGTCGCTGTCCACCGAGCCCTGCGCGTGGACGTGCAGGTCGGCGGCGACGCGGCCCAGCGCCGGCAGCACTCGCGACAGGCGCGCGGAGACGCGGGTGAGCTGGCCCGCGACCACGTCGATCTCCTGCTGATCGATCGAGTACGCCGGCCCGCGCGAGACGGTGCAGCGGTAGTGGCCGGGCCGCGCCTGCAGGTCCGCGTGGCCGTTGATCGCGCGCGCGGTGGTCTCCAGCATGCGCGGGTCCAGCGGGTCGAGGTTGGTGGGGCGGTAGGGATCGCCCAGGTGCAGGTCGTAGAGCGCGGCGCGCGGGTCGGCCAGCTCGGCGGCGGTGATGGCCCGATCGAGCGTGACCTTGGCGGGCGCGGCGCGGCCGAGGCCGTCGGCGACTTCCACGGCGAGGAAGCCGTTGCGCCCAACGTGCGGCTCGACGAAGGCGCCCGCGTCGAGGACGTCCAGCTCGACGGGCGGCGAGTCGGGACGCGACCCGCTGCGGCCCACCACCCGGTAGTGGCCCGGCCGGACCTGCGCGCCGAAGCGGCCCTCGGCGTCGGCGCGCGCAACGGTCTCGTAGGCGCCGGAGCGCTGGAAGATCACGTCGGCGAACGGGAGCGGCTCCTCGCTGCGCTCCTCGCGGACGATGCCGCTCACCAGCACGGTCGAGTCGCCGCGGTCCTGGTGGACCGAGTCGATGAGGTGCGCGGGCGAGCCGTCGGAGACGCGCAGCTTCATGGTGGTGGAGAAGGCGCGGCCGCCCTCGAGCACCGGCGGCGCCTCGCCGAGGAAGAGGCCGAACAGCGTGCCCGAGATGAACGGCACCAGCATGCTGTCGGGGTTGAGCGACGCGTCGTAGGGCCGGTACTGATCGCGGTGGTGCCAGACGAAGCCGTCGCCGGGCTTGAGCCCGTTGCGCAGCGGGCTCTCGCAGGCGGAGCAGTAGCTGAGCCCGTACGAGATGCCGTCGCCTTCGACCGTGAGCGCGCTGGTGGTGATGCCGCCGAACGCCGGCAGCGTGAACTTGCGCTTGTAGGCTTTCTCCAGCGAGAAGCGGACGTCATAGCCCGCCTCGCCCGGCACGAAGAGCGGCTGGCCGTCGCCGAAGAGGCCGATGAAGCCCATCGCGATCGGGTACTGGCTGGAGAGGAAGAGGTGCGGCGCGATCTGCTCGTTCACCACCGACGAGGTGACGGTGAGGAAGTCGTCGTTCGGGCCCAGCGCGTAGTCGAGCACGAAGCTGAGGCCGTTGCCGATGGTGAGCGCGTCGATCAGCTTGGTGCTGGTGAGGAACTCGCTCTGCTTGCCCGAGACGCGGATGCGCGCGGTGCCGCCCGACGACCCGTCGTCGATCACTTCGATCTTCGCGGGCTCGAGCGCGCTGAGGAAGTAGGCGGGAAAGAGCTCGCCGAGGCCGTCCTTGCCGATGGGGCGGCCGCGCGGATCCAGCTCGGCGGGGCGGGCGAGGTCGGCGTCGATGAGCGAGCCGCCGAAGGTCCCGTAGACGCGCTGCTGCCCCTTGTCCTGGACGATGAAGCGCACGCGGCCGTTGCTCAGCCGCCAGTCGCCGACGTCGCCGATGGCGCGCGGGCCGCCCACCAGCTCCGCGGGCGATTGGACGCGGCCGGCGTAGGCGTGCGGGTCGCTGGTGCAGGCAGCGCACGCGAGCAGGACCAGCGCTGCGGACCGGTTCATCAGAAGCGCACCTGCGCCGCCATCTCGACGCCGTCGTTGTCGAGCGACTTCTGCGCGTCCTCGATGCGGTGGGTGAAGTCGAGCGTGAGCCGCGCCGGCGCGCGTGGCGGGTAGAGGTTCACCCCGCCCGTGATCCAGGTGATGGCCGACGCGGCCTGCTTGTCCGAGGGATCGAGCCGGCTCACGCGGACCGCGGGCTCGATGGCGCCGCCGAGCAGCGGGAACTTCCACGCGCCCTCGGCCGAGAGCCCCAGCGCGCGCTCGTCGGGGAACGTCCCGAGGGTGACGTGGTGCGTGTTGCGCAGCTGCGCCAGCAGCATCAGGTGCAGCGGGCCGCTCTGGTAGCGCGCGTCGGCGCCCACGCCCACCACGTTGTCGCGGACGTACGACGGCGCCGTGCCCGAGCCGCGCGGCTGGAAGTAGCCATCCACGCCGAGCGAGAGCTTCTGCAGGTCGACCGCTGCGCGAGCCACGACCGAAGGATATTGAGTATCGTTCAGCTGCTGGTTCTGGCCGTTGCCGTTCATCACCGCGAGTTGCGCGGTGAGGCCGACGGTGCCAAGCGGGATGCGGTCGGTGCCGATGGCGAGCCCCAGCTGGCGGTTGAGCGCGAGGCCCGCGGCGTCGTAGCCGAACGGCGCGCCGGTGCCCTGCGAGACGATGGAGCGCTCCGCGAACTTGATCTCGGTCTCCTCGAGCAGCTCTTCCACATCCTGCGGCGCCTTGAACTGGCCGGCCTGCACGCGCACGTGCGCGCCTGGTGACCAGACTCCGTAGGCATCGCGCAGCTCGACGCCGCGGCGGCCGGCGACGGGGTCGGTGCCGGCGAGCGGCGCGGCGCCCTCGAACGACAGGTAGAGCCAGAGCGTGTCGGTGGGGCGGCCGGTGATCTCGAGCCGCGCCTCGCCGAGCGCGAAGCCGTTGTTGCGGCCCACCGTCGGGAGGTTCGGGTCGGACTGGGTCCAGGCGCCGCCGAGGATGGCGTAGCCGGAGATCTCCAGCGGATGCGAGGGGACGGCGGCTGCCGAGGCGAGGCCGCCGGGCGCGTCGAGCGCGGGAGTGCCGAGGCCGACCGCGGCGGCGGGCGCGGTGTCCGGGGAGGGATAGGCAACCGCGGGGTTGCCGGATTGCGCACCGGCCGCGGCGCTGCCGGACGGCGCACCGGACGCGCCGCTGCCCGCTGTCACCGCGCTGCTCGGGTGCGCGGCGGGCTGGGACTGCGCTGCGCTCGCGCTCGCCGCGGAAGAGTTGACGGCCGCCGCTTCGGCGGCAGTCATCGGCGGTTGCGCCGTGAGCGCAAGGATTGCTGCCAGGACCGGATGCATTGCTTACTCCTCGTGAACCACCGCGCCCTGGGGCAGGCGCGCTTTCAGGAAAGCGACGGCGGCGCGGACTTCGTCCTCGCGCCGGCCGTCGAACGTCACCTTCACTCGATAATCGACGTTATCGAATCTTGGATAACTTCCAAGTGAAACATTTGCGAATCCGGCGACCGTCGCGTCGAGGTGCTCGGCGATGGCGCCCTCGCCCAGCGACAGGAACAGCGCGCGCGAGAAGATGGGCGCGGTCCGGAAGCGCTCGCGGATGCCGAGGAAGCCCTCGCGAAACAGCGACGGCACGCCGGGCAGCACCGCGACGTTCTCCATCGAGATGACCGGGAACAAGGACCCCTCGTGCCACTCGACCGAGGCGCCCTCGGGCACCTCGGCGAGGCGGCGGCGCGCCGGGTTCAGCCGGTCGCCGTAGCGCTCGCGCAGCAGCGAGAGGATGCGCTCGTCGGCCACGACGTTCCGCCCGAACGCCTGCGCCACCGCGGCGATGGTGACGTCGTCGTGCGTGGGCCCGATGCCGCCCGAGGTGAAGACCCAGCGCGCGCCGGCGAGGCACCGCTTGAGCGCGTCGATGATCAGCGGGATCTCGTCGGGCACCGTCTCGATGCGGCGCAGGTCCACGCCCAGCGCCCGCAGCTCGCGCGCGAGGAACGGCCCGTTCTCGTCGACCACCTTGGCCGAGAGGATCTCGTTGCCGATGATCACGATGGCCGCCGTGCTCACGGCAGCTTCTCCGGATCGGCAGCCGGCGCCGCGTCGCCCAGCCCGTACTCGCGGATCTTCTTGATCAGCGTGGTCCGCGAGACGCCCAGCCGCTCCGCCAGCTTCGACTTGTTCCCGCGCAGCTCGGTGAGCCCGCTCGCGATCAGGTCCTTCTCCAGCTGGCTGACCGCGGTGGCGAGGTCGCTGCCGAGGCCGCGCTGCACCAGCGCCGCCAGCTGCCCGGCCGCCGAGACGTGCATTCGCGGACCGCTGCGCAGCGCGCGCAGCTCGGGCGGCACCACCGGCGCATCGCCGGAGAGCACCACCAGCCGCTCGATCTCGTTCTCCAGCTCGCGCACGTTGCCGGGCCAGCCCCACTCATAAAAAGACGCCATCACCTCGGGGTGCAGCCGCTTGGGCTGCTTGCCCGCGCGCCTGGCCGAGTGCTGCAGGAAGTGCTCGACCAGGAGCGGCAGGTCGTCCAGCCGCTCGCGCAGCGGCGGGACTTCGAGGGCGACCACGTGCAGCCGGTAGAAGAGATCCTCGCGGAACTGCCCGCGCGCCACCAGCTCGCGCAGGTTCTTGTTGGAGGCCGCGATGATCCGCACGTCCACGGTCTCCGGGCGGTTGCCGCCCACCGGCACGAACGTCCCCTCCTGCAGCACGCGCAGCAGCTTCACCTGCATGGCCGGCGACATGTCGCCGACCTCGTCGAGAAAGAAGGTCCCGCCGTCGGCCTGCTTGAAGAGGCCCATCTTGTCGCGGCCCGCGCCGGTGAAGGCGCCCTTGACGTGGCCGAACAGCTCGCTCTCGAGCAGGTTGTCGTTCAGCGCCGAGCAGTTCTGCGCCACGAACTCGCGCTCGCGGCGGGAGCCGTTGAAGTGCAGCGCCTTGGCGATCAGCTCCTTGCCGGTGCCGTTCTCGCCGCCCACCAGCACGGTCACGTCGCTGACCACCAGCTTGTCGAGGAGCGCGTAGAGCCTGCGCATGGGCTCGCTCTTGCCGATGATGTCGGCGAAGCGGTAGCGGCCGCCCAGCTCGGTCTGGAGATCCTTGATGCGCCGCTCGCGCGCGAAGACCGCGTTCTCGACCTCGGCGACCTCCTCGACGGTGGTGTCCATGAGATCGGTCAGCCGCGGCAGCTCGCGCTCTTCGACGCGGGCGATGCTGTCGAATGC
>FSWK01000803.1_pt1 | contig 11300 bp, 8 predicted proteins | sample 1637951 | NCBI WGS metagenome assembly FSWK01 (sample SAMEA3914789, study PRJEB12502) | metagenome | biome: forest; material: soil | place: Canada | collected 2011-07-03 | depth 0.3 m | reverse complement strand
GGCCCGCGCGCCGTCACCGAGGTGCTGCTGCCGAAGCTCCTCTCGCCGTCGGCCGCCGCGGCGCTGCGGCAGCGGGTCGAGGCGCTGTCCACGCGCGCGACCGCGCAGGGCCTGGCCGATGCGCTGCGCGGCATGGCGCTGCGGCCCGACTCGCTGGGCGACATGCCGCGCTGGCGCGCGCCGACGCTGGTGATCGCGGGCGCCGAGGACGCGCTGATGCCGCTGCCGGACCTGCAGGCGATGGCGACCGCGATCCCGGGCGCGCGGCTGGAGGTCATCGCCAGCGCGGGGCACCTGCCGTACCTGGAGCGCCCCGCGCAGGTCGCGTCGCTGCTGACGGCGCACCTGCTCGCCAATCGCTGAGCAAGACCGCGCGCGGCGGGCGTCGATCCGCCGCGCTTGACCCATGCGGAGCAGGAGGATACTTGAACCGTCCCTGCGCCCGGAGGCACTTTGGCCGCGTCGATCGAAATTCTCTACCTGCGCTTCCCCGTCCATCCCAACATCACCGTCATCCAGATCGGACCGGGCATCGCGCGGATCGACAAGGAAGGCGAAAGCTACTTCGTCATCGGCACCGAGGACGGTCCGCTCGCGGGCAAGAAGGTCGAGATCCCGGGCGACAACGTCGCGGCGGTCCAGTGGACCATCGAGGCCGAGGCACCCGCGGCGCCCGCGGCCACGTCGTAGCCCGCGGTGGACCGCACCGAGCGCCTCCTCGATCTGGTCGCGCTCCTGCTCGACGCGCGCGAGCCCATCTCGTTCGCCGAGCTGCGCGACCTCTTTCCCGAGGACTACGGCACCGGCTCGCGCGAGGCGTGTGAGCGGAAGCTGGAGCGCGACAAGGCCGAGCTGGTCGCGCTCGGCGTTCCCATCGAGCACGTGCCGCCCACGCTCGAGGACGAGCGCGACCTGGGCGGCTACCGCATCGACCGCAAGGCGTTCTACCTGCCCGATCCGAAGCTGCTTCCCGAGGAGGCGGCGGCGCTCTATGCAGCCGGCGCGGCGGCGCTCGCGGGCCACGACTTTCCCTTCGCGCAGGACCTCGAGCACGCGCTGCGCAAGCTCTCGCTCTCGGGATCGTCGCCGCTCGAAGCGCGGAGCGGCGCGGCCCGCAGGCTGCTCATCGTCCGCCCGGGAGATCCGGAGCGCGCCGGCAAGCTGCGCGTGCTGGGCGACGCGGTGGCCCGCCGCAAGCGCGTGCGCATCACCTACCGCGCCCCGCCCGCGCTGGACGGCACCGTGCCCGACCGCACCGATCGCCAGATCGATCCGTACGGCCTCGCCTTCCGAACCGGCGCCTGGCGTGTGGTCGCCTGGTGCCACCTGCGCCAGGCGCAGCGCGTGTTCGTCGTCGACCGCATCGAGGAGCTGGGCGTCAACGAGCAGAAGCCGAACACGCCCGACTTCGAGATCCCGGGCGGCTTCGACGCCGGCGCCGAGGCGGGACGGCGGCCGTGGCAGTGGATCGGCACGCCGCCGGTCGAGGCGCGGCTGCGCTTCGCGCCCGGCAGCGAGCTGTTGGCCGAGCGCGCCTTCGACGCCAAAGCCTCTGACACCGCGGACCTGCGGGTGACCTTCGTCGACGGCCTGCTGCCGGCGGTGCTGTCGTTTGGCGACCGCGTCTGGATCGAGGCGCCGCCCTCCGCGCGCGAGAAGGCGGCGGCGGCGCTGCGCACGCTGCAGCAGCGGCTGCAGCAGCCCGGCGAGCCGCAGGAGTTCCTCGAGCCGGTGCCGCCCGACGCGCCCCGCACGGCACCGCGGCAGAAGGTCGATCCGCTCGGCGACAAGCGCGAGCGGCTCCGGCGGCTGCTCTTGATCGTCCCCGCCGCGCGGCGCCGGCCGGGCATCCGCCTCGACGAGCTGGCGCGGGAGCTGGGGCTGGACCCCGCCGAGCTGCGCGCCGACATCGACCTGCTCGGCCTGGTGGGCCGGCCGCCCTACGATCCCGACGACCTCATCGACATCAGCGTCGACGAGCAGGGCCGCGTCTCGGTGGCGCTGGACCAGTCGTTCTCGCGGCCGCCGCAGCTGGTGGCGCTGGAGGCGCTGGCGCTCGCCGCCGCTGCTGAAGAAGTCGCGCCGGCCGACCCCGCCGTCGTCTCCGCGCTGGCCAAGCTCACCGACAAGCTCCCGGCGAGCGCGCGCCAGCTCTACTCCGCGCTGGCGCAGCGGGTGGCCTCGTCCACGCCGGCGCCGAAGGGGACCTCGGACATCCTCGCGCAGCTGCGCCAGGCGGCCGAAGAGCGCCGCGAGGTCGCGCTCGAGTACGACAAGGACGGTCGCGCCGCGGTCGAGCAGCGGGTCTTCCGGCCGCACGCGGTGCTCGACCACGCCGGCCGCTGGTATGTCCACGGCGAGGACGCGGCCAAGAGCGCCGAGCGGACGTTCCGGGTCGACCGCATCCGCTCGGTGCGCGCGCTCGAGCAGACCTTCGCGGATCCCGGCCCGATGGATCCGCTGCGCTTCCAGCGCGAGCAGCTCTTCTTTCCCACCGGCCGCGAGGTGCCGGTGCGGCTGCGCTTCTCGCCCGCCGCCGCGCCGTGGGCGCTGTCGCGCTACGGGCAGAAGGCGCAGCGGCTGCAGGGCGGCGGCGCCGAAGTCGTCATCGACAGCGCCGGGACCGCCTACGCCGTCTCGCTGGCGCTCTCGTTCGCGGGCGAGGCCGAGATCATCTCGCCGCCCGACGCGCGCGAAGCGCTGCGCTCCGAGGTGGAGCGCACGCTCCAGCGCTACGTATGAGCGGTCGCCGGCGGCTCCTCGCCACGCTCGCGGGCGGCGCATGAGCGGGCGCAGGCGGCTCCTCGCCACGCTCGCCGCCGGTGCAGGCGCGGCAACGGCGGGCGCGGCGCTCTGGCCCCTCGCAGCGGCGGTGGTCGAGCCGCTCGGCGCCCCGGACGGCGACGCTCCCTGGGTGGACGTCGCCGGCGAGCGCGAGCTCTCCGCGCGCCCGCTCAAGGCCGTGCTGCGCGCGCCGGTGCAGGACGGCTTCTTCACCCAGCTGATCGAGCTGGGCGCCGTCTATCTCCTGGCGGGCCCGCCGCTGATCGCGCTGTCGTCGGTCTGCCCGCACCTCGGCTGCGGCATCACCCAGGACGCGCGCGGCTTCGTCTGCCCCTGCCACGACAGCCGCTTCGACGGCACCGGCGCGTTCGTCCACGGACCCTCCCCGCGCTCGATGGATCCGCTGCCGGTCCGCGTCTCGCGCGGCCGCGTCGAGGTGCAGGCGCTGCGCTTCGCCCCCGGCACCCGCGCGAGGAGGCCCGCGTGAGCGGGAGAGCGCGCGCGGTGGCCCTCAGCGCTCGGCTCCGAAACCCTCGCGCGGGGCTCTTCCGGAACCCGCGCCGATGAAGGCCGCGTGGCTCGACCAGCGCACCGGCTGGCCCGGCGCCGTCTTCGAGCTGCTCGAGGAGCGCATCCCCGGCGGCGCGCGCTGGGCCTACGTCTTCGGCAGCGCGCTGGTCTTCCTGCTGCTGGCGCAGCTGGCGAGCGGCCTGGGCCTCGCGCTCAGCTACTCGGCGTCGGTGCCCGCCGCCTGGGCCTCGGTGGCGCGGCTCGAGGAGAGCCACCTCGGCCACCTGCTGCGCGCGGTGCACGCGCACGGCGCGACGTTTCTCCTCGCCGTCGTCTCGCTGCACCTGCTGCAGACCGCGCTCTCCGGCGCCTGCCGCGCGCCGCGCGAGGTGACCTGGTGGCTGGGCCTGCTGCTGCTCGTGCTGCTGCTCGCCTTCTGCATCACCGGCTCGCTCCTCCCGTGGGACGAGCGCGGCTACTGGGCCACGCGCGTCACCGTCGGCATCGCCGCGAGCGTGTCGCCCTCGGCCGCGCGCGCGCTGGTGGGCGGCGCCGCGCTGGGCAACCTGACGCTGACCCGCTTCTACGCGCTGCACGCCGTGCTGCTGCCGCTCTTGCTGCTGGTCTTCGCGGCGGCGCACGTCGCGGGCGTGCGGCGCCACGGCATCACGCCGCCGCCCAATGCCGCGGGCGACGAGCCGTTCTGGCCGCGGCAGGCGCTCTACGACGCGGCCTTCTCGCTGCTGCTGCTCGCCGCGCTGCTGGCGCTGGCGCTGCGGGTCCCCGCGCCGCTGCTGGCCCCCGCCGACCCGGCCGGCGCCGCCAGCCCGCGCCCCGACTGGTACTTCCGCCCGCTCTTCCAGCTGCTCAAGCTGGTCCCCGAGTGGGTGGCGACGCTGCTGGTGCCGTCGCTCGCGGCGCTGTTCCTCGCCGCCCTGCCCTTCCTCGACAAGCCCGCGCGGCGCCGGCTGCCGCTCATGCTGGCGCTCACCGGCGGCTTCGTCGCGGCCATCGCGCTGGGAGTGGCGTCCTACCGCGCCGATGCGCGGAGCCCGGACTTCCAGCGCGAGCTGCGCGAAGGCGACCGCCGCGCGGCCCTGGCCCGCGACCTCGCGCGCCGGCAGGGCGTGCCGCCCGAGGGCGCGCTCTCGCTGGTGCAGAACCAGCCCGACGCGCGCGGCAAGCGGCTCTTCGCGCGCGCCTGCGCCGAGTGCCACGGCCTCGCGGACAGCGCGAAGGCGCCCGTGCTCGAGGGCGGCTTCCTCTCGCGCGCCTGGATCCGCGGCGCGCTCGAGCACCCCGACGCGCCGGCGTATTACGGCCGCACGAAGCTGTCCGGGATGGAGAGCGCCAGCGGCCTGGGCGAGGAGCAGCTCGCGCTGCTGACCGGCTTCCTCTACGCGCTCCGCTCGCACGCCTCCACGGAACCGGCGCTCGAGTCGGGACGCCGGCTCTACCAGCAGTCCGGCTGCGCCGATTGCCACGCGCTCGACGGCGCGGCCCCGGCGGGTGGTCCCACGCTCGCCGGTTACGGGTCCGCCGGATGGCTGCGCGGGCTGTTGCGGGATCCGGGCGCCGCGGCCTATTACGATGCCCAGAACGCCATGCCGGACTTCGGCACCCGCCTCGGCGCCGGGGATCTCGACGACCTCGTCGCCTATCTCGTCTCTCTGGAAGGAACCTAGATGATCGCGCTCGCCCTGCTGCTCGCCCAGGCCGCCGTGCCCCCTCCCGCACCCGTCGCGCCCGGCGCCGCCGACGCGGCCTCCGCAACCGACGCGTCGATGTCCGCCAAGGACGTCTACGTCAAGCGCTGCACCTTCTGCCACGCCGAGGACGGCACCGGCCAGACCAAGAAGGGCAAGCAGCTGCGCGTCCCCGACTTCACCACCGCCAAGTGGCAGAAGCACACCGAGGACAAGGAGATCACGGACATCATCGAGAACGGGAACAAGAAGCGGAAGATGCCCGCCTTCAAGGACAAGCTGACCCCTGAGCAGATCGCCGCGCTGGTTCCGTATCTGCGCGCTTTTGCTCGCAACTAACGCGCCGAGCATTGACAACGCCGGGGCCCGCACCTATAGGCGGGCCCCCTTTGCAGCCGTCCGGAGGATCCTTGCTTTCCCGCCCCCCCAGCACGGAACGTCGCAAGCCCACCGTCTACACCGAGGCGATGGAGGTCTTCCACCACGCCGCCGACCTCATCGGCCTCGACCGCCGCGTCCGCATGGAGCTCGAGGAGCCGGACTACGAGCACATCTTCTACGTGACGGTGAAGCTGCACACGCGGCTCTCGCCGCTGGCCCAGGCGGAGCAGGGCAAGTTCACCGACCTGAGCGACAGCGAGCTGCTCCCCGACGGCCTCGAGCCGCTGCTGGACGGCGGCTTCGTCTTCAAGCGGCGCGCGCTGATCAACGCCAACGTCAACATGCGCGAGGGCGTGCTGCGCCTCAAGGGCAAGGGCCTCTACAAGGTCATCCCGGGCCGGCCCGAGAGCTTCAAGGCCTACCGCATCCAGCACAACCAGGCGCGCGGCCCGTACAAGGGCGGCACCCGCTTCCACCAGGACGTCTCGCTCGACCTCTTCAAGGTCCTCGCCGCCGAGATGACCTGGAAGACCGCCATCGCCGACGTGCCCTTCGGCGGCGGCAAGGGCGGCATCAAGGTGGACCCGAAGTCGCTCAGCTCCGAGGAGCTGGAGGCGCTGACGCTCCGCTACATGTACCGGCTCAAGCCGCTGGTCGGCCCCGACCTCGACATCCCCGCGCCCGACGTCGGCACCGACGGCACCATCATGGGCCTGATGCTCCGCCAGTACACCGACGGCGAGCGCGAGCGGCACAAGCTGCGCGGCGTGATCACCGGCAAGGACACCCGCATCGGCGGCTCCGAGGGCCGCGTCAAGGCCACCGGCCAGGGCCTCGCGTACACCATCCAGGAGTGGTTCGCCGACCGCGGCTCCACGCCCGCCGGCTCGACCTTCGCGCTGCAGGGCTTCGGCAACGTCGGCTCCAACGCCGCCGAGATCCTCTGCGGCCTGGGCTCGAAGCTGCTCGCGGTCAACGACGCGGGCGGCACCATCTTCAACCCCAACGGCATCGACGTCGCCGACCTGACCGCGTACGTCTACGAGAACCCGTCGAACCTGCGCAAGACGGTGGCGGGCTATCCCAAGGCGCAGCAGATCTCGAGGAGCGATCTCTTCGACGTCGAGTGCGACATCTTCGTGCCGGCCGCGCTGGGCGGCGAGATCACCGGCCCCGTCGCCGAGCGGATGAAGTGCAAGCTGGTCGCCGAAGGCGCCAACGGCCCCACCACGCCCGAGGGCGATCGCGTGCTGGCCAAGCGCGGCATCGAGCTGATCCCGGACATCATCGGCAACGCCGGCGGCGTCACCGTCTCGTACTACGAGTGGATCCAGAACAAGCGCATGGAGCACTGGAGCGAGACCGAGGTGAACGGCCGCCTCGAGCAGGCCATCAAGAGCAACTACCGCATCATCCGCGACATCTCGCGCAACACCCCGCGCCGGACCGCGACGCACAACTCGACCCGCTACTGCATCGGCAAGGAGGTCGACATGCGGACCGCGGCCATGGTGCTGGCGCTCAAGCGCATCGAGGCCCACTACCAGCTCGAGGGCTTCTCGCAGTAGGCGCCGCGCGGTTTGCAGCCATCGGACTGTCACCGTGCTGCTACAATCGGAGCCATGCGCCACGGCTGGCTCCTCTTGCTCCTCGCCGTCGCGGCTTGCCATGCAGCCGGTCCCGATCCGCTCGGCGACGCGGGCGTCGTCTCCGACGGTGGCCACGCGCTGCCGCGGCCCGGGTTCGCGGCCGCCTGGCAGATCCACGATCCCGCTGAGCTGATCGCCGGCCCGTCCACCGCGGGCAAGGTGCTGGACTGGGAGATCGCCAACGCCCGCGTGCGCTTCGTGGTCGAGGGCGCGCACCCGAGCGACGGCTACGACCCCTACGGCTGCTCGGTGCTGGCCGCCGACCGGCAGCGCGCGGCGGGCGAGGCCGGCGAGAGCCGCTTCGGCGAGATCTGGACCGGCCTCAACTTCCGCGCTCCCGACTGTGCCTCGCTCACGCTGGTGAATAACGGCGCCGACGGCGAGCCCGCGCAGTTGCACGCGGAAGGCCACGATGCCGAGTCGCCGTTCATGGCGTCGGTCTTCGGCGTGGTCGCGCAGCCGGCGCCGCTGCACGCCAGCATCTTCCGCGACTACACCCTGTCGGCCGACGCCGACGCGCTGCAGATGAACCTGACCATCCGCAACGACGGCACCGACGACCTCTTCCTCAACGCGCCCTACGTCGGCATGGCGATGAACCGCGGCCTGCGGCACTGGGTGGACAAGAGCGGGTTCGACTTCAACGATCTCAACAGCGTCAACCGGCAGGCCGAGTTCTACGCCGCCGTCGGCGAGCGCGTGAGCTATTCAGTATACAGTATTGACGCTCCTTTCTCGCCCATCCTCAACTTCGCGCACGTGCTGATCGGCCAGTACCCGGAGGTCCACATCCCGCCGGGCCAGGCGCACGTCTATCGCTTCCTCATCGGCGTCGGCAGCGGCGACACCGGCACGCTCCAGGTGGCGCACGCGGAGGCGCGCGGCCCGCTCTCGGCGCTGGTCTCGCTCTCCGGAGCGGTCGTCGATCCGGCTGGAGCCCCGGTGCCGCACGCCCGCGTGCACGTCACCAACGGCGCCGGAGATCAGGAGATCGCCTTCGCGCGCACGGGAGCCGACGGCAGCTGGACCTCGCCCGTCCGCGCGGGCAGCTACGCGCTGCGCGCCGTCGCCGACGACCGGCTCGCGGGTCCGCTCACGCCGGTCACCGTCCCGACCGCGGGCGTGGGCCTGCCCGCCAAGATCGTCCTCGAGCCCATGCAGCCGCTGCGCGCGCAGCTGCCGGCGCCGCTGGGCGAGGCCGCGCCCACCGATCCCGTGGTGGTCTTCTCGGCCGACGGCCACGCCCAGGTCCCGGTCTTCCCCGGCAGCTGGCAGGTCACCTTCTCGCGCGGGTTCGAATACGATCTCACCCGCGCCACGGTCAGCGCGCCCGCCGGCGGCTCGGTCACCGCGCGCGCGAAGCTGCTGCGGGTGGTCGACACCACCGGCTGGATGTCGGGCGACTTCCACGTGCACGCGCAGTTCAGCCCCGACGGCGAGGACCTGCTCGCGGAGAAGGTCCGCGCCTTCGCCGCCGAGGGAGTGGAGCTGCCCGTCTCCACCGAGCACGAGTTCATCGGCGACTTCGGCCCCACCGTCCGCGCGCTGGGCCTGCAGGGCTTCATGCACGCCGTGGCCGGCACCGAGATGACCACCACCGCCTCTGGCCACTTCAACATCTTCCCGCTCACGCCGAGGCCGGACCTGCTCAACCATGGCGGGCTCAACTGGTACAACCGCGCCATCCCCGACGTGCTCAAGGAAGCGCGCGGCCGGCTCACCGCCGACGGCCTCACGCCCATCGTGCAGATGAACCACCCCCGCAGCGTCGGCATGGCGTACCTCGACGCGGTCCACTTCGACCCCAACTCCTTCACCGCGCAGGCGAGCCCCGCCGACTGGTCCGAGAGCTGGGACGCGATGGAAGTCTGGAACGGCGTCGACCTCGCGCGCTTCGAGGGCTGCCCCACGCAGGCGCCCACTTGCGTCGCGCCGTACCATCCGACGGCGTTCGACTGGTTCGCCTTCCTCGACCGGCGCAAGCCCATCACCGCCACCGGCAACTCCGACTCGCACAAGGCGTCGCTGCACGAGGTCGGCTACCCGCGCAACTACGTCTACGTGGGCAGCGACGACCCGGCCGGCCTCGGCGACCCCGCGCTGATGGCGGCGCTGCGCGCGCAGAAGGTCGTCATCAGCGGAGGGCCGTTCCTGGTCACCAGCGTGGGACCGATCCTGCCCGGCGGCACCGCGACCGCCGAGGTGATCAACGGCGTCCCCACCGTGCACCTGACGCTCGACATCCAGGCGCCCACCTGGATGGGCCCGCTCTCCCGCGTCGACCTCTGGATGGGCGACACCAGCGCGAACGGCGGGCACATCGAGAAGACGATCGCGCTGCCGGCCAATGGCAGCGCGGTGCTCCGCTATCACGCCACCGTCGACCTCCAGACGCCGGTCGACACCTGGCTGGTCGCCACGGTGCGCGGCCCGGTGGACTCGTCCGGCCTCTCGCACGCGCTCTGGCCGGTGGTCGAGGCGCCGCTGCCGCCGTTCGCCCTCACCAACCCCATCTGGGTCGACGCCGACGGCGACGGCGTGGTCACGCCGCTCCGGCCTTGAGCCGCGCCACCGCGCCCAGGCCGTCGTACGCTGCATACTTATACAGCTCGGACAGCGTCGGGTAGTTGAAGACCGCGTCGATGAACAGGTCGATGGTCGCGCCCTGCAGCAGCGCCATCTGGCCGATGTGGACGAGCTCGGTGGCGCTCGGCCCCATCACGTGCACGCCGAGCAGCTTCTTGTCGTCGGCCGCGAAGATCAGCTTGAGGAAGCCGCTGCCGGCGCCGAGGATCTCGCCGCGCGCGTTGTCCGCCATCGAGGCGCGGCCCACCAGGTAGCTTCGCCCCGCCTTCTTCAGCTCCTCCTCGGTGGCGCCGACGTAGCTCATCTCCGGGATGGTGTAGATGCCGTAAGGGAAGAGCGGGTTGACGCGCGTCTTGTAGCCAATCTGGAAGGCGTGGCACATGGCGACACGGCCCTGCTCCATCGAGGTGGAGGCGAGGCCGGGGAAGCCCACCACGTCGCCCGCTGCATAGATATGCGGGAGCCGGGTCTGGAAGTGCTCGTTGACCGCGAGGTTGCCGCGCTTGTCGGGCTCGATGCCCAGCTTCTCCAGGCCGAGGCCGGCGGAGTTGCCGCTGCGCCCGGCCGCGGCCAGAACGGCTGCGGCGCCCTCGACGCGGCCGCTCTTCGTGGTCACCGTGCAGGCGCGGGTGACCGGATCGACCGCGCACGCCACCGGGTCGTCGCCGAGCCGCAGCCAGAGGCCCAGCCGCTCCAGCTCGTCGGCGAAGCGGTCGCCCAGCTCGACGTCGAGAAAGGGCAGCAACCGGTCGCGGCCGTCCATCAGCGTGACGTGCGTGCCGAGCGCGGCGAAGATGCAAGCGTACTCGCTGGCGATCACGCCCGAGCCCAAGACGATCAGCGACTCCGGGATGGTCTCGATGTCGAGGATCTCGTCGGAGTCGTAGATCTCCTCGGCATCGAACGGGATCCACGCCGGCCGGTGCGGCCGCGAGCCGGTGGCGATCAGGAAGACCTCGGCGGTGAGCCTCCGCCCGCTCTCGGCCAGCTGGATGGTGTGCTCGTCGAGGAAGGTCGCGGTGCCGGAGATGAGGTCGACCTTGTGCTTGTCGAGGTTGCGCCAGATGCGCGCGCGCTCGGTGTCGACCACCAGCCGCTCGCGGTGCATCAGCATGTCGGCGGAGTAGGGCCGGGGCAGCGAGAGGACGGCCTCTTCGAGGCCGCGCGAGGCCATGCCGGTGATGGCGAGCGCGGTCTCGCGCAGCGTCTTCGAGGGCAGCGTGCCGGTGTTGGTGCAGGCGCCGCCCAGGTGCGGCGCGCGCTTCTCGACCATCGCCACGCGCTTGCCGAACCAGGCCACCTGCGCGGCGCCCTTCTCTCCCGAGGGGCCGCTGCCGATGACGACCAGGTCATAGTCCATGGCCCGCGAGGCTAGCGCACTTGCGCTACAGTCGCCCGCCTTGCAAGCCCGCACCGTCGAGTGGACCGAGGAGGCGCACCCGCTCTGGAAGTGGTTGCTGCGCGCGTGCGCGGTGGCCATGGTGCTGCCGCTCTGGAGCACGGCGCACCTGCCGTTCACCGACCTGCCGCAGCACGTGGCGGCCATCGGGACGCTGCGGCACTGGTGGGACCCGGCGTGGAAGTCGCAGCAGTACTTCACGCTCGCGCTCGGGCAGACGCAGTACCTGCTCTACTACCTCGCCGGCGCGGCGCTGGCCTTTCCCTTCGGCACCGCCGAGCGCGC
>FSWK01000408.1_pt1 | contig 11326 bp, 7 predicted proteins | sample 1637951 | NCBI WGS metagenome assembly FSWK01 (sample SAMEA3914789, study PRJEB12502) | metagenome | biome: forest; material: soil | place: Canada | collected 2011-07-03 | depth 0.3 m | reverse complement strand
GACCTTCTTCGAGCGCTTCATCATTCACGATCACTTCAAGCGACTCGCGGTCGGCGTGCACACGACGACGCCGGGCGGGACCTTCACCTATTTCATCGAGCAGATCGGCTTCGACACCTTCCCCTGGGCCTTCGCCTTCCCGGGCGCCGCCTCGGTGTTAGCGCGCGTGCGCGTGAGGCCGCAGACCGGGCGCGAGCGCGGCCTGCTCTTCCTGCTGCTCTGGATCCTGATCGGCTTCGCCGTCTTTGCCTTCAGCGCCACCAAGTTCCACCATTATGCCTTTCCGATATTGGCGCCGCTGCTGATGATCTGCGGGCTCTGGCTGGAGCAGGTGCTCGACGACGGCCTGCGCGCCCACGCCGGAGAGATCTTCGCCGGCGGCCTGCTCTACGGCTTGGTCGCCCACGACCTGGCGATGACGCCCAAGCACTTCACCGACATGTTCGTCTACAACTACGACCGTCCTTATCCCGATCGCGAGACGGACCCGCGCGAAGTCTTTACGCTGCTCTTTTATGCGGCGCCCGCGGTGGCGCTGTCGCCCTGGCTGTTCGACCGGCTGTCGCAGCTCTTCAAGGCTCTCAAGGCATTCACCCGGAAGACCTCCCGCGCGCAGCTCCGGCAGGCCGTCCGCGAGCGGATGTCCGGGGCGCCATTGCAGACGGCGGAGTCGCCGCAGGACCGCAAGGTGGCGCTGCTCTCGCTGGTCGGACTCGCGATCTCATTCGCCATCTTCCTGGGATGGTTCCAGTGGCGCAGGCTCTCGCCGCATTGGACGCAGCGCGATCTCTTTTATGAGTATTACAAGCAATCATCGCCCGACGAGCCCATCGGCGCTTACCTGATGAACTGGCGCGGCGAGACCTTCTATTCGCGCAACACCGTCAAGCAGCTCAAGAAGCAGCAGGACCTGAGCGAATTCGTCGAGACGCCGGGCGCGCGCAAGTGGGTGCTGGTGGAGCAGGCGCGGCTTTCGGTGATGCGGCAGGCGCTGGGCAACTCGGCGCGCATCAAGGTGATTGAGAGCCGCAACAACAAGTTCGTGCTCACGACGATAGAGAAAGAGACCCAGAAGGCGCCCGCGGGCGCGCCTCCCGCCGCCCAGCCGCCGCCCGGCGCGTTCGGCGCACCTCCGTAAGACATGCCATAAGGAGCGCGGTGCCTCTCATCCTGGTGGTCGATGACGAGCCGGCCATTCGCGAGAGCCTCGCGTTCGCGCTCCAGCGCGACGGCTTCAGCATCGCCGAGGCCGGCACACTCAAGGACGCTGCCGCCCGCGCGGCCGGCGCGGACTTAATCATCCTCGACCTGGTGCTGCCGGACGGGAGCGGGCTCGACTTCCTCCGCGGCCTGCGGTCGCGCACCGACGTGCCGGTCATCGTCCTCACCAGCCGCGACGAGGAGACCGACCGCGTGGCCGGCCTGGAGATGGGCGCGGACGATTACGTGCTCAAGCCCTTCTCTCCGCGCGAGGTGGTGGCGCGGGTCCGGGCGGTCCTGCGGCGGGCGAAGCAGCCGCCGGCCCCGGAGGAGGCCGCGCTGCGCGGCCCCGGCGGAGTCACGGTGGACCTTCGGACGCGCCGCGCGCTGGTGGCCGACCGGGAGCTGGGTCTCTCGCGCACCGAGTTCAACCTGCTGGCGACCTTCCTCCGCGGCCGCGGCCGCGTCTTCGAGCGCAGCCAGCTGCTCGACCTGGTCTGGGGCGCCGACGTGGTGGTGGGCGACCGCACCGTCGATGTCCACATCAAGGCGCTGCGGCGCAAGATCATCGAGGCGGGCGGCGACGCGAAGCTGATCGAGACCGTGCGCGGCGTCGGTTACCGGCTGCGCGAGGAGCCGTAAGTGAACCGCCAGGAGCTGCTGCTCGCGCTGGCGCTCCTCTTCCTCATCGGCGTCGGCGCCACCATCGCGCGCCTGATCGAGGCGCGGCGCAGCGGCCTCTCCATCCGCCTCCAGGTCTTCATCCCGCTCGCCGCGACCACGCTGATCCTGAGCGCGGCGTTCGCGGTCATCGTCATCGACCGCTTCACCGACCGGGCGTCGCTGTTCGCGCGGCGCGCCGCCGAGGACGAGGCGCGCGTGGTGGCCGAGCTGGTGGACCGCGCGCTCGATGCGCCCGGCACCACGCTGCCGCAGGCCGCGACGGCGCTGCAGCAGACGCGCGTGCTGCAGGCGTTCGCGCGCTCGTCCATCGACACCGACGTCGCCATCCTCGACGAGAATGGGACCGTCCTGCTCGAGTCCGGCGAGGCCAACCCCTCGGTGGCGCGCGTGGCCGGCAGCGCGCGATTGCAGAAGGGCGGCGAGGTCCGCGTGCGCAAGGCGACCTTCGGCATGGTGCAGCTGATGAGCGACGTGGTGCCCAAGGTGGCGCTGCTGGCCTTCATTCTCGCGGTCGCGTCGGCGGCGGTGGCCATCCTGATCGGCGGCGCGGTGGCCGGACCCATCGAGCGGCTCACGCGCGCGGCGCAGCGGGTGGCCGCGGGCGAGCGGCAGGCGCCGCTGCCGGAGCCGCGCGGCCGCGAGGTGCGCGCGCTGACGCTCGCGCTCGAGTCGATGCGCAGCGAGCTGGAGCAGCGGCACGCGCTGGAGACGTTCGTCGCCGATCTGTCGCACGAGCTGAAGAATCCGGTGGCGGCCATCCGCGCCTCGGCCGAGGTGCTCACCGAGGGCGCGGCGGACGAGCCCGAGACCGCGCGCCGGTTCGCGCTGCGCATCCGCGAGAGCGCCGACAAGCTGCAGGCGCTCACGCAGGACCTGCTCTCGCTGGCGCGGCTGGAGGCGCGCGGCGTGGCGGCGGCACCCGAGCCGGTGGACCTGTGCGCGATCGCGCGCGAGGCCATCGACGCGCAGGGACCCACCGCGGCGGCGCGGCGGGTGCGCCTCGAGCTGCACGCGCTCCCCGAGGCGGCGCGGGTGCGCGGCGATCCCATCTGGTTGCGGCGCGCGCTGGAGAACCTGCTGGGCAACGCGGTCCAGCACTCGCCCGACGGCGCGCGGGTGGTCATCGAGCTGGCCGCCGACGGGCCGTCGTGGGTGGCGTCGGTGACCGATCAGGGGAGCGGGGTGGATGCCGCCATCCGCGAGCGGCTCTTCGAGCGGTTCGCGACCACGCGGCACGGCGCGGGCGGCACAGGGCTGGGGCTGGCCATCGTGCGCGCGGTGGCGGAGCTGCACGGCGGGCAGGTGCAGCTGCGGGCGAGCGGACCGGGCGGGTCGGTGTTTGCGCTGTCGCTGCCGCGCGCTTGAGCGCGGGAGCACCTGAGCACCTGAGCACTTGAGCACTTGAGCACGGCGCGCTGCGAGCGCGATAAGGCGCGGAGGCGGGGCGCGCTCCGCTGCACCTCGTGCCCCGTCCGCGGCGCCACGCCCGCCGCGCAGCCATCGGTCGACGAACGGCGGCCCCACCGCGCGGAGCGGGTTGGCGAGGGCTCGCGACCGGAGATTCAGGCTCGCATCGAGTCGTCGCGCAAGCGCCGCGTCCGCCGATCGAGGCTGGCAGTTCGGCACGATCGCGCCCCCGCGCCTGGGTTCATCGAGCTCCACGAGGTCAAGGAAGCCAAGGCACCCGGGCCTCGCCAATGCGTTCCGGCTGGGCGAGCTCTCCGGCGAGCGCGATGGAATCGAATCGTCCGCGCTCGCGCCAACGGATGCCGCCCGCTCGCTCGACCTCGCACGCGTCGCGCCACATCGCCGGACCTGGCTTGATCAGCTCGCGCAGAGATGGCGTGGCGATCGACGGGAGAGCCGTGCGGGAGGGACGTTCCTGCGTGTCGGGTTGTGAGTTCTGGGGGCGGCCTCTCGCGCTGCCATTCGTCGATCGCGCGGCCGTTCTCGATCGGGTCCGACGGCGTGACTGCCTGTTCGAGCGTGTTCGAGCCGGCCGTTCTGCCGGCGGAGCTCGCCCGTGACGTCGGTGCACTGGGTGTCATCCGGCGCGGTCGTCTCCGCGGAGGGGAGCGCCGGCGGATGCGTGCGTGGGCTTCGCTTTCAGCCGAGGGCGCGCTCGACTCGAGCGGGTCTGCACGACGGTCGTGATTCGCAGCGCGAACCCAAGCAGAGCCGGTTGACAGCGGCGCGCACTCACTATACAGTCCTGAATCAAGATGAAGCCGCAACAGCTGGAGCTGCCCACCTGGGGCGGGCGCCGCAAAGGCGCCGGACGCAAGCCCAAGGGGCCATTGCGGCGCGTCTCCCACGCCGCGCGGCCGCTGCACCTCGCACGTCATCCGCTGCATGCTGTCTGGCGGACGCGGTCCGACGTCCCGAGCTTGCGCAAGCGTGCCGTCATGGAACTGCTGCGGCAGGCGCTCGCAGCCGGAGGCTCCCGGGCGACGTTCAGGCTCGTTCACTATTCGGTGCAGGGAAATCACCTGCACCTGGTCGTGGAGGCCCACGACAAGCTGGCGCTCTCGCGCGGGATGCAGGGGCTGGCGGTGCGCATTGCGCGCGCCGTGAACACTGCGGCGGGCCGCAAGGGCCGTGTCTTTGCCGACCATTACTTCGCCCGGGAGCTGCGCACGCCGACAGAGGTGCGGCGCGCGGTGCGCTACGTCCTGGACAACCGCCTGCACCACGGCGCGGGTCTGCGCCCGCAGACGGACACGTGCGCCTCGACGGCGCCGGTGGCGGAGCCGCGCACCTGGCTGCTCACGGTCGGGTGGCTCAGGAGCCGCGCTGGTCCGCTGCCCGTTGCGTACTGGCCCAGTTGACTGGCCTGGACCCGCGGCCCGCGCAGCGGTCGTTTTGAGCTCCGCCGAGGAAGCAATCTCGTAGGAAGGTTTCCGAATCGGGTGCCGTCGTTTGCCGGGTAGGGCGGTGCTCTGCGAGATGGAGGACGATTGTGCGCCGCCATCCGGAGTGGACGGCACCGTCTCGATCGATCGCGGCCGCGCGACAAGTTGAGCTGCCACCACGCCGTCGTCAATGGGCGTCACTGATCGAACGGGCCGCCTGCCATCGCATCAGAGGACCGAGCACTCTGCAGTGCAGTCCTGAATCAAGATGCAGCTGTCGGGTCGAGCGGCACCGCCCGCCCGGAGGCACCGCGCGAAGTCGCCGGGAGCGCGGCAGCTACTTGCGCTTCTTCGAGTGCTTCTTGCGCCGCGTGCGGCGGTCGCCCTGCATGTATTTGTAATCGGGCCGTTCGGTGGGCGGCGGCGCCTCGGGCGCGCGATAAGCAAGCTGCGTGTCGGCCATGGCCGCGAGGGCGGTGGGGTCGAGCGCCGACGCGCCCAGCGCGCGCGCGACGTCGAGCGCGGTGGCGGAGCGGCCTTGCGACCAGAGCTGCTGAAGGAGCGGCTGCGGAGAGTGCCACCAGCCCGCGGCAGGAGCGGCAGAGGCCGCCGGGGCAGAGGCTGCCGGAGCAGGGGAGGGCGGTGCGGCGGCGGCAGTTGCGCCGGAGCGCGCCGGGGCGGCAGCGGTCTCGGGCGTGGCGGTCTCGCGCGAGCGGGGAGTCGTCGCCATCGAGGGCGTGCCCGGCTCGGTCGTCTCGCGCGAGCGCGGCGGCATCGCCATCGAAGGAGTCCCCCGCGCAGGCGTCGCGCTCGTCGGAACCGCGCCGCTGCGCAGCGCGCGCTCGAGCTGCGCCGACGCCACCGCGGCCTGCAGCGCCGTGGCCGCGCGCAGGAAGGGGTCGCTCTCGAGCGCCCAGCGCGCGGCGTCGTCGTCGGTCAGCACGGTCATCGTCGCCCGCTGCAGCAGCCCGCGATACAGCGCCGCGGTCGCCTCGGGCGTGGCCTTCTCGGCGCGCCGGCGGATCTCGAAGAGCACCAGCGCCGCCGCCCGGCGGGCCAGCAGCACCCGCCGCGTCGCCTGCGTATGGACCAGGTCATCGAGCGGCTCGCCGCGCAGCAGGGTCGCCTCGCGCAGCCACTGCGGATCTCCCGCGAGCTGCTCATACAGCCCCGCGACCGCCTCGGCCGCGCCGCCGTCGCCCAGCTGCGCCAGCTCCCAGCGCGGCGTCGCGGTGAGCGCGGCTCCATGCGCGCGCGCCGCCTCGTGCAGCGTCGCGCGCTGCTCCTCGAAGCCGCCGGCGGGGCGCAGCGAGAGCCGCACGTCGGACGGCGGGTCGACCAGCAGCGCCAGCGGCCGCGCGCCCTTGGACGGCGACGGCTCGGCGTCGACCTGGACCCGCGCCAGCGCCAGATCGCCCAGCGCCGCGCGCGCCGCCGGCAGCGCGCGGCCGCCAGTGAACGACGCGTCGGCGGCGGACCGCACCAGGCGCGGAAGATCCGAGCGCCGCAGCCGGTCGGGCGTGACGCCCAGGTTGCGCTGCGCCGCGCTGGACACCGCGCGCGCGGCCACCGCTTCAGTCGCCGTCAAGGTCTGCTCGGCCAGCGCCGCGAGGTCCGCGAGCGCGAGCCCGTGCGTCTGCTCCTGCAGCTCCTCCCAGGTGCCCAGGCCCGAGCGCTCCAGCGCCTTGGCCAGCGCCTCGTCGCGAGCGAGCGCCAGCGGCGCCAGCGCCTGCGCGGCCTTCGCCTCGGCCAGCGCGATGGCGGCGCGCCGGCTCGCCGCGGGCTCGTCGGTCAGCAGTCGATCGAGGTCGCGCTCGCCGCGGTCAGGCCGCGCATCGCCCGGCGCCGCGAACGAGAGCGCGGCGCGGGCGCGATCGAGCGCGTCCGTCTCGGCGGAGGTCTCGCGCGCGAGCAGCAGCGTCTCGAGGTGCCCGTGCAGCAGCCGCAGCGCCGCGGCCTCGACCGGGTCGGCAGCGCGCGAGAGCGCCGCGGCCACCAGGTCGAGCGAGTCCTTCTGCGACAGCCGCGGGTGCTCGGCCAGCGCGCTCGAGGGCAGCGCGCCCGCGCCCGTGGTCCACCGCTTCCAGAGCAGCTCGCCCTCGGCGCGCAGCAGCGCGTGCGCGTCCGCGGAAAGCTCGACCGCCGCCGCGCGCGGATCCACCGGCGCCGCCTGGACCGCCGGCGCCGCGGTGCCGCCCGCCGCCGCCGGAGCGACCGCCCGCGCGTGCGTGCAGCCGATCGACAGCAGGACGAGGACCAGGACATTGCGCACGCGATTTCACTCGCACCGCGGCGCGGCCCCGGCAAGGCTTTTCGTGCGGGGACACCTGCATTGACATCCTCGCCACCATGCAAGTGTGTCCCCTGATACAACGCCGCCGATGCCCGCGACTTCCGACATGGCCCGCGCCCGCGCCGCGCTCGCCCGCTCCCTGCGCGACGGCCTCGAGGCGCGCGGCTACCTGGAGGCCGAGACGCCCATCGCCGTTCCGGTCGCGGGGCAGGAGCCGCACTTGCGTCCTTTCGAGACGCGCTTCACGCCCGACCTGCCGGTCTCACCGGGCGGTGTCGAGCAGGCGCGTCGGCTGCACCTGCACACCAGCCCCGAGTACGCGATGAAGCGCCTGCTGGCCGAGCGCCCGGGCTTCAGCCGCTGCTACCAGCTGGCGCGCGTCTTCCGCGACGGCGAGATCTCGCGCACGCACAACCCGGAGTTCACGCTGCTGGAGTTCTACGCTGCGCCCGGCGACGCCGCGTCGATCATGGCCGACCTCGAAGCGCTGATCGGCGAGGCCGCGCTCCGGCTGCGAAAAGAGCAGCGCGCGCCGCCCCGGCGAGGCCACGGCCGCGGCGTCAAGGGTCCTGCTATCGAATTGCTGGCACCGTTCGAGCGCCTCAGCTGCCAGGAGGCGTTCGTGCGCTACGCGGGCTTCGATCCGCTGGAGCTGCCTGAAGCCGAGGCGCTTCGGCAGGCGGCGCGGACCGTGGGCGTGCGGCCGTCCGAAAGCGGCAGCTGGGACGACGTCTTCGCGCAGATCCTGGTCGAGAAGGTCGAGCCCTGCCTCGGCCTCGAGCGCCCGACCTACCTGACGGAGTATCCCGCGTCCCAGGCGGCGCTGGCGAAGCTCAGCGCGCGCGACCCGCGCGTGGCCGAGCGCTTCGAGCTCTACGCGGGCGGCCTCGAGCTGGCCAACGGCTTCAGCGAGCTCAACGACGCGCGCGAGCAGCGGGCCCGCCTCGAGGAGGAGCAGCAGCTGCGGCAGGCGCTGGGCCGCGAGGTCTTTCCGCTCGACGAGCGCTTCCTCGCCTCGCTCGCCACGCTCCCCGACGCGGGCGGCGTGGCGGTGGGCGTGGACCGGCTGCTGATGCTGCTGACCGGCGCGGAGAGCATCGCCGAGGTGCTGCTCTTCCCCGCGATCGAAGAGTATCGGGCGGCGCGCCGATGAGGCTCTTGCTCTTCGTGCGGACGGTCGTGGCCGCGGTGGTCATCGCCGTGACCATGCCGATGTTCGCGCTCATCATCGGCATCGTCGGAGAGAGGCCGGCCGCCGAATGGGCGCTGCGCACCTGGTGCCGCATCGCGCTCTTCATGTCCGGCGTGCGGCTGATCTTCCGCGAGCTCGAGCCCATCGACCGCGCCCGCAGCTACGTCTTCGTCTCCAACCACACCAGCAACATGGACGTCCCCGCCATCCTCGCCTGCACGCCCGAGCCCATCCGCTTCATCGCCAAGCGCGAGCTCAGCTACGTGCCGTTCTTCGGCTGGGCCGCGGGCCGGATGGGGCACGTCTTCGTCAACCGCAAGGACTCGCACGCCGCCGCGCGCGCCATCCAGCGCCGCATCGACAAGGGCATGTCCGGCATCGGCCTCTTCTTCTTCGCCGAGGGCACGCGCGCCACCACCGACGAATTGCTGCCATTCAAGAAGGGCGCTGCGGTCGCGGCGCTCAACACCGGCCTCGACTGCGTGCCCATCGGCGTGGCGGGCGCGCGCGAAGTCCTGGCCCCCAAGGGGCTGTCGCTGTTCCGGCCGGGCACCATCGCGGTCGTGTTCGGCAAGGTGATCCCGCTCGCGGGCCACACGCTCGACGAGCGCGACGCGCTGGTGCAGGCGCAGCGCGCGGGCGTCGAGGCCGCGGTGGCCGAGGCGAGAGCGCTCGTCGCCCAGTCGCGCCTGCGTTAAACTGCGGCCTCGATGGGGGACAGGGACACCGCGGACGTCCGCGAGGCGTTCGCCTCGCTCTCTCGATCGCTCAAGCGCATCTCGGTCTATCGCCACGCCGGCGACCAGCACCGCGGCTACCTGGAGCCTGCGTATCTCGCGCTGCGCGACGTGCTCTCGCGCAGGCCCAGCCTGACCGTGGCGGTCGACTCCGGCGCCCTGCGCTTCCAGGACGAGGTGGTCTACACCGAGCCGCCGCGCGAGTCGGGGTTCTGCTTCCGGCTGCACCGCGACGGCGTGCGCTCGCTCACCTTCCGCCACGGGCTGCTGCCCGACGACCTGCTGGCGCTCGCGCGCGTGGCGCTCCTCGATCCCATCGGCGGCGGGCCCCGCGAGGATTCGGTCACCGAGCTGTGGAAGCTCGATCTCGAGCACGTCACCTATGTGGCCACCAGCGGCTATCGGATGGATCAGGCGGGCGGCGAGGCGCTGGCGGAGAGCATCGCCGCCGTCGCCGTGCGCGCGCACCAGACCCTGGAGCGCAACGTCGGCAGCGGCTTCGCCGAGCCCGCGCCGCCACCGCCGCTCTGGTCAAACGACCAGCGGGCGCGCCGCGATCCGCAGGACTGGACCGCCCTGGCGCGCAGGGCTGCCTTCACCATCCTGCGCATCGTCGAGCAGGATCACGCCGGCTGGGATCTCGAGGCGCTCCAGGAGTCCTTCTGGCGGCTCCTCGACGAGATGGCCACGCGCGGCGACGCGCAGGACCTGGCGCTCTCGCTGGAGCGCGCCCGCAAGCTCGAAGGCGCGCACGCCGTCGAGTTCCGCGCGGCGGTGGGGCGCCACCTGGCCGACCCCAGGCGGCTGGAGCTCGCGGTCAAGCTGGGCACGGCCGAGCGCTCGTCTCTGCTGTCCGCCTGGCTGGCGCTGCTGCCGCTCGATGCCGGCCCCGCGGTGATGGCGACGCTGCCGCTCGGCGCCACCGCGGCGGTGCGTGAACAGCTCGCCGCGGCAGCCGTCGCGCGGATGAGCTCCTGCTCCGCGCAGATCGACGAGCTGCTGCGGCAGGGGGGCCTGCCGGTGGTGCAGGTGCTGCTCGCGGCCGCCTCCGAGCCCGGCCGCCGCGCCGAGTTCGCGCTCACCGCGATGGGCAACGGCGATCCCGGCGTCAAGCTCGAGGCCATTCCCCTCCTCGCCGCCAACGAGCACTCGGCCCGCTTCCTCGGCTTGCTCCTCGCCAGCCCCTCGCGCGAGGCGCGCTTCGCCGCGGTGCAGAGGCTGGGCAGCTTTGCCGCAGTGCCCGAGGCTGCGGCCGCGCACCTGATCGCCGGCATCTCGCGGCCGCTCTTCGCCAGCTTCGACCGCGAGGAGCAGGCCCTCTGCTGCCGCGCGCTCGGCAGGCTGGGCACCACCAGCGGCTTCTCGTTCCTCTTCGAGCGGCTGTCGCGTCCGCAGCGGGGACTGTTCGGCCGGCGCAAGGGCGAGACCGAGCAGCTGCTGGCCGTCCAGGGCCTGGCGGAGGAGGCGAGCCAGCGCAGCCTGCGCGCGCTCGAGGAGGCGCTGCTGCCCTCGCGCGGGCACGGTCCCGCGGTGGTGGCCGCCTGCCGCGCGGCGGCCCAGCACGTCCGCGCCGCGGTGCGCTCCGGGAAGTCGGCGTGAGCGAGCCCCCGCGCCCCGGCGACGTCTTCGATCAGAGCGCGCAGTCGGTCACGCGCGAGCGTCGCCAGCAGATGGGCGTGCAGGTCGTCTTCGCGCTCAACTCGCTGGCGCGCAACGCGCGCACCTACGCCGAGGACAACGCGGTGTTCGCGCCGGTGATCGACGCGCTCTCGACGGCCATCTTCTCGCTGCTGGAGACCGACGGCCGCTTCGAGCTGGAGATCATCGACGAGACCTTCCACCTGAACGGCCAGGCGCTGCGGTTCGACGCCATGGCGCTGCCGCTGGTGAGCTACGTCCGCGCCGAGCTGCGCGGCCGCGGCATCCACGGCCTCAAGGCGCTGGTGATGCCGCCGCGCACCGACCTCCAGCGGCTCACGCGCACCTTCGCGGCGCCGGGCGCGCAGAGGGCGGGGCCGCGCGGCATTCCGGGCAAGCCGTTCGCCGTCCTGACGTTCAAGGTGCTCGGCGGCAGCAGCGAGACCGATGCGCACGAGGACCGCACCGCGCGGCTGGTCACGGCCTACGCCCACGCGGTCTGCTTCGTCGATCACACCATCCAGCAGCTGCGCGTGGCGGGCGAGCTGATCCCGCTCTGGGCCGCGTCGCGCGTGGTGCAGGACCTGGTGGACCTGCAGCGCGCGATGCCGCGGCGCTTTCTGCAGCTCGCGAAGATCAAGGTGGAGGCCGACGAGTACTGGGGCTTCCACGCCGCCAACGTCGCGGTGCTGGCCATCAGCTTCGCGGCGCGGCTCGATCTCGCCAAGCG
>FSWK01000575.1_pt1 | contig 11392 bp, 13 predicted proteins | sample 1637951 | NCBI WGS metagenome assembly FSWK01 (sample SAMEA3914789, study PRJEB12502) | metagenome | biome: forest; material: soil | place: Canada | collected 2011-07-03 | depth 0.3 m | reverse complement strand
CTTCTGCAGCTCGCCCGCGATCAGCCGCAGGTCGTCGCCGAGCCGCATCTTCAGCTCCAGCTCGGCGTCTTTCGCCAGCCGCTTGCCCAGCGGCTTGAGCTCCTCCTCGACGATCGAGCCGATGTCGAGCGTGTCGATCGTCCGGCCCTTGCGCTCGGCGCGGCGCTTGACGTGGGCACCGTGGGACGCCGCGAGCCGCACCAGCGGGTGCTTCGGCGGCAGCGTCTCGGCCACCAGGATCAGGTGCGTCTTCGGCGGCAGCCCGCGCTCGACGGCCTTGATCAGCACCTCGAGATCCTCGGGCGGCGCCGACAGTCCCTGCGCGACCGCCCAGCCCGACAGCTCCTGCAGCCACGCCTTGTCGGAGTCCTCGGGCGACGCGCCGACCTCCTTGCGCCACTTCGCCGCCGACGGCGCCGCCTTGGTCCCGAAGGCGACCTCGGCCGCGCCCCAGCCCACCGGCCGCACCAGCTTGAGCAGCCTCCGCGCGGCGTCGCGCTGGCGCTTGCCCTGCCACAGCTCGCGCGCGCGGGAGAGTTCCTTCTCGGCGTCGACCTCCTCGGCAAAGGCGTCGGCGCCCTCGACCACCACCGCCTTGGGCGAGGGGAACATGGCCACCGTCACCAGGTGCGCGCTGATCTCGCGCGCGCCCGCCGACGCGTCCATCACGATGAGGTTCAGCCCGCGATCCTTCTCGGGCACCAGCGCGTCGGCGAGCTCGCGCGCCGAGTGGCGGGCGAGGTACTCATCGCCCTCGAAGAGATAGATGGGCTTGCCCGCGCCCTTGCGCGCCGCCTCCAGCAGGTCGACCATTTCAGCCATGCGCGGCCCCGCGGCTGCGCAGCTCGCGCGCGCCCAGCAGGAGCCGCTCCAGCTGCAGCCGCCCGTTGCCGTTCTGGCCCAGCGCCTCGATCACCTCGGCGCAGAGCCCCGCCTGCGACAGGAGCGTCGAGGGCGGCAGCCGCGCGCCCAGCTGCGCCGCGGTGTCGAAGAGATCGCGCGCCTCCAGCAGCTGCCGCGGCGAGCCCGCCTGCGCCACCAGGAGATCTCGCGTCCAGGCTTCGATGGCGACGGCCACGACCGCCGCCGCGTCGCGCTCGCCATGCTCGGCGGCCAGGTCCAGGGCGTCGCGCTCGTCGGGTGCGGCCAGCGCGCGCTCGAACGCCTCGATCAAGCTCCTGCGCTCGCCGGGATCGGACAGCGCCTGCGAGAAGCTGCCCTGCGCCCGCGCCGCCCGCTCGCGCGCCTCGGGCTCGGCGACGCCGTCGCGCAGCAGCCGCCGGTAGATCAGCTCCTCCGGCACCGGCCCCAGCTGCACCCGCGCGCACCGCGAGCGGATGGTGGGCAGCAACGCGTCGGGATTGGCCGAGACGAGGATGAACGTCGTCCCGGGCGGCGGCTCCTCCAGCGTCTTGAGCAGCGTGTTCTGCGCCCGCTCGTTCAAAGCATCGGCGGGGACCAGCGTGGCGATCTTCCGCCGCCCGCGCAGCGCCGCGAACGATAGCCGCCGCGAGAGCGCGCGCACCTCGTCGACGCGGATCTCCTTGGAGGCCGCGCCCTCGAGGTCGGCCTTGGAGACCAGCCCGCGCGCGAGCAGCTCGCTCTGCGGCAGGATCCACTGCACGTCGGGAAAGTTGCCGCGCGCGATGGCGAGGCAGTTGCCGCAGGTCCCGCACGGCCGGCTGGCGACGTCGTCGGCCTCGCAATTCGCCGCCTGGGCGAGCGTGCGCGCGATCAGCTCCTTGCCCGTCCCTTTTGGGCCGGCCAACAGATACGCGTGGTGCAGCTGGTCGCGCTCGAGCGCCGCGCGCAGGAGGCGCACCGGCCGATCCTGTCCGACGATGTCTTCCCAGCGCATGAATGCGTTCGTGTACACAGCGTCCGAGCCCGAAGGCAACGAGGATTGTTTATGGTGCCCATCATGCTTCGACGATCCGCCCTGCTCCTCTGCGCGGCCGCCGCCTGCGGCCAATCCGACACCTACGTCTCGGGCGGTTTCGCCGCCGGCACCGGCGTCCCGGTGGTGTTCTTCCAGGACGTGAAGAGCGCCATCTCCGGCGAGGTGATCCTGAGCGACGCCAGCGGCCAGCCGTCGGGCGGAAAGCTGTCGGCGGTGGTGATCAGCACCGCGCCCGACCTGTGCAACAAGATCAAGGCCCACCCGGATTACTTCCGCAACCCGTCCGAGGCGTTCGTCTCGCTCGCGCTCTACGCGCCGCTCGACAAGTCGGGCACGTTCTATGTCGGCCGCGCCAGCGACAACGGCACCAACGCCGAGGCCATCACCACCTCGGGGCCTACCGATGCGGGCCCAGCCCCGGCGCCGCTGACCTTCTTCGCCGTCAGCGGATCGAACGTGAGCCTGAGCGACTTCACCCTGCGCGAGCCCGGCAGCGCCAGCGGCGGATTCGACGCGGTCTTCGCCGATCCGGGCGGCCTCCTGCACGAGCTGTACGGCCGTTTCAAGGCCAGCACCTGCGACGGTTTCGACCACGTGCTGCTGCCTTGACACCGCACCGGTTGCGCTCTACTGAAGCGCTCGCCCATGGCCCTGCCCCTCACGACTGATCAGCCGGATCGCGCAGCCCCTCTCGCCGCGCGGACCATCGCCCGAGACTTCCTGCTGGCGCGGCTGGGCTCGCTCTTCGCCATCCTTCCGCTCGGCCTCTGGACGGTCAATCACCTCTGGAACCAGTTCGCCGCCTGGAACGGCGCCGCGGCCTGGGAGACGTCGGTCGAGGGCCACCAGAGCACCGCCGGCGCGCTGGTGACCTTCGTCGTGGTGCTGGGCCCGCTGCTCTGGCACACAGTCTGGGGCGTCTCGCGCATGTTCAAGACGCGGCCCAACCGCGACCTGTCGCGCTTCTCCAACCTGCGCTACTGGCTGCAGCGCCTCTCGGCCATCGGCCTGCTGCTCTTCCTCGGCGCGCATCTCTGGCTCGCCTGGTTCGAGCCCCGGTTCGTCCAGGGCCACGCCGAGCCGTTCATCGACATCGCGCACGAGATGCACTTCCACCTCCCGACGCTGCTTGTGTATCTGGCAGGCACGCTGGGCATCGCCTATCACCTGGCGAACGGGCTCTGGTCGTTCTGCATGGGCTGGGGGCTGACGGTCTCCAAGAGCGGGCTCGCGTGGATGGAGCGCATTTCCATGCTGGTCTTCGTGCTGCTGCTCGCCATCGGCTGGGCCGCCGTCTATGCGCTGTATTCCGCAGGCGTGAATACTTAATCGCCGGAGCCGCGGGCAGCGCGGTTCGCCGGCTAAGTGAGGCTCCGGCGCAGGAAGCCGATGATCTTCGCCCACGCCAGCGTCGACTGTCCGGCCGAGTGGAGGTCGGGGCGCGTGTCGTTGAGAAACGCGTGGCCCGCGTCGTAGAGGTGGACGTCGCTGCCCGCGGGCGCCTTTGCGCGCAGCGCTTCCACGTCGGCGGCCGGGATGCCCGCGTCCTTCTTTCCGTAGACCCCGAGCACCGGACAGCGGATGCGCGAGACTGCGTCGAGCGGATGCTCCGGCCGCAGGTCCCCGAGAGGCGCGCGGTGGTGCAGGAAGCCGTAGCAGGCGACGGCGGCGTCGAGGCGGCGGCCGTCGGCGGCGAGCAACAGGGAGAGCGCGCCGCCCATGCAGAACCCGATCGCGCCCAGCTTCTCTCCCGAGACCTCCGCGTGGTCGAGCGCGGCGCGCAGATCGGCGACGGCCTGCGGGAACGAGGTGCGGCCGATGCGCGCCATCACCGTCGGCATGTCGCTGCCCGGCGGCAGCGGGTCGCGCGCGAAGATCTCCAGCGCGATGGCGCGGAAGCCCTCGTGCGCCAGCCGCCTCGCCACCGAGCGCACCCAGGGCGTCAGGCCGAACGCCTCGGGCGCGACCACGATGAGAGGCCCGTCCTCGAGGTCGGGCGGCTCGCAGAGGAAGGCGGGCAGCATCGCGCCGTCGACCGCGCGGACGTTGAGATCGTTCTCGAGGATTCCGGTCTGTTGTCCCATGGCGAAACGCCACTATCACGGGTGCGGCGTCTTGGTGGCGTTCTGCAGGAGCACGGTGCCGAGCGGCACGGCGAGGTAGAGCGCGGTGTTGGCGGCCACCGCGGTGTCGCGCGAGACGTCTGACGTCGCGAGGCCGTAGCCGGCGCCGACCGCCAGCAGCGAGGTGCCGTAGGCGCCCAGCGTCGCCCAGCCCAGGTGCGGATCGTACGAGTCGCTGCCGTTGCCGACGATCCACGAGGTCAGCGCGGCGACGAAGGGAGAGAGGACGAAGCAGCCGATGGCGCCGCCCAGCGCCGCGGTGGAGCCGTCGTAGCTGGCGTGGCCGTGCCCCACCGTGACGTGGCCCTGCGAGAGCAGCGCCGACCCGATGGCGTTGACGCCGGTGAAGGCGGCCAGCGAGGCGCCGTATTCGGCTGCGGCGCGGCCGTACTCGTGCGGGTGCTCGGCCCGCGCGACGGTCACGCTGTCTGGAGCGCTCTGGAAGAGGGCCGCGGGCGGCGCGCCGGCGGCGACCAGCGCGAGCAGCAACAGGGTCATCAGGGACGCTAGGGACCGCCCGGCAGCCTGTCAACCGGCTCGACGCGCACTTCGTGCTTTCGCACACCGCGAATCAGATAGACCACCACGCCGAGATTGAGCAGCAGCAGCACGATGCGCAGCCAGCTTGGCTTCCGGACGATCTCGAACAGCTCCCACGGCAAGAGCGCGCCGGTGGCGAAGACCACCAGCCACGGCGCCCACCACTTGCCGGCGCGCAGGGCGAGTCCCTCGACCGCGGACAGCAGCGCATCGAGGAAGGCGCCGGCCGCCGCCAGCTCGACGTGGCGGGTGGTGGCGGTGACGATGAGGAGGGTCGCGGCCTTCAGCGCCCACGCGCGCGCCGAGTGCTCGATCAGCAGCTCGGCCAGCGTGGCCGCGCCCGCCTCCGCGCCGCTGACGAGCAGGTAGACCATGAGCACGCCCACCAGCGCCTCGAGCACGGCCTTGAAGAGCTTGTAGGCGATGATGGCCTGCATGCCCGGCGCTCGCGCGGGGGCAGCGGGAACGTGCGCTTCGATCACGCGTCGCCCTTGTCCCCAGCGGGCGCGGCGCCGACCAGCGACCGGACCACCTCGAGCAGGCGGCTGACGTCGAACGGCTTCTCCAGCGAGCGCACGCCGAGCCCGCGCGCGATCTCGTGGCCATCGGCCGAGCCGGTGGTCAGCACCACGGGCATCGCCGCGAGGGCGCCGCCCGCCTCGCGGAGCGTGCGCACGACCCAGCCGCCGTCGGCGTCGGGCATCATGAAGTCGACCAGCAGCAGCGCGGGCGGTGGAACGGAGGCCTTCGCGGTGGCGACCGCGTGGTGGGCATCGGGGCACGACACGACCGTGTAGCCGGACATCTCCAGCAGATCCTGGAGCACCGCGCGGCAGTCGTCGTCGTCCTCGACTACGAGAATGCTTCGCTTCTCCATACCCCCGCCTTTGGGCAGAACCGAAGCGGGACACTAACCGAGCCCGGCCCGGGGGGCCATTCCTCCACCGCCGAATCCCGCGGCTTCACGGTTGGCGACTGGACAGCGCGGCCTCGACCGCGTCGCACAGCGAGGGCAGCCCGCCGCCGGCCACGGCGTTGACCTGGAGGCCGGCCTTGCGCGCCTCGTCCGCGCAGAGGCTGCCCATGCAGGCCACGCGGAGCGAGGCGGCTGCGGCGGCGCCGGCCAGCGCGACGAAGCCGCGCGCGGCGCTCCCGCTGGCAAAGGCGGCCGCGGCGATGGAGCCCGATTTCAGCAGCGCCAGCACCGCCGGGTCGGCGCGCGCCGCGGTCACCGTTCGATAGAGCGCGACCGCCACCACCCGCGCGCCCGCGGCTTCCAGCTGTGCGGCGAGCGCGGGGTTGCCGTCCTCGGCGCGGGGCAGCAGCACCGTCTTGCCGCGCACCAGCGGCGCGAGCGTGGGGAGCAGCGCCTCGGCGCCGGCGCCGGAGGAGGGGACCAGCACGCCGGGCAGGCCCAGCGCGGCCGCCGTCGCCTCGCCCACCGCGGCGAAGCGCGCGCCGGGGAACCGTCCCCGCAGCCTCCGCGCCGCGTGCGGCGAGGCGACCACGACGAAGTCCGGAGCTTCCGGCAGCTCGCAGGGCAGGTCCTCGATGGCGATGCACGGCATCCGCACCGGCGCGAAGCCGCGGGCGCGCAGCAGCGCCTCGAGCGGCGCGCAATCCTCCTCGGCGCGCGTCACCAGGACTTTCACGGGCTCGACTGCGCGCTCCTTTGCGGCAGCGTCCGGCCCCGTCACAGCAGCGTCCGCGCGCCCCGCGCCAGCAGCTGGCCGGCCACCGCGGCGCCCAGCGCGTCGGGGTCCACGCCGCGCGCCTCTGCCTGGATCAGCCGCGAGCCGCCGTCCTGCGTCCCGCCCAGCACGGCGCGGAGGAAGAGCACCTCGCCGCCCTCCTCGATCGCGTAGGCCGCGATGGGCACGGTGCACCCGCCCGAGAGCGCCGCCAGCACCGCGCGCTCGGCGCGGACGCAGCGCGAGACGTGCAGGTCGTCCAGCGCCTCGACGGTGGCGCTGCGGCCGAACACCTCGAGGGCGAGCGCGCCCTGCCCCGCCGCCGGCAGCGACAGCTCGACCGGCAGGATCTCGGTGACGTGCTGCTCGAGCCCCAGCCGCCGCAGGCCCGCGAGCGCCAGCACCACCGCGTCCAGCGGGCCCTGCGGATCTCCGTCGGCGGGCCGCGTCTGGATGCCGCCGCGCTCGACGGTCTCGCCGGTGGCGCGCGCGAGCCGCGTGGCGACGTTGCCGCGCACCGGGACGATGACGAGATCGGGCCGCCGCGCCAGCAGCTGGTGCGCGCGCCGCAGCGAGCTGGTGCCCACCCGCGCTCCCCGCGGCAAGTCCGCGAACGCGCGCGCGCGCGGCGCCACCAGCGCATCGCGCGGGTCCTCGCGCTGCGGAAAGGCGGCGAGCGCGAAGCCGTCGGGCAGCGCGAACGGCACGTCCTTGGCGCTGTGCACGGCCAGGTCGGCGCGGCCGTCGCGCAGCGCCTCCTCCAGCTCCTTGACGAAGAGCCCCTTGCCGCCGATCTCCGCGAGCGGGCGGTCGAGGATGCGATCGCCCTCGCTGACGATGCGGACCAGCTCGCTCTGGTGGCCGCGCGCCTGCAGCAGCGCCTGCACGCGCTCGGCCTGCCACAGCGCGAGCGGGCTCTTGCGGGTGGCGATGCGCAGCATCAGCGGCGCCCGCGCCCCGACGCGCCGGGCTCGAACAGCTGGTGCACGCTGGCATTCGCCGAGCCGTCCTCGCGCACTCCCGCCGGCTCGGGGTCGGGCTCGGGCAGCGGGCCGGGCGCGGGGTCCGGCGCTGGACTGGGCACCGGAACGGGAACGGGACTGGGCGTGATCTGCGCCTCGATCGGCGCCTCCATCTGCGCCTCGCGCGGCGCGCCCGGCTGCGGCCCCGGTGCGCGCAGCCCGGCGTCGTCCACGCCGAAGAGCCGCGCTGCCGCCTCGCCCAGCGGCCCGTCGCCCGCCTCGCTGCGCAGCCGCTGCGTCGGTCCGTGCAAGAGCTTGTTCACGATTGCGGAGGCCATCGCCCGTACGCTCCTCTCCTGCCGCTCGGTCAGCTCCAGCGACGAGAGGGTGCGGTCCACCTCCGCGCGCGCGATCGCTTCCGCCTGCTGCCGCAGCCGGGCCAGCACCGGCACCGCCGCGCGCTCGTGCTGCTCGCGCAGGTGCGCCTGCAGCTCCTCGCGGACGATCTCTTCGGCCCGCCCCAGCTGGGACTCGCGCACGACGCGGTTCTCCGAAGCCAGGCGCTCGAGGTCGTCCATGTCGTAGACGTAGACGTTCTCCAACTCGTTGACCCGCGGCTCCACGTTGCGCGGCAGCGCCAGGTCGATGAGGAAGATGGGCCGGTAGCGGCGCGCCTTGAGCGCGCGCGCCATCAGCTCGCGGGTGACCACCGGCTCCTGCGCGCCCGTGGAGCAGAGCGCCACGTCGGCGCGCTCGAGCAGCGCCGGCAGCTCGGCCAGGCTCACCGGCACGCCGCCCACCTCGCGCGCCAGCTCCTCCGCGCGCGCGGGGCTGCGGTTCGCCACCAGCAGCTCGCGCGCTCCCTGCGCCTTCAGCTCGCGCGCCGCCAGCTGCGCCATCTCGCCCGCGCCCAGCAGCAGCGCGACGCGGCCCTCGAGGTTGCCGAGGACCTTCCGCGCCAGCTGGACGGCGATGCTCGACACCGAGACGGCGCCGCGCGCGATCTCGGTCTCGGTGCGCACCCGCTTGGCCGCACCCAGCGCCCGCGCGATGGCCCGGCCCAGGTGCGGCCCCGACGCTCCCTGCGCCTGCGCCTGCGCCGCCGCTTCCTTCAGCTGGCCGAGGATCTGCGCCTCGCCCACCACCATCGAGTCCAGGCTGGCGGCGACGCGGAAGACGTGCAGCAGCGCCTCCTCACCCACGCGCGAGATCGCGTGCGGTGCCGCCAGCTCGCCCAGGTCGCGCAGCAGGTCGTCGGCGATGGCCTGGCTCTCGACCGCGGCAAAGATCTCCAGGCGGTTGCAGGTGGAGAGCAGGACGATTTCCTGCACGCCGGCCAGCGCCTTGAGCCGGGCGAGCCGCGCCGGGAGCGCGTCGCCCGCGACCGCCAGCTGCTCGCGGATGGCGATGGGCGCCTGCTTGTGCGAGAGGCCGACGGAGACGAAGATCATCGCAGCGCCACCTGGCTGACCTGCGGCGCCGCGGACAACAGGCCCGCGTAGGTGCCGACCAGCAGCACGAAGCCCGCGACCACCAGGATGGCCACGCGCCGCCCGCGCCAGCCCGCCACCAGCCGCGCCTGGATCAGCGCGGCGAAGAGCGCCCAGGCGAGGATGGCGAAGCCTTCCTTGGGCGCGAGCGGCATGGCCGGGCCGCTCGACTCGCGCGAGGCCAGCGAGCCGGTGGCGATGGCGAGCGAGAGGAAGACGAAGCCCCAGACCGCGAGCTGGTAGCCGACGCGATCGATCAGCTCCAGCGAGGGCAGCCGCGCGAAGAGGCGGCCCGGGTGCTTGCTCTTGAGCTGCTGTTCGCTGACCAGGTAGAGGACGGCGAGGCCGAAGGCGAGCGCCAGCGCCGCCGAGCCCAGCGTGGCCGCGCCGACGTGCACCGCGAGCGCGACCGAGTGGGTGAGCTCCGGCGCGATGGCGCGCGCGCGCGACTGCACCAGGTGCGCCGGCACCATCACGGCCACGGTGAACGGCGCGACGAAAGCGCCCGCCACCGGCATGCGATAGCGCAGGTCCAGCGCCAGGTAGCCCGCGACCACGAACGCCGCCAGCAGCGAAAAGAGCTGGCCGCCCTTCCAGACGCCCGAGCCGAAGCCCGCTCCGGTGAGGCCGTTGTGCGCGGCGACGAACGAGGCGAGATGCAGGAGCAGCCCGGCGAAGAGCAGCGCGCGGCCCGCCGTCACCAGCCGCGATACCGGACGCACGAGCCAGCCGAGAAAGGCCGCGGCTCCCGCCGTGTAGGCGAGCAGCGCGATGTGAACCAGCGCCGTCGCCATGGCTATTGCAGGTTGTCGAGGAGGAACTGCGCGAGCAGGTCGCCCTCTGCCGCCTTGGTGGTCTCGTCCTTCGGGGGCGGTGCAGGCGCGGCCTTGCGCGGCGGCGGCGGAGCGGGCGCGGGCGGCTGCGAGGCCTGTGCGGCGCGGCGGAGCGCGTTCGCGTCGGCGAGGAAGCCCTGCTGCACGGCGTACGCGCACTCGCCGAGGATGACCGATTCCATGTAGTGCTCGGCCCCCATCTGCCGGAGCGCGTCGATGGTCTTCACTTTCTGGAGCAGGCCGGCGGTGTCGTCGCCCGCCTCCATCTTGATGAAGCGGACCGCGCTGGTGAGCGCGAAGTTCTTGTTCTCGCCGAGGATGATGAGGACGTTGCCTTCCACCTGCACCCGGCCCTGCTCGGACCACTTGTCGAGCACGCTCTGGGGGACGAACAGGTAGTCGGCCATAGGGGTTTTCTGGTGCACCGCGCACCGCGCGGCCGCTGCCTGCATCTACACGGGGCGCTCCGAGTGATACCAGCGGCACGCTCGTCTGCGCAAATGTTTTGCACCCTCGACAAGCGGGCAAGCTCGCGGTTGCGGATCGCGGCCCGCTTGAGGCAGTTTGCGTGACCTTTTGACCTTTGAACCTGTGAACCGGAGACCACCCATGGCGAGCGAAGAGCTGATGACGATCACCGACGACAACTTCCAGAGCGAGGTGCTCGCATCGAAGGAGCCCGTGCTGGTGGACTTCTGGGCCGCGTGGTGCGGGCCGTGCAAGGCCATCGGCCCCGCCGTCGAGGAGCTGGCGCGCGAGTACAAGGGGAAGATCAAGGTCGGCAAGATGGACATCGACGCGCAGCAGGGCGTGCCGCAGAAGTACGGCATCATGAGCATCCCCACGCTCATCCTCTTCAAGAACGGCCAGGTCGCGGACCAGATCGTCGGCGCGGTGCCGAAGACCAAGATCGACCAGATGCTCAAGCGCGCCGTCTAGCGCGCGGGCAGGCGGGTGAGGCGGGCGCCGCCGAAGGCTGCGGTGCCCGATGCCAGCCAGGCGCCATCGGGGGAGAAGGCGACGGCGCTCACCGGCCCGCGCAGCGCGGGCAGCGTCGCGCGGACTGCCGCTGCCTTGAGATCCCACAGCGAGACCACGCCGTCTTCGCCGCCGGCCGCGAGCAGCGCGCCGTCGCGCGAGAAGGTCAGCGAGCGGATCGGGCTTTCGGTTTTCAGTATCTTCTTTTCGGAATCCGCTGCTGAATAGATTACAATCAGTGGCTCATCGGCGCCTGCGGCGAGCCAGCGCGCGTCGGGCGAAAACGCCAGCGCGCGCACCGGACCGCGCAGCGCCGGAAGGGTCCGCAGCGTCGCGCCGCCGCTCGCGTCGAGGAGCACGAGCGAGCCGTCGCGGCCGCCCGCGGCGACCCGCGCGCCGTCGGACGCGAGCGTGCAGGCAAGGGAGTCGAGCCGCCAGCGGGGCGCGGCCGTCCGGGCGTCGAACGCGGTGACGGTCGCGGTGTCGCCGGCGCAGCAGGGGCCGGTCCAGGACGAGACGACCAGCGCATCGGCAGCCAGCGCGGTGGCCGCCACTTCGCCCGGGATCCCGGCGAGCTTCTCGAAGAAGCCCGCCCCGGCCGTCTTCCACACCGCGCCTCCCGCGGCGACGCGGCCCGCGGCGGCGGCGAGCCCGGACGATCCGCACGGGCTCTTCTCGCGGACCCACGCGCTGTCGCGCTCGTCTCCGGAAGGAATGTCCCAGCTCGCGACCTTTCCCTCGGCGCCCAGGGTCACGAGCGCGCCGCGCACGAACGCGGCGGAGACCAGGCCCGCGCTCCGGTGCGGGTGCGCCGGCTGGACCGGCAGCGCGAAGAGCCGGCCGCCGGCGAGCGCGGCGTGGCCGTCGTCCGAGAG
>FSWK01000033.1_pt1 | contig 11397 bp, 3 predicted proteins | sample 1637951 | NCBI WGS metagenome assembly FSWK01 (sample SAMEA3914789, study PRJEB12502) | metagenome | biome: forest; material: soil | place: Canada | collected 2011-07-03 | depth 0.3 m | reverse complement strand
GGTGCGCGGCGGGTTCGCCTGTTGCCCAGTGTTCGAGGCTACGGCGCGGGTGGAGGCCCGGTTCTGGATCGGCTCCGAGTCACCCGACTCCGAGACCTACACAGGCGACCTCTGCTTCGTTGACGAGCGCGAGGTGGCGCTGCCGCTGTCCGCAGTGGGCCCGGTCGCGTTCTCCGAGGGGATGCGCATGGCCACCGCGATCTACGGCGGGCGCGTGGTCGAACAGGAGCAGGTCTGATGGCGCGGGCTCCGAAGGCAATACCAGGGAACAAACCCGCGCTGCAGGACGCCGCACTCCTGCAGGCGGGAGCCTTCCTGCCCGCTTCCACCGCGCTGCCGGCCTCGGCGCCGAGCGACGTGGTCGATGCCCGCGGCTACTCTCATCCCGCGCTCCCGGGAAGGGTCATCGTCCGGCTCACGCCCGCTCCGCTGGCGGCGGCGGACGACGCCGAGATGGAGGTGCTCGGCTTCTCCCCACCGCACGTCGCGAAGGCGGTCGCGCGCACCCGGCGACGCGCGCTCGGCTTTCCGGGCTGGCCTCTTGTGAACGACCCGAAGCACGCCAGGCACGCGCTGTCGGTGATGAAGGAGTTCAAGGTGCAGGCGAAGCTCGCCCGCACCAAGCCGGGGCACGCCAAGGACGGCTTCGACCGCATGGCCGAGCCGCTGTCGCGCTCGGTGCCGCACTTCCTGCCATCCTTCTATGAGGAGGCGGGTCGGGCCTTCCTGGAGGCGGGCAACCGCACGTACGCATCGAGCGCGTTCGCCAAGGCCCGTGAGGCCGAGCGGGTTCATGCGCTGTCGATCGATCTCGAAGCGCGCGACCGGGCATTCCTCGAGTTCGCCCTCGCGGGCGCGCTCTCCGGCAAGGCGCTGGGTGAACACGCCCAGCGGCTGGCGGAGAGCGCCGACGCGCCCGTGGCCTATGCGAGCTTCCGCGAGCTCTGTGTGCGCCGCACGCTGGGTGGCTTGCCGCCCTGGGCAGGGATGGGCAAAGACCTGCGCAAGCTCGCTCGCAAGGCCGGGCTCGACCTGGACGCGGAAGACACACGGCTGCTGCGCGAGATCATCGATTCGCCGGCGATGGCGCACGCGGCCGGCGAGTTCTGGACCACCTATCGCCCGGTCTTGGTGAAAATGGGCCGCGAATCGGCCGCCATGCGCGGTGCGCTGGTCCGGTTGATGCCCGAGCCGGCGGGTGACCGGGCGGCGTTCTTCACCCTCTGGCTCGGCCTCCTCGAGGAGAGCGGTGCGGCGGCGGGGCTGCTCGAAGCCAAGGCGACACAGGGGGCCGAGATGCTCCCGGCAGATGGCGCCGCCGCTTGGCTCTCCCGGCTGCTCAAGCACTGCTCCGGATACCAGACGCGAGCGCCCGACGCGGTCTTCGCGTTCACTCGCAAGATGGCGCCGCGCCTGCGCGCAGCTGCGGTCCCCTTCCCGGTGGGCAGCGGCTGGGCGTTCGATCTCGACGTGCTCGATCTTCTCTGCGAGCTGCAGGTTCCGATCGCGGCGCCCCAAGAGAGGATGTGGATCCGCCTCGAACAGTGGATCAAGGGCTCCGAAGGCTCGAAGGAGCGCCCGCGCGATCCCAAGCACATCGCGAGTGAGCCGCGGTGGCGTGTCTGCCTCGAAGAAGCGGTCGGTCGCGCGATGAGCAGCCCCGGCTTCGAGACTGCCGCCCGCCCGATGAGCGGTCTGACCGGTATGCGCAAGAGCTGGCTACTTCGCCAGCTCCAGCTCCTCGCGGCAGGCACCCTTCCTCAGGTTGCGGCTGCGCTGGAGGCGCTCGGCTGCGCGGTCTCGGCGGGCACCTTCGCCGAGTTTCCAGAAGCGTGGCACGCGCTGGGCAAAGTCGACGTCTCGCAGGCGCTCACCAGGACACTGCGCGCAGGGGTCGTGGACGAGCTGGGCTTCCCGGCGCTCGAGGCCGCCGTGGAGGCGCTGACAAAGGTCTCCACGGTCTTGCACGCCGGGCGGTTCCCCTATCTGGTGTTGCGGGCAGGTCTGCGCGCGGTGGTGGTCGGCGCCAGCGGAGTGCTCCTTGAGCACGAACTGCGGGTCCCTGCGGGCGCGAGGGTGCAGGAGCTGATCTATGCGCAGGGGCAGCTCGCCGTGACCTATTACGCGAACGCGGAGACTCGGACGTACTGGAGCGGCCGCCCGGATGAGGTCTTCGCCGGGCTCGAGAGCCCCTCCTGGATAGGGGAGCGGAGCGTCGACATCGAGCTGGAGGACGGCGCGCTCTTCCGGGGCGGTCGGGCGCTCCACGCCGGCGACAAGACGACCTCGAGCCCGGATACGGTCTTCTCGGACGGCTCCACCTTCTGGGTGCTTCGAGAGGGCGCGCCCCGCGAGCTAGATCCGAAGACGGGCGGGCTGGGCCGCAAGTCGCTGCCGCGGTTCTTCGAGGAATTTGCCGAGGAGGGCAGCAAGCTGCAGTTCGACCAGTGCAGCCTTCATCCGCTTCCGCTGGCGCTGCGCGAGGGGACGCCGCTCGGCTCGCGCGAAGGACTCTCCGGTCTGCGCGTGCGCAAGCGGACCGACGGCGCTCTCGATGCAGAAGGGATCGACGGCCGCAGGCTGCGGCTCGCTCCCCGGGAGCGTGACTCGTTGGTTGGGTTGGTGACGCTGCCGGGGCTCACGCAGCCCCTTGCGATTTGCACCCGCTTCAAGGATCTCTGGCTCGAGGACGAGACCGGCCGGGCGATAGCGACGCTGCACCCCGGCGGCCTTCGTGAGCCCTACGCGCGCGGTAGCCCCATGGTCTTGCCGGCGCTTTTCTGGCACCTGCTGCGAGTGCGCGACGAGGCTGGCTCTCTCGCGCTGCGGAGCACGACCAACGAGGGTGCCCGTACTTTCCTCACCGCGGCGCAAGCGGACAAGACCGCTGCGGCCGGCGAGCTGCCGCGGACCCGCGTGGCCGTGGCCGGCGCGCTCGCCGCGGTACGGGACGAGGGCTTGCTGCGAGGGATCTGCGGCCTCGCCTCGGAGGCAGCGCGCCTGGAGGCGCAGCTCGAGCAGCACCGCAAGGCTTGGGAGCCATCGCGCGCCGCGTCCGCACCAGCGGCGCGGCTCGAGGACGCGACCATCGCGGCTGTCCTGCGGCCGCTCGTCTCCTCGTCCGGATCCAGCAGGGACGAAGAGCCGCTCGCGGCCGAGCTCTTGGCGGTCGGGGAGTTCCTGCACTTGATCGACGCGGAGCCCAAGCCGCTACTGCAGCGGGCGTTGAGCGCCATCGGCCTCGCTGGAGCTTCGGTTGCCCCCCAGCGGATCACCAAGTCGCCGCCTTTGGGCGCGTTCACTTGGGACAACTTGATCGGCGCCACCGGTGCGGTGGCGTTCCTGGCTGCCTCTCCGCTGACGCTTCCGGCGCAACGGGCAGCCCTACTCGCGTTCCTCGAGGCCTGGGCCGCCACGCCGTTCGCCGGTACCAACAGAACGCTGCGGCGCGCTACAGCCGAGCTGCCGGCTGGAAGCGACTATGCGCCAGTTTCCAACGCCAGGTCGGGCCTGTTGATTGCGCGAGGCGAGCGCAGATGGTTCGTGCGCCCGCGCGCAAACTGGGGCGACGACCGGAGGTTCCCAATTCTCGAAGCCGCCCCTGCGGGACGCTTCGAGCCCCTGCCTGGGGCGACTCTGAGCGACGAGCGGACTCTCGATGACCGGCCGTGGTCGCCCGAGCGGATTCGCGCGTTCTGCCAGCTGCTGAGGGAGCGAGGCCCGAGCCCCTTCTCCGAAGAGGTGGTCGAAGAGCTGGTCCGCCGCACCGGGCTCACCCGCGCGGAGGCTGCGCTCCTCTGGGCGGGCCTCCCGGAGCTGGAGGCGTATGGGCACGACAGCCTCGGCAAGGAGCGCCGGGCCGTCCTGGGGCTCAAGGTCGCCGAGGCCAACATGGCCCGCGGCGCGCTCAAGGCGATGCCGCAGCGCGTGCGTGCGGAGGTCCTCGCCGCTGCCGCGAGCGGGCCGCTCGAGGCGCTTTGGTCTCCGCTCGGGTCCGGCCCGGGGGACGATGGCAGCCCGGTCGCGCGAATGGCCGCGCGGTTGGCGGAGAAGATGGGCCCGCGCGCGACGGTCGATCCAGCGCTGGTATTGCAGTGCACACGAGAGCTGCCGCGCGGGGTCGAGCCGGCGAAGTTCCTCTCGGCGATCGCCAACTGCGCAGGCACGCAGCTGTGGAACCGCGACGGCGACTTCGCGATGGACGAGCACGGACGGCTCTCGTGGAAGCCCGCACCGTCGTCGCCGGGGGCCTCAGAGGTCTTTACCGCCAGCGGCTTGCTCGCGACTGCACGCTATCTGGCCCTCCTGTTCGATGCGCTGCCGCTAGGCGACCCGCTGCGGGCGCAGCTCCCGCAACTGCTGCGGCTGGCGAGGCAGCGCCTCGACCACCGCGGCCTGCTCCTGGACGGAGGTTCCAGCTACGTGGGAATGGACAAGCCGGCCGAACGGGCGGCCCTACTCGACGCGGTCGGTGCAGAGCCCTACCCGGCGGGCGGAGATCCCAGCGCGGGTCGCGACGGTGGCGTGGTCATCGCGCGGGCGAGCCGCTGGATGGTCGCGCTCGCGTTCCGGCCTGCGCTGCTCGCCGGCGCAGCGGGGCTCGAAAAGCTCCTGCGCGACTCACCTGCTGCTGCCGCGCTCCGGGTGCTCCGCTCGGACGGGTTCACACGTCTGGCCGCGCGCGTGGAGCAGACGCCGGTGCCGGACGGGGCCTTCGAGGCCAACCCGCAACTCTCGGTTCCGGAGCTCGTCGCCGAGGTGCAGAAGGCGCGCAAGCTGTCCGAGGACGCCGCGATGCTCTATCTGGAAACCTTGGCTTTGCGCGCCCCGACGGCCCGCTCGGTCGAGCGGTGGAACGGCTGGACGACCGGCCGTTATCGAAACGCCGCCGCGGAGTTGACGGACGCCAAGCTGCTGCTCGAGGCAAAGCGGGCCCGCGCAGGCCGCGAGCACTTCCTGCCGGGCGGCTGGGAGGATCTGCCGGCGCCCGAATACCCGCTCGAGACCTGGAAGCTCCCGCTCTACGAAGCCACCAGCGCGTCCAAGGGCAAGGCGCGCCCGCTCGGTGTGCTCTTGCCGTTGCGCCCGCTGCATGAGCTCTTCGAGGCGGCCTGGGCGCGTGTGAAGCAGGGTGAAGCGCCCGGCTACGAGGAGGTCTGAGATGGCCCCACAGCAAGAGCGCCAGGTGCGCCACGCCGAAGAGGTTTTTGCCGAGGAGCTGCTGTTCCTGGCAGCCTTCGATGCCGGTCCGCGGCCGCCGGGCTGGAAGCTCACGCCCCGCGCGGTGGTCCTCTTCGTCACGGGCTCAGGCGCAGACCCGCTCAAGCTGCCGAAGGGCGCCCAGGCTCCCGAGGGCACGCCACGCTCGCTGCGCATCGCCGAGAAGTTCGTCGGCGACCGCGCGCTGGTCGAGCGCTGCGTGGTCACTCTCGCCGGCGAGCGGGGCCTTTTGCTGGTGGGCGAGCCGGGCACCGCCAAGTCCATGCTCTCCGAACTGCTCGCAGCTGCGGTCTGCGGCACCAGCGCGCTGACCGTGCAGGGCACCGCCGGCACCACCGAGGAGCAGCTTCGCTACGGGTGGAACTACGCGCTTCTGCTCGCGCGCGGTCCCCAGCCCGAGGCGCTCGTGCCCTCGCCCGTGCTCGCGGCCATGCGGCAGGGCGCGGTGGTGCGGCTCGAGGAGATCACGCGCTGCCTCCCCGAGGTGCAGGACGCGCTGGTGTCGATCCTCTCCGATCGCCGGATCGCCATTCCGGAGCTGGGCGGCGCCGCTGGTCTCGAGTCTGCGCGCAAAGGGTTCAGCGTCATCGCCACCGCCAACCTGCGCGACCGCGGCGTCTCCGAGATGTCGGCTGCGCTCAAGCGGAGGTTCAACTTCGAGACGGTGGGACCGATCGCCAGCGCCGAGCGCGAGGTGGCGCTGGTGCGGCAGAAGGCGCAGGCCGCACTCGCCGAGGTCGGGCAGCCGCTCAAGGTGGACGACGCGGTGCTGGAGGCGCTGGTGACCGCGTTTCGCGATCTGCGCGAAGGCCGCAGCCACGAGGGCTGGGCGGTGGAGAAGCCGGGCACGGTGATGAGCACGGCAGAGGCGGTGGCGGTGGCCTCGTCGCTCGGCCTTCAGACGGCCTACTTCGCCACCGAGCGGGATCCGGTGTCGCTGTTGCCCGGATACCTCCTCGGAGTGGTGCTCAAGGACGACGCCAAGGACCGTGGCAGATTGCTCGCGTACTGGGACTCCACCGTGAAGCGGCGCGCCGAGGCCGGCTCGCGGCTGTGGACGCGACTTCTGGAGTTGCGCTCTGTACTGGAAGGGTGATGGCGGCGAGCCCAGACTCCGACTTGGAGGACCCGGCGCGGCTCGCCGAAATGCTCGCCGCCTGCGACGCGCCTTTCCTGATCGGGATCCGCCACCACTCTCCGGCCTGCGCTGCCGCGGTGCCGCGCCTGCTCGACGCCTGCAGCCCCGAGCGCCTGTTCCTCGAGCTGCCGTCGGACCTGCAGCCCTGGCTCGAGTGGCTCGGTGATCCGCAACTGCTCGCTCCGGTCGCCTTGGCCGCGGCCAGCGAGAGCGGCGGTCTCGCGTTCTATCCCTTCGCCGATTTCTCGCCCGAGCTGGCGGCGATACGTTGGGCCTATCAACGCGGGATACCGGTCGAGGCGTTCGATCTGGCGACCAACGCGCGCTCGGGAAAGGCCCGGTGGGCAGAACAGGTCGCGAGTCCGCCGCAGGGAGAGGCTCCGTCTCTCGTCGATGCGCTGTGCAGGGCGGGCGAGGCGGAGGGGACCGAGGCCCTCTGGGACCAGCTCGTCGAAGCGCGCGCGCCGGGCTCCTCGTCCGAGGCGATCCGCCGGGCCGCACTGCTCTTCGGCGCGGCGCTGCGGCTCGACGCGGCGCGCGCCGGCAGGCTTGAGGGGACGGATCTGCTCCGGGAAGCGCAGATGCGTAGCAGGCTAGCGAAGGTGCGCGGCACGCGGTGCGCAGCGGTGGTGGGCTCGTTCCACGCGCTGGCCCTGCTGCCTGATCCGCTCCTGTGGAGCGACCCCGCCGGTGACCCGGCTGCCGAGCGCGGCCAGCGCGAGCTGCCGCCCGCAGTCGGCTCGCTCATTCCCTACGCATTCGACCTGCTCGATTCCCGCTCTGGATATCCCGCAGGTATCCGCGACCCGGTCTGGCAGCAGCGCGTCTTTGAGTCGCTCCAGGTTGGACTGGGCACCGCCGAGTTTGTCGGCCAGTGCGCGGTCGACCTGTGCCGCGAGATCAGGGCGCAAGGCCATGCGGCCGGCGTTCCCGACGCGAACGAGCTGCTCCGCCTGACGCTGGACCTCGCGCGGCTGCGCAACTTGCCCGGTCCTGGTCGCAAGGAGTTTCTGGAGGCCGTCCAAAGCTCGCTGTCGCAGGGGGAGCTGATGGGCCGCGGCCGGGTGCTCGCACGCGCGCTGCAGCGAGTGCTGGTCGGGTCGCGCCGCGGCCGCTTGCCTCCGCAGGCCCCCCGCTCGGGACTCGCGCCCCATCTCGAGCGGCTCCTCGCAGCGCTCCGGCTGCCCCCGCCAAACCAGCCGACGACGGCACCGGTCGAGCTGCGTCTGGACCCGGTCCGCTCGGACCTCGATCGCCGCCGTCACGTCGCGCTCGAGCGGCTCGAGAGCTGCGGCATCCCCTATGCGACGCGGGAAGCGATCGCGAGCCTCGGCAACACCGAGTCGCTCAGCAGCGCCTGGACGGTGCGGGTCTCGCCGGCAACAGAGGCGCTCGTCGAGCGGGTCGCGGTCCGCGGAGTGACGCTCGCCCAGGCGGCCGAAGGGAACCTGCGGGCAGCGCGCAGTCGGCTTGAGGCGGAGGAGCAGCTCAGCGCGAAGTCTCGGCTGGCGCTCCTCGAGCGCGCGGCCGCGAGTGGCCTGGGGCCGTTGACAACGGAGTGGCTCCTCGAGCTCGCCGGGCCCTTCGTGCGCGAGGCCGGTCTGGCCGAGCTGGTCGCGGCGGCGGGGCTGCTTGGACGGATCGTCCGTGGACAACTCCCCTCGCTGCCGCGCGAGGGGTCGGCACCCGAGGTGGAAGGCGCCGTCGCTGCATTCCAGCCGCCGGAGTCGATCGGCGCCGAGGCCCTGATAGCGGCTGCGGTGCGCGCGCTCGACGGCCTCACCGGCTCCGAGCGGCTCGAGGATGCGCGGAGCCTGACGGAGCTGGTGCGCTGGTACGACGCAGCGAGCGCTGCCCGGGAGGCGCCGGGTGACGGGCGGCTGCTGGAGGCTCTGCGTAGACTGGCGCGCGAGGGCTCGCCCCTCCTGCAGGGAGCGGCCACGGCGGCGCTGGTGCTGCTCGAGCGCACGAAGAGCAGTGAGGCCGGCCTCTGGATTGGCTCCTGGCTGGACGCGACCGGCGCCGAGGGGCGCCGGACGATGGCGGCCCGTCTGCGCGGGCTCCTGGTGGTGCTCGGGCCGCGGCTGGAGGCGGACGCCGGGCTCCTCGAGCCCCTGCTCGAGCGTGTGGAGGAGCTCGCCGACCGCGACTTCCTCGAGCGCGCGCCGGCGCTCCGGGAAGGGTTCGACGCGCTCTCCCCCGCAGCCCGCCACAGGCTCCTCGACGAGCTGGCCGGGCGCTACGGTCTCGATCGAGGCGAGCGCAGGCTCCTGGACCAACCGCTCGACTTGCCCGCCGCGATGCTCGCGACTTTGGCAGAGGCCGATCGGCGCGCGACCGCGCACCTCCAGGCGCTCGGTCTCTTCTACCCGACACCGAGCCGCGCCGCCCCCGATGCAGGAGACGATGCGCTTCGTGCGTCTCACCCTCGTGTGGTTCAGGGCGCGAACCACTCGCTGGCTCCGCTCGACCGGTGGCGCCTCATCCTCGGGCGCGAGAGAAGTCTCCTGGCGGGCACGCTGGCTCCGGCGGCGCGCGCGCTCGACGAGCTGTACGGAGCTGGCCGCGGCGAAGGCTCCGGACGCGACCTGTCTCCGGGCGGAGGACGCGACCAGCCGTTTCCGTCGGTGCGCGAATGGTCGCAGGAACTGGAAGCGCTCTTCGGGAGCCGCGTGCGCGAGGAGGTCCTCGGGCGGGCCGCGGTCCGCGGCCGGACCGCCGCGGCGCTGGCGCTCGACCCGGAGACCGTGACCCCCTCGGTAGAGCTGCTTGAGCAGGTGCTCTCGCTCAAGGGCGCAGTGCCAGAGGGGCAGCTCGGCCAGCTCCGGCGGATCGTCGAGAGGATCATTTCCGAGCTGGTTCGCGCGCTGGCGGTGCGGGTCCGGCCGGCGCTCGCGGGCCTGACCACCCCGCGGCCGACCCGGCGGCGCAGCGGCCTCCTCGATCTGCGGCGCACGCTCGCGCGCAACCTGCGCACCGCGCGCCCGGGGCCGGACGGCGCGCTCGTGCTCCTTCCCGAGCAGCCCTACTTCCGCACCCACACCCGGCGCTCTCTCGACTGGCGCATTGTGCTGGTAGTGGACGTCTCCGGCTCGATGGAGGCGTCGGTGATCTACAGCGCGCTGATGGCCGCCATCCTCGCCGGCCTCCCTGCGGTCTCGGTGCACTTCCTCGCCTTCAGCACCGAGGTCATCGACCTCACCAGCCGGGTGCAGGATCCGCTCGGGCTCCTGCTCGAGGTCTCGGTCGGCGGAGGGACCCACATCGCCCAAGCCCTGCGGCACGCGCGTAGCCTCGTGACCGTGCCGGCCCGGACCCTGGTGATCACGGTGAGCGACTTCGAAGAGGGGTTTTCCGTCGACGCGCTGGTCGCCGAAGTGCGCGCCCTCTGCGAGTCGGGCGTGACCGCCCTGGGCCTCGCCGCGCTCGACGACGCTGGAAAGCCCCGCTACGACGTCGCGATCGCCGAGCAGCTTGTCGCCGCGGGAATGCCGATCGCCGCGCTGACGCCCCTGGAGCTGGCCCGGTGGGTCGCGGAGCGCCTCCGGTGAGCACACGCCCCACGGCCGCACCGTCCCTGCTCGCCGCGCTCTCGGCGGCGGCGCCCGCGCGAATCGTCCGCAAGCTCGACCAGGAACCCGGGCTGGCCGAGCGCTGGAACTGGGAGACCCGCGCGAACGCAACCACGATCACCACCGAGGGAGGCGATCGGGTGGTCCTCGAGCTTCGCGAAGGGGTCGTCTCGGCGCTCGCGCAGGTCTCCTGCTCCTGTCTTCTCGCCCCTCGCTGCCTGCATCTGCTGGCAGTGGTGGCGGTGTTGCCGATCGCGGAGGCGAAGACGGAAGCGGCGCCTGCTCCGACCGCCGCTCCAGTGGCGCAAGCAGTGCCGGCGCCGTTAGCGCGCGAGGCCGAAGCGGACGGCGCGCTCGCACCCTCGGTTGAACAGGCTGCGGCGGGCGCGAGCGCCTTCGCTGCCCTTGCCGAGTTGGTGGGGAGCGGCGCACTCGCCGCAGGCGCCGTGCTCCAGGGCGAGCTCCTGCGCGCGCTGCACTCCTGCCGCGCGGCCCGGCTCCCGCGCCTCTCCGCGGCCTTGCTCCGCTGCATCCAAGGCGTGCGGGACTGCCGCTCCGACTCCGCCGCCTTCGAACTCGAGCGCTTCACAGCCGACCTGTCCGACGCGTTGCTCTGCGCTCATGTGCTGCGCGAGGGAACGCAACCGGCGGCGCCATTCATCGGCATCGCCCGCCGCGCATACGCGGAAGCGGGCACTCTCCGTCTCTGGGGTCTGTTCTGCGAACCCATCCTGACGACCAGCGGATATGCGGGAGTCGTCACCCACTTCGTCGACGCCCAGGGCATCCTGTTCAACATCGGCGAGGTCGCGCCTGGTGACGCCCATCGAATCCCCGGTGCATACGCCGGTGCAGCCCGCCTCGGCGGAGGCACCACCAGCCATCGCGCGCTCTGCAGGGAGGGGCTGTTCATCAACGGCGCGACCGCTTCTGCGGACGGCCGGCTCGGCGCGGGCAACGGAGTACTCGCAGTCCGCGCGCCGGGAGCGGAGTGGACCGCTCCGCCGGCCGCGGCGCTCTTTGCGACGCCGCTGCAGCAGCAGCTCGAGCGGGTCTTTGCCGCGCTCGAACGGCCTCAAGACGACCGGCGCGCGGACTCCGGGCTCCTCTTTTTGCGGGCGACGGTGCGGAGCGCCACCGGCGACCACCTTCTGCTCGAGACACCGTCCGACGCCGGTGTCGTGTTGCTCGAGGCGCTGCCTGCTTCCTTCGACGAGGCCCTCGCCGCTCGCGACAACCTGCGTCAACTCGCTCGCTGCTCGGGGCTGGCGCTGTGGGTGGTGGCGCGGGCCGTTCCAGGCGCCGCGCGGAAGGTCTACTTGCTCGCTTGTGCTCCGGACGAAAGCTCCGGCTTGACGCTTCCACCGGAGTGGGCGGGCCGCTGCAACCTCGGCATCGACCGACTGGAGACCGCCTTTCTGCCTGGGCGGTCGACCGGCGAAGGAACTGCAGCTGCGCTCGCCGCCC
>FSWK01000657.1_pt1 | contig 11874 bp, 8 predicted proteins | sample 1637951 | NCBI WGS metagenome assembly FSWK01 (sample SAMEA3914789, study PRJEB12502) | metagenome | biome: forest; material: soil | place: Canada | collected 2011-07-03 | depth 0.3 m | reverse complement strand
CGGCAACGACGCGCGAGCCATCACCGCCGTTGTGCGGGCTCGCTAGATCGGTAACCCGGAACCTTCGCGCTTTCGCGCCTTCGCGGTTGCCGGAAGCGCTCTATTTGCGCGCCGTCGTCCGGGAGCTGCGGTCGAACTCGTAGCCGAACTCGAGGTCGACGTCGCCCCCGTACACGTTCTTCTCCTCGCCCAGCACCGGGTCGGCCTGCCAGCTGCGGTAGATGCGCGCGTTGAGGAAGAGGATGGGCAGGATGTGCAGCCGCAGCGCCGCATAGACCAGCGTGTTGTCGCCGAGCGGGTTGGAGGTGTCGATGGTCCCGCCGTCGAAGCTGCGGCGATAGAACGACCCGAAGAACTGCAGCCAGGAGTACGCCGGGTACTCGAGGTGCAAGGTGAGGTTGCGCGAGCCCACCGCCTTGGCGGCGGGCGCGCAGGAGGGGCAGATGTCGACGGGCCCGGCCACGTGGAACGACTGCTCGAAGGCGGCCATCATCGCGAGGCCGCTGTTGTACTGATAGGCGAGCTCGGCGTAATAGCCGCCGCGCTTGTGCGCCGGGTCGCGCGCCAGGATGGTGCGCAGCTTGGGCTCATAAGAAGTCTCGGCCTTGCCGGTGATGAACTGGTACTTCTGCACTTCATAGAAGGTATCGAAATAACCCGGGACATAATTGCCGTCGTAGTAGCGCCCCTCGAGCACCACGCGGAAGGCGTGCAGCTTCACCTCGCCGGCGTTGAACCGCCCGAGCACGCCCAGCGTGGCGCCGCCGCCGCCCTGCCCGCGCGCGCCCACGCCGCTCGGCGCGGTGATATCGAGCAATCGCGAGTAATCGATATAAGGCTTGATGTCCGCGCCCTCGGTCTTGAGCACCTTGGTCTCGAGGTCGACGCCCACGACCTGCGCGCGCCGCGTCTCGGCCACGTCCGGCTCGCCGTCGTCCTTCACCTTGGGATACCCCAGGATGGGAATGCGATTGAGCGTATAGGGCGCCTGGAAGTCGGCCGCGCTGGCGATGCCCACCGAGGTCTGCCCGAGCGTGTTGCCGATCTCGCCGGTGAGGAACCCCAGCGGCTTGAGGAAGGCGAGCCCGGCGACGAAGTGCTGCGGCTGGACCACGTCGCCGACGAACGCCTCGAAGCCGCCCCAGCGGCCGTACGCGTCCAGCTGCGCGCCCACGCGGGTGATGTTCTGGTCGACGTTGCCCGAGTAGCGGCGGACGATGGCGCCGTGCCCGATCGAGGCGGCGAAGAGCTGCGAGACGTTCAGGTAGAAGTTGTCTTCCTTGCGCCCCACCGTGAAGTAGCGCAGCACGCGCGCGTAGTCGGACGACTTGTCGTAGTCGTGCGCGCGCAGCTTGATCACGCCCTTGTCCCAGAAGCCGCCCGCGTAGGCGAGGACGTTCAGGGGCACGCCGAGACCGAGCGCGACGTTGTTGCCGAAGTGGAGATCCACCTCGGGCTCGATGTGCAGGTAGCTGGAGTTGTCGAGCCGCGCGTAGCCGAGGCGCAGCCCGAAGCGCGAGTCGTTGAGCAGCAGCTTGTCGGACCCGAGGTTGGTCAGCTCGCCCTTGACGAAGCTGCGCTTCACCTTGCAGGCCGGCTTGCCGTCGGTGTCGATCACCCGCTTGCCGCCGGACATCATCGGCACCATTCCTTCGGGGCACGGGAAGGTGTTGTCGAACTGCTCGCGCGCCTGCGCCTCTTCGGCGGCCTCGCGCCCTCCCTCGCCGCCCTGCTGCCCGAACGCCTTCATGCCGGGGTCCTCGCCGGGCGCGGGCGGCAGCGCATCGACCGCCTTCGAGGCCTCGTCCTCCACCCGCTTCGCCTCCAGCCGGGTGACGCTCGCGCTCACGTCCACGGAGATGGGCACGCAGCGATCGCTCTCGACGTTGCAGTCGTCCGGCATGACGGCGCGCAGGTGCCGGCCGGCGTGCAGCGCCTGCATCTGGGCCTCGGCGCCGCCCTCGGTCACCCGCGTGACGGTCTCGACCACGTTGACGATCACCACCTCGCCCGAGGCGGTGGCGAGGTTGACGCGCAGGATGTAGCCGGTGCGCCCGATCGACTTCTTGAACGCCTCGCTGCCGTCCTCGGCGTGGGTGATGCGGCCTTCGACGACTTTGGAAGCAAAGGCCGGCGTGGCCAACAGCAGCAACAGCAAGGCGCTGCGAATCATGTTCCCCCCGGGAGAAAGCTCGCCTCGGCCGCGTTGACCAGGCACTGATCGACCTCGGCCTCGTCGAGGATTCCGTGCTGCAGCAAGAGTTCGATCTCCCGCTTCATGTCGGTGTCGAGCAGGTACGGTCCGTCGGTGTTGATGGTGATCTTGACCTTGCGGTCCAGAAAGGTCCGGATGACGTGCTTCATCTCGTCCCAGCCGCTCACCGCGCGCGTCGACAGGTTCGACGACGGGCAGATCTCCAGCGTCACGTCCTGCGCCCGCAGCAGCTTCATCGCGTTCTCGTCGTACGCCGCGCGCACGCCGTGGCCGATGCGGGTGGGCTGCAGCAGCTCCACCACCGCGCGCACGCCGTCCGCGCCGGTGCCCGGCGTCTCGCCGGTGTGCACGGTGGTCTTGAGCCCCGCCGCGCGCGCCCGCCGGTAGATGTCCGCATAGCGCTCGGCGTCCTTGGGGCGCAGCTCCAGCGCATGCTCCTCGGACCCCGCCAGATCGATGCCGACCACGCCGCGCCTCCGGTACTTGATCGCCTTCTCGAGGATGATCTCGTTGAGGCGCGCATCGAACTCCCGGGCGAGGCAGAAGATCAGCCCCGCCTGGCAGTCGTATTCGAGCGACGCGCGATCCATCCCACGGATGGCGGCGTGGATGATGTGATCGAGGTCGCGCTCGCCGCCGAGGTTGCGCTTCATCGGGTTGAAGCGCAGCTCGATGCGCGAGACGCGGCTGCCGCGGTACTCCTTGCCGATGATCTCGTAGATCGAGCGCTCGATGGCCGCCGGGCTGCTCTGGATCTTCTCGGTCACGGTGTGGAGGATGTGCAGGTAGTCGTCGAGCGACTTGACCTTGTTGCTGCTGGCCGAGGTGAGCTCGACGAACTCCCAGTAGTTCTTCACCGGGAGCTTGAAGCCCTGCTGGTGGGCGATCGACCAGAGGACGTGGGGCGCGACGGCGCCGCCAACATGGATGTGGAGATCGGAGAGCCAGCGCGTCTTGGGCATCCGGACGACCTTATCCCAGCGACGCTACAGCGAGCGCAGGAAGTCGAGCGTCCGCTTCCACGCGAGCGCGGCGCTGGCCGCGTCGAACGCGTCGGGCAGGCGGTCGTTCATGAAGGCGTGGCCGGCGTCGTAGAAGTGCAGCTCGACCCCTTGCAGCGCGGAGACGCGCGCGGGATCGAGGTAGCCGTCGCGGAGCCCGAAGTGGCCCTGCGCCGGCACCCGCAGCAGCGGGCCCGACGTCTCGCCGAGGCCGTAGAACGACACCGCGGCGTCGAGGTCGCGCAGCTCGCGCGCGGCCCGCAAGGACAGCGCGCCGCCCATGCAGAACCCGAGCGTGGCGACCTTGCGCGCGCCGCGCCGCCGCGCCTCGGCGATGGCCGCTACGATGGGCGGCAGCGGGTCGCGATCGTCCAGGTCGCGCATCAGCCGCTCGGCCTGCTCTTCCGTCTCGGCGCTGCGTCCGCCGTACAGATCGGGAGCGATCGCGAGCAGGCCCTCCGCGGCCAGGCGATCGCAGATGGCCGTGACGTTCGACTTCCCGGCGAAGAGTCCCCACATCTCGTGCAGCACCACCACCGCGGTGATCGCGGGCGCGCTGGCGTACGCACGGACCGGCACCTCGGGGCCGGGGATCTCGATGCGCTCGCCCATCGCTAGAACATCCGGCCCATGCGCCCCGCCAGCGGCTCGTAGAGGAACTGCGGGACCGCGCCCAGCGTGCGCATGGTGGCCGCCATCGGCAGCGGATACGCGATGGTGGCGGCGCCCTTGTCGAGGCCCTTGGTCATCACGCGCACGGCGTCGTCCAGCTCCATCAACATCGGCATCTTGTGCTTGTTCTTCGCCGTCAGCTCGGTCTTGACGAAGCCTGGATAAATCGTCGTCGCGCGGACGTGCGTGCCCTTGAGATCGATGCGCACGCTCTCCATGAAGATGTGCAGCGCCGCCTTGCTGGCCGAGTACGCGGCGCTCGCCGGGAGCCCGCGGAAGGCGGCCAGGCTGGCCATCGCCACCACGTGGCCCTTGTCGCGCTCGATCATCGCCGGCAGCGCCGCCGCGATGGTCACCGCCGCGGAGCTGACGTTGACGTCGAGGATCTTCTTCACGAAGCGCCAGTCCATCTTGCGCGCGCTGGTGGGGCCGCCGACGCCGGCGTTGGCGATGACCAGATCGAGCGCGCCGCCCGACGCCTTCTCCGCCGCGCGAATCGCCTCGACCAGCGCATCGCAGTCGAGCACGTCCAGCACCACCGGGACGATGTTGCCCGATTCCTGCTGGAGCGCCTCGAGCTCGCCCTTGCGGCGCGCGGCGGCGTGGACCACATCGCCCTGCTTGGCATAGTGCAGCGCGAGGCCGCGGCCGAGGCCGCTGGAGGCGCCGGTGATGAACACGTTTCTGGGCATGGCGCGCTCCTTAGCAGATCGCTAAAGTCCGCGCCCATGATCGATCACCTGCCCTTGCGCGTGCGCGATTTCGACCCTTCGAAGACCTTCTTCCTCGAGGCGCTCGAGCCGCTCGAAGCGGTCTGCCACCGATGATCATCGACGGCAAGGCGGTGGCGGCGCGGGTGCGCGCGGAGGTGGCGGCGCAGGTCCGCGACATCGTCGCGCGCGCGGGCGTGCCGCCGGGGCTGGCGCTGATCCGCGTCGGGAACGACCCCGCCTCCGAGGTGTACGTGCGCGGCAAGGTCAAGGCCTGCGCCGAGACCGGCGTCGCCGGCTTCGAGCACATCCTGCCCGAGGCCACCACGCAGGACGAGCTGCTCGCGCTGGTGCGCAAGCTGAACGGCGACGCGCGGGTGCACGGCGTGCTGGTGCAGCTGCCGCTGCCCAAGCACATCTCGGCCGACGTGGTGCTGGACGCGCTCGCGCCCGAGAAGGACGCCGACGGCTTCGGCCCGCACAGCGCCGGCGCGCTCTCGCTGGGGCGTCCGGGCATCCGGCCCTGCACGCCGCTCGGCTGCCTGCGCCTGCTGGACGAAGCCGGCACGAAGCTGTCCGGCGCGCGGGCTCTCGTCGTCGGCCGCTCCAACATCGTCGGCAAGCCGATGGCGCTGCTGCTGCTCGAGCGCAACGCGACGGTGACGGTGGCGCACTCGCGGACGGCCGACCTGGCAGCCGAGGTCGCGCAGGCCGACGTGCTCGTCGCCGCCATCGGCAAGGCGGGGATCATCCGCGGCGCCTGGATCAAGCCCGGCGCCACCGTCATCGACGTCGGGATGAACCGCGACGCCGCGGGAAAGCTCTGCGGCGATGTCGAGTACGCCGCCGCCGCCGAGCGGGCGCGCGCCATCACGCCGGTGCCCGGCGGCGTGGGCCCGATGACCATCGCGTACCTCTTGTCCAACACCATCCAGGCGGCGAAGGCGCAGCTCGGCCTCCGCTGAGTCGCAGGCGACGGCGCGCTCGCTCGACGTCTCGCACTGACGGCTCAGACCTCGCGCCACGGCTCCATCGCGCGCAGCGCGGCGAGGATGGCGCGCGTGGCCGACGATCTATTGAGTGTATAGAAGTGAATCCCGGGCGCGCCGCGGCGCAGCAGGTCCGCGCACTGCAGCGTCGCGTAGGCCACGCCGAGCTGGAGCGCCGACTCGGGGTCGGTGCGCCGCGCCCGCAGCGCGGCCGCCAGCATGGGCGGGATCTGCGCGCCGCACATGGCGGTGAAGCGCTCGATCTGGTCGACGTTGGTGATGGGCATGATGCCCGGCAGGATGGGCGCCTCGATCCCGGCGGCGCGGGCGCGGCCGACGAAGTCGAAGTAGTGCCGGTTGTCGAAGAAGAGCTGGGTGATGAGAAACTGCGCGCCCGCGTCCACCTTGAGCTTGGTGTTCTTCAGGTCGCGCGCGAGGTCGCGGGTCTCGGGGTGGCCCTCCGGATAGCAGGCGGCGCCGACGCAGAGGTCGGTGGTCTCGCGCGCCAGCGCGACCAGCTCGCTGGCGTACCTCAGGCCTTCGTCGTGCACGACGAACTCGCGCTGTCCGCGAGGGGGATCGCCGCGGAGCGCGAGCACGTTGGCGATGCCGGCCGCGCGGATGGTGGCCAGCTGCTCGGCGAGCTCGCGCCGCGACACGCCCACGCAGGTGAGGTGCGCCATGGCTTCGATCTCGGTCTCGCGCTTGATGCGCGTGACGACCTCGAGCGTGCGCCCGCGCGACGAGCCGCCCGCGCCCCAGGTGACGCTGACGAACGACGGCGCGAGCGGCCGCAGCTGGCGCAGCGCCTCGAAGAGCGACTCCACGCCCGCGTCGGTCTTGGGCGGGAAGAACTCGAAGGAGAAGATGGGCTCGCCGCGCTCGCGGGCGAAGCCGAGCATCTCGGCGATCTTCATGGCGACCCCGCGTCGGCCGAGGCCGCGGTTGCCGGAAGCTCGGCCGGCGGACCGCCCTCGCGTGCGCCGCGATCGCGGCGAGGCCTGCGGCGGCGGTGACTTTCCTGTTCCTCCGCGCCGGCGTCGAGAGGTCCAGCGGTGCCCGCGTCGGCCGGGGCACCCTCGCTCGCAGCGGAGGGAGAGGTCGCGACCGCCGCCGGGGAAGCGACCACCGCCGGGGCCGCGACCGCGCGTAGGGCTGCGTCACCGGCGGCCGGCGCCGCTTGCGCCACCGCGCCGCAGGGCGTGTCGCAGTCGGAGAGCCGGAAGGAGTCGATCACCTGGCCCTCGATGTCCTTCACCTGCCCGGTCACGTGGCAGCCGCACACCTGCACCACCGCGTAGGAGAGCGCCTTCCGCGCCATCTCCACGCCCGCGAACGAAGAGTCGGGCTCTTCCAGCGGCGCGCCGCCGCCGCCGAAGACGAAGTAGCGCGTGCCTTCGATCTCGCCGCGCTCATAGAAGTGCTCGTGCCCCGCGAACACCGCCTCGATGGGGTGGATCTTCGCGCCCGCGACCAGCGCCTGCCGGACGGCTTCGCTGCCGCCATGGCCCGCTCCGCGCAGGTGCATCGGGTGCGCGTAAGGGCCTTGGTGGACCAGCACCCAGACGTGCCTGCCCTCGGGGACCGTGCGCAGATCCTCTTCGAGCCACGCCCGCTGCGCGTCGGAGATGCCGGCCGAGTGCGGGGTGGCGCCCGCGGCGATCTCGAAGGAGTCGAGCACCGCGATGTGCAGCGGCCCGTAGTCGATGGAGCGGTACGCGGGCAGCTCGCGCCGCTGGAAATATTTGCTGTAGGCCACGCCCTTGTCGGTGATCTCGTGGTTGCCCATGGTGGGGATGAGCGGAGTGCGGGCCAGCAGGTCGCGCTCTTCCGCGAACCAGACGCGCCAGAGGTCGTTGTCCGCCGCGTTGGCGACCATGTCGCCCGTGTGCAGCGCGACCTGCGTCTGTTCGGCGGCGGCGGCGCGCGCGAGCAGCGCATGGTCGCCGCTGTTGGTGCGGTTGTCTCCGTAGACGAGCACGTTGAACGGAGCGCCCGGCGCAGGCGCGGTGGTGAAGACGCCGCCGGCCTCGACCGCGGCCTCCACCCGGTAGCGATACTGCGTCCCGCCCTCGAGCCCTGCGACCTGCACGCGATGCTCCGTCGTTGCGGCCGGCTCGGTGGCGAGGCGATCGGTGTCGCGGGTGCCGTACCAGACGCGGCCCACCGAGGGGGCGGCGGTGACCCAGGCCACGGTCATCTGCCGCTCGCCCGGTTCGAGCAGCCAGGGGCCCATTTCGATGGGCTCGGACTGCGGGCGCGCGGAGCTGCGGGGCTGGACGCCGGGCAGCGCGCGGACGCGATCGCAGGCACCGAGCAGGAGCAGGCTCGCGAGCCAGCGCGCAAGGGGGAGACGCATCCGGCGGACCTTACCGTCCCTCCCTGACACTCGCTACTTTTCCAGGCCGTTTTCGCCCGCGCTCGCGAGGAAAGCCGTTCTCGGTACCCGCGGGCTTCTGCTACCCTCATTTACATGCGCCTCTCCACCGCCGCCCTCCTCTTCGCACTGGTTCCCGGCCTCGCCCGCGCCGAGGCGACCGCGCCTTCCTCCGGCCCCGCGCCGAGCTCCCATCTCGCGGCAGCGCAGCGGCTCTACCAGCGCGCCGACCTCGACGCGGCGCTGGCCGAGTTGAAGCAGGCCGAGCTGGCCGCCCGGGACAACGAGGACGAGACCGTCCAGATCCTCATCTATCAAGGCCTGATCTTCTCCGAGACCGGCAAGTCCGCCGAGGCCCAGGACATGTTCAAGCGCGCGCTCGCCATGCGCCCGTGGGCCGAGGTCCCCGCCGACACCTCGCCGCGCCTGGCCAAGTCCTTCGGCGACGCGCGCAAGTCGGTCTGGGGCAGCGGGGGCAGCATCAAGCCGCCGCCGCACCGCCGCAACGCGATGCCGGCCTCGTCGACCTCGCCGGCGCCGAAGGCTGTCCCGGCGACCGCCACCGGCCCCTCGTCGCAAGCCGTTCCCGCGGTGGCCATCGTCCCGGCCCCGCAGGCCGTTCCCGCGACCGGCACCGAGCCGGCCCCGGCCGAGGCGCAGCCCGCGAAGTAAGGCCGCGCGGCAGCGATGTCAGACCCCCATGGTACACGGGGCAAATGGCCTCGCAGCTCAGTTTTTTCGACGCCCGTCCGCGTCCGCGCATGCGGCTCGCGGTGCTGCCGGACGCCGCCCGCGTCGAGGAGCGGATGGCCTCGCTGGCCCGCGCGCACGGGCTGGTCGCGCGGAAGGTCGCATGCACGCTGGCCGAGCTGGAGCGCGCGCTCGTGCGCGAGGCGCAGCGAGCCGGAAAGTGCCCCGCTCTCGCCCCGCCGCACGCGCTGCAGCTGGTGATCCGGGAGGCCGCGCTGGTTGCCTCGGGCGCCTTCGCGTCCATCCGGCACCAGCCAGGCTTCGCGCGCGCCCTGCAGGATTTGCTGGCGGCCATCACCCAGGGCCTGCTCGAGCCCGCGCAGCTGTCGAGCCTGCCGCTGGCGGAGCCCGCGCGCGGCCGCGTCCTGCCGCTCGCCCGCGCGCTCGTGGCGGTGCGCGCCGCGCTGGACCGGTGCGGCCTGGCGGAGCCCCACCGCGCCCTCGCCCTCGCCGTGCAGGCCCTCGAAGCCGGCGGCGCGCTGCCGCCCCTGCTGGCCGCGGTCGGCGAGCTGGAGTTCGATTCCATCCTCGACTGGACGCCGCTGCGGGTGCGGCTGGTGGCGGCGCTGGCCGCGCGGACGCGCGTGCGGGTGCGTCTCCCCTGGAGCCCCGCGCGCAAGGATCTGACCGACGCGCTCGAGCCCGCGCTGCGCGCCTTCGAGCGGCTCGCGGCGCCCGCGCTGGAGCTCGACCTGTTCGACCCGGGCGCCAGCGGTCCCCTGGCGCCCTTTCTCCAGCGGCTCTTCGCCCTGGCGCCTGCCGATGCAGCGGCGGGCTTCGACGCGCCGGTCACCTTGCGGTCCTGCGCGTCTCCCTCGGCCCAGGCGCGCGAGGTCGCCAACGCCTGCGCAGACCTGATCGCGGCCGGCTCGGCGCCTGAGTCCATCGCCATCGCCGCCCGCAGCCTGGCCGGCGGCGTCGCCGAAGAGCTGGGGGCCGCGCTCGACCGCCTGCGCTTGCCGTGGCGCGAGCGGCGCGGCCGGCCCGCGCTGCCGGCTCCGCCCATCCGGCTCGCGCTCTCCCTCTACGATCTGATCGAGCGCGACTTTCCGCGCGAGCCGCTGATCGCCCTGCTCTGCTCGCGGCTGGTCTGGCTGCGGTCGGCCGACGGGGAGCACCTGCCCGGTCACGTGCTGGCCCGCCTGCTGCGCGAGGCGCACGTCCGGGATGACGCCAGCGACGGCGGAGTGTCCGCCCGCATCGCCGCGCTGGCGGTGCGCCGCAAGACGAAGGACCCCGCCTTCGACCCGGCAGAGCTGGACGAGGTCCGCGATCGCGCGCAGCGCGCGATCGATGCGCTGCGCGCGTTGCCCTCGCGCGGCACGCTCCGCGACCACGCGGCGGCCCTGCTCGACCTCCTCGGTCGCTGGGATCTGCAGCGGCGCCTCCGGGCAGCGCCCTTGGGGTGGAGCCCCCACCAGCAGGATCACCAGGAAGCTGCGTCGCCGCCGACGGACGCCGCGCTCACACAGCCGCGGCAGGACTCGGCGCTGGAGCACGCCTCGCTCGGCGCGCTGGCGCGCGACCAGTCGGCGCTGCGCGCGCTGGAGGACGCCTGCGCCGCGCTGTCTCGCGCGGCCCGCGCCGTCGGACTGGGAGATCGCCTCTATGCGCGGTCCGAGTGGGCACAGATCCTCTCCACCGCGCTCGCCGACGCGTCGCTGCCTCCCGGCGGCGCGCGCGGCGGCGCCATCCAGCTGGTCGAGCTGCGCGAGCTCCCGGGCCGCAGCTTCGCGCATGTGCTGGTGGTGGGGCTGGTCGACGGGGAGCTCCCGGCGCGGCCCACCATCGATCCGCTGCTGTCCGACGAAGACCGGCGCGCGCTGAACCGCGCCGCCGGTCACGCGGTCTTTCGCCCCGCGGCCGATGCGACCGGCCGTCCGGCGGACGCCGATGCGCTGCCGGAGCCCGGACTGCTGCCGCCGCAGAAGGCGGAAGAGCCGCTGCTGTTTCACCTCGGGCTCTGCGCCGCCGCCTCCTCCACCATGCTCTTCTGGTCGCGCGCCGACGCGCGGGGACGGGAGGTGCTCCGCTCCCCTTTCGTGGACGATGCGCTGCGCGCGCTCGGGCTCGCCGACGACAGCGCCGCGCGGGCGCCGCTCAGTCCCATTCCCGCGGCCGCTCGGTGCCGCTCGCCGCAGGCGCTGCTGGCGCGCGCGGCGCTCGACGCTTTTGCCGATCCGGCCTGGCGCGTGAGCAGGCCCGCCGCAGCCGGGCCGGCGCTCGACCTGCTCGCCGCGGTGGGCGCCTCGCCGCTGGCCCGGCGGCTCGCGCGCGTGGCCCGCGCCGCGCTCGCAGAGAAGGAGCGGCTCCGGGTCTTCGTCGGCGAAGCCGCGCCAGGCCGCTTCTCCGGCGGCCTCTCCGGAAGCGCGCTGGCCGCCGTCGCGCCCCGGCTGCGCTTCGGTCCGGACGCGCCGCTCTCGGCGCATCAGCTGGAAGAGCACGCCACCTGCGGCTTCCGCACGCTGGGCCATCGGCTGCTGCGCGTCTCGCGCGACCAGGAGGACGACGACGACCTGGGCTCCCGCGAGCGCGGCACCCTGCTGCACCGCTGCCTCGAGGCCTTCTTCCAGCGGCTCGGCGGACAGCCCCTGCGCGCCGACGCCGCGCAGCTCGACCTGCTGCGCGCCGCCGCCGACGACGAGATGGACCGCTTCGCGGCGCAGGAGCATGTCGGCCACCGCGCGCTCTGGGAGCTGCGCCGGGGCGAGCTGCACGCGCTGCTGGCGCGCGTGATCGAGAGCGAGGCGCAGGCGGGCGCGCAGCCGGTCGAGCTGGAGCAGCAGTTCGGCTTCGCCGGCGCCTGGGCGCCGCTTGAGGTTGTCGCGCCCGACGGCGAGCGCAGCGTGTTCGTGCGCGGCGCGGTGGACCGCATCGATCGCGGGCCGGGCGGCGCGCTGGTGGTGCTCGACTACAAGTCGGGATCGATCGAGCCTCTCAAGCGCAAGCTGAAGCCCGCCTGGCTTCTCGCGCCCGAGTTTCAGCTCGCCGTCTACGCCGCGCTCCTGCGGCAGCGCCACCCGGCGGCGCCGGTGGACGCGCTCTACCTCTCGCTCAAGGACGCCGCGCGGACCAAGGCGCTCTCGAAGACCATCGACCTCGACGCCCTGCTCGAGACCGCGCCGGCCCGGCGCAAGGAGCTGCGCGAGCAGGACCCGCG
>FSWK01000177.1_pt1 | contig 11936 bp, 10 predicted proteins | sample 1637951 | NCBI WGS metagenome assembly FSWK01 (sample SAMEA3914789, study PRJEB12502) | metagenome | biome: forest; material: soil | place: Canada | collected 2011-07-03 | depth 0.3 m | reverse complement strand
GTCACGGGCGCCGCCGAGGCGCACGTGTCCGTCTGGAGTACGCGCTCGGGGCCGTGGTGGAGGTGGTTGTCCAGCACGTAGCGCACCGCGCGCCGCACTTCGGCGGGCGTGCGCAGCTCGCGCGCGAAGTAATGGTCCGCAAACACCCGGCCCTTGCGCTCCGCGGCGCGGTTGACGGCGCGCGCCACGCGGACCGCCAGTCCCTGCATGCCGCGCGACAGGGACACCTTGTCGTGGGCCTCCACCACGAGGTGCAGGTGATTGCCCTGGACCGAGTAGTGCACCAGCCGGAACGCCTCGCGGCAGTTTCCTGCCGCGAGTGCCTCCCGCAGAAGCTTCATCACCGCGCGCTTGCGCAGACCAGGCACGTCCGGCCGCGTCCTCCAGACCGCGTGCAGCGGATGCCGCGCCAGGTGCGCCGGCCGCGCGTGGTGGGAGACCTGCCGCAATCCCTTTCCGGGCTTGCGACCGGCTCCTTTGCGACGGCCGCCCCACGAGGGCAGCTCGAGCTGCTTCGGCGACTTCATGATTTGGGGATTGTAATGGGAGGACCGGCGCCCGTCAAGCCCTTCAGGGCGATTCGGACAGGAGGCGAAGCGAGGCACCTCCGCCGCTATTGGAGAGCGATAGATCGGATCGACGATTGGGTTTCGTGCCGGATGCGGGGAGGGAGGCGAAATCGTGACGCGGTCAGTCCCAGCCGCGCGGCGGCTCGAGCGAGGTGCCGGTCGAGCCGGACGCGAAGGGCGCGCGCCGAGTCGGCGAAATCGCAAGCCCGCGCCGGTCCGGATCACGACCGCACCGGGAGCTGCCAGTCGAATACCCGGCACTCCTGCGCGCTGTTCATCGAAGCTCATCGCACCGAATTGACGCGCGACTGGAGCCTCTCGCAACAGCACCAACCGCTGCTCCCAATTGATCCGCTGGAGTGGCAATTGACATCTCGGGCAAACCGTCGCTCTCGGCTCCTTCGGTGCGCCCTGCTGGCCGAATGGCGCGGACCTGGCGCCGGACGCCCAGCTTTGCCGGAAGACGACGCGGTTCTCTGGCTCCTGGGCAGCGCCGCGTGCGAAGCGGTCGTCTTGATCAGGGATTGTGGCGCGACCACCGACTTCGCGACGCAAGTCTGGTTGGGCAAATCATTGGCCATCGCGATCCAAGGACGCGGCGTTCAAATCGCGGTGACCCGGGACTGAAGACGATAGACGGCGAGCCGGCCCGATGCACCGACAATCCGGAGACCCCTGGTTCGCGCGCGCGAACAGCGGGTCATCGCCAGTGCGGCGACGGCGCGATGATGACCGGACCGGGCGCGCCCAGGTCGATGATGGCGCCCTCCGGCAGCGCCGGGTCGGGGTCGGCGGTGATCTCCAGCGCCAGCACGGACTCGCCGCTGAGGAGCACGTCGCGCCTCTGCAGCAGCTCGGCCAGGAGGATCGACGGCGCGCCGAGGTCCTGCCCGCCATCATGCGTGACGCGGAAGCGCAGCGCGCGATCGTCCGCCGCGTTCGCGCTCAGCACCACCGCGGACGACCAGGTCGCGTAGGCGCCGGTGCGCTCGGGCGTGGCCATGCGGCGGCCGTCGGGCAGCGTCAGCTCGACACGCACGCGCGGCTGGTTGGCCGGCGGGACGCGCGACAGCTCGGCCGCGGCGTGCGAGGCGAGCGTCGCGCGCGGCGCAGCGCCGGCGGGCGCGAGCGGAATGGCGCGCAGCGCGCTGCCCATGGCAGGCGCCAGCGCGGGGCCTACCAGCGCGGTCCCGTCGGCATGCACGGGCCGGACTTTCACTGCGCGGATGCTGATGAGCCAGCGGCGCGGCTGCACCTCCTGCAGCTGGTGCGCGGCATATCCCGAGGAGTCCGCGCCGGTCTCGACGGCGGCGCGATAGCCGGCCGCCGCCTCGCCGAATCGCCGCTCCTGTCGCGCGCTCTCGGCGCTGCCCATCGCGCTCGAGTAGGTGCGAAGCCGCGCCGCGCGGCCTCCGGAGTGCGCCTCCACCGAGGCGGCATACCGCTGCTCGGCGGTGCGCCAGTCGCGGCTCGCGAGCGCCGCGTCGCCCTGCTGCGCGAGCGCCTCGGCCAGCGAGGCCTGGGCCTGGTCATACGCGCGGCGCGTCTCGGCCAGCACGGGTGCCCTCGACGCGTCCGCGCGCACGACCGTCTCGAGCAGCGCGATGGCCTGCGGGTACTGGCGGGCCGCCCGCAGCGAGAGCGCCTGCGTGACCGCGCCGTCCACCCAGGCGCCGCGCAGCGGGCGCAGCAAGGCGAGGAAGCTCTCCTCGCTCGTCGCCGCCAGCGCGCGCGAGAGCTCCTGCAGCGCCGCGCCGAAGTCCTGTCGCGTGGCCGCGGCCTGCGCGGAAGCCGCACCGGCCGCCATGCGCACGAGCCGCTCTGCCCTGCCGCCCGCGTGCACAGCCAGCGCGGCGCGATACTGCTCCTGCGCCGTCTGCCAATCGGCCCGCAGCGCCGCCGCGTCTCCCTGCCGCGCCCGCTCCTCGGCGCGCCCGAGCAGCTCGCGGTCCTGGTCGGCGCGCGCCTGATCGAGCAGCGGCTGCGCCAGCGGGTCCACTCCAGCGGCGGCCTGCAGGAGCGCGATCGCTTCCGGATAGGCCTTGTTCTCCAGCTCCTTCCTGGCCTCCGCGACCGCATCGGCGACGAAGCCGGCCTGCAGCTTGCGCAGCGCGGCCGCGGTCTCCTGATCGCCCGCGCAGAGCGCCAGCGCGCGGCTCATCTCGGAGAACGCGCGCGGATACAGGTGGTGCGCGGCCGCGTCGCGCGCCGCGGCCTGGTGTTGGAACAGGGCGTTCTCGACCGCCGTCTTGCGCAGCGCCAGCAGGTCGCCGTCGTCGGGCAGGTAGGTGAGCGCGTGGTCCGTGGCCGACAGGGCGCACTCCCAATCGGCCTGATCGCTGCACTGCCGCGCCAGCGCGGTCGCGGCGGCGGCGGCCTTCTTCCGGGCGTCGCCGAGCTTCTTGCGCAGGTCGTTCGAGTCCGGGTCGTCGTGGACCGCCTGGGTGTAATCGAGCACGGCCTCGTCCCAGTTGCCGATGGCCGCCGCGCGATCGCCCGACCGCTGCGCGGAGGCGCAGGCGGCGAAGAGGAGCAGGAAGACAGGCGTGAGCTTGCGCGAGGTCATCGGTCCAGCATAGCCGCGAAGGGCCGGCGCGAAATCCGTAGGGTGTCCCCGGATTCTTTTCAGCCGCGCGCGCCGAAGATGGCGGTGCCGACGCGGACCAGCGTGGCGCCCTCGGCGATGGCAAAGGCGTAGTCGGCGCTCATTCCCATCGAGAGCTCGCCGCCGGGCAGGAGCGTGTCGCGCAGCAGGCGCAGGCTGCGGAAGTGCGGCCGCGGATCTCCCTCGGCCGGCGGGATGCACATCAGCCCGCGGCACTCGAGCGCCGGCAGCGCGCGGACTTCCGAGAGCAGCGCGGCGACGTCTTCCGGGAGCGCCCCGCCCTTCTGCGGCTCGCGGCCGACGTTGACCTCCAGCAGGACGGGCTGCACCAGCGACAGGGCGGCCGCGCGCTTCGCCAGCTCTCGCGCGAGCGCCGCGCGGTCGCAGGTGTGAATGAGCGCGGCGCGGCCCACCACCAGCCGCGCCTTGTTGGTCTGCAGCGCGCCGATGAAGTGCCATTCAAGTTGCGACAGCGCCTCGGTCTTCTCGCGCAGCTCCTGCGCGTAGTTCTCGCCGAAGAGCACCTGCCCGGCCGCGGCCGCCGCGCGCACGCTCTCCTGCGGCTGCGTCTTGCTGACCGCGACCAGCCGCACGGTAGAAGCGTCGCGCCCGGCATCGGCGCAGGCGCGCGCGATCTCCGCCCGGACAGCAGATAGCCGCGCGGCTATGTCCATGGCGGGGTCACCCCGGCGCGCGCGAGCAGCTCCAGCGTCTCGACGATCGGCAGGCCGATGACGTTGGTGAGGCTGCCGTCGATGCGCTCGACGAAGGCGGCCGCGTGGCCCTGGACGGCGTAGGCGCCGGCCTTGTCGTCGCCGTCGCCGGAGCGGACCAGCCACTCCAGCGCTTCTGCAGAGAGCGCCCGGAAGCGCACGCGGGTCGAGACCGTGCGCTGCAGCCCGGCCACGCGCACCGAGGTGATGACCTCATGGTCGGTGCCCGAGAGCAGCCGCAGCATCCGCCGCGTGTCGTCGCGGTCGCGCGGCTTGCCCAGCACCTCGCCGCGCAGCACCACCACCGTGTCGGCCGCGAGCGGAACGACGGCAGCGTCCGAGTCTGCCTGCCGCGCGAAGATGGCGAGTCCCGCCTCCGCCTTCTCGCGCGCCAGCCGCTCCACATAAGCGAGCGCCGGCTCCGAGGGTCGCTGCGTCTCGTCGATCTCGGGGCGCACCAGCTGGAACGGCAGCCCGAGCTGGAGGAGGAAGTCGCGGCGCCGCGGCGAGCCCGAGCAGAGCAGGAGCATGACGGCGCACGCTGTAGCACTTCTGGCGCCTTCACGGTGCCCTCCGGCGTTTCTGGCGCCTTCACGGTTACCTCCGGCGTTCCGAAGATTGGCGGACCCTGCCGCGTGCGCATATGCTCGCCGCCCTATGCAGGCCAAAGACCTGCTCCGCGAGCTCAAGCGCACGGTCGACGAGCTCGCGGTGCTGAACGAGATCGGCAAAGCATTGACCTCGTCGCTGGACATCGGCGAGGTCATGCACGTCATCCTTGCCAAGGTCTCGGAGATCCTCAAGCCGCGCAACTGGTCGCTCCTGCTGTGCGATCCGCAGACGGGTGAGCTCTACTTCAAGGCGTCGGTGGGCGCGGGCTCCGAGTCGCTGCAGGGGCTGCGCATCAAGGCGGGCGAAGGCATCGCCGGCTGGGTCGCGCAGCACAACAAGCCGCTGCTGGTGAACGACGTCCACAAAGACCCGCGCTTCGCGGCGCGCTTCGACAAGACCTCGAGCTTCCATACCCGGTCGATCCTCGCCGTGCCGCTCGCCTTCAAGGGCCGCATGCTCGGCGTCATCGAGCTGGTCAACGGCTCGGGCGATGGTCCCTTCGACGAGGAGGACCTGCGCATCCTCTCGACCGTCGCCGAGTTCTCCGCCATCGCCATCGAGAACGCGCAGAACTTCCAGAAGGTCCAGGAGCTCACCGTCCTCGACGACCACACCGGCCTGTTCAACTCGCGCCACCTCAAGCGCCAGCTGGACCAGGAGGTCGTCCGCGCCACGCGCTTCGGCCACCCGGTCTCGCTGATCTTCTTCGACCTCGATCACTTCAAGCTGGTGAACGACACCCACGGCCACCAGGCCGGCTCGCGCGTGCTGTTCGAGGTCGGCAAGCTCCTGACCGGCACCTTGCGCTCCACCGACGTGCCGGTCCGGTATGGCGGCGACGAGTTCGTCATCCTGCTGCCCGAGACCTCGAAGGACCAGGCGATGGACGCCGCGCGCCGCATCGGCCGGATGATCGCGTCGCAGCCTTTCCTCGCCGACCGCGCGTTCGGACCGCTCGCGCTGACGGCATCGCTGGGCGTCGCGGCCTTCCCGGACGACGCCCGCGAGGCGGACGAATTGTTGCGCAAGGCAGACGAAGCGATGTACCGGGTGAAGGCAGAGCGGCGCGGCGGAGTCGCCGGGGCGCTCGCGCCGCAGCCGTCCGAGGCCACGCCCGGGCGGAATCAAACGCTGCCAGGAATTGTCTCCTCCGAGCCATGAAGCTCACTCCTCTCGACCTCCAGCAGAAGACGTTCCGCAAGGGCCGGTTCGGCGGCCTCGACGAGCAGGACGTGCGCCAGTTCCTCGAGCAGGTGGCCTCCGAGCTGGAGGACATGGCGCGCAAGAACAACCGCCAGGACGAGGAGCTGCGCCGGCGCGAGGCGCGCATCAACGAGTTCAAGGACCGCGAGCAGCTGCTGCAGCAGACCTTGACCACCGCCCAGCGCCTGGCCGACGAGATGAAAGTCAACGTCCGCAAGGAAGCGGACATCGTCATCGGCGACGCCGAGCTGCAGGCCGAGAAGATCATCGCCAACGCGCAGGCGAAGCGCATGCAGCTGATCATGGAGATCGACGAGCTCAAGCGCGCCCGCGCCTCGTTCATCCAGCAGCTGGCGTCGCTGGTCGATACGCACATGCAGCTGCTCAACGGCATCCGCGGCGAGCCGCAGCACGCGGGCGAGGCCGGCGACAACGTCTCGTTCTTCGCCTCACCGGTCGGCAAGGCCAAGAAGTAGATCCCCGCAACACTCGGACACACGACCGATCACGCGCGGCCTCGCCGAGGCGTATCTAGCCATCCATGAACTGGGCGGGGGCTCGCGAGAGGCTGGGAGTGGAGCTGATCGGCGCGCGCGAAGCGGTGGCGCAGCGCTGGCGGGCGGCGCTGCGCGAGCAGGGCCAGCTTGCGTCCGCGCTGGAGCACTGCGCGGCCGAGCTGGTGATGCAGGCGGGCGCGGCCCTGAGCGACGACATGCCGGGCCACACGCCCTGGCGGCGCTGCGGCGGGCTGCTGCGGCTGGACCTGCGCGGCCAGGCGGCGGCGCTGCCCACCGAGCTGACCGCCCTCTGGAAGGCCATGGCGGCGACGGTCTCGCGCATGGCCATGAGCGTGGAGGAAGACCGCGCCGCGCGCGAGGTGCTGGGCGGGCAGCTGGAGGCCGCGCTCAAGGGCGCCGCGGCCGAGCTGCGGCGCGCCCTGCTGGAAGAGCCCATCGACGAGGCGACGCTGCGCTTCGGCGGCATCACGGTGGTGTGCTGGGACGGCGTGGAAGAAACGGCGCAGGGCGAGCGCGCGGCTTAGAAAAAAGCGTCACGGCACTGGCTGCCGCGCTGGTCAGGGGGCCCCGGCGGCGTGCCCCAGCTGGTGGCGAACGATCTCCCGCTCGTCCGAGGCCGGCCCGCGCGGCGGAGCGCCTCCGCGCCGCAGCCCGAAGAGCGCCCCGGCCACCACGAAGGCTGCGACCACCGCGAGTCCGGCCCGCTGCGCGCTCAAGCGATGCGCTCCGCGTGCGAGTACACCGTCATGCTCTCGCCACGGACGAAGCCGCAGAGCGTGATGCGCGTCTCGACCGCCAGATCGATGGCGAGCGAGCTCGCCGCGGAGACGCTGGCGACGATGCGCACGCCCGCCGCGCTGGCCTTCTGCACCACCTCGAACGACGCGCGCCCGCTCACCACCAGCAGCGCCGCCTCCGCCAGCCGCGCCGACAGCACCAGCGCGCCCACCGCCTTGTCCAGCGCGTTGTGCCGCCCGATGTCCTCGAAGGCCGCGAGCGTCGCGCCCGACGCATCGAGCAGCGCCGCCGCGTGGATGCCGCCGGTGCGCGAGAAGTTCGGCTGCCGCGAGCGCAGGCCCTCGACCGCCGCGAAGATCGTTTGAGCAGCAACGATCGGCCCCGCCGGCAGCGGCTTGCAGCGCTCGATCACGTCGGAGACCGAGCGCCGCCCGCAGACGCCGCACGCCGCGGTGGTGAGCGTCCCGCGCCGCGTGGCCGAGACCCGCTCAATGTCGAAGTCCGCGCCACCGCCCGGCCGGACGTCGATGGTGTTGCCGAAGCCCTCCTGATCGGGCCGCCCGCAGTGCGCCACCGACGAGACGTCGTCGCGCGAGGCGATCACGCCCTCGGCGAAGAGGAAGCCCACCGCCAGCTCGCGGTCGGCGCCCGGCGTGCGCATGGTGACGGCGAGAGTCTCGCCCGCCGCGCGGATCTCGAGCGGCTCCTCGCCGACGACGTCGTCCTCGGCCGGTCCCTCGAGCGACCCGGCGCGAAAGCGGCGAACGGTCCTGTGCGCGACCCCTTTCATGCCTCGCGCAGCTTCAGCTTTCCATCGGAGTCGACGAGCGCCTTCAGCGAGAGCCCGCAGTAGCCGCACATCACCTCGTCGTTGTTGCCGAACTCCTCGTAGGGGTTGTTCGCGCTGCAGGCCGGGCACTCGAACTCGTTGAACTTGCGCCTCGCCCCCTTGGGCGCCGGGGCGTCGTCTTCCTCATTGAGCTCCTCTTCTCTCGGCATGCAGCGCTCCTCTCTAGTAAGCCGGGCCGTCGGCAGGCGGCAGCGTCCGGTAGCGGCTGTCGACCACGTCCATCAGCTCCAGCAACGCATCGGCATAGCGCGTGTTGTCCGTGCCCGTCAGCCCGCTCCGGTTGGAGTAGAAGCTGCCGCGCGCGCATTCGCGGACGTAGCCCTGCTGGTCGTACGCCACGCCGTTGTCGTCGGCGTCGCGGCAGGTGCGCTCGCCGTGCGGGCCGGTCAGGCAGCAGCGCCCGCTCGGATAGACCACGATGATGCCGCGCATGTCGCCCACGTTCGCGAGCGTGTCGATGAAGACGCTGGTGCCCGAGAAGTCCTGCACGCCCTGCCCGTAGCCGTGCAGCAGGAAGAGCACCGGATAGCGCTTGGTCGGATTGCTGTCGTAGTCGGGCGGCAGCGAGACCGCGAAGTCCTGCTGCGCGCCCAGCACCGTCGAGGTCCACACCAGCTGCTTCGTGGTCCCGGTGCCGCGCGAGCCGTGGTCGGGCACCACCGCATCCCAGCGGCCCGACAGCCAGCGGAAGAAGACCAGGAAGCGATCGTACGCCTCCTCGGCGCTGCCGACGTGATCGCCGTCGCCGTCGCGGATCTGCAGCGGCGTGGCCTGGAGGTTTCCGTAGGTCACGAGCGGGTTGCTGCCCAGCGCGGTGAGATCGATCTGCAGCGGGTCGAAGGTCCCGCTCCAGCTGCCGCGCGTCGAGGGGATGGAAAAGAAGTCGGCAAAGCTGCGCGCCCCCGGCACCGCGCCGCCGACGGCCTCGGCTTGCGCGCCCAGATCGAAGACGTCGCGGATGCCGCCCTCGACATAGAGGTCGACTTTCGGCGGCAGGTGGAGCCGCAGGTCGCCGTCGAACCAGCGCTGCGCGCCCAGCGCCAGGGTGAACTTGCCGTCGCCCTCGCCCTCATCGTGCGTGCCCGCGACGCCGTCGAGGCCGAAGTCGTCGAACGGCTCGCCCGGATCCCAGCGCCAGTTGTTCTCGGTGCCGGACGGATTCTTGAGTGCATCATAGTTGTCGCCGTTGGGGTCGGCGACGCCGTGCGCGAACGGCGAGTGCGCGGCGTCGGTGCAGCCGCCCTTCCCGTCCTCCAGCGAGTCGGGGCAGCCGTCCGTGCCGAAGTCCCGGAACGGCTCGTGCGCGAGGCCGATGACCGGCTCCTGGTAGTCGCGGCGGCCATTGCCATTCAGGTCGACGGCGAGCGCGAACGTCACCTTGGTCCTGCCCGGATAGCAGCCCTGGAGCTCTCCTTTGTGCGCGTAGTAGAGGTCGGCGTCGCCGCGCTGATCGACCTCGCGCGGGGAGCCGCCGTGGGCTGCGCAGAAGGCGTCCTGATCGCTCTCGACGGCGAGCTTGCGGCCGCCCAGCGCAGCCGCGGCGCACCAGTCCACCAGCGTGCCATCGGCGCAGATGCGCAGCGGCGGCTCGCCGTCGCAGAAGGTGATCGCGGAGTGCTCGCCGTGCGGGCTGTAGAGCGGGTGCACGAAGTGCGGGAGGACCGTGGGGCTGGCGCAGGTGGCAGCGGCGAAGTCGGCCGCGGTGATGCCGGCCGGCAGCGCGGGGCTCTCGGCGCTCTGGCTGAACGGGTTGCCGATGGCGAGCGTCAGGTCGCGGAAGATGTCGAGATAGGCGTTGCGATCGAAGTGGCCGCCGTTGGTGGTGAAGGCGAAATGGTTGAAGCGGCGCGGGCGGCTGTCGTGCGTGACGGCGATGTCCTGTGGGGTGCAGCCGGGGATGCCGTCGGGGCGGTCCAGCCGGTTGCCGCCGTCGGCGAGGTCGAGCGCCAGCGCCTGCTCCAATTGGGCGGGAGTGCAGAAGCCGCCCAGGTGCGCGACCTCCATGGTGTGCAGCAGCAGCGTCGCGTCGAGCGGGCCGCCGAGGAAGCCGGCCGCGTCGAAGCGCTCGGGGTGCGCGGCGACCAGGCGCGACGAGCCCACCGCGCCCATCGAGACGCCCGCGATGGCCTTGAAGGTGTAATGCCGCGTCGGCGGCGTGCACTTGCCGGCGACCAGCGTCGACGGCGCGGCGCAGAGCGGCTGCGAGGAGGATTTCGCGCAGGCGAGGCAGCACAAGAGCAAAAGGCAGGAGCGCATGGGCGGCGGACTGTATCGCTCGCGGACATTGCGCGCATCCGCCGGGTTGCCGCGGCGCCCCGGGCGAGCCACCTTGCCCGCGATGATTGCTCTCTTGCTGACAGTCGCGGTCTGGGTCGCGCACGAATCGGAGAAGGTGCGGCCCGACGCGCGGCCGCCCTCCGCGGCGGCGCCGCGCATCGCGCTGGCGGCGGCGGGCGGCGACTGCGCGGGCGCGCAGATCGTGGTGCGCGGGCCAGTCGCGGAACTCTCCGCCACGGCGGCGCCGCTCCAGGCCGACGCCCCGTCCGCCTCGGCGCCGGCGACCTCCGCGCCGTCCGCCTCCGTGCCGCCCGCTGCAACTTTACAGAAAGGCGCGGCGACAGGCAGCACGGGCTCCGCGCCGTCGCCGGTCCCGGTCACGCTCGCGCGCGTGGCCACCATCGTGCTCGCGCACCCGAGCGGTCCCGAGGGCGAGAGCGGCGAGTGGCCCGACGCGCTGGTCCCCGCGCGCGACGCGCTCTACGGCGAGGAGCGCAACGCCTTTCCGGTCGACGTGGGCGCGGGCCGCGCGCAGGCCATCTTCGTCGAGGCGTGCGTCCCGCGCGGCGCCGGCGCGGGCCTGTACGAAGGCGCGGTGCGGCTCTCGTGGAAGTCGGGCAGCGCCTCGGTGCCTGTCGCGCTTCGCGCGCGCGGCTTCGATCTCCCGGCCACGCCCGCGCTCGCGACCGCCTTCGGCTTCTCCGGCTACACCGCCGCCAAGGGCCACCACCGCGGCATCGAGGACGCGCGCGAGCTGACCCGCGCCTACGACACCCTTGCCCTGCGGCGCGGCCTCACGCTCTTCGGCGGCACGCAGGACGCGCCCGCGCACCAGCTCGTCAAAGGCGCGCTGCGGATCGACTGGCGCGCCTACGACGCCGAGGTCTCGCCCTTTCTCGACGCGACCGCCGGCCCCCGCTGGACCGCGGTCGAGCTGCGCCAGCCCGGCAAGCTGGACCGCGCGCAGCGCCGCGCCTGGCGCCGCGCCTGGGTCGAGCACTTCCAGAAGCGCGGCTGGCTCGATCGGCTCTTCGCCTATGTCCACGACGAGCCGGCCGAGAGCGACTATCCGCTGGTCGAGAGCAAGGCCCGCGAGCTGCGCGAGGACGCGCCCGAGATCCGGCGCCTCGTGACCACCACGCTGACCGACCAGCTCCCCAGCGTCGACCTCTACGTGCCGCTGGTGAACTGCATCGGCGAGCGCGGGCCGACCTGCGCGCACGCCTTGCCGCGCGAGCGCTACCAGCATCTCTGGTGGTACCAGAGCTGCATGTCGCACGGCTGCAGCAAGGACGGCACGCCGGTCTCGAACCCCGCCTTCCGCGGCTGGCCCAGCTACATGATCGACGCGCCCGCCACCGCCGCGCGGGCGATGGGCGCGCTCGCGTTCTCGAGCGGCGTCGAGGGCGAGCTCTACTTCGACACCGTCTTCGCGTACGACCCGGGCGGCGAATCGGGCAAGGCCGCGCCGCCGGGCGATCCGTGGAAGTCGCAGTGGGCCTTCGGCGGCAACGGCGACGGGACCCTCTACTATCCGGGCACGCCCGAGCGCATCGGCGGCAAGCACGACGTGCCGGTCGAGTCGCTGCGCATCGTGCAGATCGCGCGCGGGCTCGCGGACCACGCCTATCTCTCGCTCTGCGCGCAGCTCGGCGACGCCGCGCTGGCGCGGACCGAGGCGCGCACGCTGGCGGCCACCCCGCGCAGCTGGTCGCGCGATCCGCGCGCCTACGATGCGATGCGGGAGAAGATCTCGACGCGCATCGTGGCGCTCCTCGCGCAGCGCAGCTCGAGCGCCCGATGAATCGCGCGCGACCGCCGCGCGTCTGCCCTGCACGGAGTCTGAGATCC
>FSWK01000294.1_pt1 | contig 11942 bp, 7 predicted proteins | sample 1637951 | NCBI WGS metagenome assembly FSWK01 (sample SAMEA3914789, study PRJEB12502) | metagenome | biome: forest; material: soil | place: Canada | collected 2011-07-03 | depth 0.3 m | reverse complement strand
GCGACCCGGCCGACGATCTCGTGGCCCGGCACCAGCGGATAGGTCGATCCGGCCCATTCATTGCGGACCTGGTGCAGGTCCGAATGGCAGACGCCGCAGAAGAGGATGTCGATCAGGACATCCCGCTCGCCCGGGTCGCGCCGCTGGAAGGCGAAGGGCTTGAGTGGGGATTTGGAATCGTACGCCGCGAAGCCTTTGGTCTCGATCATGGCGGCGCTTCTAACACCCGGCCGCGCCGCGGGCGACGTTCTTTGATTCCGCCGGTTCTGCTGGACTCGTCAGGTCACGCGTCGAGAGTGGCGAGGTCCCTGGGGGGCGCCCCCTGCTTCCTCGACTCCCCCGCGCGGTCGAGCGACCACTTGAACAGCAGCGGCCCGGTCAGCTCGTCGAGCGCCGCCACCGCGACCGCGATGGTGGTCAGGCCGGCGAGCACTGGAAAGCGATCGCCCACCGCGGTGGACAGCGTGATCGTCGTGCCGGCCTGCGACAGCATCGAGAAGCCCGCATAGCGGGCGATCACGGGCTCGTCGCCCGCGACCCGGGCGGCGGCGCGCGCGCCGACCACGGTGGCGACGGCGCGCACCACCCAGAGCGTGACCGCGATGGGCCACACCCGCGCCACCAGCCCGAGATCGACGTGCGCTCCCGCCAGCGCGAAGAAGACCACGAAGACGATCTGCCCGCCGGCGCCGACCAGATCCATCAGCTCCTCGCCTTGGCCGGTGAGGTTCGAGACCACGAATCCGGCGGTGAGGAAGAGCAATAAAGGCTCGAAGTGGAAGTATCCGGCCAATTGAGTGCCTGCATAAGCGACCACCAGCAGGAAGAGCAAGAGTTGCCGCTTGACCAGCTTGAGCCAGAGCGCGATCAAGAGGCCCACCGTGGTGCCGCAGGCGAGCGAGCCCATCAAGGTGGTGCCGAGCTCTTCCAGCGCCGAGAAGTTTGCGCTGCCCCCCTCCAGCGCGGTGGCGGCGATGACGCGCGCGATGGAAAACGAGATCAGCACCACCAGATCCATGGTGATGACCACCGACAGGACATGTCGAGTCAACGGGCCCGAGGGCCTCAATTGGCTGATCACGCCCAGCGTGGATGACGGCGAGCGCGACATGGCGATGACCGCCCAGAGCAGCGCGGCGGCGGCGGCGCCCGCCATCGGCAGCGCCTGGAGGAAGGGCAGGAAGCGCCGGAGCAGCAGCAGCGCGGTGAAGGTCATCGGCAGGACGATGAAGAGGTGGGCGCCGATGGCGCTGGCCAGCGAGCGCGCGCCGCGGCGGAGGAGGCCGAACGAGAGCTCGGCGCCGGCGGTGAGCGCGATCAAGGCCAGCGCGATCGAGTTGGTGGGACGCAGGCCCTGAATCGTATCGTCGGAGACGAAGCCCAGAGTGTGCGGGCCCAGCAGCAGGCCCGCGACGATGTAGCCCGTCAGGTGCGGCAGCCCGAGGTTCTCGCAGAGGTGCGCGGCGATGTAGCCGCCGAAGATGAGGATGCCGAGGCCGAGCAGGGTGGACGAGGCCACGTCGCGCGCGGGCGCGATCATGCGGACGACCACCAGCAGCGCGGCCAGCACCAGCAACAGGCTCAGGCCGCGGACCAGCTCGAAGATCGATGCCCGGCGCAGGATCACGGCTGGACCCCTGCGGGCTCGGCCAGCTCGCCGCGGCGGCGCAAGAGCGACCAGAGCGCCTTGGGGCCGATCAGGTCGCCGAGGAAGACCATGGCCACCGCGCCAGCGAGGAGCGGAGTGGCGATGGCGGGCTCCAGCACCTGCGAGGCGCTGAAGGCCGCGGCGAAGATGATGCCGCCGCCGCCCAGCATGCCGAGGCCCAGCGAGGGCACGCGGGTGCCGCGCGGGGAGAGGAGCGGCGCGACGGCGGCGCCGGCCACCGCCTTGGCGCCGAAGCGCAGCAGCGCGAACCCGGTGGCGGCCACCAGCGTCCCGACGCCGCCGCGCAGCGACGCGCCCGCCAGCAGCAGCAGCAGCTGGATGACCGGGCGCTGGGTGCTGCGGGTGACCTCCTCCAGCTGATCGGCGTGGCGCGTGGCGCGCGCGACCACCGCGCCGCAGAGGCAGGTGGCGGCGAGCGGCAGGACGGTGAGCTCCTGCGCCAGGCCCGTGCCCAGCGCGGACGCGCCGAAGAGCGCCAGCCACGCCAGCTGCGGCACGAAGCGCCGCCGCCCGACGATGAGGACCACCAAAGCGGCGAGGCCCAGGCCCAGGCCCACCGCGGCGGCGAGGCGCTGCCAGGCGTGGGCCAGGTTGGTCGCGTGCGGCGGGACCAGCGCGAAGATGGCGGCCAGCGCGAAGAGCGGCGGGAGGTCGTCGAGCGTGACCAGCGTGCGCAGCCCGTCGGTGAGCGGCCCGCGCGCGCCGCGCTGCGCCCGCGCCCAGTCCATCGTCGCTCGCGTGGTGGCGCCGCCTGCCGCGGCCAGCGCCCAGGCGGCGATGGAGGAGATCGGCAGGCCGGTGAGCTGGATGCCCGCCTCCAGCAGCGCGCGCAGCACCAGCATGGCGATGATGGGCTCGAGTTGGCTAGCGATGATGTGGCGGCCCGGCGCCTTGGCCAGCGCGTTGGGCCGCAGCCGCAGCCCGAGGCCGAGGCCGACCCAGCTGGCGCCCAGCGCGATGGGGAGCCGCGCGTGCTCGATGAGATCGCGCGAGAGGAGGTCGAGGCCGAAGGGGCCCAGCGCGATGCCCGCCAGCGCGAACTCGGAGCCGGTCACCCAGCCGTAGCCGCGGCGGCCGCCCTGCTCCAGCAGCAGCGTGGCGGCGCCGGCCACCGCTGCGAGCAGCACCAACGGCAGGAGCGCGGTCATGCGTCGGTCGAGGCGCCGCTGGCGGCGTGGGTGGTGGCTTCGATCAGCGCCAGCAACAGCTCGTTGCGCAGCGACTCGGGCGCGCCCGGAATCCCGACGCTGAAGCGGGTCTGTGCTGACGTCAGCTCCAGCAGCTGGACCACCGGCTGCGTCTCGAGGCCGTGCTGCTCGCCGACCCAGCGGGCCGCGGCCTCCAGCTGCCGCAGCGCCTGGGCGGGCCCGAGCGTCGCGCGATCGACCGGGACCTCGACCGTGAGCGCGCGGTGCGCGGGCAGGTGGACGACCGGCGTGAACAGCAGCATGAGATGCGGGACGCGCACGTCGCCGCCGTTCTCGGGCACGACGCGCAGGTGGGTGAAGTCCACCGAGACCACCTCGCCGGTGACCTCGCGGCCGAAGGGGAGCCGCAGGCGCAGCCACTCGCCGGCGCGGTACTCGTGGCCCAGCTGGGCCCAGGCGCCGATGACCACGGTGGCGGCGAGCGGCACGAAGGCGAGCGCGGCGGCGGCGGCGGCGACCAGTCCGATGGACGCGAGCAGGCCGCCGTTGCCGCCGATCACGAGCGGCAGCAGCAGGAAGCCGCCCAGCAGCAGCGCGGCGCGGGCCAGGAGCCGCAGCACGCGGACGCGCTCGGGAGCGACGCCGCCATCGGCCGCGGGCGTGCCGGCGGCGCGCGCGAAGCCCTGGGTGATCGCCTGCCAGGCGCCGCGCAGCACCAGCAGCAGCAGCGCGAGCAGGAGCAGGTTCGGCAGCGCGCCGCCGAGCCGGTGCAGGAAGGCGGTGAACGGATCGGTGACGCCGGCCGCGAGGCGGTCGCGCCAGGGCCGGGTGCTCTCGAACAGCGACAGCGCGGCGAGCAGGAAGAGGAGCCCGGCGGCGATGACGGCAAAGAGCTTGATGGCGGCCAGCGCCACCAGCGCGACGCTGCGCCATGGGCCGCGCGCGAGGCGGCGCAGGTCGTCGGGCAGGCCGGCCTCGTCCTTCTCGCGGGTGAGCCGCTGCTCGACGGTGCCGAGCGCCTTGAGCAGGAGCCGCAGCAGCAGGAAGCCGATGACGCCGAAGAAGACGACCAGGCTGGCGCGGAGGACGCCGTGCTGGAGGCTCGCGCGCTGGCGCTCGGTGCGGAGGAAGTTCTCCAGCGAGGTCTGCACGCGGGGCGCGAACTCGGTCAGGCCCGCGGCGCCGGCGTCGGCGGGGATGAGCCGGAAGAGGACGCGGTCGCCGACCCGCACCCGCGCCGAACTCGGGTGCAGCTCGATCAGCACGTCGCCGGGGACTTCGTTGTCGATGACGCTCGAGAGGTTCTCGCTGGCTTCGGCGGCGCGCTGCGCGGGCGTGCGCGCTCCGTCGGGCGCGGCGAAGGTCAGCGCGACGTGGTCGTGGACGCGGACCTGCGCGGGCATGGACGGCGGGGGCAGGAGCGCGCTCTCGGCGCGGGCCGCCGACGCGAGCGCGAGCCACACCAGGCAGGCCAGCCGGCGGGCGAACGAGCGAGCGGTGATTTCCCCCTGCACGCCATCAAGCTAGCGATGGTGTTGCCGTTCAGGGAGCTACCTATTGAACAGCCAGCTTCCCGACGCCGAAGCCCGCGGTGCCCACGACCTCCTGGCCGCCGGCGCCGATCACCGCGCCGCGCAGCACCTTGCCGCCGGCAGCGCCGTCGAAGACCACGCCGGCCGGGGCCTGGGGCAGCAGGTCCAGGGCAAAGCTGAGCAGCGTGGCGCCGGCCGGCAAGGTGAGGTCGCCGTCGGACGCGGTCTGCTTCTTGCGCGCGACGCCCACGGTGAGCGCGCCCGCCAGAGGTCCGGTGGTGAACTGCTTGCCGGTGAGCATCACGCCGCCCGGGTCGATGATGGCCGGGTTCGCGGTGACGCCCGAGCCCATCGAGACCTGCGTGGCAGAGGCGGGAAGGTTGAGCGCCACGCCGAAGCCGCTCAGCGCCTGATCGCCGACCACCAGCTTGAGCACCAGGTGCGTGCTGGTCGAGGAGGGGTCGCGGACCAGCTTGACCTGGCCCGTGGCCGGGTCGCTGTAGACGAGGCCGGAGCCGGTGGTGCGCGGCTTCACCGTGACGGTCAGCGTGGCCGACTTCGTCGCGGTCTTTCCGGCGGTGGCTGTCAGCGTGTACGTGGTGCTGGCCGAGGGCGAGAGGGCGGCGTGGCCGCTGAGCGCGACGACGCCGACGCCGTTGTCGATGCGCGCCGCGGTGGCGTTCTTGACCGTCCAGGTGAGCTGCGTGCTCTGGCCCGCGTCGATGCTGGTGGGCGAGGCGGTGAAGCTGATGGAGATCTTCTTGCTGAGATCGTCCTCGCTCTGATCCGCGGCCGTCTGGGCGCAGCCTGCGAGCATGAGCGCAACGCAGAGAAGCTTCTTCACGGCCGGCCTCCGATCTTCGCGACGAGCGCGGTGACGTCGTTGTCGTCGATGACGTTGGTGTCGCCGACGAGATTGCCGATGCTCGAGTAGCCGTCGTTGACCGGGGTCTCGAGGTAGAGCGTGGCCTCGTGGACCAGGTCGAAGGCGTCGACGAGCTGGTTGTGGTCGAAGTCGCCATTGCCGTGCACGCCGCTGGGCGTGCCGGCCCTGGGGTACAGCTCCCAGAAGCCGCGGCCGAAGGTCGACACGCGGATGGCGCTGCCGTCGAGGGCCACCGAGAGATCGGTGACGTCCACCAGCGGCAGGCCGGTGCCGAATCGCGCCCAGGTGGCGCCCGCGTCGGTCGAGCGGTAGAGGCCGATCTCGGTGCCGGCGTAGACGGTGCGCGCGTCGCCCGGGTCGAGCTTGACGACGTTCACCGGGACGTTGGGCAGGCCGGCCATCGCCGTCCAGGTGCTGCCGCGGTTGGTGCTGCGGAAGAGGTGGCCGACGGAGGCCGGGACGGCGCTGCCGTCGGTGAGCGTGGGCGCGCGGCTGGAGGCCCAGAGGGTGTTGCCGGTGGCGTCGGTGGGATCGAACGCGCCGGAGAAGGCGCCGCCGAGCAGGATCTTGCCGGTGGGGTCGACCCACATCGGGTTGGTCTGGAACCAGTTCGCGCCGCCGTCGCTGGTGACGTAGAAGCGCCCGCCCGGCGAGCTGGCGATGTACTGGCCCGCGCGCAGCGGGTTGGTCGCCAGCGTGTTGAGCGCCTTGGGGAAGAGGGTGGCGGTGGTGCCGGCGGTCAGGTGGATGGTGCCCGAGATGTCGCCGAAGTTGGCGGCGCCGTCGGTGCTGCGGAAGATTCGCGCGGTGACGGCGGGCGGGTTCGAGCCGGCCACCGGCGAGTTCGCGATGGTGAGGAAGGTCTGGCCCTTCGGGTCGGCGATCTCGGTGGCGATGCGCATGAAGAAGTTGGAGCTGTTGTTGAGGTCGGCCGGGAGGCCCGCGACGTTGGCGAAGCTCTTGCCGCTGTCGACCGAGCGGCGCACCGAGCCGGGCGTGGTGGCGATGAGCAGCGAGCCCACCGGGGCGCCCGCGCTGGCGCGGCCCAGGCCCACGCCGATGCCGTCGCCGCCCATCACCTGGTTGAACACCGAGACGTCGCCGGCGCTGGCGCGGAGCCGCGTGCCGTTGTCCTGCAGGCCGCCGAAGACCACCGCGGAAGACTGCGACTGCTCGTCGCCGCTGGCCACCGTGTAGACGAGGTGCGAGACGATGCCGCGGTTGAGGCGGTCCTCGAAAGTGGCCGCGCCCGGGGCGGCCGTGAGCACGTCGGCGCTGCGGAAGATGCCGCCGTCGGTGCCGCCGTAGAAGACGCCGCCCGCGAACGTCCCGGTGTGCCAGTCGGCATGGACGTACGCCTGGCCGATGGTGTTCTGGGCCGCGAAGAAGGGCAGCCAGTCGGTCATCACGCTCCAGGTCGCGCCGCCGTCGCGGCTGCGGACCAGCGCGAGGTTGCCGCCGACCAGCACGTTGTCGTGATTGGCCGGGTCGACCGCGAGCATCTGGTTGTACCAGGCCTGCCCGTGCATCACGTCGAGGTCGGCCTGGTCGACGTTGGGATTGGTGGGCTTGCCGTTGGCGTTGACGCCCAGGCTCTTGAAGGTCGCGCCGCCGTCGTCCGAGCGGTAGAGGTCCTTGGTGGTGCCGCTCGCGAGGCCCTCGGCGAGCAGGTAGGCGCGCGAGGCGTCGGCCAGCGCCACGGTCATGCGCGCCACGTCGGTGTCGGCGGTGGCCACCGTCGCCCACGAGGCGCCGTCGTCGGTGGAGCGGTAGAGGTGCCCGCCGCGGTTGGCGTCCTGGGTGGTGACGATCCAGGTGGTGCCCGAGACGGCGATGCTCCAGCCGCCCTGCAGGTCGTGCGCGGGGGCGAGGTCCAGCAGCGTCCAGGCGCCGCTGGTGCCGCGGTCGGCAGACCGGAAGACGCCGACGTTGGTGGCGATGAGCACCGCGTTGCTCTGCGCGCCGCCCCAGGCGATGTCGCGGACGGCGGTGGCGGTGACCTGTGCGCCGGCGACGGTGCCGGTCAAGGCGATGGGAGCGGACCAGGTGGCGCCGCCGTCGTCGCTGCGGAGCAGGCCGGGCGTGTGCACGTCGAACTCGTCGCCGAGGGCGAGCAGCAGCGTGTCGGGGCTGCGCGGGTCCATCGCCAGCGAGCCGACCGAGAGCGAGCCGACGGTCTCGGTGATCGGCTGCCAGTGCGGGCCCGTGGTGGCGGTCACCTGCGCGAGCGCGTCGAAGCTCTTCCAGACGCCGCCGCCCGCGGTCGCGAAGTAGACGACGTTGGGGTCGCGCGGATCGACCAGGATGCGCTGGGCGCGGCCCGAGTCGACCTTGGTGTACTGCGCGCCATTGATCTCGAAGGCGGCGCTGGAGGGCCCGAGGTTGACCCAGGCGCTGCCGGCCACGCGCGCGGCTGCGTCGACGCCGCGGCGATCGAGGCCGTAGCGCTGCGCCTCGGCGCGGGCGGTCTGGAGGATGTGCAGCGAAGCCTCGGCGCTGCGGACCACGCCCTCGGCCTGCAGCAGGCGCGCGTCGGCGCGGGCGCGCGGGTCGTCGCGGTCGGGCTCGCCGCGGGAGCCGGCGGGCTCGTCGGCGTCCCAGTCGGCGCGGGCGGCAGGTGCGACGGCTGCCAGGATGGCGGCGGTGAGGGCGGTGGCTCGGAGCGCGGACTGCACGGCGTTCGGCACGGTGCCTCCTGAAGTGACCAGGAGCACGCTACCGATGCACTGTTGCAAAGGATGTCGGTCGAACGCCGGAAGCGGCCCGGCGAATGACCGATGCTTATTCCACGACGTAGCGGCTGGTGCCGAGGTGGTACTCGGTGTTGTCCACCAGCCGGACGATGGTGCGCGGCGGCGAGACGGCCGCGTCGGCCAGGTCGACCTCGAGCGGCGGCTGCAACGGCACCGAGGCAGCGTCGCAGATGATCCGCACTGTTGGCCGCTCCGCGTCTGGCCGCTCCGCGTGCGCCCTCTCCTTCGAGGGCCGCAGCACCACGGCCAGCTCGCCGGTGTCCAGCAGCACCAGCGTGCCGATGGGAATGATGCCGATGCAGGTGACGAAGTACTTGAGCAGCGCCGGCTCGAAGTACGTCCCGGCCCTGCCCAGCATGTAGCGCAGCACCGCGGGCGGCGGCATCGGCTCGCGCCGGTAGACGCGCGCGGAGGTCATCGCGTCGTAGCAGTCGGCGATGGCGATGACCTGGCTCGCCAGCGTCTGCGGCCACGGCTGCGTGAGCCTGGGATAGCCCGAGAGATCGAAGTTGAGGTGGTGCTCGAACGACGCCGCCGCCATCCGCACCGGGACGCTGGCGAGGCCGCGCGACTCCAGCAGCTTGATCACGCCCTCGCTGGGATGGGTGCGGATCACCGCCCACTCCTCGGGAGTGAACTCGCCCGGCTTGTTGAGCACCTCGAGCGGCACGGCGCACTTGCCCAGGTCGTGGAAGAGCGCGCCCAGCCCCAGGTCGGCGAGATCGTTGCGCGTGTAGCCGGCGCGGTTGCCCAGCGCCATCGAGAGCAGCGCCACGTTGACCGAGTGGTTCTGCGTGTACTCGTCGTGCGTGCGCAGCGTGGTCAGGCTCAGCACCGTCGCGGGGTCCTTCAGCAGCAGGTCGATGATGTTCTGGATGGCGCGCTTGGCCTGGCGGAAGTGGAGCGTGCCGCCGGCGCGCGCGTGCTGGTTGAGCGCGGCCAGCGCGGACCCGGCGCGGCCGTAGGCGTTGCGCGCGTGCTGCTTCAAGCTCCCGCCGCCGCCCTGCGTCCCGTGCGGCCGGCCCTCCGGCAGCGCCGACTCCTTGCGCACCTGCCGCGGCGGCTCCAGCTCGACGGTCGACACGGCGGCCTGCGCGAGCCGCGCCCGCAGCGACTCGAGCGCGCCCTCGCCGGGCGCGGTGGCGACGAACGCCTCGGCGAAGCGGCGCAGGTCGCGGTCGGTCTCGCTGGCGCGGAGGACGAGGCTGCCGATGCCCACCGCCGTGAGCGCGTCCATGAAGCCGCCAGCGATGGCCATCTGCTGGGTGCTGATGCGCAGGTGCCGCTCGCCGAGGAAGATGAAGCCCTCGTGCACCCGCAGCGCCACCGGCTGGTCGTAGCCGAGCGTGCGCACCAGCGAGCGGACCGCGCTCAGCGGCCGGTCCAGCGCGTTGTTGGCGAACCCGTGCGACCGCACGTTGCGCAGCAGCACGGTGAGCTGCGTGACCAGCTGCATGCCCAGGAGGTGCAGCTGCTGATCGACGATGTCGCCGGCCTCGGAGCCCTGCGCGACCTTGCCGGTCAGCGAGCGATCGTGGAGCAGCAGCGGACTCTCAGCGCCGGGCTGCGTCTTCGAGTCGCTCGCCATCAGCTGCCCTTCGCCGCGAGCGCCGCCGCGCACGCCTTGCGGATGGCGGGGTTGCCGTCCTGCTCGCCGGCCGCCAGCGCCTCGCGGGCGCGCGGGGTGTTGAGCAGCGCCAGCGCCTTGACCGCGAAGAGCGCGGTCTCCTCGCGGTTGGGCCGCTGCTTGCGGCCGCGGTCCGACAGCAGCGCCTGCCACCACGGCACCGCGTCGTCGCCCGCGGTCGCGCGCAGCGCCTGGAAGAGCGCGCGCTTCTCGTCGCGGTCCAGCTCGGCGACGGCGTCGAGATCGAGGTGCGGCCGGAAGCTGCGCCAGGGCGCGGTGTAGCGGCCGCTGGAGAGGAGATGCAGGACTTCGGCGCGCAGCGCAGGCAGCGGATCGGAGGCGAACGCGATCAGCGCCGCGCCGTCGCCGCGCGGCCGCAGCGCCGAGATGCCGATGACCGCGTCGCGCCGCACGTCGGCGTCCGGGTGGCTCGCCAGCATGGCCAGCGCGTCGGCGCCGCGCGGCTGGTTCCACCCGGCGATGATGGCGATCAGGTCCCGCAGGTACTCGGGCCGCGGATCGGCGAGGCCCTTGAGCACCGGCTCGGGGTCGTCGGCGGCGAGGAGCGAGATGCCGCCGCGCAGCGCCGCGCGGTGCTCGTGCGAGCGGGTCTGGGCCAGCACCGCGCAGAGCGCGGCCACCGCCGATGGCTGCAGCCGCGCCAGCAGGTCCGCGAGGCCCTCGGGCGGCCGGTCGGGGTTCGCGTTGAGGCCCGTCTCGATCAGCGCGATCCGCTCGGGGAGATTGATCGACTCGGCCACGCGCGAGGCCAGCATGCGCTGCGTGATCTCGAAGCCGTCGTTGGCGTCGGCCGCGCCGTCGAGCATGGTCAGCACGTCCAGCAGCGCGGCCCACTGGCCGGCGGCGAGGAGCGTGTCGAGCATGGCGGGGACCACCGCGAGCGCGCGGTTGAGCAGGTCCGGCGAGCGCTCCGAAGCGAGGATGGCCGCCAGCATCCGCAGCACGTACGTCTGGCCGTCGATGGAGCACTCGGCCGCCAGCGCGATCTCGAGCGCCGCCCGCTCCTCCTCGCTGATCTCGAAGCCCAGCAGGCCCGTGCCCAGGCGGTCGCGCGGATCGGCGCGGGGGCCGCTCGCCGCCGCGGCCTGCTCGCGCTCGACGATGCCCTTGAACGAGCCCGGCGGCGGCGCGAAGAAGCCGTGCTCCTGCGGCGTAAGCTCGTCGGTCACTGGCGCCTTGATCAGGTCCTCGGCGGTGACCAGCGAGACGGTCGCGAGGTTCTTCGACCAGAGCCGCGTGACCACGTCGTCGTCGGCCTCGGCGTCGTCGACGACCCAGAGCGCGTCGAGGAAGGCGCGCAGGTCGTCGGCCGAGAAGCCCTGCTCGAAGCGCAGCTCGCGCACGCCGTCGCCGTAGAGGCGGAAGGCGAGGCTCTCGCCCAGCGTCTCCTCGCTCAGGTAGACGATCTCCTCGCCCAGCCGCAGCTCGGCGCGCTCCACCACCACGCCCAGCACCGGCCAGGTCTCGAGGTGCGCCGAGATGCCCGCCTCGAGCTGATCGAAGAAGCGCCTGGTGACCGCGTTGGAGAGGCCGTAGGTGCGCGTGGCGCGGCCCGTCTTGTCGAGTTCGCGGAAGACCACTCGCGCGGACGCAGCCTGGGCCGCACGGTCGCCCGTGCCTGCGGATTCCCCCATGGCGCGGAGTCTACCCGGTCAGGGCGAGGAAGGAAGCGAGGCGCGGACGAATTGCAGGCTTCAGGCGGCGCAGGTGCGGAAGCCGGCCAGCACGTCGCGCCGGTCGGGCGGGTAGAAGTTGCGCCAGGTGTTGCGCAGGAGCCGCGCGCGCGTGGCCCAGCAGCCGCCGCGGAGCACCTTGTGCGGGCTCGAGAACCAGGGCGCCGAATATTCTTTATAAGGGTCGACGACGAAGCCCGGGTACGGCTGGAAGTCGCTCGCGGTCCACTCCCAGACGTTGCCGATCAGCTGGCGGCAGCCGTGCGCGCTGTCTCCTTCCGGGTGCGCGCCGACGTCGACCGTCCAGCCGGCCGCGGCGTCGAGGTTGGCGCGGCGTGCGTCGGGCGGCGCCTCGCCCCAGGGAAAGCGGCGCTTGTCCCGGGTGGCCGCGGCCAGCTCCCACTCGGCCTCGGTGGGCAGGCGGCGCCCGGCCCAGCGGCAGAAGGCCTCGGCCTCGTGCCAGCAGACGTGGCTGACCGGGTGGTGCGGCGAGAGCGGGACCTCTTCGCGGAACCGGCGCTCGGTCCAGCGGCCACCGTCGCGGCGGGTCCAGTAGCCGGGGTGCCCGGCGGGGCTCCGGTAGCCGGGGTGCCCGGCGGGGCTCCGGTAGCCGGGGTGCCCGGCGGGGCTCCG
>FSWK01000264.1_pt1 | contig 12054 bp, 6 predicted proteins | sample 1637951 | NCBI WGS metagenome assembly FSWK01 (sample SAMEA3914789, study PRJEB12502) | metagenome | biome: forest; material: soil | place: Canada | collected 2011-07-03 | depth 0.3 m | reverse complement strand
CTCCAGACCCCTTGACAGTGAGCATGCTTTCAATTACTCTCCCAAATCGAGATGGAGCCGCGACAGCTCGAGTTGCCCACTTGGGGTGGCCGCCGCAAAGGCGCCGGGCGCAAGGCCAAGGGGCCGCTGCGGCTCGTCTCTCATCGCCCGCGGCCGGTGCACCTGGCGCGCCATCCGCTGCATGCCGTCTGGCGGACGCGGCCGGACGTCCCCAGCCTGCGCAAGCGGGCCGTCATGGACTTGCTGCGGCAGGCGCTCGCGGCCGGAGGTTCAAGGCAGGCGTTCCGGCTGGTGCACTATTCTGTGCAGGGCAATCACCTGCACCTTGTCGTGGAGGCCCACGACAAGGTGTCGCTCTCGCGTGGCATGCAGGGCCTCGCGGTGCGCGTGGCGCGCGCAATCAACCGCGCCGCCGATCGCAAGGGCAGCGTCTTTGCCGACCATTACTTCGCGCGCGAATTGCGCACGCCGGCCGAGGTGCGGCGCGCCGTCCGCTATATCCTCGACAATCACCTGCACCACGGGCCGGCGCGCGCTCCTCAAACAGACACGTGCGCCGTGGCGGCGCACGTGGCGCCGCGCACCTGGCTGCTCACTGTCGGCTGGCTCAGGAGCCGCGCGGGGCCGCTGCCGGTTGCGTATTGGCCCAGCTGATCCCTTCGTCGCGACCTGCCGGGAGCCGCGCGCGAAGGTCTACGGCGCCGCGATCTGCCGGCGCGACGCATCCGGCTTGCGCGCCGCCGCCGTCTCGGCGAGCCGCCCGTACAGCCCGAACCCCTGCGCGCGGGCCAGGGTGGCCAGCGACAGGAGCCGTCCGCGCACCACGCTCCTCGACCCGGGCGCAATCTCGGCCAGCGCCAGCCGCGCCTCCCACTGGTCGGACGCCACGTCGTCGGCCCGGGCCTGCTCCAGCGCCGCGCGCAGCTCGCCGAGGGCGGCCGCCGGATCCGTCGCCGCGTGGACCCGCGCGTCCGCCACCGCCAGCACACCGCGCCCGGTCCCGGTGGAGCTCTTCGCCAGCGCCGCGCGGCCGCGAGTCACCGCCTCGCGCGCGTCGGCCAGCCGCCCCTGCGCGAGCAGCGCCAGCGCCAGGTAGCCTTCGTTGATCGCGGCCTCGTCCTGCTGCTCGACCTGCCGCGCGGTCGCCGCCGCCGTGCGCGCGGCCACCTCCGCCTCCGCGAAGCGCCCCTCGGCGAGCGCCAGCTGCGCGATCACCTGGTTGAGGTCGACGATGCGCTTCTTCTCCTGGGTCGCGCCCAGCGCCTGCACTTCTTCGAGCAGCTGGTGGGCGGCCGCGAAGTCGCCTTGCTGGAGGCGGATCTGGCAGAGGCTGAGCAGCGAGTTGCCCAGCAGCGGGTGCTTCAGCTCGCGCCGCAGCCGGACCGATTCGAGCAGCGCGTCGGCGGCCGCGGGCAGGTCGCCCACGTCGGCGCGCAGGTTGCCGAGCGTCTCCATCGCGTTGGCCGCGCCGCTCTTCATCCCCAGCTCGAGGAACTGGGTCATCGCCTCTCGCGCGCGCGAGATGGCGGCGGGCAGCAGCCGCTGCCGGCGCAGCACGATGGCGAGGTTGTGGAGGATGGACGCCACCCCGACGCCGTCGCCCAGGTCGCGATAGGTCTGCAGCGCGGCCTCGAACTGCAGGCGGGCGCCGGCGAGATCGCCGCTGTCGGCCAGCAGCGCGGCGGCCATGGTGTTGGCGCCAGCCGCGCCGCCCAGATCGTCGGCCTCGCGATAGAGCTTGTCGGCCTCGAGCAGGCGCTGCCGCGCCAGGGCCGGGTTGGTGCCCAGCCGGCGCAGGGCGTTGCCCTCTTTGTAGCGTGCCGTCGCGAGCTCGCGGCGCGCACCCAGCGCCTCGGCCGCCGCGCCTCCCCTCTGCGCGGCAGCCAGCGCGCGCCGCAGATCGCCGACCTCGGAGGCCGCGGTCGACTCGAGCATGTCGAGCCGAAGGTCGGTGCCGGCGGGCGGCGGCAGCTTGCGCAGCTCTCCAATCGTCACCAGGGTCGCCGCGCCATCGTGCGCGGCGTACTCCTGCGTGCGCGCGAGCAGCAGCCCACGCTCGAGGTCGTCCGGCGCCTGCTGGTAGTACGCGCGCGCCAGCTCGACCGCGCCCTTGCCGTCGCGCATGGCCCGCGCGCGCAGGATCCCCAGGCGGGCGCGGTCGTCGATCGGCAGCTCGTTGGCGCGGCGCAACGCGCGCAGGGTCACTTGGCCCGCCGGCTCCTCGCGGTTGAGGTTGATGAGCGCCTCGGCCAGCGCCGCCTCGATGCGCGGGTTGTCGGGCGCGAGCTTCTCCGCCTGCTCCAGCGTGAGCTGCGCCTTGCCGGTCTGCGACGCGCGCAGCTGCGAGATCCCCAGCACGTAGAGCCGCGCCGCCTCGGCGCTCTCGGGAAACGAGCCCTGGGCGCGGTCGATCGCCACCTTCTCGTCGTCGCCCAGCTTGCCGCGCAGCTTCGTTCCCAGCTGGCCGGCGAGCGCGATCAGCGACTCCTGCGCGGCCGCCTCCTCGACGTGCGCCAGCTCGCGCGCATCGGCGCCGAAGAGGCGCAGCTCGACGCGCACCTTCCCGTCGCTGACGGCGACCGCGCCGCCCACCAGCAGGTCGACGCCGAGGCGCCGCTCTAGCTTGCGCGCCAATGCGGCATCCACCGCGGCGCCGCGCGCGAGGCCCAGGTCGGTGAGCGCAGGCGCGACCGCCGACGCCGGGACCACCCGCAGGTGCGGATCCGCGGCGAGCTCGGTGGCCAGCAGCTCGGAGAGAGCGCCCGAGAGCCACTCTGCCGGCTGCGCGCCGGGAGGCAGGACCACCGCCACCGAGCGGCGCGGGCCGGGCGCGCGCGATCGCGATTCCGTCAGCAGCAGCGCCGCCGCCGCGAGCAGCAGCGCGCCCAGCCCCGCGCCCAGCCGCACGCGCCGCGTCTGGCCGCGCCCGCGCTCCAGCGCCGAGAGCAGCTCGTTCATCGACGCGTGCCGCTGCAGCGGATCCTTGCGCAAGCCGCGAGCGAGCTCGCGGCGCAGCCAGCCCGGCAGCTTGCGCTTCGGCGGCTCCAGCTGCTCGGACTCGACCCGCTTGCGCAGCTCCTGCAGCGAGCGGCCGGGATAGGGCGCCGTGCCCGCGGCCGCGGCATAGAGCGCGGTGCAGAAGGCGAAGAGATCGCTGCGCGCGTCCGCCCGCCCGCCACTCAGCTGCTCCGGCGCCATGTACGCGGGCGTGCCCAGCAGCGTGCCGAGCGGCGTCAGCTCCGGCTGCGACGGCGCCTTGAGCAGCTCCAGCAGCGTGGGCCCGCCGCGCGGCAGCGACTCGCGGTCGTGGTCCGCGCGCGCCAGCCCGAAGTCGGTCACGCGCGGGCGGCCGTCGCGGCCCAGCAGGACGTTGTCGGGCTTGAAGTCGCGGTGGACCAGGCCGGCCGCGTGTGCGGCGGCGAGCCCGCGGCCGGTGGCGAGGAACGCCTCGATGACCTCCGGGAGCGGCCGCTCGGTCGAGAGCCACTTGCCGAGCGTCTCGCCCTCGACCAGCTCCAGCACGATGAACAGGCGCGAGCCCCACTCGCCGACCTCGAAGACGGGCACCACGTTGGGGTGCGCCAGCCGCGCCATCGACTTGGCTTCGCGCAGCATGCGCCGCCGCATCTGGACCTTGTCGGCGTCGCTGCCGATGCCGATGCGCAGCAGCTTGACCGCGACCGCTCGCCCCAGCTCCGGATCGCGCGCCGCCCAGACCGCGCCCATGCCGCCCGTGCCCACCAGCCGCTCGAGCACGAAGCGGCCGACCTGCTGGCCGGGCTGGAGCGGCGCGTCCGGCGGGCTCGGCGGCCCTTCGGGAGGCGTGTCCTGCTCGGGCGTGGTCTCCGGCGCGAGCGCGCCCAGCACCAGCCGGCATCCTTCGCAGCCGCGCACGTGGTGATGGAGGCGCGCGGTGGTGGCCGCGTCGAGGCGGCCTTCGGTCAGGCCCGCCAGATCGTCTTCCGCGGGGCAGTCGGACGGCATCATGTCCCAAGCGTCTCGCACTCACCGGCGGTTTGCCAGCATTGGTCTTTGACGGGCGGGCGATCGCCTTCTACGTTGGCGCGCGTGACGCTCTCCAGCGCTTTTCATCGAGGAGCCGGCGGCCCGTCCGCGACCGGTCCCGGACTCGAGGACGCGCTCGAGGCGCTGGTCCAGCGCGGCCGCGCGCGCTGGCCCGCCTTGCGGCTGGAGGCCGAGGCCGTTGCGTTCGCCATCGGCGCGCGCTCGAGGGGCGACGACGCCGATCTGCCCGCGGTGCACGCCGAGGATCTGCACCTGGCACTCGCCTGCGCCGCGGGCCTGCGCGGCGCGGCCGAGGCCTTCGAGCGCGAGCACCTCTCCAGCGCCGCCGTCCTGGCCGCGGTGCGCCGCATCGACCCCGCGCCCGCGTTCGCCGACGAAGTCCGCCAGACGGTGCGCGAGCGCCTCTTCGTGCCGCCTCCCGGGCGCATCGCCGAGTATTCGGGCCGCGGGCCGCTGGGCGCCTGGACGCGCGTGGTCGCGGCGCGCATCGCGCTGGACCTGCGCCCGCGCCGCGTCGAGGCCGAGGTCACCGAGGCCGAGCTCGCCACCGAGCGCGATCCGGAGCTGCGCTACCTGCAGCAGAAGTACGCGCGCAACTTCGAGCGCGCGCTGCAGCAGGGCTTCGCCGCGCTCGACGACGAGCAGGTGAACCTGCTGCGCCTGCAGTACGTCGACGGCCTGCGCACCTCGCAGATCGCGGCGCTCTTCCAGGTGGATCGCTCCACCATCAAGCGCCGCCTCTCCGCCTGCCGCGAGGTCATGCTGCTGCGGACCCGCGCGGCGCTGCAGGAGGAGCTGGGCGTCTCGCCCGAGAGCTTCGAGAGCCTCTCGCGGCTGCTCGCGAGCCAGCTGCACCTGAGTGTCGCGCGGCTGATCCAGGAGCGCGGGTAGCGCCCCGAGGCATTTCAAGTGCCGGTTCCCCTCAGCAGCCGCAGCGTCCAGGCGCCGAGGCCGAGCACCAGGGCGGCGAGGAGCAGGCCGAGCAGGAGCGGGTGCCGCTCGGTGAAGGGCTGCGGCGGGGTCGCTCCCTGGCCAAAGAGGGGATTGGCTTCGATGGGTCCCAGCGTCGCCGCGGCAATCGCAGGCGCGCCGCCGCGCGAGAGCACCGCGGCGAGATCGTAGGCGGGCGGCGAGAGCGGCGGAGCGCCCAGATAAAGCTGCTGCGCGCCGGCGGCATCGGCGCGAAAGACGATCTCCTCGGCGAGATAATCGGCCGACGCGCCGCGGGCGCGGAGCGGCGGGTCGTCGCCATCGTCCACCAGCACTCGATAGTACCGCTTCAACGATCCGCCGGCGGACAGCGTGGTGCTCTCGTGCGGGCCCGCGCGATAGAGCAGGCCCGAGCCGATGTTCACCCAATAAGGAGGCTTGTCGCTGGCCTGCAGCGTGGCGCGCCGCTCGAACGCGGGAGTCGAGAGGTCGAGTTGCAATCGCTCGATGGGCACGCCCGGCTCGCCGAGATCGAGCTCGAAGGCGCTCTGGCGCTGCGCGCCCGACGCCGCCTCGGTGAGCTTGACCGGCAGGGAGCGCGTCAATGGCCGGGAGCCGGCGACGGAATAAAAAACCTCGCCGGAGTCGATGCGCAGCGCGCGCTGGTCGCCGCCGGGGAGCAGCGTAATGCGGACATAGCGAGAGTCGGAGAGTGGATAAGCGATCGAGGTGTGCGTGGTCCCGCCGACGGCAAAGACATAGGCGCCCTCGGCGATGGTGGCGAAGTGGCGCTCGTCGGACGAGACCTCCACGCGGGTGCGGCGCAGGTAATCGCTGCCGTCGATGGCGAGCCGCACCTCGCTGTGCCGCAGACCGGTGCGTCCGAGATCGAAGACCGCGCGCGCGCCGCCGCCGGGAAGCACCACCGGGTCCACCAGCGTTGCGGGGTGGCGCTGCTCGGGCTCGGCCACCGGCGGCTGCCGCACCAGATAAGGCACCACCGCGCCGTCTGGGCCAAAGAGCCGCACGTCGGCGAGGCCCGGCCGGGCGTGGCGGTAGAGGGCGGGATCGATCTCGACGCGATGGAGCCCGGGCGCGGAGACGCCGCCGATCGGCCGCAGCTCCTTGAATCGGGAGACTTCGAGCGCGCGAGCGGGAGCGGCGAGCAGGAGCACGACCAGCGCCGCGCCCGCGCCGTCGCGCAGCAGCGTGACCAGCCGCTTTCCAAAGCGGGCATAGAGGAACGACGCCGAGAGCAGGAGTGCGCCCATCACCACCAGCACCAGCGTCTGGTAGAGCCGCGGCAGGTGCCACACATCCCAGAGGACGAGCTTGCCCAGGCTCAGGGCAAAGAGTCCCAGGCCGAGATAGCGGTGCAGCCGCTCGCGCAGCCCGAAGCCGACACCAATCAACAACGCTGCATATCCAGCCATCGAGAGCGTGGTCACCATCGAGAGCGCGCTCTCGTGCGAGCCGCGGGCGGCCGCGAACTGGCTGACGAAGAGCTGGAACTCGTCGGCGGAGAGGCCGGCCGGCGGCGCGGGAGGGCCGCTGAAGACCAGGCCGCGGCACTCGGTGACAACGACGAAGAGCAGCAGCAAGTGCGCGAGCGTGGCGAAGGCGGCGGCGGCCTGGAGGAAGCGCGGTTCCGGCGCGGTGCCGCCCGACGCGCGCGCGGCCGCGCGGGCTGCGAGCAGCAGCGCCACGCCGCTGCCGGCAAAGGCGAGCGCGCGCGGGTTGAGCAGGAACATCGGAGAGAGCGAGCCCTCGCGGCCCAGCGTGGCGAAGAAGAGCGACTGCGCCTGATCGAGGACCTGCAGGTCCCAGCCGGCGAGGCGCACCAGGACCGCCGCGGCGAGGCCGGCGGCGCCGGCGAGCCAGAGCTCATCGCGCTCGCGCGCCGCGAGCACGGCGACCACCGCGAAGAGGGCGGCCCACACCAGCGTGATGGTCGCGCCGGAGAAGAGCAGGGCGATGGCGGCGGCGAAGAGCGCCAGCGCCTGCCCCAGCAGCAGCGAGGCCGGACGGCGCGACTTGCGCAGCAGCCGCGCGCCGAGCGCGAGATCGACGGCGCCCACCGCGGCCACCAGCGCGGCGCGCAGCAGCGTCTCGCCGGCGCTGGTCTGGCGCAGCGCCAGCAGGACGAAGCCGAGCCCGGCGAACGACAGCGTCAGCAGCCGCGGGGCGGTGGCCTCGGCGCCGCGCGCGAGCAGCTCCCAGGCGCTGGGCGCGAGATACGCCAGCGCCCACGCCGCCGCGACCAGGATGAGCCGGTGGTCCAGGCCCTGCGGCTCGGTCATCACCAGGCCCGCGAGCGAGAGCGCTGCCGCCGCGACGGCGACGACGGAGAGCGAGAACACCAGCGCGACCGCGACGAACGCGGCCGAGAGCATCGCCAGCACCAGGCCGAACGCAGCCGGCCGCGCCGTCAGCAGCGAGAAGGCGAGCAGTCCCAGCGCCACGCCCGCGGCGCAGGCGAGCCAGACCATCTGGGCGTTGGCGGGGCCCGGCGTCCGCTCGCGCGAGGCCTGGTCGCGGAGGAAGGCCACCGCGTAGATGCCGGCCCAGAGGCCGAGCAGGGAGAGCAGCGAGAGCGGGCTCTGGCTGCCGCTGCGGGCGGAGGTCAGGTACAGCATGATGAACGAGGCCGCGAGCGGCAGCGCCAGCAGCTCGGTGCGGCGCTCGCGGCGCAGGATCGCCGTGGCGAGCGGCGCGATGCCGGTGAGCAGCGCGCCCAGCAGGAGGGGGTCGTCGAAGAGCAGCGCGGTGAGGCCGGCGTGCGCGGCCAGCAGCGCGGCCACGGCGATGGCGACCGGCTGTAGCACGGCGCGCCGCTTCGCGGCGGCATAGACAATGAGCCACTCGGCGACATAGGACGCGACGGCGGCGAGCGCGACCGAGCGCGCGCCCAGCGACTCATAGGCAGCGCCATTCGAGACCTCGAAAAACTTTTGATACCAGCCGGCGAACAGCAGCGCGGTCCCGCCCATGGCCACCCAGGCGGCGACGCGGAAGTTCATTCGCACCGCGACGGCGAGGCCACCGGCCGAGAGCAGGAGCAGATAGGTGAAGAGGGCGGCGGGGCGATCCTCGCCCGTGGAGAGCAGCACCGGCGCGGCGAAGCCGGCGATCAGCGCCAGGACCAGCACCGGCTCGGCGCGGTGCCGGATCGACAGCGCGCCGCCCAGCAGCGTGACGATCGCGATGGCCGCGAAGGCGGGAGCAGGCGGCACCAGGTGATAGAAAGCGTGGCTCGCATAAGCCGATAAATAGAGCAGCGAGAGGCCCACGCCCGAGAGGACGTGAATGAAGATGGGCTTCGTCCGCGCGCGGACGAATTCGGCGGCAGCGAGCACGGCGACGCCGGCCAGCGCGCCCAGCCCGACGCGGCCCAGCGGGCCGATCCAGTCGCTGTCGACGGCGTACTTGAAGAACCAGGCGACGCCCAGGAGCATGGCGAGCGCGCCCAGGCGCGTGAACCAGACCAGCGCGATCTTCTCTTCGAGCGTGTCGGGCGCCTTGACCTCGGCCGCGGAAACGGGCGCTTTGACCTCGGCCGCGGAGATGGGCGCGGGCGCTGCTGCGGCGCTGGCGGAGAGCACCGCGGCGTCGGCTGCGGCGACGGAAGGCGCGGCGTCGGTTGCGGATGCGGCGCTCATTGCGGGAGCCGAGACGAGGTCTGCCATCGGCGCCGCCGCGGCGGCAGCGAGCACCTCTCCGCCGAGAGGAGCCCGCGCGCGCGCCGCCTCCGCCATCGCCGCCGCGCGCTCCAGCACCGCCAGCTTGTCGCGCAGCGCGCGCAGCTCGGCGCGCAGCCGCTCCACCTCTTGCTTCGCCTGTCCCGCGCGCAGGTACCCGAGCATGGGCATGAGCAGGAAATAGATCGCCGCGCAGATCCCCAATAAGCCCAGCAGTGCTTCCATCTCGCGAGGCTACCATCTTCGCAGACGCCGGATACCTGTCCGGCGGCCAGGCAGGATTCAATAAAGGATGCGAGTCTTGATATCCGTCTCCAGCGCGGCGATGGTCTTCTTGACTTCGTTCGAGACGTCCTGATCGAGGTCCATGATCAGGTAGCCGACGTTCGCGTCGGTGGTGAGCACCTGGCTGTGGATGTTGGCGTTGCAGTCGCCGATGATCCGGTTGATGTCGCGCAGCACGCCGGGCACGTTGCGGTGGACATTGAGGATGCGGTGCGTGTTCTTCAGCGGCTGCAGCTCGGCCTGGGGGAAGTTGACCGCGCCGGTGGTGGCGCCGCTGTTGACGAACTTGATGAGCGTAGACGACACCTCGCGGCCGATGGCGGCCTGCGCCTCGCCGGTGGAGCCGCCGATGTGCGGCGTCAGGATGACATTGGAGAGTCCGCGCAGCGGCGTCAGGAAGTCGTCGGCGTTCTGCTCGGGCTCCTCGGGATAAACGTCGATGGCGGCCCCGCCCACCTGCCCGCTCTTGAGCGCCTCGGCGAGCGCCGGAATGTTGACCACGCTCCCGCGGCTGGCGTTGAGCAGCGACGCTCCCTTGCGCATCAACGCGAGTTCGGCGGCGCCGATGAGATCGCGAGTCTGCGGCGTCTCGGGCACGTGCAGCGTGACGAAGTCGCTGTTCTTCAAGAGCTCGGGCAGCGACGCCACCGAGGCGTTGTTGCCCATCGGCAGCTTCGAGGCGATGTCGTGGAACAGCACGCGCATGCCCAGCGACTCGGCGAGCACGCCGACCTGCGAGCCGATGTGGCCATAGCCGACGATGCCCACCGTCTTGCCGCGCACCTCGACCGCGCCGGTGGATACCTTGCGCCAGCGTCCCTGGTGCAGCTCGCTGGAGCGATCGAAGAGCCTGCGCGCCAGCATGACGATCTCGCCGATGATCAGCTCGGCGACGCTGCGCGTGTTGGAGAACGGCGCATTGAACACCGGGATGCCGCGCCGGTTGGCCGCGGGGAGATCGACCTGGTTCGTGCCGATGCAGAAGCAGCCGACCGTGAGCAGGCGCCGCGCGTCGCGCAGCGCGCGGTCGGTCACCTGCGTCTTGCTGCGGATGCCGAGGATGTGGACGTCGCGCAGCTTCTCGGCCAGCTGATCTTCGGGCAGCGCCTTGGGCAGCGACTCGATCTGGAAACCCTCGCCGCGGATGATCTCGTGCGCGGTCTCGTGGATGTTCTCGAGCAGCAGGACCTTGATCTGGTCGACGGGAAACGAGGTGGCCATGGGGCAAGCCTAATCGCACGAAACCGCTCCCGCCTGCGCGGTTATGGAGCGGTCGCGCGCGAAAGCACGGCGGTCTTGGAGCTGGTCGCGCGCAAGCGCGATCATCGCAAAAGCGCCGCGTCCGGAGCGAGCGGGAGCGTGACGGTAAAGACCGAGCCCACGCCCGCCTCGCTCTCGACGCGGATGGTCCCGCCGTGGGCCTCGACGATCTGCCGGGTCACGTAGAGGCCCAGCCCGAGCCCGCTGTAGTGCCGCGAAGAGGCGGCGCGCTCGAAGCGGCCGAAGATGCGGTGCAGGTCCTGCGGCGCGATGCCGATGCCGTCGTCGCGCACCGAGAGGAAGGCGTGCGCGCGATCGGCGTTCAGCGTCACCTGCACCGCCTTGCCCTTGCCGTACTTCATGCCGTTGGTGATCAGGTTCGTCACCACCTGCTCCAGGCGCACGCGGTCGCCGCTGGCGATCAGCTCCGCGCCCTGGTCGAAGAGCAGGGTCGCGGAGGACGAGGACTCCGACCGCAGCCGATCGACGGTGTCGCGGACCAGCCGGCGCAGATCGAGCTGCTCGCGCCGCAGCGAGATCTGGCCGCTGGCGATGAGCGTCACGTCCAGCAGCGTGTCCACCAGCCGCGAGACGCGCGCCGTCTGGTTGGCGCAGCTGGCGAGCCGGTTCAGGAGCTCGTCGCGCGTCGGCGCCACCTGGTCGCCCAGCTTGAGTTGCAGGATCTGGACCTGCAGCTGCAGCGTGGACAGCGGCGTGCGCAGCTCGTGCGAGGCGATGGAGAGGAACTCCTCGCGCAGCGCCACCGCCGCGTTGGCCTTCCGGTAGAGCGACGCGTTGGCCAGCGCCAGTGCGGCCCGGTGGCCCAGGTCCTCGCCCAGCAGCCGATCCGCCTGCGAGAAGCGCGCGCGCTCCGGCGCGAGCGTGAAGGCGAGGGCGCCGGTGCAGCGGTCGCCGCTGATCATGGGCACCACCAGCGCGTCGCCATCCGGGTGCGGCCACGGCACGCCCGTGCGCAGCACCTGCTCCAGGATTCCGGGCACGCCAAAGGCCGGTCCAGCCGCCGTCAGCTGACCTTCGGCCAGGAGGATCGTGCAGCCGTCAGCAAAGCCCGGAATCACCGCGCGCCGGACATTGGCCAGCGTGGTGTCGTAGTCGAGCGAGCTGGAGAGCAGCCGGCCCGCCTCGGCGATCCACGACGCGCGCAGGTGCTCGGCCAGCGCCGCCTTGGCCTGCTCTTCCGCCACGATTGCGGCGCGGGTGGAATAGTGCTGGCGCTCGAAGGCGTCGCGGATCCGGCGCGCCACCGAAGGGCCGTCCAGGTCTCCCTTGACGAGATAGTCCTGCGCCCCCTCGTGCAGGGCCTGCGTGCAGAGGCTCTCGTCGCGGAGGCTCGTGAGCACCAGCACCGGGATGGCGGGCGCCTGCGCGCGGATGCAGCGCAAACCGCTCAGGCCCGAGGCGTCGGGCAGCGAGAGGTCGAGCACCACCGCGTCCACGCCGCCCGCCGCCACCCGCAGGAGGCCCTCGCTCAGGCGCACTGCGCGAGTGACCAGCGCGCCGCTGCTGCACGTCTCCAGCGCCCCGATGACCGCGTCGGCGTCGGCGTCATCGGCTTCGATGAGCAAGACGCAGGAAGACCTCGGTAAAAGGTTCTGAGCCGCATTCTGCATACTCCCCCCGATCAGCGGGGCGAACGGTTTCCCTGCTTGAGAAACCATCCGCAACGCAATCGGGAGGCTTATGCAAGAGCGAAGCGTTTGCAACCGCGCAAGCTCACCAGGTCTTGCTGCCCGGCTTCGGTGCAAACGGCGAAGGTGCGGCGGCGTCCTGATTGACCGTGATTCCGCCGTGCATGAAGCTTCCGGCCCGCGAGAGGAACGCGGCGGGGAAGTTG
>FSWK01000617.1_pt1 | contig 12097 bp, 11 predicted proteins | sample 1637951 | NCBI WGS metagenome assembly FSWK01 (sample SAMEA3914789, study PRJEB12502) | metagenome | biome: forest; material: soil | place: Canada | collected 2011-07-03 | depth 0.3 m | reverse complement strand
GGCTCAACCAGCTCTACTCGCTGCGCTACGGCACACTGCCGCTGGTGCACGCGGTGGGCGGGCTCGCCGACTCCATCGAGGAGGGGCCGCGCGGCTGGGGCTTCCGCTTCGACGCCGAGAGCTCGACGGGGCTGCTGAGCGCGCTCGACCGCGCCCTCGCGCTGTGGGCCACGCCCGATGCGTGGCGGGAGGCGGTGCTGCGCGCCATGGCCCGCGACCACTCCTGGGCGCGCTCGGCCGAGCAGTACGAGGCGCTCTACCGCGGATGAAGAAGCCGCCCAAGCGTCCGGCGCCCGAGCTGCCGTTCCTGCTCGAGGAGGCCGACGACGAGGTCACCGACAAGGACCCGCCGGAGGAGGACGCGGCTGCGCTGGCTTCGCCGCCGGCCGCCGCCGCGCCTTCGCCGCGCGCCAACTCGCCGCAGGCCGCTGCTCCGCTGCGCTCCACCTCGCGGGCAAAGGCTGCGGTGCGCGCGGCGGCCTCGCTGCCGTTCGGCGCCGGTCCCTCCGGCTCCGCGCTCGAGGGCGCGGTGGTCGCCGACTACCGGCTGGTCTCGCGGCTGGCCATCGGCGGCATGTCCGAGGTGTGGCTGGCCGACGCGCTCTCGGGCCCCTTCGCCGGGCGCACGCTGGTGGTCAAGCGGCTGCTGCCGTCGCTGCGCGCGCTGCCGGACTTCGTCGAGCGCTTTCGCGCCGAGGCGACGCTGGGCGCGTCGCTGTCGCATCCCGGCCTCGCGCGCGCGTACGCGCTGTTCGAGCACGGCAACGATCTCTTCCTCTCGCAGGAGCTGGTGGGCGGCGAGACGCTGTCGCTGCTGGCCGCCGCCGCCCGCAAACTCTCGGCGCGGCTGGACCCCGCGGCGGCGGTGCACGCGGTGGCGGGGCTGGTCGCGGTGCTCGAGTATCTCCACGGCGCGCCGCGGCTGGTGCACGCCGACGTCAACCCCGACAACATCGTGGCGCGGCCCGACGGCACGGTGACGCTGATCGATCTGGGCCTCGCGCAGCGGCTGGCCGCCGACGGCACGGTGGCCAGCCCCGACGGCGCGCTGCGCGGCACGCCGGCGTTCATGTCTCCCGAGCAGGTGAAGTCGCGGCCGCTCGACCCGCGCAGCGATCTCTTCTCGGCCTGCGTGGTCCTCTGGGAGCTGCTGGCGAACCGCCCGCTCTTCTCGGCCGAGACCGAGTTCGAGACCCTGCGCCGCGTGCGCGAGCTGCCCGCGCCGCCGCTGCGCGCGGTGTGGCCCGAGGCGCCCACGGTGCTCGAGCGGCTGCTGGTGCGCGGGCTGGCGAAGGATCCGCTGCAGCGCTTCCAGACCGCGGCCGAACTCGCCGACGCGCTCCACCGCGCGGCGCAGCGGGAGGCCATGACCGACGGCCAGGCCGCGCTCGCGGAGGAAGTGGCGCGCCTCGCTCCCCGCGCGCCCAGGGCCGACCGGAGCTAAACGCGCGTCTCTTTCGGCAGCTGCGCCAGGTACTCTTCCACCAGCTGCTTCTGCTTGCCTGAGTCCATGTTCATCGAGACCAGCCGGGCGGCGGCCTCCATGGCGATGTCCACCACCTGGCTGCGCAGCTGCGCCACGGTCTGCCGGCGCTCCTCCTCGATGGTCTTGCGGGCGGCCGTGAGCAGGTCGTCCGACTCCCTCTTCGCGGCGGCCATTAGCTCGGTCTTGGCGGCGGCGACCTCGGCTTGATTGCGGCGCACCATCTCGGCCGTCTCGGCGCGCGCCTTCGCCAGCGTCTCGCGCATCTCGGCCGACGCCTTCTCGGCCTCGGCGCGCTGCAGCTTCGCCGACTCGATGGCATCGGAGATGGTCTTCTCGCGCGACTCGATCATGGCGAGGATGGGCCCCCAGGCGAACTTGCCGAGGACGATGATCAGCAGTCCGAACGTGACCGCGGTCCAGAAGCTCAGGGCGAAGTTGATGTCGGTGAAGCCGCCGGCGATCAGCATGGGGAACCTCTTCAGAAAAGTTTGCTGCGGTGATCGTCGAAGCGCCGGGCTGGCCGGCGCTCCGACGGGAAGCCTTTAAGCCTTGGTCGCGAGGATGATGCAGACGACTTCGGCGAAGAGCGTGACGCCTTCGATGAGCGCCGCCGCGATGATCATCGAGGTGCGGATGTCGCCGCCGGCCGACGGCTGGCGAGCCGTGCCTTCCATGGCCGACGCGCCGATGCGGCCGATGCCCCAGCCGGCGCCGAGGACGGAGAGACCTGCACCGAGACCTGCCGCGAGATAACCGAGAGAGAACTGGTTCATTGAGAAACCCTCCAGCTGCTTTGATGCCTCTGTCCACGGCGGAAAGAAGAGGCGGATTGTCGCGGGGTATGGACCCGAGCCGCCTGGTGGCCCAGCCCGCGTGCTGCAGAGACTTAGTGAGCGTGCTGGGTCATCCCGATGAACAGCGCGCTCAGCATGGTGAAGACGTACGCCTGCACCAGCGCGACGAAGAGCTCGAGCATGAAGATGCCCAGCGCGAAGGCCACCGAGACCGGCGCCACCGTCACCGAGATGATCACGGTCAGCGAGATCAGGAAGAAGATGACGATGTGGCCCGCGACCATGTTGGCGAAGAGGCGGACCGTGAGCGCGAACGGCTTGGTGAAGAGGCCGAAGATCTCGATGGGCAGCATGATCACCCAGAGCGCCTTGGGCACGCCCGACGGCACCAGGTGCGCCCAGTAGCCCCAGGCGCCCTGCGCGCGCATCCCGGCGATCTGCGTGACCACGAAGGTGAAGAGAGCGAGCACGACGGTGACGCTCAAGTTGCCGGTGGCGGTGGAGACGCCCGGGAAGACGCCGGCCAGCGCCGGGATGGGCAAGAGGCCGCACAGGTTCATGAAGAGGATGAAGAAGAACGCCGAGCAGAGGTAGCCCGTGTACTGGTCGGCGTGGTGGCCGATGTTCTTCACCGAGATCTCGTCGCGGATGAACTGGACGAAGACCTCCAGCAGGCTGTAGCCGCCCTTCGGGACCAGCGCGCGCTTGCGGGTGGCGAGGCCCAGCACGATGAGCAGCACGCCCGCCGCGATCCACATGTTGATGACGTGCTTGGTGATGGAGATGTCGATGTGGCCGTGCGGCGCCCACGACACGGGGAAGTCGAGCGGCAGCCAGACCTGATCCTGCACGTGGTGGAAGATGTGGTCGGCCACGCCCTCCTCGTGCTCGGCAGCTTCCGGCTTCTCGCCCGGCAACAGTTTGGCTTCGTCGCGGCGCTCACCAGGAGCGGTCTCATGCTGCGCGCTGCGGGGCGCGTCGCGGCCGGGGGCCTGGGCGAGGAGGGCTGCGAGGACAAGGGCGAAGATCATGGCTGCCTCGAGGATGCGCGCACGAACAGGATCTCGATCACCTGCGTGACGAGGTAGAGGGCGAAGAACGAGCCGACGTAGGCGAGGGCCGCATCGCCGCGGGCGCCGCTGGCGATGAGGCCCAGCGCGACCAGGATCATGCGGCAGAAGAAGCCGGCCGTGAACGCGCCGAGCAGACCGTTCACGGTGCCGGCGCGGACGCCGACGGCGAGGGCCGCGAGCGCGCCAGCGGCGGCGAGCGTGGCCGCGCCGGCGCCGAAGACCGCGGGGCGGGCGCCTGAAACGACGGCTCCGCCGATGCCGATGGCGCAAGCGGCGGCGCTCGCGGCGGCGAAGGGGAACAGCGGGGCGCGCTCGATGGCCTGGGTCATTTCTTGATCGCCATCAGCGCGCGGAAGAACAGGTAGAAGCCCAGCCCGACCCCCAGCACCGCGCCGGTGACCAGCAGCCAGGGCGTGGTGTGCAGCTTGCCGTCCAGCCACCAGCCAACCAGCGACCACAGCCCGACCGCGCCGATGAGCTGCCAGCTCGCGTCGAGGTAGGGGCCCGCCTTGCTGTAGGAAGAGGCGATGCTCTCGCCCCGCTCCTTTGGCTGCTGTTCGGCCATCCGGCCCTCTTTGAAAGGCAGCGCCCCATAGCACGCGCTCTCGAGAGGCGTCAACGCGGAGAAGGCCCGGAAGTCGAGCCGTTTTCGCCGTGTTATGCAGGGGACCATGCTGCGCCCGTCCAACTCCCTGCTGGGGTCCAGCCGCGGCGCCCGCCGCGCGCATCGCCGCGCCGAGCGGCGCAAGCTAATGGGCCGCGCGGTGGGGCAGAGCTTCGGGCTGGTGGGCGACCTGTGGGGCACCGCGGTGGACCTGGTGCTGCTGGTCTCGCTGCCGCTCCTCTATCTGGCCGCGAGCTACCTGCTGCTCGACCTGCCGCTGCGCTGGCTGCTGCGGCGCGAGCCGGCCACGCTGCTGGGCGGGGCGGAGCTGCTCCTGGCGCTAATCGTCTCGCTGGTGGGGATCGCGCGCGCGCTGCGGGAGGCGCAGCCGGTGGCGCCGGTGCGGCCGAGCTTCGCGCGCGCCATGCTGGGCGTGGGCTGGGTCGCGGCGCTGTTGCTCACCCTCGGCGATCTGGCCTCCTGATCTATCGGCCTGCGCGAGCCGCCACGTATGCCTCGTGCAGCGCGCGGTTGAGCGGGTCCAGCCGCAGCGCCTGCTCGTACTCGCGCGCGATCGCCTCGCGGTTGCCGAGCGCCCGCGCCAGCCGGATGCGGCAGAGGTGCACCTCGACCCGCTGATCGACCTCGGGATGCGCCTCGCGGAAGCGGGCCCGCGCCTCGTCCAGCCACAGGGCCGGCAGGCCCGCAGCGACCGCGCGCGCGACGCCGGGAAAGTTGCCCAGCTCGCCGTCGTAGGCCATGCGCTTCTCCATCGAGGAGAGCGTGGCGATGGCAGCCTCGACCCGCGCCAGCGTGGCGGCGGCCTCGGCAGCCTGCGCCGGCGACAGCTTGCGCAGCCGCAGCGCTTCGAGATCCCGGCGCACGCAGCCGCCGCGGCTGCCGACGTCGGCGAACTCCACATCCCAGGGGAGGTCGAGCAGCTCGTAGTGGCCGGTGTGCGTGCGGTAGCGCGCGAGCAGCGCCTCGGCGGCGTCGTCGGCCTGCGGCTCCAGCGAGGCCACCAGCGCATCGAGGGCGGCGGACGCCTCGGGCGACGGGGCGACGAACTGCACGGCAAAGCCCGGCTCGCTGCCGAAGGCGCGAGCCTGCGCCGCGGAGACGTGGCGGACGACATCGGCTTCCAGCGTGAGCGGTCCACCGGACCCGGTCAGGGTGACGCGCAGCCGCGAGAACATCGGCGGCGGCTCTCCCTCCTCGCAGAGGAAGACCGCTCTCGAAGAGAGGTGGCGCGCGCGCAGCTTCCGGGCCGGCTCGATTCCGGCGCGCACTTCCGCCTCGAGCGCGATGGCCGGCGTGGCCTGCACGGCGGTGGGGGCGTCGGTCCAGTCGTACTGCGCCGCGCGCAGCTTGAGCGGGCTGTGCTCGCTGAGCTTGCTGAGCTCGTCGAGCACGCCGTCGCGCCGCTGCAGGCGCTGCTGGGCGCGCAGGTCTTCGAGCACCGCGGTGAGCGCGGCGCCGAACGCGCGCGCGCTCTGGAAACGGTCCTCGGGCGCCTTGGCCAGCGCCTTGAGGATGGCCTCCTCCAGCCGCTCGTCCACCGAGGCCTCGATGCTGCGCGGGGCCGGCGGCGGCTCCTGGATCTGCGCCAGCAGCATGGCGGTCAGGTTGGGCGGCTGGAACGGCAGGCGGCCGGTGGCGAGGCGGAAGGCGATGATGCCCAGCGCGTAGAGATCGCTGCGCGCGTCGACCGGCTTGCCCTCGCACTGCTCGGGCGACATGTACTCGGGCGTGCCGATGAGCATGCCCACGCGGGTGGTGGAGGGCGCGCTGCCGCCTTCGCGGAGCTTGGCGATGCCGAAGTCGACCAGCTTGACGAAGTCCTTCTGCCCGCGCCGGTCGACGAGGAAGATGTTGTCGGGCTTGAGGTCGCGGTGGACCACGCCGGCCGCGTGCGCGGCCTCGAGCGCGTCGCACAGCTGGATCAGGATCCGCAGCCCCGTCTCGACCGGCATCGCGCCGCGCTGGAGCCTCTGCGAGAGCGTCTCGCCCTCGAGGTACTCCATCACCATGTAGTAGCGCTTGGGCGGCAGCAGGTTCAGATCGTAGATGCTGACGATGTTCTCGTGCCCGACCACGTGCGCGGCCCGCGCCTCCTGGTAGAAGCGCCAGACGGTGTCGGGGTCCTGCGCCAGCGAGTCGTGGAGGAACTTGATCGCCACCTTGTTGCCGATGACCGGGTGCTCGGCGAGGTAGACCGCGCCCATCCCGCCGAGACCCAGCAGGCGCTGGATGCGGAAGCTGCCCACGCTCGCGCCCAGGAGCGGGTCGGTCCCGACCGCGATCGAGTCCGGCATCCGTTCGCCCTCGAGGGGCGGCGAGGTCCACCGGGGAAGGTCCGCGGGTACCGGGGAGGAAGTGGGGGTGGGGTCGGAGCGCATGGGCTTGGTCCGGGCCGGTCAATGCAGGACCCGATCCAACGCGCAACCGATTGAAACTACTTGGTTGGTCCGCTTTCGATCAGACTGAAATTCAGAAAGCCTACCCCTGGAGCCGGTAAACTCTACCGTTGAGATTGAACAGGGCTTTCGTTTAGGCAGTGAGCGCCGCGCGGAAGGCGGTCACCGTCGAATCGAGCTCGTGCTGGCCGTGCCGGCTGGAGAGGAACGCGGCCTCGAACTGGCTGGGCGGCAGGTAGACCCCGCGCTCGAGCAGGGCGCGGTGCAGCCGAGCGAAGCGCGCCGTGTCCGCGCGCTTGGCCGAGGCGTAGTCGAAGACCGGCTCGCCCGAGAAGAAGACCGTCCACATCGAGCCGGCCTGGTTGATCTGCGCCGGCACCTGCGCGCGCTCGCACTCGACGCGGAGCCGGGCGCACAGGTCCTGCGTGCTCTGCTCGATGCCCTCGACGAAGCCCGGCTGCGCAACCAGGTCCAGCATCGCGATGCCGGCCGCCATGGCGAGCGGATTTCCGCTCAGCGTGCCGGCCTGGTAGATGGGCCCCTCGGGCGCGACCTGGGCCATGATCTCGTCGCGGCCGCCATACGCGCCCACCGGCAGGCCGCCGCCGATGACCTTGCCCAGGCAAGTGAGGTCGGGCGCGATGCCGTAGCGCTCCTGCGCGCCGCCGCGCGCGACCCGGAAGCCGGTCATCACCTCGTCGAGGATGAGGAGCGCTCCGGCCGCCTGCGTCTCCCTGCGCAGCGCCTCGAGGAACCCATCGCGCGGGAGCAGCACGCCCATGTTGCCGACCACCGGCTCGATGATGGCGCAGGCGGTCTGTTTGCCGAGCGGCCCGCGGAAGTGGGCCCTGACCGCCTCGACGTCGTTGAACGGCAGCACGGTGGTGAGCTGCGCCAGCGCGGCGGGGACGCCGGGGGAGTCGGGGAGGCCGAGCGTCTCGACGCCCGAGCCGGCGCGGACCAGCAGGCTGTCGGTGGCGCCGTGGTAGCAGCCCTCGAACTTGACCACGCGGTCTCGCCTGGTGAAACCGCGCGCGACGCGGAGGGCAGCGCTGGTCGCCTCGGTGCCGCTGGAGACGAAGCGCATGCGCTGCATCGACGGCACCAGCGCGCGGACTTTCTCCGCCAGCACCGACTCGCGCGGCGTGGGCGCGCCAAAAGACGTCCCCAGCGCGGCCGTTCGGGTGATGGCTTCGAGGATGTGCGGATGCGCGTGGCCCGCCAGCAGCGGGCCCCACGAGCAGATGTAATCGATGAAGCGGTTGCCGTCGGCGTCGATGAGATACGCGCCTTCGCCGCGCTCGATGAAGAGCGGGTGGCCGCCGACGCCCTTGAAGGCGCGGACGGGGCTGTTGACCCCGCCGGGAAAGAGGCGCTGGGCCCGGGCATGCTCGCGCTGGGAGGCGTCGGAGTTCATGCCCGGGCTTGTAGCGTGGTTGCTTTGCCCCGAGCTCGCTCTTTGCGTCGCTGCCGCAGGCGGCCAGCGGGCGCGAGCCGGTCCGCGCTGGTGAGGCCGGGCGCCGGGCTCAGTGCGCTGAGGCGTGTCCGGCGCGCGCGATGCCGCGGTCCCAGACGGCGGACATGTTGCGCGGGTTGACCGCGCGGACGCGATCCATGCGGCGCTGCGCGCGCTCCAGCGCGAACTGCACCACCTCGGGAGAGTCGTGGCGCACCAGCGCGGCGGTGTACGCCTGGACCGCGTCGGCGTCGTTGCCCTGCTCGACGAGGCAGTTGCCCTTCTCGAACAGCGCCTCGGCCGCCTTCTGCGTGCCGTGATAGCGGGCCTCGACGCGATCGTAGGCGGCGATGGCCTCGTCCTGGCGGCCGGCGAGGTGGAAAGTCGAGGCCGCCAGCAGCGCGGCCGCCGGCGCCAGCGGAGACTGAGGCCAGCGGCTCTGGAGCTCGCTGGCGGCGGCGCGCGCGTCGTGGAAGTCGCCGCGTTCGAGCAGCGCGCGGGCGATCTTCAGCTGGGCCGCGTCGGCGCCGGCGCGGTCCGGAGCAGCGGCCACCTGGTCGGCCCAGGCATCGAGCGCACCCCGCACGTCGCCGTTGCGCAGGTCCAGATCGCCGAGCCGCTCGCGCGCTTCGAACGACTCGGGCGCGGTCGGGTAGCGCTTCACCAGCTCGCGGTATTCGCGCGCCGCGCAGCGCGGGTCGTCGAGGTGCAGCCCGCACAGGTCGCCCGACAGCTTGAGCGCGCCGCGACGGACGCTGTCGGCTTTCTCGCTGCGCTCTTCGCCCAGCGCCAGCAGGACCGCGCGGGCCTCGAGTAATGCAGTCTGGTGGTGACCTGAAAGCGCCAGGTCCCGCGCGTGCTCCAGCCGCGAGGAGGGCTGCCCGCAAGCACAGCCGAGTGCCACGGCAAAAAGAGAGAAGATCCGATTCTGCATGGACTTGATCCGGTACCACCCTTGCGAAGTGTCCGCAACGGAGCAAACCGGCACCGGGCGGGGCCCGAAACACACTGTAATCCTGCACTCCAGCGCGCGGCCTGGGACGCTCCCGGCCTCCGCGGCGGCCCGCTCGGCGGCGCGCGCGGAGTCTCAAGCCGCGCACGCGCGAAGCGCCACCCGCAGACGCGCGCGGCGCATTCGATGGGCCCTCGGCGCCGGCGGTCAGCTGGGCTCGCCTTCGCCCTCGGGCGAGCCGTCGTCTTCGGGCTCGGCAGGCTCGGCAGATGCAGCCGGGTCGGAAGGCTCCGCCGGCTCGGCCTGGTCCGCCTGGTCCTGCGCCACCGCCGCGGCCGCGTCGGCCTCGCGCTCCTCGGGCGCACGGGTGGCGCCGACGACCTTCTCGCCTTCCTGCGTGAGGTCCATCAGGCGCACGCCCTGCGTGTTGCGTCCGATGATGGAGATGTCGGCCACGCGAGTGCGAATGAGCATGCCGCGGTTGGTGATGAGCATCAGCTCGTCGGCGTCGGTGACCTGCAGCATGGCGACGACCAGGCCGTTGCGGTCGCTGGTCTTGATGTCGATGACGCCCTTGCCGCCGCGGTGGGTGAGCCGGTAGTCCTCGATGGCGGAGCGCTTTCCATAGCCGTTCTCGGTCATGGTCAGCAGCGTGGCGCCCGGCCTGGTCAGCTCGGCGCCGACCACGATGTCCTTCGCCTCGAGCGTGATGCCCTTCACCCCGAAGGCGGTGCGGCCCATGGCGCGCGCCTCCTTCTGCGCGAAGCGGATGGTCATGCCCTGCGCCGTGCCGATGAGCACGTCCTCGTCGCCCTTGGCGAGCTGCACGGTCACCAGCGAGTCGTTCTCCTCGATGGAGAGCGCCTTGAGGCCCGCCGCGCGCGGCCGCGCGAACGCCGCCAGCTTGGTGCGCTTGATCAGGCCGTTCCGGGTGACGAAGATCAGGTAGGGACCTGCCGCGACCTGCATGGCCCCGGCCGCCACGCGCGCGGCCTCGCTCTCGGGCCCCTCGAGCGCGAACGGCTCGGGGACGGGTTCGCCCGCGGCGGGCTCGGCGCCGACAGACTCGGTGGCGCCTTCCTCGACGGCCCCGGGCTCTTCGACGACGTCGGCGACGGCCTCGTCTTCTTCCTTGCCCTTGCTCTTCAGATCCTTGACCGGGAGGAGCGCAGCGATCTTCTCGTCCGGCGCGAGCTGCACCAGGTTGACGATGGCCTTGCCGCGCGCACCCCGCCCCGCCTGCGGGAGGTTGTGGACCTTGAGCCAGAACACCCGCCCGCGCGAGGTGAAGATGAGCACGTACGCGTGCGTGGAGGCGACGAAGATCTGCTCGATGAAGTCTTCGTCGGTGGCCTGCGCGCCCGACTTGCCGCGCCCGCCGCGCCGCTGCGCGCGGTAGAGCGAGACCGGGTTGCGCTTCACGTAGCCGGTGTGGCTGAAGGTCACCACCATGTCCTCCTCGGCGATGAGGTCCTCGTCGGAGAGGTCCTCGGCGGCGCCGACGATCTCGGTGCGCCGCGGGTCGGCGAAGCTGGTCTGCACCTCGCGCAGCTCGTCCTTGATGACCGAGAGCAGGAGCTGCTCGGAGCTGAGGATGGCCGACAGCTTGGTGATCAGCGCCTGCACCTCCGCCAGCTCGTTGAGGATCTTCTCCTTCTCCAGCCCAGTGAGGCGCTGGAGCTGCATCTCGAGGATGGCCTTGGCCTGGATCTCCGAGAGCGCAAAGAGCGACTGCAGCTGCGTGGACGCCACCTCGCGGTTGGCCGAGGCCTTGATGACCGCGATGATCTCGTCGATGTGGTCGAGCGCGATCTTGTAGCCGAGGAGGATGTGCTCGCGCTCCTTGGCCTTGCGCAGATCGTAGCGGGTGCGGCGGGTGACGACGTCGCGGCGGTGCGCGAGGAAGCTCTCGAGGATGGCCTTGATGCCGAGCGTGCGCGGCTGCCCGTGATCGATGGCCAGCATGGTGGCGCCGAAGCTGTCCTGGAACAGCGACGAGTGCTGGTAGAGGTTGTTGAGCACCACGCCGGTGACCGCGTCGCGCTTGGTCTCGACCACGCCGCGGATGCCCTCGCGCGAGCTCTCGTCGCGCAGGTCGCTGATGCCCTCGAGCTTCTTGTCCTTGACCATCTCGGCGATGGCCTGGATGGCCCGCGCCTTGTTGACCTGGTACGGTACCTCGAGCACGACGATGGTCTCGCGGCCGGTCTTCTTGTCGACCTCGACGTCCACTTTGGCGCGCAGCTTGAGGATGGCGCGGCCGGTCTCGTAGAGCGCGCGCACCGGGCCCACGCCCATGAGCAGGCCGCCGGTGGGGAAGTCGGGACCCTGGATGCCGTTGGGCAGGGTGCCGCCGATCTTCGGGTCGAGCAGGTCGCGCAGCTGCGCGTCGGGGTGGTCGATGAGGTGGACGCAGCTCTCGATCACCTCGCCCAGGTTGTGCGGCGGGATGTTGGTGGCCATGCCGACGGCGATGCCGGCCGAGCCGTTGACGAGCAGGTTGGGAAACCGCGTGGGCAGCACCAGCGGCTCGGTGGTGGAGTCGTCGAAGTTGGGCCCGAAGTCGACGGTCTCCTTGTCGATGTCGGCCAGCATGGCCTCGGCCAGCTTGGTGAGGCGCGCCTCGGTGTAGCGGTAGGCGGCTGCCGAGTCGCCGTCGATGGAGCCGAAGTTGCCCTGCCCGTCCACCAGCAGCGCGCGCAGGTTCCACTCCTGCGCGAGGCGCACCAGCGCGTCGTAGACCGACGCGTCGCCGTGCGGGTGGTACTTCTTCAGCACTTCGCCGACGGTTCCGGCGCACTTGGAGAACCGCTTGTTGTGCAGCATCCCCTGCTCGAACATGGCGTAGAGGATGCGGCGATGGACGGGCTTGAGGCCGTCGCGCACGTCGGGCAGCGCGCGCCCGACGATGACGGACATCGAGTAGTCGAGATAGGCCTGCCGCATCTCGTCTTCGATGGCGACCGGAATCAGGGACTGGCTGGTGGTGTCGGCCATGGACTTGAAGAGCCTCGCAGAGGGGTCTGACGTTCGGTCTGGTTGCGGCCGTTCGGGCGCCGTTTTCTACTCTGAAGAGGGCCCCTTCGCCACCACAATCGGGGCCCTCGGCAGCGCCTGCCTGCCGAGGGGCCACGCGCCTCCGGACACGCCTCTAGGTGTCGTCGGCGGAGATCTCGTCGGCGCCGCTCTTGCCGCGGCCGAGCACGCACGCGCGCGCCGCGTTCGACGCCGACACGGTCTACATGATCCACTTTCCGCCCGGCGTGAGCATCACCATGGGCGGCAGCGCGTCGTGCCAGTCGGGCGGCTTCTGCG
>FSWK01000399.1_pt1 | contig 12484 bp, 12 predicted proteins | sample 1637951 | NCBI WGS metagenome assembly FSWK01 (sample SAMEA3914789, study PRJEB12502) | metagenome | biome: forest; material: soil | place: Canada | collected 2011-07-03 | depth 0.3 m | reverse complement strand
GGACGAAGTGCAGTCCGACCACGACGTTGGACAAGGACCCGACGGCGTGCGCGCCCACGGCCTTCGGGGCGAGCGCGAGCGTGGTCAGGTCATTGGCGAATTGAACGCTGGCGACGGAGACATCCACCGTGCCGCCCGGGAAGGAATAGGTATAAGGCGGCAATTGGCGGACCAGTGCGAGCAAGTCCACTTGCCCGAGCAGCGCCTTGCCGACGGCGCTGAAGTCGTCGAGGTCCACGTCTTTGTCGGCATAGGCCGCGGCGGTGGCGCGCAGCATGACGCCGCTCTCGATCGCTGCCGCCGCGCTGGCGAAGTCGCCATAGATGAAGGCGCGCTGCGCCTCGCCGCCCCAGAGCGCGCTGAGGTGGACGGAGATGACGTTGATGCCCGGCACCGCGGGGACGCGCGCGTGAAAGTTGCCGGCGGCGTCGGTCGAGATCGACTGGCCGTTGACGATGACCGCGCTGCCCTGGGCGGTGCCGGCCACGTCGACCAGGCCATCGGGCGCGGTGGGAATGAAGGCTCCGGGGGCCGGCTGCGAGAGCGTGACCTGGGCCTTCTGGTGGAAGGTCATCTGCCGGCGGGCGTCGCGGATGGCCTGCGCGTCTTCGGCCTGCTGCGATTGTCCGGCGCAGGACAGGACGGCCGCGGCTGCCAGGATGGAAAGCGTCTTCATGGGTGAGCCCCCCTCGGTGCTTTTACAGGCGGCACCTGTGCCCCATCGCCCGCGGGGGGGAATCGGGCGTGTGTCCGATCGCTCTTTTCGCGCCAACGCGCGGCGGCAAGTCGAATAGACTGCCGGCACGAATGAGCGGAAACCTGGAACAGCTGCTGGAAGACGGCGTCATCGACGAGGTGCTCTCGCGCCTCAAGAGCGGCAAGGAAGCCGACGTGTGGCTGGTGCGCCACCGCGACGAAGTGCTCGCGGCCAAGGTCTACAAGGAGCGCGCGCACCGCAGCTTCAAGAACAACGCCGGCTATAAAGAGGGCCGCACGGTCCGCAATACGCGCACGCAGCGCGCGATGGACCGCGGCAGCCGCTTCGGGCAGGAGGCCGCCGAGGAGGCGTGGAAATCGGCCGAGTCCGATGCGCTCCACCGGTTGCACGCGCAGGGCGTTCGCGTGCCGGCTCCGGTGCTCTTCTACGAGGGCATTCTCCTGATGAAGCTGGTGCTCGACGCCGAGGGCCAGCCGGCGCCGCGCCTGATCGACGTCGCGTTCGAGGCCGAGGCCGCCGCGGAGGCCTATGCCGACCTGCGCGCGCAGGCGGTGCGGATGCTCTGCAGCGACCTGATTCACGGCGATCTCTCGGCGTACAACGTGCTGATGGCGGCCGAGGGCCCGACCATCATCGACTTCCCGCAGGTCATCTCGGCGGCGCAGAACAGCACCGCGGCCGAGTTCTTCAAGCGCGACATCGAGAACCTGCGGACGTTCTTTGCGGGCTTCGAGCCGTCGCTGGCCACGCGCAACGGCGACGGCCCCGAGATCTGGCAGGCGTACGTGCGGCGCGAGTTGACGCCGGAGTTCGTGCCGAGCGGGCGGCCGGTGCGCGAGCCCGCGCCGCGGGCGGAGCGGCGGCCGGACCACGCTTCGCCGCGGCCCCACCCCGGAAAGAATCCGGGAGGCCGCGCGCAGGGACCGCGCGAGCGGGGGCCGGAGCGAGCCGGGCAGCAGGGGCGGCCGCAGCAGGGCGCGCCGTCGCCGGCGCGGCACGGGCGCGCGAGCGAGGCGGCTCAGCCGGCGTCGCAGCCTGGCCCGCAGAAGCACGCGCCGTCGCGCCCGCCGCGTCACGCGATGGCGCCGCAGGGCGCGCAACCGCTGGTGCCGCAGGAGCGGCCGCGCCAGGGCGAGGGGGCGCAGCAGGGCGGGGCGCAGCACGGCGGGGCGCAGCGGGTGTCGCACGATTCTCTCGAGCGACCGCGCCACGACGGAAGGCCGCATCCGGCGGCGCCGGGCCGGACGCACTCCGGCCCGCAGGCCCGGCCGGAGCAGGGAGCGCGACCGCCGGACGGTGCGCAGCGGCCGGAAGGTGCGCCGCGGCCGCAGCACGCGCCGCGGCCGGAAGGTGCGCAGCGGCCGCACCACCCGCCGCGGCCGGAAGGCGCGCAGCGGTCACAGCACCCGCCGCGGCCGGAAGGCGCGCAGCGGCCGCAGCACCCGCCGCGACCGGAAGGCGCGCAGCGGCCGCAGCACCCGCCGCGGCCCGAAGGCGCGCAGCGGCCACAGCACCGGGATTCTCAAGCGGCGGGCGGACCGGCGCGGCCGTCCCCGCAGCCGCACTCTCCAGCCGGCGCGCAAGCCTCCCGCCAGAACCCGCGGCTGCCCGGGCGGCCGGCCGGAGCGCTGGCGCGGCCCAGGAACCCTCCGCGGCCAGCGCCCGTCGTCGAGCGCATCCAGCGCCCCGCCCAGCCGGGCGCGAAACCGTTTCCTCCGCCCGGCCGCCGCCCCCTTCCGCAGTAAGCCTCCCGGGGCGCCCGCTCCATCATCGCGCCATCTCCCCAGCTGGACTCCGGCCGCGGGCAAAGCCAGACGGCGCGCGCTGCCCGCTCCATGCCTAAAAGGGCCCGGCCTCCGCCCCCGCGCGGCCTGCGCGAGCACCCCGTTGCTCGCCCTTCGCCTGAACGAGCGGCACCGGCTCCCGAGGCGCGTCGTCGAGCTTCGAGTCGGCCCTGCCAGAAGCGCAGGAACCTTCTCCGCGCCGGTGCCTTCCTGCTGCGCAGGGGCGGTCGCCGTCAGCGATGAGTCCGGCGGGCCGGTCCGGGGGCATCCACCGTTTCTCCGGTCCGGCCCCCGATGCTCGACTTGTTCAACTTGTCTGCCATTATCAAAACGTGCAGACGACGCTCGATTTCCACGCGTGGGGCGGCCGCCGGCCCGGGGCGGGGCGGAAGGCCGCGACGGGCTCCGGTGTGCCCCACCTCCCGCGCGCCGAGGTCGCGGCACGACATCCGTCCACGCCACGCTGCGCGTGACGAAGGGCTGCTGGAACCTGCGCAGCTACCGGGCTCCGAATGCTCGAGGCAGCGTTCCATGCCGGGCGTGAGCGGTTCGGCTTTCGCCTGGCTTCAGGACTCCGCAATTGGGCATCACCTGCACTTGATGGTCCAGGCAGGGAAGAGCCTCGCGCGCGGGATGAAAGCGCGCGGGATGAAGGGACTGGAAGTCCGCGCCGCGCGGGCTCGGAACCGGATGGTGGATTTGCGATGCGCACTGGACGCGCTCCGGCGGGCATCGAGAGGTCGTGCAGATATCTCCCGATTTCAAAAAAAGGGAGGCGCGGCTGCAGGTGCTTTTGAACGAGGCGGCGCGCCGCTTGTCTCGAGGCCGACATGCAGGCTGTCGGGAACGGTCCGATGGAGCAGAGATCCCAGTTCGGCCCGCGAGCACCGCAGTGGCGAATCGAGCGTTGCGGCCCTCTGTCGACTCTCCGGGATCAGCAGACAAACAGGCCATAACTGGCCGAGTTCTCCAGCGCCGGCCACACTTCGGGATTCGCCGTCTCAATAATCGGTTGCCCGCACTGGGCCGCGCTCCGGCACGCGCCTCGTCGTGGGCCCTTGCGACAGGGAGGTTCAGCGCTGGTGGATTGAATCGATCCACTTCACCTCTTCCGGCTCCTCCGCGGCGGCGATGTCGAGATTGACCACCACCGGCTCCTGCCCGCTGCGCACCAGCACGCAGTCGAGCGGCTCGTCGCGGCTGGCGTTGATCTCCTGGTGCGGGACATAAGGAGGCACATAGATGAAGTCGCCGGGGCCCGCCTCGGCGCTGAACTCCAGCGCATTGCCCCAGCGCATCCGCGCGCGGCCGCGCACGACATAGATCACCGACTCGAGATCTCCGTGGTGGTGCGCGCCGGTCTTCGCGTTCGGATGGATTGTCACCGTGCCGGCCCACAGCTTCTCGGCGCCCGCGCGGGCGTGCGTGATGGCCGCCGCCCGCGTCATGCCCGGCGTCTGCGCCGTGTTGGGGTCCAGGTCGCGCCCGCTGACCACGCGGACTCCGCGGTTTCGGAAGTCATCGGCCATGCCCTCGTTGTATGACCGACTGCCCTCATGCGCCATCTCCTCCTGCTCGTCCTCCTGTGCACCGGTTGCCTGACCGTGCACGCCGCGCTGCAATCGACCGAGGGCGAGCTGACGCTGCTGGCGTCGCGCAAGCCCGTCCCGGAGGTCATCGCCAACCCGAACACGCGGCCTCGCCTGCGCGCGCTGCTGCGGCAGATCGAGAAGGTCAAGCGGTTCGGCGAAGAGAACGGACTCAAGCCCACCGACAATTACCAGGACTATGTGCAGCTGCACCGCAGCGCGGTCGTCTATGTGGTCAGCGCCTGCGAGCCGCTGCGCTTCGTCTCGAAGACCTGGAGCTTTCCCATCGCGGGCGACTTTCCCTATCTGGGCTGGTTCGACCTGCGCAGCGCGCAGGACTACGCCGGCGATCTCAAGAGCGAAGGCTGGGACGTCGACCTGCGCGGCGCCACCGCTTATTCGACGCTGGGCTGGTTCCACGACCCGGTGCTCTCCTCGATGATCGGGCCGGGGCCCGATGCGCTGGGCGATCTGGTGGACGTGGTGCTCCACGAGTCGGTGCACGCGACGCTGCACCTCGAGGGGCAGGCGCTCTTCAATGAGAGCCTGGCGAGCTTCGTCGCGGACGGGCTGACGCGGCGCTATCTGGCGGACTCGCCGCGCGCGCGCGAGGCGTGGGAAGAGCAGCAGCGGCGCGGGGAAGCGGCGTCGATTCAACTGCACACGGCATATATCGAGTTGAAGCAGCTTTATGATTCGAAGCTGTCGAATGACGAGAAGCGCGCCCGCAAGGCGGCGGTGCTGCAGGCGCTGCAGCAGCGATTGCACATGCGCGCCATTACCAATGCCACGCTGGTGCAGCACCAGACCTACAGCTCGGGCGGGCGGGGCTTCGCGCGCGTGCTCGAGGCGTGCCGGGGCGATTACCGCTGCTTCTTCGATCGGCTGCGGACGCTGACGCCGAAGTCGTTCGCGCGGCCGCACCAGGAGGATCTCGACGCGGTGCTGCTGCCGCTCGCGCGCTGAGCGGCGCAGACGGCGAAATCCGTAGGGTGTCCCCGGATTAAGAAGCGCCGGATTCAGGCGCGGGGGCGAAGGTGGCGAAGCGGGTGGCTTCGGGAGCGGCGAAGTCGGTGGCCGGGCGGACCGTGCCGTTGGCGTAGCGCCAGCCGGTGCCGTCGTGGAGGAAGTCCGAGCGCTCGAGGAACGACAGGTCGCGCCCGCGATCGCCGACGCGGGCGAGGAAGAGCACCTGCGCGCGGTCGGCCGTGCCCGCGCTGTCGAGGATCGACAGCGCGCGATACTCCATCGTGCGGCTCGCGCGGCGGAAGTTGCGCAGGATCTCCGCCTCGGGCCGGGCGCGGTCGGGGTGCGACGGGTGCAGCGTGCGCCACAGATAGGCGGAGTAATCGAGCGCGAAGGCGCTGAAGCGCGAGCGCATCATCGCCACCGCGTCGGGCGCTTCGCGCTCGCCGCGCAGGAGCGGGCGGCAGCAGTCGCCGTAGCGCTGGCCCGAGGTGCATGCACATGCATGAGAAGGTTCGAGGTGTCGGGGCATATCAAGTCCTCAAGGTGAAGTTCTGCTCGAGCAGCGCGGCAGTAAAGGACCGGCGCAGGTAGAACGCGCGCGGCGCGGTGCGGGCCCGCGCGCCCTCCTCGTCGATGGACCAGCGTAGCGCCGCGGCGTTGCGGCCCTTGGGCCGCAGCTGGAGCCAGGTGCCGCGGTGGGCAGTCACGGCAAAGCCTTCGCCGATCAATTCGACGATGTCTTCATAATCGCCGCGCAGCGTCTCCTGCTCGCGCAAAGACGGGCTCCACAGCAGCGACGCGCCCACCCGGCGCGCGGCGAGCGGGATCGCAGGCGACGCCTCGACCGCTACCCAGGCCACACGCGCAAGCTTCTTGCGCACCGGCGAAGTCTCCCAGCGGCGATCGACCGCGCCCAGGTCGAGCGACGAGACGAAGCACGACTCCAGCGGCCGGCCGCGCGCGTCGATCGGAATGGTCTTGAGCTCGATGCCGAGCTGGGGAAAGTCGGGCTCGGCGCGCGAGGCGGACGTCGCGCCCAGCGCGCGCTCCAGCAAAGTCCCGACCCAGCCCTTGCTGCGGCGCAGATCGGCCGGGACCTCGACGCCGTGGGCCGCGGCGATGGCCGAGAGCGGATGGCCGGCCAGGCGGCCGAGGCGGCGGGACAACTCGGCCTCGTCGCGCGGGGGCTCCAGCGCAATCGCCATCTCAAGCTTCATCGCGACGAGCTAGTACCCCAGCTTGACCAGCAGCGCGAGCAGTCCCAGGAGCCCGGCCGCGATGCCGCTCATCAGGAGCGCGCCCGGCACGAAGTAGGGATAGACCATCAGCGCGAGCCCGAACGCCACCTGCGGCAGGCGCGCCTGCTTCTTGCCGTAAGCCAGCAGCACGAATCCGATGGAGCTGATCAGCAGCGAGGCGAACAGCGAGCCGGCGTCGAAGCTCATGCCGTCAGCATAGCCTCCGCGTTATCCTCCGCGCCGTGCGAAAGACCTCCTCCAGCGCAGATGGCTCGACCGCGCCGGGCTTGCGCTGCAGGACACCGGCGCGGCGGGAGTTGCACGAAGGCTCCGGCGCGCGGGCGCTCCTGCCGCTCCGCGCGCGCCTGCCCGCAGCCGCCCTCGCCACCTTGTTCTGTTTCGGCTGCGCCACCGTGCGCGTGCCGGTCTCGTCCGCCGCGGAGCCCGCCGACGCGCCGGGGACCGTGGCGCCCCCGCTGCTGGAGCTGTGGCTGGAGAGCTCCGAGACGGTCCGTCCGGCCGAGCGCGACGATGCCGAGCGGCAGGCGCGCGCAGCCATCGACGCCGCGCTCGCCCGCCACCAGGTGGCTCCCGGCGCGCTGGGCGCCGCCGACGCGGTGCTCTTTGCTCGCGAGCGCGCCGTCGCGCTGACCTCCGCCAGGCGCAGCCAGCAGACCTGGGCGAAGGTCGGCATCGTCGCCGGCATCGTGGTGGTGGTCGCGGTGGTGGTGATCGCGGCGGTGGCGGGGAAGGACTCGAAGAAGGTGACAGGAGCGAAGTCTTCGACCGCCGCTCCAGCGCGGGCCGCTCCTGCCGCGAGCGGAGGCCCGCGCGCCGCCGCCGCGAGTGGAGGTCCGCGCGCCGCCGCCGCTGGACCTGCTGGGAGTGGAGGTCCGCGCGCCGCCGCCGCTGGACCTGCTGGGAGTGGAGGTCCGCGCGCCGCCGCTGCGGGACCTGCCGCGAGTGGAGGACCGCGCGCGGGACCCGTCGGTGGCGCGGGCGGGCCCATCGCGCATCCGCTGGCTCCAAGGCCGCTGCCGCCGCCGCGCGCCTACGTCTATGGCTACGCGCCCGCGCCGCTCTTCTTCGACTTGCAATTTTACTATGCCCCGCGGCCGCTGGTGCTGCGCTCCGAGGAGCCCGCGGACCAGCCCTATCCCGGGGCGCCGCTTCCGCCCGAGCCAGAGGACGCAGACGAGCCGGCGCCGCCTGACCTCGTCTCGCGCGGCTCCGGAGCCGCGCCACCAGCGGCCCCGCTCACGCTGCCGCCGCTCGCTGCCGAGGCCGACTTTGCCGTCGAGGATCGCGGCTACTTCTCCTCGGCGCAGACCGCGCTGCAGCTCGACCTGCTCGATCGCGAGACCGGCGCGGTGCTCTGGTCGAAGGCGGTGGCCAGCGACGCCGATCCGCTCAACGCGGGCGAGGTCGCGGCGCTCGTCGACGGCGCGCTCGCCGACGCCGCCTGGGCGCCGCGCTCGCGCTGAGATCCGGCGGCCCGCGCGCGCGGCTTCCGCCCGCTGTACAGTGCCGGACATGCGCCGCATCGAGCTGATCGCCCTCCGCTCCACCGCCCTCCGCTGGCCGCGCCTGGGCGAAGTGCTCCCGCCCGCGCTGGAGACGCTCGGCCTCGCCCACGACGACAAAGGCGGCGACGGCCTGATCACGCTGCAGGACCACGGCGAGCGCGGCTGCGTCCTGCTCTTCGATCACGCCAGGATCTCGCGCCGGGCCGCGCTGCTGCTGGCCACGCGCGCGGGCGTCTCCATCGATGTTTTCGAGGTCATCGGCACCAGCGGCGGCAAGCGCAACCGCTTCCGCACCGAAGCCTTTCGCGCCACCGCGCAGGGCGAGCTCAAGCCCGCCGAAGGCCAGGAGCTGGACCTGGAAGATCCGGAGCAGCAGTGGGGCGGCGGCGATCTGCAGGCGCAGGCCACGCGCGTGCTGCACGACTTCGCGCGGCTCGAAGGCGGGGCGGAGAAGACGCTCGAGCTGGGCTACCGGCGCAAGCCGGCCGCGCGGCCGTCGACGCCGCGGGTGGCGACGCTGCTGGCGTCGCTGCAGAAGGCAAAGAGCCACCAGGGCGTCCCCCAGCCGGATGGCCGGGTCGAGCTGCGCATCGAGCTGGCCGCGGGCGGCCGGCAGACCAGCTTCTGCACCACCGCCGAGCACGAGGAGCTGGAGCGGCTCCTCGGCGGCGGCTAGCTGAGACGACGCGAGCGGATCTAGCGGCCGGTCGGCGAGACGTTGGCGCCTTCCGGCGGGCCCAGCCTGAATTGCGCACCTCACCGTAACCAGCGCGCGTCCGCGACCGTCCTTTGATTGAAGGATGGATGAGGTAACGTCGGCAACGTGCAGGACGAGCTCGACGATGAGGCGCTGATGGTCGCCTGGATGGGCGGCGACCGGCGTGCGTTCGAGGCGCTCTTCACGCGGCTGGCGCCGCGGGTCCACGGCTTCTTCGCGCGCTCGTTCCGGGACGAAGGCATCGCCGACGATCTCCTCCAGGTGACGTTCATGAAGGTGCACCGCGCACGAGACCAGTACCGCAGCGAGTCCCGGGTCCTCCCCTGGATCTTCGGCGTGGCGGCGCGCGTGCGGCTGGACGAGCTGCGCAAGCGGCGGCGGCTGCCGGAGGACGCCGACGAGGAGGCGGTGGCGCGCGCCGGGGACGAGGACGGCCAGACGCCCGAACAGTCGCTCGCCCAGAAGGATCAGAAGGCCGCGGTGCAAGCCGCGCTCGACGCACTGCCGGAGAGCTATCGCGCCGTGATTCACCTGCATCGATTCGAAGGGCTGAGCTTTCCCGAGATCGCCACGGTGCTGGGCACCAGCCCCGGCGCGGTCAAGCTGCGCGCCTTCCGGGGCTACGAGCGGCTGCGCGTGTCGCTCGCCGCGCTGGCCGGGGAGCTGACATGACGGCGTGCGAGTCGCTGCGGCCCGACGCGGCCGGCATCGCGGCCCTGCCCGCAAACGCACCCGAGCGGCTGGAATATCTCCGCCACGCGCAGGGCTGCCCCGATTGCCTGCGCGCGCTCCGGGAGGCCGAGGAGATGCTGCGCCTGCTCGACGCCGCGCCGCCGTCCGCGCCGAAGCTGCCGGCGCTCCGGCGCGCCTCGCAGCAGATCAGCAGCGAGCTGACCTGGCTTGCGCGGCAGCCGGCGGTCCGCGCCTTCGCGGTGGTCGCCGGCTGGGCGATCGTCGTCTTCCTCGAGCACAGGCGGGCGCCCGATGGCTGGGTCCCTTCCCTCGTGCTCGCGGGCGCGGCTGCGCTGATCGCCGCGTTCCTGGGCTCTCTCCCGGCGGCGGCCGGCGCGGTGGCGCTCGCGGCCGCCTTCGCCGGTTTTACCAGCCACACCGAGGGGCTCGCGCCGTCCACCGGCGTCATCTGCATGCTGCTCGAGCAGGTGTGCGCGGTGTTTCCGCTCGCCGCCGTCTTCTGGCTCGCGCGCAAGACCGGCGGCGGCGCTCCCCGGTCGCTGGTCCCGGCGGCGGTGGCCGGCGCGCTCGCGGGCGACGCGGCGCTCTCCCTGACCTGCCCGGCGCGCGAGGCCACCGGCCATCTCTGGGCCTTCCACTTCAGCGGCGTGGTGGTCGCGGCGCTGCTGTCGCTGGCCTGGTCGCGCTTCAGCTCCGGTCGATCAGCTCGCGCACCGCGCCCGCCAGCTGCGCCAGCGTAAAGGGCTTGCCCAGATAGGCGAGCCGGCCGGCGGCACCCGCGCGCAGCGCCGACTCCAGCGTGGCGGCGTCGGCATAGCCGGAGATGAAGAGTGTCCGCACCGCGGGCCGCTCCTGCCGCAGCTTCTCCGAGAGTTCCGGCCCGCGCAGCCCCGGCATCATCACGTCGGTGACCAGCAGCGCGATCTCGCCTTTGTGCGCGCGCGCCAGCGACAGCGCCTCCTCGCCGTCGTCCGCCGCGATCACGCGATAGCCGAGCGTGCCCAGCATCCGCGCGGTGGCGGCGCGCACCTGCGGCTCGTCTTCCGCGAGCAGGATGGTCTCGGTCCCGCGCGGCGGCGCGGCCACGCTCGTCGGCGTGGCGATCCTGGGGGCCGCGTCCTGCATGGCCGGCAGCAGGATCCGAAACGTGCACCCCTTCGCGCCGCTGCGCAGCTCGATGCGCCCACCGGCCTGCTTGACGATGCCGTAGCAGGTGGCGAGGCCCAGCCCGGTGCCCTTGCCGGGCGCCTTGGTGGTGAAGAACGGCTCGAAGATGCGCGGCTGCAGCTCGGGCGCGATCCCCTTGCCGGTGTCGCTCACCGAGAGGAGCACGCAGTCGCCCTCGAGGGCCGTCTGGATCTCCAGCGTCCCGCCCTCCGGCATGGCGTCCCGCGCATTGACTGCCAGATTCATCAGCACCTGCTCGAGCTGCACGGGGTCCACCAGCACCGGCGGCAGATCGCGCGCGAACGAGGTCACCAGCCGGATGTGCGACGGCAGCACGCGTTCCAGCAGCTGCACGGTGTGCTTCGCCTGCGAGCTGACGTTGACGGGGCGCGGCTGCAGCAGCTGGCGGCGCGAGAAGGCGAGCAGCTGCTGCACCAGCGCCGCCGCGCGCGTGGAGGCCTCGCTGATCTGCTGCAGGTCCTCCCGCACCGTCGACTCCGCCGGCAGATCCTGCGCGGCCAGCTCGGCGTAGCCGGAGATGACGCTGATGATGTTGTTGAAGTCGTGCGCCACTCCGCCGGCCAGCGTGCCGATGGCCTCCATCTTCTGCGCCTGCAGCAGCTTGAGCTGCAGCTCGCGCGCCTCGGTCATGTCGCGCACGATGCCCAGCAGGCAGCGCTCGCCCTGCAGGTCGAAGACGCGGAACGACGCATCCACGTCGACCAGGCTGCCGTCCTTGCGCCGCAGGCGGCTCGACTGGCCGCGGACGCCGCCCTGCTTTTCCAGCGCCTGTTGCAGCCGCGCGCGGTCCGGCGGCGACTCCCACAAGCCCAGCCCCAGCGCGGTGCGGCCGATCAGCTCTTCGCGCGCGTACCCGCTGATGGCGATGAAGGTGTCGTTGACTTCGATGATGGCGTCGTCGCGCAGCCGGCTCAGCACCACGCCGTCGGGGACCAGCTGGTAGAGGCGCGCGAAGCGCTCGTCGTCGAGATGTCGCGCGCGCTCCTCGCGCTCGCGCCTGCGCGCGGCATGCCGGGTGGCCAGCAGCCCGGCGATCGCGGAGAGCAGCAAAGAGAGCAGCAGCACGCGGCCGTGGAACCAGAAGAGCCGCGAGCCGCTCTCCGAGCCCCACCCTCCCACGGGCCGCGCCGCCAGCTGCCAGCGGCGATCGGGCAGGGTCACCCCGACCAGCGCGGGCCGGTCGGAGAGGACCGCCGCCGGCCCCGCCAGCACACGCCCCTCTTCGTTGACCAGCGCGATCGCGAGGCCCGGCGCCGCGTCGATCTGCACCTCGGCCAGCAACGGCCCGACATCGAGCACCGCCGCGACGACGCACAGCAGCCGGCCCGCGGGGTCGCGCGCCGCGATGCGCGCCACCAATCCCCGGCCGCCCTGCGCCAGCTCGAACGGACCCGACAGCACCACCCGGTTGGACTGCTCGGCGAGGTGGAGATCGCGCCGCACGCCCGGGTCGGGGTGTTGATTGAGGTCGAGTCCGACGGCCTGGTCGTTGCTGCCGCGCTGGCTGGTCCTCTTGATGACCCCGTCGACCACGTACTGCAGCGTGCGAATGCCGGGCGTGGTGCTCTGGACATTTGCCGTGAAGGCGTCGAAGTCGCGCTCGAAGCCCGGCTCGTTCCAGCGCACCTCGACGAGCGCCTTCATCCCGAACAGGACGGCGGCGCGGCGATCGACGGCCAGCGAGAGCGCGTGTCCGAAGGGCTCGAGTCGCGCGAGCACACTGGCACGCTCCTGGCTCAAGACCGAGGCGGTCATCACCCGGTCGCCGACCAGCGCCAGCGCGGCGCAGACGATGAATGTGAGCACGGCCACGCGGACCGCGACGCGCGGAGGGGAAGAGGCAGCTGGGTCGGCCATGGGCGCGCTCCGTCGCGCAGGAGGCGACGGGGCCACAGTACGGTGCGCGCGCCGGCTTCTCAACTTGCGGCATTAGCCGGTCCTGGCAGGCGCGGTGAGATCCTTAGGGCCCGCGAAAGAACAACTTGATTATGAGGAAGCCAGGAAACGAGGAAGGCTACTCTTGGCTTCCTGGTTTCCTCATGGTCAACCGATCGAGTTATT
>FSWK01000716.1_pt1 | contig 12739 bp, 10 predicted proteins | sample 1637951 | NCBI WGS metagenome assembly FSWK01 (sample SAMEA3914789, study PRJEB12502) | metagenome | biome: forest; material: soil | place: Canada | collected 2011-07-03 | depth 0.3 m | reverse complement strand
GGTCAAGCTGCAGTTCTCGGGCGGGGCGCGCCTGAAGGCAGCGAAGCTGCGCGCGCGCACGCTGCAAGTCGACGGCAGCGGAGGGTGCAGCGGAGCCATCGACGTCACCGAGATCGTGCGCGGCCGCCTCTCGGGCGGCTGCGGACTGCACGTCATCGGCAAGGCTTCGAGCCGGATCGCCACCTCGGGCGGCGCGTCGGTCGAATGGGATGATTGAAGCAGGAAAAAGCCCGCAGTCCGGTCGGTCTTGACGCCCACGCACCGCCCATCGCCCGCCACTGTGCCCTGAAGGGTACGAAACCCCACCGCGAGCAACCGGCCCGGCTGCGGAACAGTTGTGAAGATGTGGACGCATCTTCCGGTGGCAAGAGACGAGCGTGCGGCCGCCTGCTGCGGGCAAGTCTTGCGCGCTCCGGGCCTTGCCGTGTAGGGACACGCACGCGATGCAGGAGACCGTTCACATCGTCGGCGGCGGCCTCGCCGGCACCGAGGCGGCGCTGCTGCTCGCCGGCGCGGGCGTGCGGGTCGTGCTGCACGAGCAGAAGCCGGCCAGGCGGTCGCCCGCGCACAAGGAAGATGGGCTCGCCGAGCTGGTCTGCTCGAACTCGCTGCGGTCGGACAATCCCGAGAACGCCATCGGGCTCTTGCACGAAGAGCTGCGGCGGCTGGGCTCGCCGGTGCTCGCCGAGGCCGACCGCGCGCGCGTGCCGGCGGGCGATGCGCTGGCGGTCGATCGCGTCGCCTTCAGCGGCGGGCTCACGCGGCGCGTGCGCGAGCACGGCCTGATCGAGCTGCGCGGCGAGGAGGTCCTGGAGCTCCCGCCCGGTCCCGAGCTGTGCCTGATCGCGACGGGACCGCTCACCGGCGAGTCGCTGGCGCGCAGCCTGGGCGAGGCCGTGGGCGCGGCGGCGCTGGCGTTCTACGACGCGCTCGCGCCCATCGTCTCGGGCGACTCCGTCGATCGGAGCATCGCTTTCGAGCAGTCGCGCTACGGCAAGGGCGGGGGCGCTGATTACCTGAATTTACCGATGACGCGCGAGCAGTATGAATTATTTATCGAAGAATTATCGAAAGGGCAGAAGGTCCAGCCGCACGCTTTCGAGGAGCCGCGCTACTTCGAGGGCTGCCTGCCCATCGAGGTGATGGCCGAGCGCGGGCGCGACGTGCTGGCCTTCGGGCCGATGAAGCCGGTGGGGCTGCACGACCCGCGGACCGGACAGCGGCCGCACGCGGTGGTGCAGCTGCGCCGGGAGGACCGCGCGGGCACGGCGTGGAACCTGGTCGGCTTCCAGACGCGGCTCACCTGGCCGGAGCAGAAGCGCATCTTTTCGAAGTGCATCCCGGGGCTGCAGAACGCCGAGTGGGTCCGGCTGGGGCAGGTGCACCGCAACACGTTCCTGCACTCTCCAAAAGTCCTGGCCAGCGACGGCTCGCTGAAGGCGCGGCCGCACGTCTTCTGCGCGGGGCAGATCACCGGCGTCGAGGGCTACGTGGAGAGCGCGGCTTCGGGCCACCTCACCGCGCGCACGCTGCTGGCGCGGCTGCGCGGCGGAACGTTCGCGCGGCCGCCCGCCACCACCGCGCTGGGCGCGCTGCTCCGCCACGTCACCGGCGAAGCGCACCCCGAGGAGTACGACTACCAGCCCACCAACGTCGTCTACGCGCTCTTCCCGCCGCTGGCCGGCCGCGTCCGCAAGCAGGAGCGCAAGCCGAAGCTGCTGGAGCGCGCGCGCCGCGACCTGCTGGCGTGGGCCGAGGAGCAGCGCCTGCCACTGGCTCCCCTGGCTGCGAAGGCGCCGGCGATTCCGCAGGAGCCGCGTCCGCCGCTCGCGGAGCCCGCGGCACCGCCCGCCGACCGGACGCCCTGACGACTATGCGCATTCTCCTTGTCTGCCTCCTCGCCGCGGCCTGCTCCGAGGGAACGCCCGGAACCCGTCTGGCCAGCGGCATTGCGCACCAGATCACGGTGGCGCCCGGCGCGGCGGCGTTCCTGCTCGACGCCGTCCACCCGGACGATCGCAGCGTGCCCGACGATCTCCTCGCCGGCGATCTCTGGGTCGCGGCGCTGGACAAGCCCGCCGCGCAGAAGGCCGGCGCGGGCGTGCCCACCAGCGCGGGCTCGTTCGCCTTCTCGCGCAGCGGCGACGCGCTGGCGTACCTCGCCGCGTGGCGGTTTCGCGCGGGACAGGGCGAGGTGTGGATCTGGACGGCCGCGGGCGGGCCGCAGAAGATCGCCGCCGAGGCCAGCGTGTTCGAGTGGGCGCCGGCCGCGAGCGCGCTCGCCTTCATCGCGCCCGGTCGCGTCGGGATCCTCAAGGCTGGGCTGCGCGAGACGCTGGCGGTGCCCATCGATGGGGCGCAGAGCGTCGCCTGGGCGCCCGACGGCCTCCACCTCGCGGTGCGCGCGTCGGCTGCGGCGGGCGGGCGGCTCTGGCTGGTCGATGCGCAGGGCGGCGCCAAGAAGGAGGTCGCGGTCGCGACGTCCGATTTCGCCTTCGCCAAAGACGGCACGCTGGGCGCGCTGGGCCCGCCGTCGCGCAAGGGCGGCGACCGCGAGCTGCTGGCGCTCGAGCCCGGCGCGGCCGAGCCGGTCAAGCTCGCGCGCGCGACCTCGTTTGCCTTCTCGCCCGACGGCCGCGAGGTCGCGCTGCTCTCCACCGAGAAGAACCCGGGCGAGGCGACGGGCGAGCTGTCGCGGCTGCCGCGCGCGGGCGGCACGCCTCTGATCGTCGGCCAGCGGGTCAGCGACTGGCGCTGGACTTCGTCGGGCGATTTGCTCTTCCTCGCCAGCTACGACGTCCGCGCCCGCGCCGGAGTGCTCACGCTCTCGCCGGCCGGCGGCGGCCCGCCCCGCGAGCTCGCGCGCAAGGTGCAGAGCTTCGTCGCGCAGGGAAAGCGCGTGCTCTACCTGGTGCAGGCGCCGCAGAAGGGCGACTACAAGATCGAGCTGTGGACGGCGTCGGTCGACCCGAGCCAGGGCCCCGCGCCGCGCAAGATCGACGACGGCGTCTACGGCTACCAGCTGTCGAACGACGGCGCGACGCTCTTCTGGAAGGCGCGCTGCGCCGGCACCGCGCGCAGCTGCTCGCTGTTGCGCGCGCCCGTCGACAGCGGGGACAAGCCGACGCTGCTGTCCCCGAACGTGGCCGGGTTCGACCTCTCGCCGGACGGCACGAAGATCCTGCTGGAGCAGCCGCACCGGGGCGCGACGCGCGCGGTGGACCTCGCCATCCTCGACGCCATCGGGGCGCCGCCCGAGCACCTCAAGCCGTTCGCGCTCGAGGCCGACGCCAGCTCGCGCTTCGCCGATGCCGCGGGCAAGCGCGTGGTCTACGCCACGCTGACGGCGGGCAAGGGCTCGGTCTACGTGACCGACCTGCCTTAGCCAGACTTAGCTAAGCCTGGCCAACCGCCGGCGCGGAACTTGACCCGCGCGCCCACTGCCCGACGATGCCGTCCATGCCGGACGCGCTGCAGGACTTCGCCGATCACCTCGAGCAGATCGAGCACGCCTCGGCGCACACGCAGCGGGCGTACCTCTCCGACCTGCGCCAGCTGCAGGAGTTCCTCGGCGAGCGCGCGCTCGACTCGGCCACGCGCGACGACCTGCGCGCCTTCCTCTCCGCGCGCTTCGGCAGCAACGGCCCCGCCACGCTCGCGCGCAAGCTCGCCAGCCTGAAGGCGTTCTACGAGCACCGCGTGCGCGGCGGGCACCTGGCCGACAGCCCCGCGCGCCGGCTGATGTCGCCGAAGAAGCGCACCTCGCTGCCCAACGTGGTCGGGGTGGACGACTGCTTCGCGCTGCTGCTGGCGCCGAGCGCGCGCACCGCGGCCGGGCTGCGCGACCGCTGCGCGCTGGAGCTCTTGTACGGCGGCGGCCTGCGCGTCTCGGAGCTGGTGGGGCTCGACCTGGCCGACTTCCTCGACGGCGACAGCGCCGTCAAGGTCCGGGGCAAGGGCAACAAGCAGCGCATCGTGCCGCTGGTGGCGAAGGCGCGCGAGGCGCTGCTCGTCTATCTCGAGCGCCGCTCCGAGCTGGGGACCGGCGACGCGCTGCTGCTCAACCGGCGCGGGGGCCGGCTCACGGCGCGCAGCGTGGCGCGGCACCTCGCCCGCTACGCGCTGGTGGCGGGCGCGCGCCGGCACGTGCACCCGCACGCGCTGCGGCACTCGTTCGCGACGCACCTGCTGGACATGGGCGCCGACCTGCGCGGCATCCAGGAGCTGCTCGGCCACGCGTCGCTGTCGACCACGCAGCGGTACACGCACGTCTCGTCCGAGCGGCTGCAGCAGGTCTACGAGGACGCCCACCCGCGGGCGAAGAAATAGCTAGCGGTCGCGGCGCTTGCGGGCGAGCGCGAGCTGGTCGTCGAGGAAGTCGCGCAGCGGCGTGCCCTCGGCCGCGAGCTGCTGCGGGATGAACGACATGCGGGTCAGCCCCGGCAGCGTATTCAATTCGAGGAATACGGGTCCGCGCGGTCCGACGATGAGATCGGTGCGCGAATACCCCTCGCAGCCGAGCGCGCGGTGCGCGGCCAGCGCCAGCTCCTGCGCCGCGCGCGTCACCTCGGGCGAGACCTCCGCGGGGGTGATCTCGCGGGTGCCCTTGCCGAGATATTTCCCCTCGAAGTCGAAGGCGCGGCCCGCGTCCATGCGGACCTCGCTGGGCGGCAGCGCGCGCGTGCCGCGGGCCGAGTCGACCACGCCGATGGTCAGCTCGGCTCCGGAGACGAACGCCTCGGCCAGGTAGGCCTCGCCCGTCGCCTCGATGGCGCTGGCCGCCGACTCGATCTGCGCCTCGGCCACCAGGTGGTGCAGTCCAACGCTGGAGCCGCCCGCCACCGGCTTGGCGACGACGCGGCCGTGCGTCTCCAGCAGCTCGCGCAGGACCTTGCGCGCCAGCTCGGGCCGGCGCGGGAGGTGGATGGACTCGGCGATCAGCACTCCGGCCTCGGAGGCGATCTGCTTGGCCACCTCCTTGTCGTAGGCCTTGGCCGACGCGGCGGCGCCCGGGCCGGTGAAGGCGATGCGCCGGTCCTCGCAGATCTTCTGCAGCGTGCCGTCCTCGCCCTCGCCGCCGTGGAGCGCGAAGAAGAAGACGCGCGCGGGATCGAAGGCGTCGCCGATGTTGGCCGCGAAGGGCGGCTGCCGCGGCTGGAAGTCGCTCTCGAAGGGCCGCTGGAAGGCCTGCAGCTCGTCGGGCGCGACCTCGTGGACCGCGCCGTCCGGGGAGATGAACCAGGCCGCGGCGCCGGTGAGCACGGAGGCGACGTTCTGCCCGGAGGCGACGGACACCCGCCGTTCGTTGGAGGAGCCGCCGAAGAGGATCACGGTGTCGGAAGAGGACATGCCGCGCCGAATCATAGCAGGCCAGTCGGGCGCCGCCTTGTTAGCATCGGCGCATGCGCATCCGCTCGACGACAGTTGTCTGCGTCCGCAGGGACGGCAAGGTGGCCATGGGCAGCGACGGCCAGGTCACGCTCGACAAGACGGTGCTAAAGCACGGCGCGAAGAAGCTGCGCCGGCTCGGCGACGGGCAGGTGCTGGCGGGCTTCGCCCGCGCCACCGCCGACGCGTTCACGCTCTTCGAGCGCTTCGAGGGGAAGCTGAAGGACTTCTCGCGCAACCTGCCGCGCGCCGCCGTCGAGCTGGCGAAGGACTGGCGCACCGACCGCTTCCTCCGGCGGCTCGAGGCGCTGCTGGTCGTCGCCGACAAGGACACCACGCTCATCCTCTCGGGCACCGGCGACGTGGTCGAGCCCGACGACGAGGTGGCGGCCATCGGCTCGGGCGGGCCCTACGCGCAGGCGGCGGCCCTCGCGCTGCTCGGCCACTCGACCTTGAGCGCTCGCGCGATCACCGAGGAGTCGCTGCGCATCGCGGGCCGCATCTGCATCTACACGAACGACCACCTGACCATCGAGGAGCTGTAGATGGGATCGCCCACGAGCTTCACGCCGCGTGAAATCGTCGCCGAGCTGGACAAGTACATCGTCGGGCAGGCGGCGGCGAAGCGCGCGGTCGCCATCGCGCTGCGCAACCGCTGGCGCCGCTTCCACGTCGCGCCCGACCTGCGCGACGAGGTGATGCCGAAGAACATCATCCTGGTGGGGCCGACCGGCGTCGGCAAGACCGAGATCGCGCGGCGGCTGGCGCGGCTGGCGCAGGCGCCGTTCGTCAAGGTCGAGGCGTCGAAGTTCACCGAGGTCGGCTACGTCGGGCGCGACGTCGACTCGATGATCCGCGATCTGATGGAGAACGGCGTGCAGCTGGTGCGCGAGGAGCAGCAGAAGCTGGTGCGGCCGCGCGCGGAGGAGCTGGCCGAGGAGCGGCTGCTGGACCTCCTGCTGCCGTCGGGACCTGCCGCGGGCACCGCGGGCTTCGCGGCCGGCGACCGCCGCGACACCACGCGCGAGAAGCTGCGCGGCATGCTGCGCGCGGGCGGCATGGACGACCGCACCGTCGAGCTGGAGGTGCCGGAGAACGCGCGGCCCACCATGCAGATGTTCGGCAGCCAGGGCCTGGAGGAGGTCGGCATCAACTTGCAGGAGATGCTGGGCAACCTCCCGTTCGGGAAGAAGACCCGCAAGCGCAAGTTGAAGCTGCCCGAGGCGCGGGCGCTGCTGGCTGCCGAGGAGGCCGCCAAGCTGGTCGACAACGACACGGTGGCGCGCGAGGCCCTCGACCGGGTGCAGACCAGCGGCATCGTCTTCATCGACGAGATCGACAAGGTGGCGGGGCCGGGGGGCGGGCAGGGCGCGCACGGGCCCGACGTCTCGCGCGGCGGCGTGCAGCGCGACCTGCTGCCGCTGGTCGAGGGCTCGACCGTCAACACCAAGTACGGCCCGGTCAAGACCGACCACGTGCTCTTCATCGCCGCGGGCGCGTTCCATGTCGCGAAGGTGAGCGACCTGTTGCCCGAGCTGCAGGGCCGCTTTCCCATCCGCGTCGAGCTGGACTCGCTGAGCCAGACCGACCTTACGCGCGTGCTGACCGAGCCGCGCAACGCGCTCACGCGGCAGTACGCGGCGCTGCTGGAGACCGAAGGCGTGACGCTGACGTTCGAGGAGAGCGGCGTGCTGGAGCTGGCGCGGGTGGCGCAGGAGATGAACACGCGGACGCAGAACATCGGCGCGCGGCGACTGCACACCGTGCTGGAGAAGGTGCTCGAGGACCTCTCGTTCCACGCCTCGGAGGCCGCGGGCGAGAAGCAGGTCACCATCGACGCGGCGTACGTGCGGTCGCGGCTCGACCCCATCCTCCAGGACGAGGATCTGTCGCGCTACATCCTCTGAGGAGAGCCGGACTTCAGCGCCGGTGCAGCGCGCGCTTCGCGACGGCCTGCTGCTCGCCCTGGACGGCCACCACGCCCTCCTCGAGCAGCTCGGCGAGGATCCGCGCGGTGTCCAGCCGCCGCAGCCCGCAGATGGCGTAGAGGTCCTCGAACGAGACCTCGCCGTCGATCTGCGCCAGCACGAAGCCGGCGCGCGGGTCGAGGTTGAGCCAGATGATCTCGTCGGGCGCCATCGAGACGCTGGGCCGCGCCTCCATCGCGCCGATCTTGCTCTCGTACATCAGCGTCAGGTTGTGCTCGCACAGGTCGTGGATGTGCTGCGCTTCCTTGTCGCCCTGCTTGCGCTCGAGGATCTTGTTGGTCAGCTCCAGCGCGCCGCTGAAGTCGTTGAGCGCCACCAGCTCGCGCGCGCCGTTGAGCCACACCTCGACCTCGTCGCTGGCCACCGCCTCGATGGGCAGCGGGTCCTTGTGGATGGACCAAGCGCCCGAGGACTCGTCGCCCGCGCTCTGCGACTGGGTCGGGTCGGCGGGCAGCGCGATGGAGGGGCCGTCGTCCCAGGGGCCGGTCGGGAACTTGAGCGGCGCGGGCTTCGCCGCCGGCGCGGGCTGCGTCGCCGACGCCGCGGGCTGCTGCGCTGACGCTGCCGGCTGCTGCGGCGCCAGCGGCGACGCGAACACCGCGGTGCCTCCGGCCGGCGCGGGCTCGACCTTGTCCGGCGCGCGCGCGGGCTGCTGCGGAAGCCAGGGATGCGGCGCCGGCGCGGGCGGCCCCGGCGCGCCGGGCACCGGAGGCGCGCCCGGACCCATGTGCGCGTGGATCCGCTCCAGCGCCGAGCGCAGGAACTCGCGCGCGCGCAGGTTGGTGGGCTCCAGCCGATAGGCCTCCTCCCAGGCGCGCACGGCCTCCATCATCTTGCCCTTGCGATAGTGGTCGAGGCCCTCGAGCAAGAGCTGCGAGAACTTGCCGGAGGAGGGAGGGTTCACGTTCAGCGGCCCTCCTGCCCCAGCCCGCGCTCGACGGCGCCCTTGAGCGCGCCCAGCATGCGCTCGAGCCGGTCGATGGAGCCGGCGAGTCCTTCGCTCTCCTTCTGCGCCACCTGCAGCCGCGCGACCGAGAGGGCGGCCTGCGCGCGCTGCAGCGGCTCCTGGCCCAGGCCGTTCTGCGCGGCGCGCGTGAGCCGCGGCCAGAGCGCCTCGAACTCGCGGAACAGCTCCTCCGCCTTGGCCTTGCGGTCCTGGAAGTCGGGGTCTTCCTTCTGCCCCAGCATCCAGTCCTCGTTGGACTTGGCGGCGCTCTTGATCTCGTCCTCGGTCAGGCCCGACGAGGCGGTGACGGTGATGCTCTGCCGCACGCCGGTCAGCACGTCGATGGCCGACACCGAGACGATGCCGTCGGCGCTGATGTCGAAGATGACGTCGATGTCCACCCCGCCCCGCGGCGCCTTGCGCAGCCCGGTGAGCATGAACTCGCCGAGCAGCTCGTTCCTGGCGGCGACCTCGTCCTCGCCCTGGACCACCGTGATCTTGGCGGAGGTCTGGTCGTCCTTGACGGTGGTGAAGACGTGGTGCGCGCTGGTCGGCACCGTGGTGTTCTTGGTGATGATCTTCTGGAAGAAGCCGCCGGCGATGGTGATGCCGAGCGAGTGCGGCGTGACGTCGAGGAGGAGCATGTCGCTCTCCTCGTGGAGCAGCATGGAGCCCTGGATGGCGGCGCCCAGCGCCACCGCCTCGTCCGGGTTCACGCTCTTGGACGGGTCGCGCGCGAAGAGGGCCTTCACGGCCTCCTGGATCTTCGGCATGCGGGTCTGCCCGCCGACCAGCAGGATGTCGCCCAGCTGCGGCGCCTGCACCTTGGCGTCCGCCATCACCTGCTCGCAGACGCGCAGGCAGCGCTGGATCAGGTCGCCGGTGAGCTTCTCCAGCTGGTCGCGCGTCAGCGTGGACTGGAGGTGCAGCGCGCCGCTCTTGGGCGTGGCGCTGATGAAGGGCAGGTTGATCTCCACCTGCTTGAGCGCCGACAGCTCGCACTTGGCCTTCTCGGCCGCGTCGCGCAGGCGCTGCAGCGCCATCTTGTCGGTGCGCAGATCGATGCCGTGCTTCTCCTTGAACGGCTCGGCCAGCCAGTCGACGATGCGCGCGTCGAAGTCCTCGCCGCCCAGCAGCGTGTCGCCGCCGGTGGCCTCGACCTCGAAGACGCCCTTGAACATGTGCAGCACGGTGAAATCAAACGTGCCGCCGCCCAGATCGAAGACGGCGATCTGCTTCTCCATCGCCGCCTTGCCAAACCCGTACGCGAGCGACGCGGCGGTGGGCTCGTTGATGATGCGGATGACGTCGAGGCCGGCGATGCGGCCCGCGTCCTTGGTGGCGGCGCGCTGGCCGTCGTTGAAGTAGGCGGGGACGGTGATGACCGCCTTGGTGACCGGCTCGCCGAAGAAGGCCTCGGCGTCGAGGCGCAGCTCGGTGAGGATCATGGCGCTCACCTCGGCGGGCGACAGCTGCTGGTCGCCCAGCACGATGCGCGGGTCGTCGCGCTCGCCCGCGACCACCGTGTACGGCAGCCGCGAGAGCGACTCCTGCAGCGTCTTGGACGAGAAGCGGCGGCCCATCAGCCGCTTGACGGCGACGACTGTGCGCTCGGCGTTGGTCACCGCCTGCCGGCGCGCGAGCGCCCCCACCAGCCGCTTCCCGTTGCGGGCGAGCGCCACCACCGAAGGCGTGAGGCGGTAGCCGCTGCGATTGGGAATGACGGTCGGGCTGCCGCCGTGGACCGAAGCCACGACGGAGTTGGTGGTGCCCAGATCGATGCCGATGACGAGCTCAGCCACGTTGGTCTAGAGGCCCTTGAGCAGGGCTCTCGCCTCCTTGTGTTCGGGGACCTTCTCGAGAATGACCTTCAGCTCCGCGCGAGCCTTGGTCTTGAGCGCCTGCGCCGCAAATAATTTTGCCAGCAGGAGCCGCGAGCCGATGTCGGCCGGCTGGATCTCCACCGCGCGCCCGGCCCAGCTGGCCGCGGTCTGCGCGTCGCCCAGGGCGGACGCGCAGCGGGCGGCGCCCAGCGCGGCGGCGGCGTTGCGCGCGTCCAGCTGGAATGCGGTGACGTAGGCGGACTGCGCGCCGCCCCAGTTCTGGTGCACCTCGCGCTCGCGGGCGGAGAGCAGCGCGGAGGCGGCGCGCGCCTTGACCTGCTCGCGCTCCAGCTCCACCAGGCGAGCGGCGATCTCCTTGCGGTTCGGGTCCAGCTCGCGCGCCGCCTTGAGCGCGCCGATGGCGTGCATCCGCTCACCGTTGAGCGCGAACGTGACCGCCTGCTCGTACAGGCCGCGGGCCGCGCCGATGCGGGCGAAGCCCTTGGTGCGCAAGAGGCGCGCGCGGCGCTCGACCTCGCGGCGGTCCTGCTCGCCGCGCGTCAGCTCGCGCTGCTCGACGGCGATGCGGTCGGTGTCGGAGAGGTCGCTGCGGTGCTCGCTGTCGTAGGCGGCGCGGGTCTCTTCGTCGGAGAGAACTTCATAGGCCGCCGACATCCGCTGGAACCACTTGGTGAGCAGCGGGCCGTACTCGCCCAGGTCGCGGCGGTACCACGCGTCGGGGTGGAACCGCTTGGACCGCTCGAGGTACGCGCGGCGAATGCTGGCGCCGTCCACGTCGGCGGTGACGCCGAGCAGCTGGTAGTACGAGAGCGCGCTGCCGCCCGACTCGAGGTCGCGGAGCTCGCGCTGCATGTCAGCCGGAAGGTCGATACCACCCCCAGCGCTGCGTGCGGCGGCGCCCAAGAAAGGTCCCCTTCCAGGAGGCTTCGGCAGCGGCCGGGCTCCTGGCAGTTTCACTGTACTCTACGATCCTACCCAACAGAAGCATTCGCCTCACGCGCGCGCAATGGCCTCGTGCAGGAGAGCGGCTGCTTCGCCGATCTCGGTCTCGCTGACGGTCAGCGGCGGCGCCAGCCGGACCACCCGCTCGCCGATGGCGTTGACCAGCAGGCCCAGCTCGCGCGCCTGCGCCACGACTTTTGGAGCCAGATCGCCGTCGAGCACCAGCCCGCGCAAGAGGCCCATGCCGCGCTCGCCGGCCGCGTGCGGCAGCTTCGCGAGCCGCGCTCCGAGGATCTCGCCCATCTGCCGGACATGATCGAGCAGGCCCTCCTCGAGAAGGTCCATCACGGCGCCGGCTGCCGCGGTCGCGAGCGGATTGCCGCCGAAGGTGCTGGCGTGCGTCCCGGGCTTGAAGACCTGCGCCACCTCCTCGCGGGCCATCAGCGCGCCGAGCGGCATCCCGCCCGCGATGCCCTTGGCCAGGCTCATCGCGTCGGGCTCGAAGTCGAAATGCTGGTGCGCGAAGAGCTTCCCGGTGCGGCCCATGCCGGTCTGCACCTCGTCGAGCAGCAGGAGCGCGCCGTGCTTGCGCGTCAGCTCGCGCGCCTTGCGCAGGAAGCCGGCCTTCGGGACCAGCACGCCGGCCTCGCCCTGCACCGGCTCGACCAGCACCGCGCAGGACTGGTCCGAGACGGCGGCCTCCAGCTGCTGCTCGTCGCCGTAGTCGAGGAAGCGGAAGCCCTCGGGCAGCGGGCCGAAGCCGGCCTGGTACTTGGGCTGTCCGGTGGCCGCGAGCGAGCCCATGGTGCGGCCGTGGAACGAGTTGTGGAAGCAGAGGATCTCGATGCGATCCTTGAGGCCGTTCGCGTACTGGTAGTGGCGCGCGAGCTTGATCATGGCCTCGTTCGCCTCGGTGCCGCTGTTGCAGAAGAAGACGCGCTTGAGCTCGCTGGTGTGGCGCACGAGCTTCTCGGCCAAGCGGATCTGCGGCTCGGTGACGTAGAGGTTGGAGGCGTGCCAGAGCAGCTTCGCCTGCGCCTCCAGGGCAGCGCGCACGCGCGGGTTGGCGTGGCCGACGCTGACGGTGGCGATGCCGCCGATGAAGTCCAGGTACCGCTTGCCGTCGGCGTCCCAGACCTGCGTGCCCTCGCCGCGCAGCAGCGCGATGGGCTGCGTGCGGTAGTTCTGGAAGAGGACCTTCTGCGCCCGGTCGTAGAGCTGCTGGTTGTTGCTCATGTCGCGGAGCTTAACGCGTCAGCCTTCCTTTTTCTTTCGGTAAGCGTCGCGGACATACTCGATCAAGTTGTCCAGATAACCTTCGATGGGCGGGCAGCGGATGCCGGTGCCGTCGAGCAGCTCCAGCGTGTTGCGGCTGCCGAAGAAGCTGAGGTGGTTCACGTAGGCGATGGCCATGCGCTGCTCGCGCGTCAGCCGCTCGAGGCCCGGCAGCTTGAGCAGCGCATCGGTGAGCTTGTAGCCAAGCGAGAGCCGCGGCAGCTTCTTGCCCTGCCGCTGCGCGATCAGCTCGTAGATCCGGCGCGACGAGGTCGGGTTCGGGTCGACGATGTGGAAGGTCCGGCCCACCGCGCGCGGGTCGTGGTGGATGGCGGTGGCCGCCGCGACCAGGTAGT
>FSWK01000750.1_pt1 | contig 12809 bp, 9 predicted proteins | sample 1637951 | NCBI WGS metagenome assembly FSWK01 (sample SAMEA3914789, study PRJEB12502) | metagenome | biome: forest; material: soil | place: Canada | collected 2011-07-03 | depth 0.3 m | reverse complement strand
CCGGTGCCCGAAGCCCATCAGTTTCAATCCAGACTTCTTGTCTTTCACCTGGTCGATGAACTGCTGCGCCGAGAGGCCGCGCTTGCGGATGTCGGTCAGCATCTCGACCACTTCCTGGTTGGCGCCGCCGTGCAGCGGGCCCCAGAGCGCGCAGATGCCGGCGCTGATCGACGCGAACAGGTTGGTCTGCGCCGAGCCGACGATGCGCACCGTGCTGGTGGAGCAGTTCTGCTCGTGGTCGGCGTGCAGGATCAGCAGCAGGTTCAGCGCGCGCGTGGCGACCGGGTCGGGCTGGTAGGGCTCGGCCGGGACCGCGAACATCTCGTGGAGGAAGTTGGAGCAGTAGTCGAGATCGTTGCGCGGATAGACGAACGGGTGCCCGATGCTCTTCTTGTACGAGAAGGCCGCGATGGTGGGCATCTTGGCCAGCAGGCGCGCGATGGTGATATCGCGATACTCGTCGGCCTTGGCATTCAATGCATAAGGATAGAAGGAGCTCAAAGAGGTAATCATCGACGAGAGGATGGCCATGGGATGCGCCGTCATCGGATATCCGTCGAAGAACCGCTTCATGTCCTCGTGAATCATCGAGTGCCGCGTCAGCAGCGTCTCGAACTTGGTCTTCTCGGCCAGCGTGGGCAGGTGGCCATAGATGAGCAGGTAGCAGGTCTCGGTGAAGCTGCTCTTCTCGCCCAGCTCCTCGATTGGGATGCCGCGGTAGCGCAGGATGCCGCGCTCGCCGTCGAGGTAGGTGATGGCGCTCGAGACCGAAGCGGTGTTCATGAACGCCGGGTCGAGCGTGACCGCGCCGGTCTTGGCGCGCAGGGCCGAGATGTCGATGCCCTTCTCGTTCTCGGAGCCGGTGATGACCGGCAGCTCGATGTCCTGGCCGTTCACTGTGAGGCGAGCGTTCTCTCCCACGTCGATCTCCTTGCGGGGGTTGCGTAAAGCCCCGCCTCTTTCGCGCGCTGCGGCAAGAGAGTCAAGCGCGCAGTTGCAGGACCATCTTCAGCTCGTCGGCCGAGTCGCAGAGGAAGTCGGCCGAGGCAAGGCTCGCCCGCTCGCCGAAGCCCCAGCTCACCGCGCAGACGGGCACGCCGGCCGCCCGGCCGGTAGAGATGTCCACCGCGCTGTCTCCCACCAGCAACACGTCCTCCTTCGAGACAGAAAGCGCCGCGCAGATTCGCAGCAGGTTGCCGGGGTCGGGCTTGCGCGGGCCTTCATCGCCGCCGATCACCTGCGCGAAAGCGGGCGCGAGCCCGAGGCCCTCGACGATCCGGCGCGCGAAGCCGCCTGGTTTGTTGGTCAACACCGCCCGCTGCGCAGGTGGCAGCGAGAGCAGCCCGGCGACGCCAGGATAGAGGCGCGTCTTGCGCAGCAGGCGCGCGTCGTACTCCTCGAGCCAGATCGGCAACGCCTCGGTGTAGCGATGTTCATTCACCGCGCCGAGCGCGCGGCGGATGAGCCGCTCGGCGCCGTCGCCGACGAAGCTCCACACCAGCGCGTCGTCGTGGCGCGGCAGGCCCATCCGCGCGAGCATCTCGTTGACGCTGTCGGCGATGTCGCCGCGCGAATCCACCAGCGTGCCGTCCAGATCGTAGACGACCGCGCGAAAGCGGGCGCTCATCCGTACCACCGAGGCGGGCGGCGCGGTCCGAACGCCTGCTCGATGCGGCGCGCGGCCGCCAGCACGGTGGCCTCGGCGCCGTGCCGGCCGATGATCTGCACACCCCTGGGCTCGCCCTCGCGCACGCAGGGGACCACGCAGCAGGGGTGGCCGGTCAGGTTGGCGACGAAGGTCACGGCGGCGAGCTGGGCGATCTTCGAGGTGTCGAGCTCGCCGCAAGCAAGCGCGGCCTTGTGCAGCAGCGGCGCCGGCGCTCCGACGGCGGGGCCCACCAGCACGTCGTACCGCTCGAAGAGCGCGTCGAGCTCGCGGCGCATGCCGGCGCGGACGCCGTCGGCGCGCGCGCGGTCCTTCGCCGTCAGCCCGCCGCCCAGGTTCAGGATGGTCCGCGTGTCGGCGCCGAGGTCCGCGGCGTGGTCGCGCAGCAGGTGCCCGCAGGTCCTCTGCGCGTCGGTGCCGACGATGACGAACTCCACCGCGGTGGCCCAGGCGCAGAGCGGCGTCGCCACCGGGTCCAGGTGCCCGAAGACGGCGTGCAGGGCGCCGCGCGCGGCGGCGGCCACGGAGTCTTCCGCGCCCTCGAAGAGATCGTCGAGCAGGGCCACCTTGCCCGTGAACGGCGTGCGGTCGAGCGGGCGCGCGGCGATGACCTCGAAGAGGCGCGCGGCGTCCTCCACCGTCCAGGCGATGGGGCCGGCGTGGTCGAGGTCCAGCGTCAGGCCGGCCACGCCGTCGAGCGGGACCTGGCCGAAGCCGGGCTTGAGGCCGACCAGGCCGTTGAGCGCGGCGGGCACGCGCACGCTGCCGCCCGCGTCGGTGCCGATGGCCACCGGCGCGATGCCGCTCGCGACGGCGACGGCGCAGCCCGACGAGGAGCCGCCGGGGATTCGCTTGGGATCCCAAGGATTGACTGGCGTGCCCTGCCGCGGGTTCACGCCGGTGGGCTGGATGCCCAGCTCGTGCATCGCGCACTTGGCGAAGACGACCGCGCCCGCCTGGCGGAGCCGCTGCACCAGCAGCGCATCGGCGGCCGCGGGCGCCTGCAAGAACGCCGTCCCGTTGGTCGAGGCGAGCCCGTGCACGTCGATGCAGTCCTTGACCGCGACCGGGACGCCGTCGAGCAGGCCGCGCGGTGCGCCCGCCGCGAAGCGCGCGCGCGCGGCCTCGGCTTCGATGGCGGCGCCCGGGACCTTGCAGAGGACGGCGCGGTCGGCCTCGCCGCGATCGGCGGCGGCGAGGCAGCGGAGCAGCGCGCGCACCGGATCGTCCTTGCCCGACCGGTAGGCGTTGGCGAGTGCTTCGGCGCCGTCGATCATGGCAGCGGCAGTTCATGGATGCCCGCGTCCTTGCGCACCTTCGCGAGCAGGAGATCGCGGAAGAACGCGCGCGCGGTCAGGCGCGAGAGCAGCCGCAGCAGCGCGCCGCGCAGGGGCGGCGAAGCCTTCGGAAGGTGCATGGGCGAGTGCCTACCACAGTCGCGGTGCCGCTTAACTTCAGCGCGCGCGGCGGGTCCGATGCTGCAGACGCACTCTCAAGGAGACGACCCGATGAAGATCTCTCAATGGATTCCCCTCGGTCTTGCGGCGGCCCTCGGCGCTTGCGGTGGCTCGCAGTCCTCGACCGCCAGCTTCGCCGACGCGGCGCCCACCTACAGCAACCTGGCGATCGCGCAGAACGACGGCGACGCGGTGCCGCCGTCCGCGAACCCCGGCACCGCCACGCAGCAGAACGCCACCGCGCCCTCGTGCCACCCGCACCTGATGGATCGCAGCCACGACATCATGGCCCGCGTGAACCGCCACTTCTACAAGCACCTCGCGCACGTGGAGGAGCTGATTCAGGATCATGCGAAGACCGCCACCGGGACGGCGGCCAGCTGGGAGAACATCAAGGACGGCGTCGATCGGAAGTTCTCGATGACCAAGGCCGCCAACGCCGACGGCTCGGCGACGTTCACCTTCCAGCTCGACCTCAAGCAGGTGACCGCCGCCGGCTTCACCACCGTGATGACCGGCACCGTGACCGCGCTGGGCCAGGCGGCCGCAGCCGACGCGGGCGCCTCGCTGCGCGAGCGCTCGGGCTCGGTGACGTTCGACTTCTCCGCGCTCAAGACGGTCATCCCCGCCGAGGAGGCCGAGGGCAAGATCATCGACAGCTTCGACAACCTCGACGACCCGGCCAAGGGCGAGAAGCGCATCGCTTCGCTGGCGCTGGCGAACTTCATCGCCGACGACGACGGCACCCGCACCCCGCGCAACGCCAGCTTCGTCTGGGAGCGCGAGCCCTCCATCGGCGGCAGCTTCGCCTTCCAGGACCAGGTGGACTTCGGCTGCTCGCACGTGGCCAGCGGCGCGGCCACGGTGGACGCGGTCGCGCGCTGGTACAAGGTGGATGGCCAGACCATGCACGGCCGCACCGACGCGAAGGCCTCCGGCGGTCCGTTCACCTCCGGCAAGGTGCTGGTCGGCGTCACCTGCGGCGCCGGCGGCACGGCGGGCAAGCCGGCCGAGGGCTACTGGATGCTGAAGGTTGAGAGCGCCGCCGGCGCCACCGTCTCGGGCGACGCCGCGACGACCGGAAGCGCCTGCGACGTCAAGCTCGACCCGAAGAACGGCGCGCCCCCCGCGCTGGCCAACAACGCCACCGACTTCGACTTCAGCGCGCTGACCTTCACGTCGCCCTACCCGTTCCCGAACCAGTGGTGACCGGCGCTCGCCGATGACGTGAAGGAGGGGCGCCCGCGCGAGCCGGCGCCCCTTTCTTTTTGGCGGCGGCGGCAGGTTGCGGCGTAGGCTCGGGCGGTGGAGCTTGTGAAGATCGCCGCCGGTCGCTTCTGGATGGGCAGCGACCCGCCCGAGGGCAACGACGACGAGCACCCGCGCCGCCGGGCCGAGACCGGCGCGTACGAGATCGCGATCGCGCCGGTGACCAACGCGGACTTCGCGCCGTTCGTCGCGGAGGGTTACCGCGACCGCGGCTGCTGGAGCGACGAGGGCTGGGCGTGGCGGGAGCGCGAGCAGATCGAGCGGCCGCGCTTCTGGAACGACCATGCCTGGCAGGCATACCTGCAGCCGGCGCAGCCTGTGGTCGGCGCCAGCTTCTACGAGGCGGAGGCGTTCGCGCGGCGGCTGGGCCTGCGCCTGCCCACCGAGCAGGAGTGGGAGCGCGCCGCGCGCGGCGACGACGGCCGCCGGTATCCCTGGGGCGACGACTGGGACCCTGCGCGCGCGCATCACCGCGGCGGTCCGCGGCACACGCTGCCGGCGGGGGCGTTCCCGCTGGGCCGCAGCCCGCACGGCCTGCTCGACTGCTCGGGCAACGTCTGGGAGTGGTGCAGCGACGCGTACGCGAGCGGGCTGCGCAGCGCGCGCGGCGGCGGCTGGAACGCGCACCCGCCCCAGCTGCGCTGCGCCAGCCGGAACGCCTGGCCGCCGTCTGCCCGCTTTTCGAACCTGGGCTTTCGCGTCGCGCGCTGACGCTTGCGAGCCCGGCGCACTTGGTGCAGCTTGCAGCGCGATGTCTTTTTCTACCAGCGACAGATTCAGCGCCCTCGACCCGAAGGACCGCGATCGTCTCGAGGCCCTCGCCAAGCTCGACGAGTTCAAGGCCGGCCAGGAGATCCTCGCCAGCGGCAAGCCGGTGGAGTGGCTCTACCTGATCGCCTCGGGCGCGGTGGACGTCCGCGCCGGCCCCACCACGCTCGCGTCGCTGCAGGCGGGCGATCTCTTCGGCGAGCTCGAGTCCTTCGCCGAGCTGCCCGACGGGATCCGCCACGTCGCGCGCGAGGACACCATCGTGCGCGTGGTGCCGAAGAATCCGCTCATGCAGGAGCTGAAGGCGCACCGCTCGCTCGCCACCGGGCTGCTCTCGGTGTACTGCCGCTCCATCTCCGAGAAGGTGCGCGCGACCAACGAGGTCCTGGCGCGCCTGGGGCCGCAGAACTTCAGCCGGCCCCCGCCGCCGTCCTCGAGCGCGGCCCGCCCGCCGCACCTCTCCGCCGAGGACGCCGCCTGGATCTCGTTGCTGGGCGCCCGCGTCGAGGCGGCGGACGGCGCAACCGTGGTGGCCGAGGGCGACACCACGCGCTCGTTCTTCGTCATCGAGCAGGGCACCTGCGAGGTGCGCAAGCACATCGCGGGCGGCGACAAGACGCTGGCCACGCTGGGCGCGCGCGACCTCTTCGGCTTCATGGCGTTCGTCGACGGCAAGCCGCGCTCGGCGTCGGTGGTGGCGGTGGGCGCGGCCCAGCTGTCGCGGGTCGATCCCGACGCCCTCGACAAGGCGCTGCACCTCAACTTCACGGTCGGGTTCAAGTTCCTCGGCACGCTCTGCGGAGTGCTCGGCCGGACCTTCTCCGACACCGCGCGCGCGGTCATCGCCAACAGCTGATCGCCGGCGGCTCCCCGGTGTCAGCGCGTTGGGTGTTCCTGACTCCGGCGGTGGTAACTTGCGCGCCGTGAGCGAGTCCGGCAGCGCCGTTGTCCTGCTCGTCGGTGCCGAGCGGGGCGACGCCATCGTGGAAGCGCTGCGCGGCTTCGAGGTGTTGCGCGCGGTGGACGGCGCCGCCGCGCTGCAACTGCTCGCCGAAGGCCGCGTCGACGTCCTGCTCGCGCAGTTCCGTCTCGACGGCGGCAGCGGGGTCGACCTCGCGCGCATCTGCGCCGGCCGCTTCCCCTGGCCTCGGCGGATCCTCCTCTGCGCATATCCCGATCTGCCGGAGGTGGTCGCGGCGCAGGGGCACGAGGTGCTTCACCGCGTCGTGCCGTTGCAGGGCGCCCCGGAGAAGATTCGCCGCGCCGTGACCGAGGCGCTGCTGCCGCCGCGCGAGGAGGTCTCGACCAGCAAGGGCCGCGGCCTCAACTGGCAGGCCGCGCAGGAGCTCCTGCTGTGGACGGCGGTGCGGCTGACGCAGGTTCGGGGCGTCGTCATCCGGCGGCTTCCGGCGCGCGAGCTGCAGCTGGAGTTCGTGCTGCTGGCGAGCCGCAGCAACGAAGCGCTGCGCGCCGACATCCTGCGAAGGTGGCTCTGGCCGCTGAAGCCACGCGACGCGAAGCCGGCGCGGCCCGACCGCGGGCATCCAGTCCTCAAGCACCTCGGCGGGCTGTCGCTGGAGAGCGAGGTCTACGCGAAGGAGGTGGCCGGCGAAGGCTTCCACCTCTACCTCGCCCTCCTGCCGTGGCGCGGCGAGCCGCGATTGACGGTGGCGCTCGGCATCCGCGGCGACCGGCCTGGCCTGCGGGAGCTGCTCGCGGCCGCGCACGATCATGCCGTCGCGGAAGTGGCCGAGTTCAGCCTGCCCGAGGCCGGCGCGGCCTCAGCGACCGACGCGGTCGAGGCCTCGGGGGCCGGCCGCATCCTCCCGGAGTACGACTGGGTCGCCACGCCGGATTACGTCGGCCCCGACCGCCGCCGCGCGCCCACGCGCTTCTTCAGCCGCTACCTCTTCACCGGGCGCAGGAAGCGCGTCCCGGCCCGCGTCGCCCACCTGACGCAGTCCTTCACCGACCGGTTCCATGCGCGCGTCGGACGGCTCTTCGTCGCCTTCGTGGTGCTGGCCGCCATCGACACCACCCTGACCTGGCTCTGCGTGCGCGGCGGACTGGTGCGCGAGGCCAACCCGCTGCTTCGCCCGCTGGTGCTGCACCGGCCGTGGCTCTTCGCGGGACTCAAGACGGGCCTCTCCGCCGCGGCCTTCTTCGTGGTCGCGCGGCTGCAGCTCTCCCGCCGGGGAATGCTGCTGCTCGATGCCGCGGTGGCGTCCTTTGCGCTGCTCGATCTCTACTGGCTCGGTCTCCTGCTCTTCGACCGCTTGACGCATTGACAGGCGTCCTCAGCCGATGAGCAACTCCGCCCATGCAGAACGGCAAGAGGACACGGGTGTGGGGCAGCGGCGCGGCGGCCCTGGCGGCGCTGGTGCTGCTCGGCCTGACCGTCGGCCTGCCCGAGGACCACGGCTGCGGCGGTCCCGCTGCTCCGGAAGCAGAGGTGCTCCAGGACGACCTCGCCGCGACTTGCTCGGCGAAGGCGCCGATGCGGGTGCGCTTCTACATGATCGAGCAGGGGCTCTCGGCGCTGGTGGAGCTGCCCGACGGCCGCCGCATCCTGGTCGACACCGGCGCCTCGTCCACCGCGCCCGGCTGCGGAAACGCGGCCTGCAAGAACGCGCACGACAACCTGGTCGCGAATCTGCGCAAGGATCTGGCCGGCAAGCCCATCGACCTGCTCTGGATCACCCACCAGCACGAGGACCACATCGGCGGCGCCGCCGACCTGCTGGCGAAGTTCAAGGTGAAGAGCTACGTCGACAACGGGCGCGCGGCGGACGCCGCCGACGTCGCCGCAGCCCACGCCGCAGCCCAGGCCGCGCACGTCCCCATGCAGGTGATCGCTCCGGCGCACGCGGCCATGCCGATCACGAGCACCATGGCGGTCCGCATCCGCCCGATCGTGCCGTCGAGCTGGGTGAAGACCTGCAACTCCGACGAGAACATGTGCTCCATCGGCCTGCGCATCGACTATTGCGGCTCGTCCGTTCTCTTCACCGGCGATGCGGAGTTGCAGGAGGAGAAGAACCTGGACCCGCTGGGCCCCGCCACGCTGCTGCAGCTTGGCCATCACGGCAGCGACACCTCGACGGGGCCCGACTTTCTCGCGAAGATCGCCCCGAAGATCGCCGTCGTCTCGGCCGGGCGGCCGGGCTTCGGCATGAACCGCTCGTACTGCCATCCGCGCGCCTCGACCATCCAGGCGGTGACGAAGTTCCTCGGCGGACCCGGCACCAAGACTCTGCTCGCCTTCGACGGCAACGTGAACTGCATGGGGAGCGGGCCCACCAACTGGCTCGCCGTTCCCACCAGCGACCGGCTCTTCGCCACCGAGCGCGACGGCGACCTCAGCTTCGTCACGCACGGCGACGGCACCTTCACGCGCGAGTAGCGCCGGGCTTCAGGCGCGGCGGGTCGCCAGCGTGGCCAGCACGGCCTGCAGCTGAAAGAGCTCCGGCGTGAGCAGCTCGAGCCCCGCCTGCGCCGCCGCCAGATCCTGGCGCGTTGCCGCCTCCTCCACCTGCAGCGCCGCGCTCCCGGTGCGGCGCCCGCTGAGCACCTCGGCCGAGGCCTTGAGCGAGTGGGCCGCGAGCCGGAGCATCCTCCAGTCCTTCTGCTCCAGCGCCGCGCGGACCTCGGTCAGCCGGCGCGGGCTGTCGAGGAGGAACAGCTCCGCCAGCTCCCGCAGCAGCGCGTGATCCTGCGAGAGCAGCGCCAGCGCCGCCTCCTCGTCGAAGACCGGCGCCGCCGCTGCCTGCGCCCTCGGACCGGGCACCGCCTCGGCCAACGCCTGGACCAGCAGCTCCGACCGGATGGGCTTCGCGACATAGCCGTCCATCCCGGCGGCGATGCAGCGCTCGCGATCGCCCCTCAACGCGTGCGCGGTCACCCCGATGATGGGCAGGTGCCCCCCGACCTTCTTCTCGTGCCGCCGGACGGCCGCGGTGGCCTCGAGCCCGTCCAGCCCCGGCATCTGCACGTCCATCAGCACGGCATCGAAGCCGCCGCCGAGCGCGAGCCGGACCGCCTGGTCGCCGTCGCGCGCCAGCGTGACCTCGTGGCCCTCCTTCTCCAGCAGCGCGCGCGAGAGGTGCTGGTTCACCACGTTGTCCTCCGCCAGCAGCACCCGCAGGGTGCGCCGGGACTGCTTCCCCGGCGACCCGGGCGGCCGCGGGCTCGACACCAGCTCGATCACGGAGTGGAGCAGCTCCGATTCGCGGATGGGCTTGAGCAGCGTGGGCTCCGCGCGGCTCGCGTCCGGCGCCGCCGAGGACGGCGTCAGCATCGGGAGCACGCCGCCGCTCAAGCCCGGATGGGCGCGCAGCCGCTCGATCAGCCCGGCGGCGCCGGGCAGCAGCGCGTCGACCAGCGCCAGGCGGAACGGCCGCTGCGAGGCGGCCGCCGAGTCGAGCAGGGCCAGCGCGGCGGCGGCGTCAGCGGCCTTGGCCGGGCGCATCTGCCAGGAGCAAAACAGCTCGTCCAGCACCGAGAGGCTGCTGGCGTTGTCGTCCACCAGCAGCACCGGCAGCTCGCGCAGGGCTGCGGGCAGGGGGCGGACGGCAAGGTCCGCGTCGGGCTGCAGCTGCACCGGCAGATCGAACGAGAAGGTCGCGCCCTGCCCCGGCTCGCTCTCGACCGACAGCGTGCCGCCCATCAGCGAGACGAAGCGCGAGGAGATGGTGAGCCCGAGCCCGGTGCCGCCGAACCGGCGAGTGGTGGACAGGTCCGCCTGCGTGAACGCCTCGAAGATCGCCTGCTGCTGGGAGCGGGCGATGCCGGTGCCGGTGTCAAGCACCGAGAAGCGCAGCACCGCCTGCTCATCGCGCCGCGACTCCAGCTGCACCCGCACCACCACCTCGCCGCGGCTGGTGAACTTGATGGCGTTGCCGACGAGGTTGACCAGCACCTGCCCCAGCCGGGCGCCGTCGGCGACCACCGCATCGGGCACCTCGGGGGAGACGTGCACCACCAGCTCGAGGCCCTTCTCCGCGGCGCGCGCGCCCAGCGGACGGACCGCGTCGGCCACCAGGTTGCGCAGCCCGAACGGCGCGCGCTCGATGGTCAGCTTGTCGGCCTCGAGCTTCGAGAAGTCGAGGAGGTCGTTGATCACCCGCAGCAGCGACTCGGCCGAGCTCTGCACCATGACGAGGTGCTCGCGCTGCGAGCGCGTCAGCTCGGTGCCGAGCACCAGCTGGGTCATGCCGATGATGCCGTTCATCGGCGTGCGGATCTCGTGGCTCATGTTGGCGAGGAAGGCGGACTTCAGGCGCGACCCCTCGGTGGCCTGATCGCGCGCGGCCGCGAGCGCGTCGGCGGTGCGGCGCCGCGCGGAGATGTCGTGGATGAAGGCGTGGAACGTGCGGTCGGCCGCGGGCCAGACCGCGAGCTCGACGGGAAACTCGCGCCCCGAGCGATCCAGCGCGGTGATCTCGATGCGCTTGTTGAGGATGGGGCCCTCGCCGGTGCCGAGGTAGTGCGCCATCCCTCGGCGGTGCGCGTCCCGGTGCTGGTGCGGGACGATCAGCCCGGCCATCTCCCGGCCCATCGCCTCCGCGCGCGTCCAGCCGAAGAGCAGCTCCGCCTGGCGGTTCCAGCCGGTGATGAGCCCCTGCGAGTCCATCGAGACGAAGGCGTCGTGGGCCGCCTCGATGATCCCCACCGTCCGCGCCTCGCTCTCGCGCAGCGTCTCCACCGCGCGCTGCCGCGCCGAGAGCGACCGGAAGAGCAGGCCCAGCGCCAGCGCCAGCACCAGCGCCAGCAGCGCGGCGATGACCAGCACCGCGCGCTGCAGCCGCCGCAGCGGCAGGAGCGCCACCGCGCTCTTGAGCTTGCTCTGCACCGTCCAGTGAACCTGGGCGACCGGCGAGGCGGAGATCAGCACGTCTTCGCCGTCCCTGTTGGTCTCGGCAAAGTACGATTCGCCGCGCAGCGCCGCCTCCACCGCGGGCTCGGCGGCGTGCGAGTCGAGCGACGGCGGCACGCCTTCTGAAGAAGCCACCAGCACGCCGCGCTGGTCGGTCACCGACACGGTCACGCCTTGCGCGCCAGCGAAGTCCCGCGCGAAGGAGGCGATGTACGAGGTGTCGTAACCGAGGGCGAGGATGGCGAGCGGCCGCGAGCCCGGGCCTCCCTCGCGAACCATCGTGGCGACCACGGTGACGCGGGGAGCGCCTGCTGCCTTGCTGATGTAGATCTCCGAGACGTACGGCGCGCCGTCGCTGGCGAGCACGCCGCGGAACCAGTCGCGGTAGCTGAAGTCCTGCCCGATGATCCCCGGCGTGAAGGGAACGAGCGAGAGCATCTTCCCCTGCGGGTCCACCACGAAGGTGACGGCGATGCCGCTGCCCGTGTGCCGCAGCTGATCGAGGTGAACGTCCAGCGCGGCCCGGTCGCCGGCCTTGATGGTGGCGAGCAGGCCGGGACGCAGGGCGTACGAGTTCACCACGTCGCCGAAGCCGGTCATGTGCTCCTGCACGAAGGCCGAGGTCAGCGCGCTGGTGCTGCGCAGGCGCGCCTCGATCTCCGCGTGGATCGCGGCCGTGGACAGGTGCACCGCCGCGAAGGTGAGCAGGGCCAGCGGGATCAAGGTCGCCGCCGCGACGATGGCCGTGAGCCGAGCTGGCGAACCTCGCGAGCGCATGGACCGCAGAGTTACACCCAGCGCAAGGGCTTGTCTCCGAATGGATGGATTCCGCGCGGGGGCGGCGCTCCCTCCCTCCGGTTCAGCGCGTCCCCTGCGCGGCCGTCCACGCGGCGACGCGTGCCTCGAGCACGTCGAGCGGCATGGCGCCTCCGGAGAGCACCTCGTCGTGGAAGCCGCGCACGTCGAAGCGATCGCCCAGCTCCTGCCTTGCCTTCTCCCGCAGCGCGAGGAACTTCAGCTGGCCGATCTTGTATCCCAGCGCCTGCGCGGGCCAGGCCATGTACCGGTCGGTCTCGCTCTGGACATTGACCTCGTCGATGCCGGAGTTGTCGTGGAAGTAGTCGACCACCTGCTGGCGAGTCCAATGCTTTGAATGGAACCCGGTATCGGCGACCAGCCGGATGGCGCGCAGCAGGTCGTCCTGCAGATGACCATAGAAACTATAAGGGTCCTGATAAGCCCCGACCTCCTCGGCCATCCGCTCGGAGTACAGCGCCCAGCCTTCGACGAAGGCGATGTAGAGGCCGTGCTGGCGGAACGGCACCAGGCCGGGAAGCTCCTGCGCAATCGAGAGCTGGAGGTGATGCCCCGGCACGCCCTCGTGATAGGTGGTCGTCTCGATGTCCAGGGTCGTGCGATGTTCGAAATCGCCGGTATTGACCTTGATATGACCGGGCCGCTTGCCGTCGGGCGTCCCCGACTCGTATTGCGCGCCTGAAGCTTCCTTCTCGCGATAGCCCTCGACCGCCATGATCTCGACTTTTGCGTTCGGCAGCCGCCCGAAGAGCCGCGGGAGCTTGCTCCACATCTCGTCGGTGTACTTGCGATAGAGGTCCAGCATCTCCTGCCGCGATTTCGGGTGCAGCCTTGGATTGACCTTGATCGCGGCATCGAACGACTTCAAGTCCTTCGAGCCCAGCTTCCGCGCAATCTGGAGCATGGCCGCCCGGTCGCGCGCCACCTCGTCGAGGCCAATCTGGTGGATCTGCTCCGG
>FSWK01000765.1_pt1 | contig 12858 bp, 10 predicted proteins | sample 1637951 | NCBI WGS metagenome assembly FSWK01 (sample SAMEA3914789, study PRJEB12502) | metagenome | biome: forest; material: soil | place: Canada | collected 2011-07-03 | depth 0.3 m | reverse complement strand
TGCACGCGCTCCCGGTCGAGCCCGGGATGGCGGCAAGGCCCAGCCCCGCCAGCAGCGTCTCTCCGTCGCAGCCCTCGAACGCAACATTGAGTGTATTATACACACGCTCGGCATGGAACCCCGCGACGTGCGCGCCCGGGATCGCCTGCGCGGCCGCCTGCAGCCGGTCGCGCAGCGCCCGCAGCCGTGGAGCAGCCTCGGGCAGCGCACGGGTGGCGTGCTCCAGCGCCGCGCCCATGCCGACGATCCCCGCCACGTTCTCGGTCCCGCCGCGGCGCCCCTTCTCCTGGTGCCCGCCCGCGACCACCGCCGAAAGCCGCAGCGACCGGCGCGCCCAGAGCAGGCCCGCGCCCTTGGGGCCTTCGAGCTTGTGCGCCGAGCAGGAGAGCAGATCGATGGGCAGCCGCGCCAGCGACAGCGGCAGCTTGCCGACGCCCTGCACCGCATCGACGTGCAGCGGCACCCCGAACGAGCGGCAGAGCGCGCCGACCTCCTCGATGGGGAAGACCACGCCGGTCTCGTTGTTGACCAGCATCACCGAGCAGAGGGAAGCGCCGGGGAGGGCGGCCCGCAGGGCGTCGAGATCGAGCGCGCCGTCGCGAGACACCGGGACGCGGACGGTCTCCACGCCGCGGCACGCCTCGAGCACGGCCGGGTGCTCCACGGCGGTGGTGACGATCTTGCGCGGCGAGAGACCGCGCAGCGCCAGCGCGTCGGCCTCGGTCCCGCCGCTGGTGAAGATCAGCTCGCGCGGATCGCAGTCCAGCGCGGCCGCGCACTGCTCGCGCGCCGTGTCCACCAGCGCCCGCGCGTCCTGCCCCTGCTTGTGCACCGACGACGGGTTGGCGAAGAAGTCGGCCAGCGCGGGCATCATCGCGGCCATCACCTCGCGGTGCAGCGGCGTGGTCGCGTTGGCGTCGAGGTAGATGGCGGGCTGCGGGTTCACGGCTCCGGCGGCACGAGCGGCGCGCCGGCGGAGACCTTGAGGTGGAAGGCCCGCAGGAACGCTGCGAAGAGATCATTGGACAGGAGGCTCTGGGGACGGCTGCGCAGCGGGATGCGGGCGCCGGCCATGGCGCCGTGACCGCCGGCGCTCCCGCCGAGCGGCGCGCAGATCTCGCGGACCAGCTTGCCCGCGTTCATGCGGCGGTCGTTGAGGCGGAGCGACAGGTACAGCTCGCCCTTGTACGAGCCGGTGGCGAGCGACCAGCGGAGGCCTTCCAGGCTGACCAGCTTCTCGGCGACCTCGGGAACGATCTCGGGGACGTAGACCGGGCCCATGTCCACCGCCACGCCTTCGCCGTCGCCGTGCAGGCGGGCGCGCTCGTAGGCGCGGTGATAGGCGGCGAAGTAGCGAGCCGGCACGGCCGGGTGCTCGATGCGCGAGAGGGCCGGCTTGTCGATGAGCGGAAAGAGCCAGTTGTAGCAGTCGATGTCGGCGCTCTCGACCTCGCGGCCCAGGTCGCGGGTGTCGCTCTTGATGCCGTAGAAGAGCGCGGTGGCCAGCGCGGCCCCGGGCTCGAGGCGGGCGGCGCGCAGGTACTGCGTCACCATGGTGGAGGTGGCGCCTGCCTTGCCGCCGACATCGTGGAAGGCCGCCAGCAGGGAAGCCGGGCGAGCAGGATGGTGGTCGATCACCAGCTGGGGCAGCTCGGTGGAGGCGAGCGAGTAGTTCCCCACCTCGGGCTGGGTGTCGACGAGGCAGACCAGGTCGTGGTCGCGCGACTCGAGGCGCGCGATGGGGACGATGGGCAGGTGCAGGACCTTCAGCAGCGCCTTGTTCTCGGCGCGGCCGATGATGCCGCCGTAAGCCGAGTCCGCCGCGATGCCCGCGCACGAGGAGAGCAGGAAGGCGAGGCCGCACGCGCTGGCCACCGCGTCCGGATCCGGGTTGTCGTGCGTGAGGACGAGCGCACGCTTGTGGGAGCGCGCGACCGCCAGCAGCTTGCGGAGCCGCTCGCGCAAGGCGAACCGGGCGGAATGGTCGGGGGGCCGCTCGGGAAGTGGCGGCGGGGGGGCATTGCCCATGGAGGTAAGGTGCACCTTAGTCGGACGTCTTCGCACTGGCAACGCGCGAACGACGAGGCTTGGGAGCCTTCGCTGGCTCGGTCTTTGCCCGCATGGCGCGCAGCCGTTGCAGGCAAGCCTTGTTCCCTTCCGGCGGGATCTCCAGGTAGCCCGAACCCGCCTGGAACCTGGGGTCGTTCACGAGCCGGTGGAAGCAGCCGGGGCCGATCTCGCCCTCGCCGACGTGCTCGTGCCGGTCCACCCGGCAGCCCAGCGGCTTGACCGAATCGTTGAGATGGAAGGCTTTCAGGAGCTCGATTCCCAGGGTCTGCTCGAACTCGGTGAAGGTCTCGTCGTACCCGCGATCGGTGGAGATGTCGTAGCCGGCTGCGAAGACATGGCAGGTGTCGAGGCAGACGGCGACGCGCTCGGGGCTGCGGACCTGGTCGCGGATCTCGCGAAGCTCGGCGAAGCTGCGCCCCAGCGCGGACCCCTGGCCGGCCGCGGTCTCGAGCAGGACCTGGCAGGCTCCGCGGTGCGCGGCGAAGGTCTGGTCGAGGCCGCGCGCGATGTTGCGCAGCCCCGCGCGGGTGTCGGCGTTGGAGCCCGGGTGCACGACGAGGAACGGGACGCCCAGCGCGTCGCAGCGCTGCAGCTCGTCGATGAACGCCGCGATGGACTTGTCGCGCAGGTCGCCATCGCCTGCGCCGAGGTTGATGAGGTAGCTGGCGTGGACGCTGGTGGACGGGGCGAAGCCGGAGCGGCCGGCCTCGGCGCGGAAGATCGCGGCGTCCTCCGGAGCGATGGGCTTGGCGGCCCACTGCCGGCTCGATTTGGTGAAGATCTGGACGGCCTCGCAGCCGTCCGAAGCGGCACGTCCGAAAGCCTCGTGGAGGCCTCCGGACGTGGACTCGTGAGCGCCGAGGAGCACGAGCTATTCGCTCGCGGCCCGCTTGCGGGTGATGGCGTTCCAGCCGGGCACGAAGAACGTGTAGGCGTTGTCCAGGCTGTTGTCCATGGCGTCCATGATGACGTGGCCGAACTGCGTGGCCGGGAGCCGGAGGCCTTCGTAGTACTTCTCGCGGTCGATGCTGTGGATGATGACCGGCATGTAGCCCGAGCGGATCAGGATGAGGTTCATCATCATCCGGCCGACCTTCCCGGAGAGGTCGGAGAAGGGGAAGATCTCCATGAAGCGGTGGTGCGAATGCGTGGCCTGCTTGACGGGATGCATCTTGAGGAACTCTTCGCTCGACATGAAGTCGAAGAGCTGCTCGAGGCCCGGCTGGATCTGGACCGGCTGGACGATGTCGTGGAAGTAGGTGCGGTGCAGCGGCATGTCGCGCCGGAAGGTGACCGGCAGGCGGTTGGGCAGGCCGTTGTAGAGGGTCTCGAAGATCTTCTTCACCAGCGCGAGCGAGTACTTGACGGTGCGGGCTCGCGCCTCGTGCTTGATGAGGTCGATGGCGTTGCGCTGGTTGCGGACCTCGGTGAAGGCGTGGACCATGGAGCTGTCCACGACGCCCGTGTCCTCAAAGGCCTGGCGAAGCTCGGCGTGGGTCAGCACCATGCCTTCGAGCGCGGCCTCGTGGTAGATCCAGGAGAGCTCGTACTTCTCGAGGAAGTCGCGGCACTCGTTGGGCCGCTGCCGCATCAACTCACGAACGTCCTCACTGCGGTCGTCGAGATCGAGGAAGCGGGTCCGGCTCATCAGATGCTCCTTTTTTGCTAACGAGTACGGCGGGTTTCGCTTGGCCGTAGCCCGACCAAGCTAGCGAATGACAACCGGGGCGTCAATTTCAATTTCCAACAGGTTCTGCGGCCTTGTGCGTCAGTGAAGGACTTCCGCGGCGCTGCGCTGGCCACCGCGCCGGTGCTGCCCTTCGTGGATCCTAACGAGCGAACTTCACGGACCATTCCGCAGAGCGTCGCCGAGGCCCCGAAGCGCAAAGAGCCGCCCGGGGGCGGCTCCTGCCGAGCTTCCTGCTCCGGGGGGCTGCGGCGTTAGGGCGCGGCGGCGCGCTGTCCGTTGGCAGCGGAAACGGACGCTGTCAGCGGCGTGAGCCACTCGGCGTAGCGGGCATCCTGGCCGCGGACCGCGCGGAAGAACGTGGCCTGGATCTCGCGAGTGACGGGGCCCATCTCGCCCAGGCCGATCTTCCGGTCGTCCACCTCGCGCACCGGCGTGATCTCGGCGGCCGTGCCGCACATGAAGACCTCGTCCGCGCAGTAGAGGTAGTCGCGCGAGAAGCGCCGCTCCTCGACCCGGACGCCCTTGTCCTGCGCGATGCGCAGGATGCTCTCGCGCGTGATGCCCTCGAGGATTCCGCCCGAGACCGGGGGCGTGTAGAGGACGCCGTCGCGCACCAGGAAGACGTTCTCGCCGGTGGCCTCGCCGACGTAGCCCTGCTGGTCGAGCAGGATGGCCTCGTCGTAGCCCGCGACCAGCGCCTCGCGCTTGGCCAGCACGCTGTTGAGGTAGTGGCCGGTCACCTTGGCGCGGGTGGGGTCGCTGTTCATATGCATGCGCGTGTATGAGCTGATCTTGACCCGGATGCCCCGCTTGAGGCCCTCGTCCCCGAGGTACGCGCCCCAGTACCAGGTGGCCACCGAGAGCTTCACCGGATTGACCGCGCCCACGCCCATCAGGCCGTCGGAGTGGTACGCGAGCGGGCGCAGGTAGCCCTCGGCCATCTTGTTGGCGCGCAGCACTTCCTTGCACGCCTCGGTCACCTGCTCCTTGGTGTAGGGGATGTCCATCAGGCAGATGTGCGCGCTCTCGAAGAGGCGCCGCACGTGCTCGCGCAGGCGGAAGATGGCGCCGGTGCCGTCGGGCTGGGTGTAGCAGCGGATGCCCTCGAAGACCGCGACCCCGTAGTGCAGCGAGTGCGTGAGGACGTGCACCTTGGCGTCCGCCCAGGGAACGAGCTCTCCGTCCATCCAGATCAGTTCGACCTTCTTGATCGGCTCGCTCTTCTTGCCTGCCACGGTTGCCTCACGGGAGCTGCAGGGGATGGGGCGCGCGGCTCTTAGCACAGCGCGGCCGCTTCCGCGACCCTGGCTACCCCCGGCTACCAACAACTGCATCGATGGGCGCCAGCAGCCGCTGCAGCAGCGGAAGCTCGACCAGCAGCTCCTCCTTGGCCGAGCGCACGATGGCGTCCAGCGATCGCTGGCTGGGCAGCAGCGCCAGCGGCGACAGCGTCTTGCGGAACGACTTGTAGAGGTGCGCGTAGGGCCGGTTCCGCGCGACCGCGGGCGCCGCCACGCTCTGCAGCGGCAGCCAGAGCGGCGTCATCAGCCGCGGCGCGAAGCCGTCGAGCGCGAAGAGCACGATGTTGCGGCTGCCCGAGCCCGGCAGCCCGCTCCGCTGCACGTGCTGCCACGCCGTCCGCACCGGGACGTTGTCGACCACGCCGCCGTCGCACAGCCGCAGCAGGTGGTGGCGCTCGAACAGTCCGTCGAGCAGCGCGGTCATGCGCGGGTCGTCCCGCAGCACGTCGTAGTGGATGACGCCCGGCACGCTGGCCGAGAAGCCCGCGGCGTCGATGGCGTCGATCGGCAGAGTCTCGGCCGAGGCCCCCAGCACCAGCCGCTGCGCCAGCCGCGGGATTCGCGCCAGCTCGACGATGGCCGCCGAGAGCCGCCGGACATTGCGGTGCATGGCGGCCAGGCCCCAGACCGACGGATCCGCGTCGGCCACGCCCAGCAGCTGCTCGTAGTCCTCGAGCGGCCGCGGCAGCCGGCCGCGCCGGATGCCGGTGACGGTGACCAGCAGCGGGATGGGCAGATCGGCGAGGCGAAGCGGCGAGCCGTCGGGCTGCCGGAACCAGTGGCCGATGGCGGCGCGCAGGTGCAGCCGCAGCGGCGCCGGCAGCCCGTAGACCGAGCGCTGCGGGACGATGCGGAAGATCTTCCGGTAGGTCAGATCGTCCAGGATCTCCGGGATGCGCGCGAGGTCGAAGCGCCGCTCGCGCGCGCGGAAGAGGCCCAGGATCGCGCCCATCGAGGAGCCGGCGATCAGGCTGGGCTGGATGCCCGCGGCCTCCAGCAGCGCGAAGGCCGCCAGGTGGACATAGCCGGTGCCGCCGCCGCCGCCGCAGATGAGCACCAGGTGGCGCTCGCGGACCTCGCTGTCCAGCCGCTCGAAGGGGAGCCGGTGGCCGAGGCCGGCCTCGATGGCGGCGAGCGCCGCGCGCGTGGCGGCCAGCACGGCGCGCGCGGCGGGCAGGAGCTCGTGGGGCTCGGCGAGGCGCGGGCGCTGCGGGTCGAGCAGCGGCCAGAGCACCTGCAGCACGCGCTCGCGCAGCGGCCGCAGGTGCTCGGCGACGGCGACGTCGTGGCCATCGGGCGCGCGGACGTTCCAGCAGCGCGAGAGCGACAGCGCGTAGCGCAGCGCCGTCTCGTCGTCGGCGTGCAGCCGGCCCCGCGCGGCGACCGCGGCGCGCGCCAGCTGCGCTTCCATGGCGGCGAGCGGACCGACCTCGGCGAAGCGTTCGTTCAGGAGGGTCATGGCTTGCGGGACAGGCGCAGCTCCTGGAGCGCTTCGGCGCAGGCGGGGTTGCACAACAGCGCCTTCTCGAACTCGCCCTCGGCCTCGCGCGTCCGGCCGAGCGCGCGCGCGATGTGACCGCGGAAGACGTAGGCGCGATCGATGCGCGGGTTGAGCGCGAGCGCGCGATCGAGGAGCGGCAGCGCGGCGTCGGCGGAGCGCTGCTCCAGCCAGGTCGCCCAGCCCAGGCAGGCGTGGAACTCGGCCTCGTCCGGGTAGAGCCGCGTGGCCTGCTCGAAAGATGCCCGCGCCCGCGAGGCATCGCCCGCTGCCAGCAGCGCCTCGCCCTCGCGGAACCGGCCCTCGGCGGCGAGGATGCGATCGACCGCGTCGCCGTCCGACCGCCCCGCGCCCGCGCGCAGCTGCAGCTCGTAGCCGTTGCGCTTCTCGCGATCGACCAGCGTCTCGTGCGCGAGCGAGAGCTGGCGGAAGATCTCCTCGGCGAACGCGCGCGCCTCGCGGCTGGCGTCGGGGCCCAGCCGGTCGGGATGGCTCTCGCGCGCCAGCGCCGCGAAGGCGTTGCGGATCTCGAACTCGGTGGCGGCGTGGCTGACGCCCAGGACCTCGAAGAGCGTGCCCCGGCGCAGGTCCTGCGCGCGCGCCGCCAGCCGCTCGACCTGCTGGCGCTGCACCAGCTCGGGCTCGGCCAGCGCGCGCTCGGGCAGGTCGGCCACCGGCGGCGGCTCCGGCGCGCGCTGCCGCACGCTGTCGTCGGAGCCACGGGGAGCAGGCCGCGCGGCGTCGGGTGCGGTGAAGTGGATCATGTTCGCGCAGCGCAGCGCATAGAGCACGCGGCGGCCGTCGTCCTCGGTGAGCCGGCCCAGCGACGAGATGGCGAGCAGGTCCCCCACGGTGCGCTTGCCGTCGATGAGCCCGTAGAGGTGCGCCTCGTCCTCCTCGAGGCCCATGTCCTGGAAGCGGTCCAGCGGGTCGTCCGAGAACTGCACCCGGCACCCCGCGACCTCGCCCAGCGCGGCCCGCGCGCGCTCGCCGTCATACGCGCGCTTCACGCCTTCCAGCAGCACGCGCGCCGGCGTCATCTCCAGCGCGATCTGCGCCTCGGGCATCGGCGCCTTCGGGTTGAAGCGGTACTCGCCCTCCTGGAAGGTGAAGAGGTCGAACAGCTTCTGCTCCAGCTGCAGCTGCAGCGCGTAGGCCAGGTTCGCCGGCGAGATGCAGCCCAGCTCGATGAGCTCGGTGCCCTGCATCCGCTTCGACTGCTGGCTCCTCGCCAGCGACTCCTCGCATTCGCGCAGCGTGATCAGCCGCTCGCGCACCAGCAGCTGCCCCAGCGTCTCGGAGAGCACGTTGGAGCGCACGAAGAACGGCGCGCCCTCGCGCAGGTAGACGAGCTTCTTGATTGGTCCCGAGCTGACCAGCAGCGCTCCCGAGGCCCGCCAGCGGTGCAGCTCGCTCAGCACCTCGGCCAGCGGCGTCTCGCGGAGGTTGCCGCGCACCAGCAGCGCGCCGCGGAAGCGCGCCTGCGAGTCGGACTCGACCGACTTCACCTCGGCGAGGTCGGCGATGCTGGAGAGATCCTTGAGGTGCGTCTCGGCCCGCGCGCGCGAGAGCTGCCGCCTGCGGTACGACGGATCGTCGGGCGCCTCGGGCAGCTGCAGCGCGCGCCGGCAGATGGCGACGATGCGCGCCGGCTCGAACGGCTTGTCCAACCACTCCACGGGACCGATCCGGTCCTCCAGCTGCCGCTTGCTCTTCGCCGCCGGGTAGACGCCGCTGATGAAGACGATGGGCAGCTTGCGCCCCTTGGCGTGCTTGCGGATGTCCTCGGCGAGCTGGAAGCCGTTGCGCCGCGGCAGCAGGCCGTCGGTGACCAGCAGGTCCACCGGCCGCTGCAAGAACGTGGTCAGCGCCCAGTCGCCGTCGTGCTCGGCCAGCACGGTGAACCCGCTCTGGTGCAGCGCCTCGGCCAGCACGTGCTGCAGCTGGCGGTCGTCCTCGACGAGCAGGATCGTCCGCGGCGCGCTCGGGTTCATGCGGTCACCGAAGCATACCGGCCGTGCCGTGCTGCGGCAACGCCGGGGCCTTGCTTGTCTCGTCGCCGATGCACACGCCGGAGGATAGCCCGTTCGTTGCCGTCGCTGGGGCGCATCGCTATGCTGAAGCGCATGGTGCGAGAGACGGCAGCCCCCGAGACCTTCCGTCCCTGGGCTGCGCTGCGGACCGTGGTGCTCGCCGCCGACACCCTCTGGATCGGCGTCTTCTTCGCGCTGGCGATGATGCGCGGCGCGACGCCGGGTGCGTTCCTCTCGGCCGCCTTCTTCATCGCGCTCTTCACCGCGTGCGCCATGTTCTACAACCGGCTCGCCTTCACGGTGGCCGAGGAGGGCCTGACCGTCCGGACCTTCGGCGCCGAGCGCACGCTGCGCTTCGACGACATCCTGCGCGTTGACGTGCTGCCCGGAATCGTCGGGACGTCGTACGCCATCCGCACGCGGCTGGGGTCGCTCAGCTTCTCGAGCCTGCTCGCCGGGCACCAGCGGCTCTGCTCGCTGATCGTGCGGCGCGCGAACCTGTCCTAGCCGCTGACCGCGCCAAAGTCCGCTCGCGCTGATCTAGATTGCGCCTCCGATGAACTCCTTCCTGCTTCGCGGGCTGCTCCTCTGCCTCGTCTGCGGCTGCACGCGCCGCGGGGGCGACTACGTGGTCCACCGCGCCGGCGGCGCCATAGCGATCGACGGGGTCCTCGCCGAGGCCGCCTGGGACCGCGCCGGGAAGGCCGGGCCGCTCGTGCGCAGCCTCGACGGCAAGCCGGCGACCGCCGCCACCGAAGCGCGCCTGCTCTGGGACGACGACAACCTCTACGTCGCGTTCGTCTCGGAGGACCCGAACATCGCCACGCCGTTCTTCAAGGACGACGAGCCGCTCTACACCTCGAACGTGGTCGAGATCTTCCTCAATCCCAGCGGCGATCTCGCGCGCTACGACGAGATCGAGCTCGCGCCGTCGAACGCGCTCTTCGATGCGTCGTTCACCGGCCGGCGCCAGGGCATGGACCTCTCGTGGTCGTCGCACGCGCGGCACGCCGTGCACCTGGACGGGACGCTCAACGACCCGCGCGACGCCGACCGCGGCTGGACCGCGGAGCTGGCCATTCCCTTCGCCTCGCTGACCGGGATGCCGAAGCCGCGGCCCCAGCGCGGCGACAAGTGGCGCTTCAACCTGTACCGGCTGCGGCAGGGCCCGGGACAGCCCGGGGAAGGCCAGGCCTGGAGCCCGCCGATGGTGGGGGACTTCCATGCGGTGGACAAGTTCGGCACGCTGCGATTCGAAGACTGACGGAGGAGGAGCCATGGGGAAGTTCACGGGAAGCTGCCACTGCCAGCGCGTGCGGTTCGAGACCACGCTCTCGCTGGACAAGGCGACGGAGTGCAACTGCTCCATCTGCTCGCGCGTGGCGGCGCAGCGCGCGTTCACGCCGGCCGCGCAGTTCACCCTGCTCAGCGGCGAGGACGCGCTGACCGACTACCAGTTCGGCAAGCATCACCTGCACCACCTGTTCTGCAAGTTCTGCGGAGTGCATGCATTTGCCTCGGGGACCGGAAGGGACGGCACGGAGATGCGCGCCGTCAACATCCGCTGCCTGGAGGGGGTCGATACCGGCTCGGTCGAGATCACCCGGTTCGACGGCCGCAAGCTCTGATCACTCGCGCCACGGCGCGACGCGGAGCCGCTTGCCGTCGCTCTCGGCGATGACCGCGCCCTTCGCCGTGGAGAGCGTGCGCGCGCCCAGCGCCTCGGTGCGCTCGACCACGTCCCGATTGGGAAAGTGAAATCCGTTGCGCGCGCCGACGCTGTAGACCACCTCGCGCGGGCCCACCCGCCGCAGGAACGCGTCGGTGCTGCTGGTCCGGCTGCCATGGTGCGGCGCCTTCAGCAGCTGGGCCTGGAGCGGCGCTGGACCGTGCGCGAGCTCCGCTTCGGTCAGCGCCTCGACGTCGCCGGCGAACAGCACCGACGTGTCTCCATAGACGAGCCGCAGCACGATCGAGTTGTCGTTGGCCGAGCGGTCCGCGTTCCACCGCGCGGTGGGCACCTCGATGCGCACGCCTGCGATCGCGCGCGGCTCCGGCTCGCGCACGGGCACGCCTCGCTCGCGGGCCCTGGCGCGGACGGCCGCGGAGATGCCGTCGCCGCTGGAGGTCATCCAGAGCTCGTCGACGCGGACGCGGTCCAGCAGCGCCAGCATCCCGCCGGCGTGGTCCGGGTGCGGATGCGTCAGCACGACGAGATCCAGCTTCGAGACGCCCAGCTCGGCGAGCGCGGGGAGCAGGTCGCGCGGTGGCTTGGGAAAGCTGCGCAGGTCCCCGCCGGCATCGATCAGCAGCGCGTGCCCGTGCGGCAGCTGGACCAGCGCGGCGTCGCCTTGTCCGACGGCGAGGAAGGTGATCCGCAGCGTCTCGGACCAGAGCGGCGCGGCGGCCCGTGCGCAGGCGAGCAGGGCGAGCGCGCCGAACGGCAGCGCGGCGCGCAGCAGGCGCGTCCGCGGGCGATCCGCGCGCGCCAGGAGCGCGACGCCGCCGTACCAGAGCGCGCAGGCGACGAGCCCCGGCGCGGCCACCGCGACGGCCGCATACGGGACCGCGGCGAAGAGCTGCGCGGCCTGCAACGTCGCGCCCGCGAGCAGGTCCGCGAGCCACCAGAAGGGCAGCGCGTCGAAGGCGAGCGCCAGCGTCGCGAGCGGGATGGCCGCCAGCCCCGGCAAGAGGCCCAGCGCGTTGGCTGCGACGCTCACCAGCGAGACGCGGTGGAACGCGGCGGCGAGCAGCGGCGCCGTGCAGAGCGTGGCGGCGGCCGTGGCGCAGGCGAGCATCAGCACGTGCTCGGCGAGGCGGCGCAGCAGGCCGGGCCGCAGGGGCCGCGCGAAGGGAACCAGATCCCGCAGCGGCCGCGTGAGGACGATGAGACCAAAGACTCCGACCAGCGAGAGCTGGAGCGCCAGCTCGTGAGAGGCGGCGGGGTCGAGCAGCGCGCATCCGGCGGCGGCGGCGGTGAGGCCGGTGAGGCTGTCGCCGCGACGGCCGGCGATGAGCGCCGACAGGCCCAGCAGCGCACCCAGCCCCGCGCGCACCGCCGGCCACGGCGCGCCGAGCAGCAGCACCTCGAAGACGACCAGCGGCATCGCCACCACTGCCCCCACCGCGGCGGGCCGGACCTGCGACGCCCACGGCGTCCGCAGCCAGAGCCGCGTCGCGACGGCGCGCGCGAAGAGCACCACCACCGCGAGGTGCAGCCCCGACGACGCGAGCAGGTGCACCAGCCCGCTCACCGAGAGCTCCTCTTCCACGTCGGCCGCGAGCAGCGACCGGTCGCCCACGCCCAGCGCCGCCACCAGCGCGGCGCGCTCGGGCGTGGAGCACAGCACGACGGCGCGAGCCGAGAAGCGCGCGCGCACGCCATCCAGCCAGCGCCACAGGGCGGGCCCTCGCGCGAGAACCTGCGCCACCTCGAGGCTGCCGTCGGCGCCGATGCCGCGCGCCGCCAGCTCGGCCCGGCGATCGCGCCCGCCCGGATTCAGCCGCGGCAGCGGCTCGTGCAGCGAGCCGAAGGCGCGCAGCCGATCGCCGCGGTGCGCTTCTCCCTGCAGCGAGGCCCAGGCCAGCGCGCCAGAGGCCCGGACCACCGCGCCGCGCGGCTCGAGCGCGACCACCGTGGCCTCGACCTCGTTGCGCTCGACGTTGAGCGGCCGCGGGCGCTCCTGCGCCGCACCCCTCAGCAGGCCCAGCGCGAGACCCAGCGCAGCGATCCGCGCGGGCGACCAGAGCGCAATCGCGAGAGCGCACGCAGCCGCGCCGAGCGCCGCGAAAGGAGAACCCGTGCATCCGAAGAAAGCGCCCGCGACGAACGCCGCCGACGCGACCGCAAGTGGCCGCTGCATCCCCGCCCCCCAATCCCCGACAACCGGTGGGTGAGCCAGAGACCCACCCCGCACACAAAGGCCCGGAACGCTACACCTGTGCCAGATTGTCCGTCAAGAGGCTGGGTTGACGCGCAGTGCCGATCCGTGCTAAAACACCTCTCATGCAGACTTTCAAGGTCGGTGACAAGGCCGTGTACCCCGGGCAGGGTGTCGGCGAGGTCATGGGGATCGAGCACAAGGACATTGCCGGCCAGCGGCAGTCGTTCTACGTACTCAAGATCATGGAGAACGGGATGAAGATTCTCATCCCGATCAACAAGGTCGGCTCCGTGGGCCTCCGCTCGCTCATCGACGAGAAGGCCGTGACCAAAGTCTACGGCATCCTGAAGCAGAAGGACATCTCGGTCGACTCGGCCACCTG
>FSWK01000502.1_pt1 | contig 12925 bp, 10 predicted proteins | sample 1637951 | NCBI WGS metagenome assembly FSWK01 (sample SAMEA3914789, study PRJEB12502) | metagenome | biome: forest; material: soil | place: Canada | collected 2011-07-03 | depth 0.3 m | reverse complement strand
GTCCTGCAGACCCTGCAGAACGCAGTCGAGGAGCAGGGGCTGTTCTATCCGCCGGACCCGAACTCGCAAGCCTGGTGCACGCTGGGCGGCAACCTCGCCCACAACGCCGGCGGCCCGCGCGCGCTCAAGTACGGCGTCACGCGCGACTACGTCCTGGGCGTCGAAGCCGTGCTGCCGTCGGGCGAGCTGATCCACGCCGGCCACCGCAGCTGGAAGGGCGTGGCCGGCTACGACATCACCCAGCTCTTGGTCGGCAGCGAGGGCACGCTCGCCATCATCACGCAGGCTACGCTCAAGCTCATCCCTCTCCCGCGGCGCGTCGCCACCATGCTGGCGTTCTTCCCCGACGAGGCCGCGGCCGCGCTGGGCGTGCAGAAGATCTTCGGCGCCGGCCTGCTGCCACGCACCTGCGAATTGATGGACGGCCCGACCATGCGCGCGCTCAAGGGCAAGGCGCCGTTCCAGTTCCCCGAGGACGTCGGCGGCGCGCTCATCGTCGAGCACGACGGCAACGGCGACGGCGTCATGGAGGACCTTGCGCAGTCGGGCGAGATGTGCATGGAGGCGGGCGGCATCGACGTGGTCGCGGCGCAGGACGAGGCGCAGCGGCGGCGCATCTGGGAGACGCGGCGGATGATCTCCGTCGCCCTGACCTCGCTGCGGCCGCACAAGATCAGCGAGGACGTCGCGGTGCCGCGCGGCAGGCTCGTCGAGCTGATCCGCGCGGTGCGCGAGATCGGCGCGCGGCACGGCCTCGAGACCGCCTGCTACGGCCACGCGGGCGACGGCAACATGCACGTGAACCTGCTCTTCGCCAGCAAGGAGGAGCGCGAGGCCGGGCAGAAGGCGGTTGACGAGGTGATCCAGACCGCGATCGACATGGGCGGCACCATCACCGGCGAGCACGGCGTGGGCCTGGCCAAGCGCGCCTTCCTCGCGCGCGAGCAGGGAGCCGACCTCATCGCGCTGCAGAAGCGGGTCAAGAAGGCCTTCGATCCGGACGACCTCTTGAATCCGGGAAAGATCTTTCCTTGAGAGGCGCCCGCGCCCGCGCCCGCGCCATCGCCTCGCGGAGCCCAGCCGTCGCCGGTGTCATCCTGGCGCTGGCGCTCGGGCTCGCGCTCGCTTGCGACATCCCGCTGCACGCGGTGCGCTCGACGCCGCCGGCCGGCATCGAGGCGCAGGCGCTCGCGGTGGGCGCGCGGGCGCCGCCGGCGCGCCGCGGCGCGCACCTCCCGGCCGCGGTGGTCTTCTATCGCGGACATTGGTGACCGGATTGCCGGACGCAGCTCGGTGAGCTGCAAAAAGTACTTCCGGAGTTCGAGCAGCGCCACGCCTTCCTGGTCGCAGTGTCGGTCGACGACGAGAGCACCTCGCGCAGCCTGGCGGCGGCGCTGGGCCTGCACTTCCCCCTCGTCTCCGACGAGCACCGCGCGCTGATTCACAGGTATGGCGTGCTCGACGCCGAGAACGACCTGGCCTGGCCGGCCATCTTCGTCATCGGCCGCGACGGCAAAGTGGCCTGGCGCTCGCTCGCGGAATCCAAGTCGAAGCGCGCCGGCGCCAACGAGATCCTGGCCGCGCTGGACCGGGCTTCCGCGGCCCCCCGCAAGCCTTGACCGGCGCCGCCCGCTGCTTTACGGTCCGCGCCCCTTGGACCAGCCCCATCAAATGACGCCCGAGGCGCCCCGCACCGACGGGGAGCCCACCGACCGAGAGCTGGTCGAGCTTTCGCAGAAGGGAGACGGCGCGGCGTTTGCGCGGCTCGTCGAGCGGCACCAGCGCCAGCTGTACCGGCTCGCGCTGCGCATGACCGGCTCGGAGGCCGACGCCAACGAGGTCCTGCAGGAGTCGTTCCTCAACGCCTGGCAGAAGCTGCCGGCGTTCCGCGGCGAGGCGCAGTTCTCCAGCTGGCTGTATCGAATCGCCGCCAACAGCGCGCTGATGCGCCTGCGCCGCAAGCGCCGTGCCCCCGACGCGCTCCCCGACCAGCCTCTCGAGCTGCAGGCGCCCAAGTTCTCGTCCGAGGGCTCGCTCGACCCGCCTCCTTACAGCGACTGGTCGCAGCGCGCCGACGAAAAGATGATGTCGGGGCAACTTGGCGTCGCCATTGAAAAGGCCGTCCAGGAGCTTCCGGAGGATTACCGGACCGTCTTCCTGCTTAAGGACGTGGACGGCCTCTCCAATGAGGACATCGCCACTTCGCTGGACCTCACCGTGCCGGCGGTGAAGAGCCGCCTGCACCGCGCGCGGCTCGCGCTTCGAGAGAAGTTGGGAGAGTTCTTTGGCTCCTGACTCGAATCCGCCGCGCGGACGGTGCATCTTCCCTAGCGTGTCGGCTAGCATAGGCGACCGCTTGACCACCCGCCGCGGGATCACCCTTTGACCATCTCGAACACCCCCATGATTGAACATTGCAAGGAGTGCGTCGACCTCCTCGGGGACTATGTCGAGGGGCAGCTGTCTCCGGAGCGCGAGCAGGCGCTCGAAGCGCATCTCAGCATGTGCATGCCGTGCATCACGTTCGTGCGAACGTACAAGGCGACGCGGAAGCTGTGCCGCAAGGCGCTCGCCAGGGAGATGCCCGCCGAGCTGGTGGGCGCGCTCTCCTCTTTTCTCGGCAAGCACGTGCCGGGGTTCAGTTGCCCGAAGTCGAAGGAAGGCCAGCCCGAAGCGGTGGCCCCCGACAGCGAGCTCAAGAAGGGCTAGAACGTCGCAATGAAATTTGAACTCGAAGAAGTGTCTCGCGTGCTGCAGCGTGCGCGCGGGAAGGGCAGCAGCCTCAAGCAGATCGGGGAAGAGCTCCAGGCCGGCAAGGGCGAGCGCCTCAAGCTGCGCCGCATCCTCGCCGAGATGATCGAATCGGGCCGCGCCACGTTCTCCGACGGCGCGTACCGCGTCGTCGCCCAGCAGGGCGCGCCGAAAGTCCAGCAGGGCGCGCCGAAAGCCGCGCAGGGCGCGCCCCGGCTCCAGCAGGCGCAGCCGCCCGCGCCGCGCGCGTCGCCGCAGCAGCGGATGCCGCAGGCTCGTGAGCCCCAGCAGCGGATGCCGCCGGCGCGCGAGCCTCAGCAGCGCCCGCCGCCGCCGCGTGAGCCGCAGAACCGCGAGCCGCCGCACCAGCGCGCGTCGCTGCCTCCGCCGCGCGCGCAGGCGCCGCAAGCCGCAAAGTCGCAGCCGCCGCCCGCCGGCAAGCGCAAGCTGCCCGCCGCCATGACCGAAGGCACGCGCCAGCGCCGCCTCGCGCAGGTGGGCCGGCCCGAGGCGCTGCACGAGCCGCGCGGCAAGAAGTACGATCGCGCGCCCGCGCCGCGGAAGAAGGGCGAGGCGCCGCGCGTCGGCGGCGAGGTCGTCGGCGTGCTCCATCTCAAGAGCGAAGGCTACGGCTTCGTCAGCCCGCTGGTGCCGACCGGCGGCGGCCGCGAGGGCGATCTCTTCATCCCGCCGCAGCACACGGGCGGCGCGCTCGACGGCGACGTGGTCAACGTCCGCGCCGTCAAGGGCCGCGACGGCCGGCTCGCGGGCGAGGTCACCGAGGTGGTCGAGCGCCGCCGCCAGCTCGCCCTGGGCACCTACCAGTCGCGCGGGTCTCAGAGCTCCGCTGGTGGGGCGTGGGTGATCCCGCTCGACCGCAACCTGACCGGCAACATCGCCGTCCCGCGCGACGCCAAGGCGCACGACGGCGAGATGGTCAAGGTCCGCCTCGATCGCGACAAGCCCGGCCCGCTCTCGGGACAGATCATCGGCGTGCTCGGCCCGCGCGGCGACCCGCGCTTCGAGATCCTCGCCAGCGCGTACGCCGCCGGCTTCTCCGACGAGTTCGACCCCGCCACGCTGCTGGCCGCGCAGAGCGTGCCCGACCGCGTGCTGCCGGAAGATCTCCAGGCGCGGCGCGACCTGCGCCACCTGCCGCTCGTCACCATCGACGGCGAGGACGCGCGCGACTTCGACGACGCGGTCCACGTCTCGCGCGCCGGCGCCGGCTATCGCCTGGTGGTCGCCATCGCCGACGTCGCGCACTACGTCCGGCCGGGCGGCTCGCTCGACCGCGAGGCCCTGCGCCGCGGCACCAGCGTCTACTTCCCGGGCACGGTGATCCCGATGCTGCCCGAGCGCCTCTCGAACGGCATCTGCTCGCTCAACCCCGACGTCGACCGGCTCTGCATGGTCTGCGACATGGCGCTGGACGCGAACGGCAAGCCGCTGCAGGCCGACATCTACGACGCGGTCATGCGCAGCCACGCGCGGCTCACGTACACCAAGGTCGCCGCCGCGCTCGAGGGCGCGCCGCCGCCCGACGTGAAGCCGCTGATGGAAGACCTCACCATCGCCGGCGAGCTGGCGAAGAAGCTCACCGCGCAGCGCAAGGTCCGCGGCGCCATCGACTTCGACCTGCCGGAAGCGAAGATCCTGCTCGACGACGAGGGCCACATCAAGGAGATCGCGCGCCGCCCGCGCAACGACGCGCACAAGCTGGTGGAGGAGTTCATGCTCGCCGCCAACGAAGCCGTGGCGCGCTTCTTCGACGTGCGCGGGCTGCCGACGGTCTATCGAATCCACGACGCGCCCGACGAGGAGAAGCTGGAGGCGTTCGCGGCGCTGGCGCGCATCCACGGCTTCGACGTGCCGGCCGGCAAGGAGATGACGCCGTCGGTGCTGAACAAGTTTCTCGAGCAGGTCGAGGGCAAGCCGCAGCAGAAGGCGCTCAATTCACTCCTGCTGCGCGCGATGATGCAGGCGCAGTACAGCCCCGACAACATCGGCCACTACGGCCTCGCGGCGCCGACCTACCTGCACTTCACCTCGCCGATTCGCCGCTATCCCGATCTCATCGTCCACCGGCTGCTCAAGGAGCACTGGGCGCGGGGCGGCCAGACGCTGCGCACGCACGAGCGCGACGAGCAGGAGGCCGTGCTGGCGGGCGTGGCGGCGCAGTGCTCGGAGCGCGAGCGCGCGTCGATGAAGGCCGAGCGCGACATCGACGCCTACTACATGGCGATGTTCATGCAGGACAAGATCGGCAACCGCTACAAGGCCGTGGTCGCGGGCGTGGCCGACTTCGGGCTCTTCTGCGAGATGGAGGAGATCTTCGTCGAGGGCCTGGTGCCGGCCGAAGACCTGGGCGAGGGCGTGCAGCTGGACAAGGAGCGCCACCGCCTCGTCGTCGGCAAGAGCGGCAAGGGCTTCGGCGTGGGAGATCGGCTGGAGGTCGAAGTGGTCTCGGCCGACCCCGCGCGCCGCCGCATCACGCTGCGCATCGCCACCGGCGCGCAGCAGAGCGCGCCGGCCAGGCTCGGATCGATGAGTCCGGTCACCACGCAGCCCTGGTTCACGCCCGAGGACCTGACGCCGGGCGCGCCGTCGCCTAAGCGCCGCCTGCCGCGTCCGCAGCCTGGCCAGCAGCGGCCGGGACAGCGGCCGCCTCCGCGCGGGTCATCGCCTGGCCCGAAGTCCCCTCGTGGACGAAAACCAGGTCGCGGTCGATGAAGGCGCGGAAGTAGACCGGCCAGCCCACGCGCAGCTCTTCCTGCTTCACGTCCTCGCGGGTGGCGAGCCTCACCTCGGTCAGGTCGCTGCGGCGGGCCACGGGGAAGAGGCGGTGGTGCCCGGCGAAGTGGATGATCTCGCCGTGATCGCTCGTTAGCGTCCTGGTCATGCGCGGGGCCTGTAGCAGAAGCCCGCGCGCGCGCGCAACCTCGGCGCAGGGCCCGGTTGACTGCTGCACTCCGGGCCCGCATCCGCACTTGCGCCGGGCGCCCGCCGAGCCCATACCTCCGCGGGACCGCGCAGCTCGTCAGGAGTCAAAGACTTGGATCACCGCTCTCCGCTCGGCCGCAGGGCTGGCCTTCTGCTCCCCCTCTCCTCCGTGCGCGGCCCCCGCGGCGACCTCGGCAGCTACGCCGATGCGGGCGGCGTGGCGCGCTTCCTCACCAGCGCCGGCTGCACGCTCTGGCAGCTCTTGCCCTTGAACGAAGTGGCGCCGGGGCAGGACAGCCCGTACGCCGCCTCCAGCTCGAACGCGCTGGAGCCTGTCTATATCGATCTCGATTCGGTCGAGGGCCTGTCGTTGACGAGCGACGAGCGCGCGCGGCTCGACCGGCTCCGCGCGGAGAAGACGGTCGACTTCGGCGGCTACCGGGCGGTGAAGACGGCCGCGCTGGCCCGCGCCTGGAAGACCTTCCCGCGCGACGGCGAGCGCGCGCGAGAGCTGGCCCGCTTCCGCGAGGAGCACCGCGCCTGGCTGGAGGACTACGCGCTCTACCGCGCGCTCCACGACGAGCGGCACCAGAGCTGGCGCGACTGGGAGCCCGAGCTGCGCGACCGCGAGCCGCACGCGCTCGACCGCGCGCGCGAGCGGCTGCGCGACCAGGTGGACGGGCTGGTCTTCGCGCAGTGGATCGCCGACAGCCAGTGGCGCGAGGGCCGGCGCGCCGCCAACGAGCAGGGCGTCAAGGTCGTCGGCGACCTGCCGTTCATGGTCGCCGAGGACTCGGCCGACGTCTGGGGCCTGCAGCACCTCTTCCGCTTCGACGCCAGCGTCGGCGTTCCGCCCGATGCGTACAGCAAGGACGGCCAGGACTGGGGCCTGCCGGTGCCGCGCTGGGAGGAGATGCGCGCCCGGGGCGATCCGTGGCTCCGCGCCCGCGCCGCCCGCGCCGCCGAGCTGTACGACGCCTTCCGCGTCGACCACGTGGTCGGCCTCTACCGGACCTACGCGCGGCCCCTCGATCGGAAGAGCCCGCCGTTCTTCACCCCTGCCGCCGAGCCGCAGCAGCGCGCGCAGGGCGAGCGCATCCTCAAGCTGATGGGCGAGCGGGCCGAGGTGCTGGCCGAGGACCTGGGGGTCGTGCCCGACTTCGTCCGCGCCTCGCTGGCCGAGATCGAGATCCCGGGCACCAAGGTCCTGCGCTGGGAGAACGATCAGGGCGTGCCCCGCGATGTGACCGGGTTCTCCACGGTCTCGCTCGCGGTCACCGGCACGCACGACACCGACTCGCTGTTTGCCTGGTGGGAAGAGCTGCCCACCTGGGAGCGCGAGCAGCAGCTCACCCAGCCGCCGCTGGCGAAGCTGCGCGGTCCGTCGCAGAACCGCTTCACGCCGGCGACGAAGAGCGCTTTATTGGAGCTTGCTTATCAAAGCGCCTCAGATGCCTTGTTGACCCCCATCACCGATGCGCTGGGCTGGCGCGACCGGATGAATACGCCGGGCACCGTCGGCACGCACAACTGGACCTTCCGGCTGCCGTGGAAGCTGGATGAGTTGATGACCGCGCCCGAGACGGTGGCGGTGGCGCGCGAGCTGTCGAGCCTGGCCGAGCGCCACGGCCGGAAGCGCTAGCAGCGCCAAGAGCCATGACCGAGAACGACCTGCGCGAAGAGGCTCGGCGGCTCCTGGTGGAGGTGGCGGCCGGGCTCGCGGCGGCGCGGCGGCCGCTCGCCACCTATCGAGTGCAGCTGCACCAGGCCTTCAATTTCGATGATGCGGCCGCGATTGCCGATTACCTCGCCGATCTCGGCATCAGCGATTTCTATACCAGTCCTTATCTGAGGGCCGCGCCGGGCTCGATGCACGGCTATGACGTGCTCGATCACCAGCAGCTCAATCCCGAGCTGGGCGGGGCCGAGGGTCACCAGCGCTTCATCGCCGCGGTGCAGGCGCACGGGCTGGGCCACCTGCTGGACATCGTGCCCAATCATATGGGCATCGGCTCGGGCAATGCGCTCTGGCGCGACGTGCTCGAGAACGGACCCAGCGCGCAGGCGGCGCGGTTCTTCGATGTCGAGTGGCACCCGGTCAAGGAGGAGCTGGCCGACAAGGTGCTGGTGCCGGTGCTGGGCGACCGCTATGGCGCGGTGCTGGAGCGCGGCGAGCTGAAGCTGGTGCTGCTGAATGGCGCTTTCGAGATCCACTATTTCGACAACGTCTTTCCGGTCAATCCGCGCTCGTACGTGCAGATCCTCAGCTATCGGATGGAGGAGCTGGAGCGGCAGCTCAATGGCGATCTCGGGCTCGATGATCTCAAGTCCATCATTACCGCGCTGCAGAACATGCCCACGCGCAACGAGGTGGACGCGGCCCGCATGGAGGAGCGGCGGCGCGAGAAGGAAGTGGCCAAGCGCCGCGTCGCGCACCACTGCGAAAAGAACCCCGCCATCCTCGCGCACCTCGAGGAGAACGTCCGGCTGTTCAATGGCACACCCGGCAAGCCGCGCAGCTTTGACCTGCTCGACAAGCTGCTCGCCGCGCAGGCCTATCGGCTCGCGCACTGGCGCGTCTCCTCGGAAGAGATCAACTATCGACGTTTCTTCGATATCAATTCACTGGCTGCCATCCGCGTCGAGGATCCGGTGGTCTTCGAGGAAGCGCACCGCGTGCCGCTGCGGCTGCTGGCCGAGGGCAAGGTCACCGGCCTGCGCGTCGATCACCCCGACGGGCTCGCCTTTCCGACCGATTACTTCCGGCTGCTGCAGGACGCGCACATCCTGCAGCGCGCGCAGGCGCTGGCGCGCGACGCCGACTGGGCCCAGCTGGAGCCGTTCGTGCGCGAGGCGCTGGCCGAGGAGCTGCGCGCGCGCGGCCGCGCGTCCCCGCTGTTCCGGCCGCTCTTCGTGGTGGCCGAGAAGATCCTCGGCCGGACCGAGACGCTGCCCTCCAGTTGGGCGGTCTCGGGCACCACCGGATATGACGCGATGAATGCCATCAATGGCATCTTCGTCGACCGCGCCAATGAGGGCCGGTTCGAGAAGCTCTATGCGCGCTTCATCGGCGCAGAGGTCGATTTCGAGGAGCTGGTCTATCAGAAGAAGAAGCTGATTCTGTATTCGGCGCTGGCCAGCGAGATGAACCTGCTGGCGCGCCAATTGAATCGCATCTCGGAGGGAAATCGCTGGACGCGGGATTTCACGCTCTATGCGCTGCGCGCGGGCCTGATTGAGCTGGTGGCCTGCTTTCCGGTCTATCGCACGTATATCGCGGACGAGGGGCGGGTCGACGAGCGCGACCGGCGCTATATCCTCCAGGCCGTGGCGGGCGCGAAGCGGCGCAATCCGGCGGAGAACGCATCCATCTATGATTTCATCGCCGATATCCTGCTGCAGAAGTTCGGCGCTCATGTGGAGGAGAGCGAGCGGCCGGCGCAGAAGGCCTTCGCGGTCAAATTGCAGCAGGTCCTGGGTCCGGTGATGGCGAAGGGCGTGGAGGACACGACCTTCTATGTCTACAATCGATTGACCTCATTGAACGAGGTGGGCGGCGAGCCGCACCAGTTCGGCTCCACCGTCGACTGGCAGCACGAGCAGAACGCCTGGCGAGCGCGCGAGTGGCCGCTGTCGCTGGTGGCCACCGCCACGCACGACACCAAGCGCGGCGAGGACACGCGCGCGCGCATCGACGCGCTGTCCGAGCTGCCCGACGAGCTCCGCAAGATGCTGGCGGTGTTCGCGCGGCGCACCGAGCCGCTGCGGCGCGAGATCGATGGCCGGCACGCGCCCGACCGCAACGAGCAGATGCTCCTGGTGCAGACGCTGCTGGGCGTCTGGCCGGCCGCCGCGGGAATGCCCGGGCAACAGGAATGGGAGTTGCTGCGCGAGCGCGTGCAGCAATACCTGTTCAAGGCGGCGAAGGAGGCCAAGGTCAACACCTCCTGGATCCAGGAGGACCAGCGCTGGGAGGAGGCGCTGCGCGCGTTCGTCAACTCGCTCTTCGCGCTGCCCGCGCGGCACAAGCTGTGGGGTGAGTTCTTGCCGTTCGCGCGGCGCATCGGCGAGATCGGGCTGCACAACTCGCTGTCTCAAGTCGTGCTCAAGCTGGCGATGCCGGGCGTGCCCGATCTCTACCAGGGCTGCGAGCTGTGGGATTTCTCGCTGGTCGATCCGGACAACCGGCGGCCGGTGGACTTCGCCGCGCGGCGGGCGATGCTGGCCGAGCTGCGCGCCTCGTCGCTCCTGCCCGCGCAGCTGGCGCGGTCGCTCTACGAGACCTGGGAGGACGGCCGCATCAAGCTGTTCGTCACGCAGGCCGGGCTCCAGGCGCGCAAGCGGCTGGCGCACCTCTTTACCGAGGGCGGGTACGCGCCGCTGCACGCCGAGGGCCCGCGCGCGGCGAACCTCTGCGCGTTCGCGCGCACTGGGCCCGACGGCCGGCTCGCCATCGCCGTGGTCCCGCGGCTGGTGGCGGGGCTGCTCCACGGCGCGCGATTGAATCCGGATTCATTCTCTGGAACCCGGATTCAGATTCCGAGCTCGGCTTCACCCTTCCGCGACGTCTTCACCGGCGAGGAGCGGCAGGTGCACGAGGGCACGCTCGCCTGCGATGCGCTCTTTTCCACGCTGCCGGTGGCGCTGCTGGTGAACGGATAGCGCGCGAGGCGTTAACGAACTTCCCTCGACGCGTGTTGTCCCCACATGCGACGAGCCCTTCTTCTGAGTCTCTCCCTCCTGGTCGCGGCTGCCGCGCTCCCGGCGCGCGCGCAGGTGACGGTGAGCGCCAACGTCACCGTCGGCGGGCCGGTCGAGGTGGCGACCTTCCACGAGCGCCTCGGCGGCTACGGCCACTGGACTTCTGTGGACGGCTACGGCCAGGTCTGGGTCCCTCCCGGGCGCCCCGGCTGGCGGCCCTATTCCGATGGCCGCTGGGTGCTCACCGAATACGGCTGGACCTATGTCTCCGACGACCCTTGGGGCTGGGCGGCCTATCACTATGGCAACTGGGTCTTCGCCGGCGGCGCGGGCTGGGTGTGGATCCCCGGCCGCGTCTGGGCGCCGGCCTGGGTGACCTGGCGGTATGGCGGCGGATATGCCGCGTGGGCGCCGGCGCCGCCGATGGGACTGGGATATCGGGTGCGCGTGGTCGAAGTGAGCTCGCCCGGCTGGGTCGTCGTGCAGGAGGCGCACTTCACGCAGCCCATCGCGACGGTGGCGGTGAGCGCGAATGTCTCGGCGGGATATGTCGCCCGCGCGCAGCCGCTGGCCGCGCCGGTCGCGGTGGCGGGCGGGGTCGCGGTCAATCCGGGCCCGCATCCGCAGGCGGTGGCCGCCGCGGTGGGCGGTCCGGTCCAGCCGGTCTCGGCGCACGCGGTGGTGAGCGGCGGCACGGGCTCGATCGCCAGGGCCGCGCCCGCGCCAGCCGCGCCCGCGCCCGTCGCGCAGGCGATGCAGAGCCATTGGAACCAGCCCGCCTCCAGCGGCGGCCACGCGCTGACGGCGGAGCAGCGGCAGAACACTTCGGCCGCGCCGCACGCCGCGCAGGCCGCGGCCGCGCAGCCGCAGCACGCCGCGCCCGCTGGTCAACCCGCCGCTCTCGCGAACCAGCCCGCCGGCCCCGCAAACAAGCTGGCTTCTTCTGGCGCTCAGTCGGCCGAACCGGCGAACAAGCCGGCCGGCCTGCACGCCGCCCAGACGCCGGACGAGCGCGCGGCGCAGCGAGAACAGCGACAGCAGCAACGCGCGCAGCGCCAGCAGAACCGCCAGCAGCGGCAGGCCAACAACCGCGGGCAGCCACCACCGGGCGGAGGGCATCCAAAAGGCGCGGGCAAGAACCGCCGCCGCTAAGCCCTGCGCCGGCAGATCCCGCGCCGGGGCCTGTGCGCATCAGATTCAGGATCTCGCGAGTTGGCCTCAGCCCGGGAGGGGGTCGCCCTCCGGAACCCACGGGCCCCCAGCCGAATCGCGCGCTTCAGGCGCGCAGGGCGCGGAGGCGGGTGGCGATCTGCGGGAGGCCTTCAGTCGAGGGAACGATGGAGAGCGGCGCGAGCTCGCGCTCCAGCCGAGAGGCGCGCTCGCTGTCGTCCAGGTCGGCGAAGAGGAGCGCGGGCAGGGCGACCCCGCGCGCACGCAGGGCGCGAAGGATCAGGATGCCCTGGACCTCCGGGAGCGCGTCGGAGGAGTGGGCGCCGGAAGCATCGATGAGCAGCTCGCGCGGGGTGCGGCGGAAGTCCTGGTCGAGCAGCAGCGCGGCCGCGCCCGGCAAAAGCGCGAGCGCCTCGGCGAAGTGGCCGGCGCGGACGAAGTCGAAGCCGGGCACGAAGCGGCGGAAGCGCTCGATGTACTCGAAGCCGTCCTCACAGACGATGATCCTCATTGTCGAACTCAGATCGACACTCATATGGACGGCGCCGGGAAGCAGGCGCCCACCGCCTTGCGGAAGGGCGGGTCCTCGGCGCGGACCACCAGGTGGCCGTGCCACTCGCGGGTGAGGTCGCGGACGATGGCGAGGCCGCGGCCGCTCTCGCGCGACTCGATGCCATCGAGTGAGATCCCGCCCGCGGCCGAGTCGCCCACCAGCAGGACGTGGAGGTCGCGGCCGGCGGCGTCGCGCTCGCGGGCGAGGCGGACGATGACGCGGCCTTCCGGCGCCGCCGCGGCCTGCGCGTTGCGCAGGAGGTTGGTGAAGATGGTCGAGAGGGCGGCCTGCTCGACGGGGAACTCGACCTCCATGCCCTGCAGCAGGATCGACGGCGAGGTCCAGTAGGCGCCGCCCTGGCGCACCTCGGCCTCGACGGCCTGGATCCAACCCGCGACCGCGCGCGCGTCGAGGCGGGTGCGCGGGCCCAGGCGCAGAAGCCCCGCCATTCGCTGCGCGTGCACGGTGCGGATGCGGACGTCGAGGGAGGAGAGTTCCGCGGCGCGCGCGTCTGCAGGGAGCGCGGAAGGGAGGGCGCCCGTCTCTGCAAACGGACGCGCGGCCGGCTCGCGCAGCAGCGCCTCGGCCCGCGCGAGGTCGCGCACCAGCGGCCCGAACGACGGCTCGCGCGACAGCCGCCGCATCGCCACGCCCTGCGCCCGCGCGGCCGTCCGCAGCCGCTCATAGGTGCGCGCCACCACCTGCGAGGCGGGCTCGGGCTCGAGCAGCGCGCGCGCCACCTCGGCGCGGTTCTCGCCCGCGAGGCCCAGCACGCTGGCGCGGTGCTTGATGACGTCGTGCCGGACC
>FSWK01000671.1_pt1 | contig 13003 bp, 9 predicted proteins | sample 1637951 | NCBI WGS metagenome assembly FSWK01 (sample SAMEA3914789, study PRJEB12502) | metagenome | biome: forest; material: soil | place: Canada | collected 2011-07-03 | depth 0.3 m | reverse complement strand
TACGACGGCGGCGCGCGCTGGGAGCCGCTGACCGACTTCCTCGGCGGGCTCGCCATCGGCGCGCTGGCGCTGGACCCGCACAGCCCCGACTCGCTCTTCATGGGCCTCGGCGATCCGTTCGACACCGCGCTGCCGGGGCTGGTCTCGAGCAAGAACGGCGGCGCCACCTGGTCCACGCCGGTGGCGGCGGTCGCGCAGTACGGAACCACGCCGGCGCCGGCCACCAGCGTGCGCGACCTCAAGGTCGACCCGGCCGACGGCGCGCATGTGCTGGTGGCCACCAACGTCGGCCTCTTCTCCTGGGACGGCGCGGGCACGCCGGTGCAGCTCAAGCTGCCCGACGCCAAGGGCGGGGTCAGCTCGCCGTTCGAGATCTGGTCCATCGCCTCGCTGGGCGGCGGCGCGTGGCTGGTCGCCGGCCGCGAGACCACCGTCGACGGGACCTCGCTCACGCCGCCGGTGCTGGGCCACCTCTGGCGCTCGTCCGACAACGGCGCGACCTTCACTTTCAGCGACGGCGCGCTGCCCTCCGCCGCCGTCTCCGACCTGGGCCGCATGACCCTCGCCGTCGCCGAGAGCACCACCATCGACCCGTCCACCACGCGCGTGTTCCTGCTCGCCGCCAACGCCACCGACAGCGCGTCGGAGCAGAAGGACGTCTTCCGCTCCGAGGACGCGGGCCTGAGCTTCACCGCGCTGGGCGTGAACGGGAGCCGCCGGCCGCTCAACCCCAACGCCGATCAGAACGACCTCAACGTCCTGCACGATCAGGCCTGGTACAACCAGGCCATCGCGGTCGATCCCGACAATCCGAACCTGGTCTTCGTCGGCGGCAACCTCAACCTGGTCCGCAGCCGCGACGGCGGACAGACCTGGGAAGTGATGGCGGACTGGCTGCCGGCGGGCACGCACATCGATCTGCCGTACACGCACGCCGACTACCACGCGATGGCGTTCTCGCGCGCCGGCAGCAAGACGCTCTACACCGGCACCGACGGCGGCCTCTTCCGCTCGACCGACGCGGTCAGCGCCGCGCCCTCGGCGGCGCACATCTCCGACGCGCTCAACGTCGGCGTCGTCAGCCACCTCGCCTATCACCTCGCCTGCGCGCCGGAGTCCTGGCCGGCCAGCCTGCAGGGCTTCGTGCTGGGCGGCCTGCAGGACAACGGCACGCGCCTGCGCAACCTCGCCGCGGCCGTGCCCAGCAGCTTCGACCAGGTGTACGGCGGCGACGGCGTGGGCGTGGCGGTCAGCCGCGACGCCACCGCGGGCGGCCCGCGCATCGCGCTCACCTCCACGCCGGGCCACATCGAGCGCTCGATGGGCGGCGGCGCCATCAGCTCCTGGAGCGAGTTCCAGGGCGGGCTCGGCGGCTCGCTGCCGTTCTACGTCCGCTTCGCCAGCGACGACGCGCCAACCTCGGACGGCGCGACCTTCCTCACCTTCACCAAGCCGCCGCCCGCGGGCGACTCCAGCGTCTACCGCTCGAAGAACGGCGCCGACTGGGCCAACATCAGCGGCACCGTCCACTACCCGGACGGCACCTCGAGCGGCTTCTTCAGCGGCCTCGGCAGCAAGGGCGCGCGCCAGGACTTCCACTTCCTCGCCACCCACGGCAAGGTCGAGGGCATCTACGCGGTCGACGGCGTGGGCGGCCTCGTCTACGCCACGGCCGACGGCGGCGCCAACTGGACCGCCAGCAACGTGCTCGGCACCAGCCTTTCGCAGAACCTCGGCATCAAGGGGACCGCGGGGATCGGCTTCGATCCCTCCGACAGCAGCGGCGCCACGCTCTGGGTCGGCAGCCAGGCGACGACCGTCTTCGACAGCAGCGACCCGACCGTCCCGCCCAGGCCGGTGCCGGACAGCTACGGCCACCTGTTCAAGACCACCGACCGCGGCCGGTCGTGGCAGCCCGTCACCGGCGGCGGCACGCTGCCCAACGTGCCCGCGGTCGCGGTCAAGTTCGACCCCGGCGACACGACCGGCAAGACGGTCTACGTCGGCACCGACGTCGGGCTCTACGTCACCCGCGACGGCGGCGCCTCGTTCACCCGCCCGCCCGGTCTGCCGCTGGTGCGCGTCGGCGACATCTGCGTCTCGCCCGCCAGCCGGAACATGAAGATCGCCACCTTCGGGCGCGGCTTCTGGCAGCTCAACACCGACGCGGGCGGGGCGCTCGCGGGCGCGCGGGGCCGCGGCGATCTCAACTTCGATCAGCGGCTCGACGCCTTCGATCTCATCGACCTCGCGGCGGTGCTGGGCACCACCAACGCCAGCGCGGCTTACCGTCCGGAGGCCGATCTGGTGGGGACCGTCAACGCCGTGGACGACGCCGATCTCGCTGCCTTCCTCGCCGGCTTCGGCGGTGCGCCGTGAAGCGCGCGCTGGCTCTGGGCCTGCTCGCGCTCGCGGCCGCCTGCCACGGCGGGCCGTCGATCGACAGCTTCACCGTCGACAAGGCGTCGATCTCGTCGGGCGACGCGGTGACCTTCTCCTGGAAGGTCTCGGGCGCGACCAGGATCTCCCTCGATCCCGACGTCGGCGATGTCTCCGGGACCACCTCGGCGCAGGCGCATCCGTTCGCCACCGCGACCTATACCCTCACCGCCACCTCCGGCTCGGGCACCTCGAAGGCGCAGCTGAACATCACGGTGAAGCCCGCGCCCGGCACGGCGACGTTCGTGGCCGCGCCGCCGCAGGCCGCGCCCGGCGATCCGGTGACGCTGAGCTGGAACATCGCGGGCGCGACCTCGGTGGCGATCACCGGCCTCGGCGCGCAGCCGGCCTCCGGCAGCGCGGTGGTCAATCCGTCGCAGACCACGCGGTACACGCTCACCGTCGCCGGCGCCGCGCCCATCGACCTGCTGGTGCGCGTGGCGGCGAAGCCCGCCATCACCAGCTTCGACGCGCCGCCCAGCGCGCAGCAGGGCTCGGACGTGACGCTCTCCTGGACCGCGACCAACGCCACGCGCTTCACCCTGACCAGCGACGCCGGCCTCTCACAGTTCCTCGGTCCGCTGACCAGCGCCACGGTGCAGCCGACCCAGACCACGACGTACACGCTCACCGCGAGCGGTCCCACGGGCAGCGCTTCGCAGTCCGCCACGGTCGCCGTCCTGGCGACGCCGGGCAGCAGCTTCCTCTACACGCCGCCCTCGTCCGGCAACGAGGCGGTGCGGCTCGTCGCCGATCCGTGCCCGGCGCCCTGCACGCGCCTGACGCTCAGCCTGATCGCCGCGCAGGCAGTCACCGCCGACGCGCTCGCGCTCGACCTGCCGGTGCCGGGCGCCGCGCGGGTCGCGCTCCACCAGAACGCCGGCGCTCCCGACTGGCAGGTCAATCCCAACGGCGACGCGCTGGACCCCGGCACCGCGCCCCCCGCAGCGGCGATCGCGCTGCCGCCGTCGGGTCCGCTCGCGCGCGTGCTGACGCTGGGCATCGCGCAGAAGCGCGCCGGCGGGGGCGCGGTGGCGGCGCCCAAGCAGCTGCAGCCCAACGCGGTGCTGGCGCGGTTCAAGGTCGATCTGATCCCGGCGGGCGGGACGGGCCTCGTGTTCTCGCCGACGCAGTCGCAGGCGCCGTCGTTCCTGCTGCGGGCGGCGGGCGTCCCGCAAGGAAGCCTTGCGATCGGAACGCTGCGGGTGCAGTAAAAGGGCGCCGATGTCGACGATGATCACCGAGGAGTGCATCAACTGCGGGGCCTGCGAGCCCGAATGTCCCAACCAGGCCATCAGCCAGGGTGAGGACATCTTCGTGATCGATCCGGCGCTGTGCACCGAGTGCGTCGGCTTTCACGACGAGGAAGCCTGCGCCGCGGTGTGCCCGGTGGACTGCTGCGTGCCCGACCCGAACATCCCCGAGACCGAGTCGGCGCTGCTGGCGCGGGCGAGGAAGCTGCATCCGGAGAAGCCGTTCCCGGCGCTCGAAGCGCTCCCCGCGCACCTGTCGCGCTTCCGGCGGCCGCAAGCCTGAGTGGACAGCAGGGCAGCCTTTGCCCTGTCGCGAGCCTTTGCACGCGGTAGGCTGGTCGCGCAGCTCAAGCTGCCGGGACAAGCGGCGCGGATCGACGCGGCGCAGGGAGGCGCGGTTGGTGCCGACTCGCAGGCTGTTTCCGCTCTTGCTGCTCACCACGGCCGCGCTCGCCGCCGAGCCGGAGCGCGACGATGCCCGCGCCCGCGCCGCCGCCATGCGGGAGTGGGAAGGCGAGCAGGGCACGAGCTTCGCCGCGCTGCAGGCCGCGCGCCGCGAGGTCGCGGGTCCCCAGCGCTTCAGCGCCGTGCCCGGCAACGTCTTCGTCAACCTGGGGCCCGCCCGCGAAGACGCGGCGTTCAACGGCGCGCCGTACACCACCACCGACTCGGGCCGCGTCCGCCAGATCCTGCCGCACCCGGGAAACCCGAACATCCTCTACCTCGCCACCGCGGGCGGCGGCGTCTGGAAGACGTACGACGCCGGCGCGGGCTGGGAGCCGCTCGGCGACAAGATCGGCGCGCTCAGCGTGGGCGCGCTCGCGATGGATCCCGCCTCGCCCGAAGTGCTCTACCTGGGCCTCGGCGATCCGTTCGGCACCGCGCAGGCGGGCTTCGTCCGCTCGCTCGACGGCGGCGCCACCTGGTCCGAGCCCATCCTGCTGCAGGCGGCCTACTCCTACGGGGGCACCAACTACTCGCTGCCCGTCGATCGGGTCAGCGACATCCAGGTGGATCCGCGCAACAGCCTCAACCTCTTCGTCGCCACCAACCGCGGCTTCTTCCGCAGCGCCGACGGCGGCCGGACCTTCTCGCAGATCGCGCTGGTGGGCGCGGCGCCTGGCGACATCTACTTCCAGATGTGGAGCGTCGCCTGGCTCGCGCCCAACACCTGGCTCGCCACCGGCACGCGCCAGGACCTCACCGGCAAGACCACGCCCGGCGACCTGGGCTTCTGGCGCTCGGTGGACAACGGCGTGAATTGGATCTGGAACGCGGCCGCGCTGCCCGGCTCGGGCGCCGACCGCGCCACCATCGGCCGCGCCACGCTCGCCGTCGCGCCCAGCACCGCCGGCGACGCCGCCTCGGCGCGCGTCTTCCTGCTCGCCGCCAACAGCCTCTCGTCGAGCGTCACGCAGTACGAGCAGAAGGATCTCTACCGCAGCGAGGACGGCGGCCAGCACTTCGTCTCGCTGCGGATGAACGCCACCCGCGCGCCGCTCAACCCCAACGGCGACCAGAGCGACCTCGACGTGCTGCACGATCAGGCCTGGTACAACCAGGCCATCACCGTCGATCCGCAGAACCCGGATCTCCTCTTCGTCGGCGGCAACCTCGCGCTGGTCCGGTCTTCAGATGGCGGCGTCAGCTGGTCGGTGATGAGCGACTGGCTCCCGGCGGCCACCGGCATCTCGCTCACCTACGTGCACGCCGACTTCCACGCGCTCGCCATCGGGCCCGGCGGCGACTTCTTCGCCGGCTCGGACGGCGGCCTCTACCGCTCGGACAGCGGCGACAAGAGCGTGCGCACCGCCGCGCCCGGCGTCGCCAGCTTCGATCCGGCGACGAACCAGGGCCTGGTCACGCACCTCATCTACAGCGTGGCCTGCGCGCCCGAGAGCTGGCCCGCCGAGCTGCAGGGCTTCGTCGTCGGCGGGATGCAGGACAACGGCACCCGCCTGCGCGCCGGCAACACCACCACGTTCAACCAGGTCTTCGGCGGCGATGGCATCGGCGTCGCGGTGAGCGCCAACGCGAGCGGCGGCCACCCGGCCACGCTGCTCGCCACCGTGCCGGGCAAGATCGTCCGCGCCACCGATGGCGGCATGAGCTGGAGCTCGTTCATCGGCGGGCTCAAGCCCGCGCTGCCGTTCCTGGTGCGCATCCAGCGCGACGCGGCCGACAAGAGCCCGGACGCGTTCCTCACCTTCACCGCGGTGGCGCAGTCCTCCTCGGGCCAGGTGCAGCCGGGCTCGGTCTTCCGCTCGGCGTCCGGCGCCGACTGGACCGACGTCGGCGGCCTGCTCCACTGGCAGACCGGCGAGGTGATCCGAGGCTTCATTCCGCCCGGCACCACGACCTCGGCCATCACGCTGCGCAACCTCGCGACGCACCCGTCCGCCAGCGTCTGGGGCGCGGTCAGCAACAAGTTCGCCTACGTCACCAGCAACGGCGGCGCCGACTGGTTCGTCTCGAAGCAGCCCGCGCCCCCCGGCGCCGCCGCGGGCGCGTACCTGCTCTCCAGCCTCGCCTTCGATCCGTCGGACCCCAGCGGCAAGAGCTACTTCGTCACCAGCCGCACGATGCTGCTGGACGACGGCTCGGCGCTGCCCGCCAGCATGGGCCACCTCTACAAGACCACCGACGGCGGCGCGACCTGGACCTCTCCCGGCGCGGCCTCGCTGCCCTTCGTGCCGTTCGAGATCGTCCGGTTCGATCCCGGCGATCCGGCCACGCTCTACGTCGGCACCGACGCGGGCCTCTACCGCTCGCGGGACGCGGGCGCGACCTTCCAGCGCTACGGCGGGCAGAGCCTGCCGCTCGCGCGCGTGACGGACATCTGCATCGCGCCCGCGAGCCGCCGCCTGACCGTCTCGACCTTCGGCCGCGGCTTCTGGGAGATCGACACGTCGGCGGACGGCAGCCCCGCCGGCGTGAAGGGCAACGGCGACACCAACTTCGACCAGCGCTGGGACGGCCTCGATCTGATGGACCTCGCCGACGCGCTCGGCGCAACCCAGGCGAGCGACAGCTACCGCGCGCAAGCCGATCTGGTCGGCGCCACCAACGCGGTGGACGACAGCGACCTGGCCGCGTTCCTGCTCCGCTTCGGAGGCTCGCCATGAGCCGCGGCCTCCCGTGCCTGCTCGCAGTGCTCGCCGCCGGCTTCAGCTTCGCCTGCGGCAAGCCAGGCGCGCCCGCCATCGCCAGCTTCAGCGTGGACAAGCCGCTGGTCTTCACCGGCGATGTAGTCACATTCTCCTGGCAGGTCAGCGGCGCGAAGACGCTCTCCATCGATCCGCTGGTCGGCCCTGTCACCGGCACCACCGCCCAGGTGTTGGTGCAGACCGCGACCACCTTCGTGCTCACCGCCACCAACGACGCGGGCAAGGCCACGCGCGCCGTTGTAGTCACCGTGCAGGTGCGGCCGCCTTCGCCGTCCATCGACGGCTTCAGCGCCACGCCCGCGCAGGCCCCCGCGGGCACCGAGGTCAAGCTCCGCTGGAGCGTCTCCAACGCCGCCGGGGTCACCCTCGATCAGGGCGTCGGGGCGCAGCCCGCGAGCGGCGGCGCCGTCGTGCACCCGGCGGCCAGCACGCTCTACACGCTGACCGCCGTGGGCGCGCCCGGAGCGCTCGCCGTCGCGCCGGTGCAGGCGATGTTCCGCGTCTCGCTGGCGCCGGTCATCGCCGCGTTCACCGCCGACTCGACCAGCGTCACGCAGGGGCAGGACGTCAAGCTCTCCTGGAGCGGGAACGCGTCCAGTTGGAGCGTCACGGATGGCACGAAGACGTGGCGCCTCGGCCCGCTCACGTCGCTTGTAGTCACACCGGCGCCGCCGTCGACGACGTATACGCTCACCGGCACCAGCGCTACGGGGACGGTCGCGCAACCGCTGCCGCTCTCGGTCGCTGCGGCGGCGGCCAGCTCGCTGTCGTTCACCGCTCCGGTCCCGGCCGCCAACGACGCGGTCGCGCTCCGGCTCAACGCCGCCAGCACTCCCTCGCTGGTGGTGCTCGAGCTGGTCGCGGCGCAGGCGCTCACCGCGCGCGCCCTCGCGCTGAACCTGCCGCTCGACGCGAAGAAGGTCACGCTCGATCCCGCTTCACTGGCGGTGAATGCCGCGGCCATCGACCCCGGCAGCCCGATGGCGGCGCGCATCGCCCTGGGCACCGGCCGCCTCGCCAACACGCTGGTGCTGGGCATCGCGGCGCGCGCGAGCGGCGGCGTGCCGGCGCCCGATGTGACCATCGCTGCGGGGACGGTGCTCGCGCGCTTCTCGCTGGGCGTCGCGGCCGCGGGCGGGCCGGGCGTGGTCTGGGACGGTAGCCGCCCCGCGCAGACCTGGCTGCGCAGCGCCGCGAATGCGAGCGTGCCCATCTCCCTCGCTGCTGGCATGCTGGCGGCGCACTGACCGAAAGGCTCGTCCAATGGGAACCTCCACCGGCGCTCAGCTCCTGGTCCGCATGCTCAAGGCAGAAGGCGTGCGGCATCTCTTCACGCTGTCGGGGCTGCACATCGCGCCCATCTATGCCGCCTGCGTCGAGGAGGGCATCCAGATCATCGACACGCGCCACGAGCAGGCCGCGGCGCACGCGGCCGACGCCACCGCCCGCCTCACCCGCGGCATCGGCGTGGCCTGCGTCACCGCGGGGCCGGGCGTGACCGACGCCATCACCGGCATCGCCAACGCCTTCGCCGCCTCGAGCCCGGTGCTGCTGCTCGGCGGCGCGGCGCCCAGCTTCAACGCCGGCAAGGGCTCGCTGCAGGAGATGGAGCAGGTCGATCTCTTCACCCGCATCACCAAGTGGAGCGACCGCATCCCCGCGCCCGACCGCGTGCCGACGTTCATGGCCAAGGCCTTCCGCACCATGCTGAGCGGCAGGCCGGGGCCGGTGTTCCTCGAGTGCCCGTGGGACGTGCTCTCGAACGGCGTCGACGACGAGGAGTGCAAGCTGCCCACGCTCTACCGCACGCGGGCGCGGTCGCCGGGCGATCCGGACGAGGTCGCCCGCGCCGCCGCGCTGCTGGCGCGCGCCGAGCGGCCGGCCATCATCGCCGGAAGCTCCATCTGGTGGGACGACGCTGCCGCGCCGCTCGCCGCGCTGGCCGAGAGGCTGGGCGCGCCGGTGTACCTCAACGGCTCGGGCCGCGGCTGCATGCCGTCCTCGCATCCGCACTTCTTCACCCAGACCCGCAAGGACGCGCTGGGCGAGGCCGACGTGGTGCTCATCGCCGGGACGCCGCTCGACTTCCGGCTCGGCTACGGCGCGGGCATCGGCGAGGCGGCGACGCTGATCCAGATCGACTCCGATGCGATTGAAATCGGGAGGAATCGCGCGGTGGAGGTCGGCATCATCGGCGACTCGCGCAGCGTGCTGGCGCAGCTGGTGGCCGCGCTCCCGGCGCGCGCGGGCGGCGGCGCGGGGCCGTGGCTCGCGGGCCTGCGCGAGCGCGAGCAGCGCAAGGCCGCGAAGCAGGCGGTCTTCGAGCGCTCGGCCCAGACGCCGGTGCACCACTTCCGCCTCGCGCACGAGCTGGACCAGGTGGCGCGCGAGGTGGGCGACAGCATGTTCGTCGCCGACGGCGGCAACTGGGTGGCCATCGCCGCCAAGGTGATCAAGCTCGACAAGCCGGGCCGCTGGCTGGACCCGGGGCCGCTGGGCTGCCTGGGCGTGGGCGCGCCGTTCGCCATCGCCGCCAAGCTGCTGCACCCGGGCCGCCCGGTCTTCGTCATCCAGGGCGACGGGTCATTTGGGCTCAACGGCTTCGACTTCGAGACCGCGCTGCGCTTCAAGCTGCCGATGATCTGCGTGGTCGGCAACGACGCCGCGTGGGGCCAGATCCGCTTGCCGCAAGTGCAGATGTTCGGGGAGGACAAGAGCCCCGGCACGCTGCTCGCCCCCACGCGCTACGACAAGGTGGTCGAGGCGCTGGGCGGCCACGGCGAATACGTGACCGACCCCGAGCAGATCCGGCCGGCCCTGCTGCGCGCGGTCGCCTCGGGGACGGTCGCGTGCGTGAACGTCATGCTCGATCCGGAGGCGCCCGCGGCGAGCGGCGCGCAAGGCTATGCCATTTGAAGACGACCACCACATCCATGCCAGCGACGAAGACCTGGGCCGCCGCAGGCCCGACCCGCGCCGCTTCTCGCTCGACCGCGACGGCGCCATGCTGCTGGTCGTCGACGTCCAGGAGCGGCTGGCGCAGGCGATGCCGCCCGACGCGCTCGCCGCCGTCGAGAAGAACCTGAGCGTCCTGATCAAGGCGGCGGTGCGGCTGGGGATGCCGGTGGTGGCCAGCGAGCAGTACGTGCGCGGGCTCGGTCCCACCGTCGCGCCGCTGCGCGCGCTGCTGCCTGCGCCGCCGCTGGAGAAGCTCGAGTTCTCCTGCGGCGCCAACAAGGCGCTGGCGCGCGAGATCATGAAGGCCGACCGCCACCAGATCATCGTCGCCGGGATGGAGGCGCACGTCTGCGTCTTCCAGACCGTGCGCGACCTGGTGCGCGGCGACTTCGCGACGTTCGTGGTGCAGGACGCGGTGCTCTCGCGCGCCGAGGCGAACCGCGCGCTGGGCCTGCGCCTCTGCGAGCGCAGCGGCGCCACCGTGAGCAGCACCGAGACCGTGCTCTTCGATCTGCTCGGCATCGCCGGCACGCCCGAGTTCAAGGAGCTCGCGCCGCTCATCAAGTAGGCTCGCTCTTCGACCTCCATGACCGATCAGCCGGCGCCCGACCTCGACGACCCCAACGCCCCGCTAGGCGCGGTGCTCGACTTCATGCGGCTGTTGTGGGCCGTCGATCACGGCCTGCAGAGCGCGTCGAAGCGGATGGAGGCCGCGTACGGAATCACTGGCCCGCAGCGGCTGGTGCTCCGCATCGTCGGACGCTTTCCCGGCATCGCCGCGGGCCGCTTGTCGGAGATCCTCCACGTCCACCCCAGCACGCTGACCGGCGTCCTCAAGCGGCTGGCGGCGCACGGCCTGCTCCAGCGCAAGGCCGACCCGCGCGACGCGCGCCGGGCGCTCTTCTCGCTGACCGCCAAGGGGAAGCGGCTGGACACGGTGCGCACCGGCCTGGTCGAGCAGGCGGTGCGGCGCGTGCTGTCGCGGGCGCCGCAGTCGCTGGCGGCGGCGCAGGAGGTGCTGGGCCTGCTCGCCGAAGAGCTCGGGCAGGATCACGACCAGCCGTAGCGCCCGCTTTGGCGGTGCGTGCACCATTTGAATCCGACCATCCGTTCTATCGGGCCATTCGCCGGTTCCAGCTTGCGTCAGGCTGCGATTCCCGATAACATCGCCATTCAAGATGCTGGCTCGAAAAGGCACGCAGCTGCCGCTGGCGCGACGGCATGGCTGGGGCGGGAAGCGGCCCGGCGCCGGGCGCAAGCGCAAGGACGGCAAGCCGGCGCCGCCCGGGGTGCCGCACCTGCGGCGGCCCTGGGTCGACGCCCGCCATCCCGTCGGCGTGACGCTCAAGGTCCGGCGCGAGGTCTGGAGCCTGCGCGGCCAGCGCTGCGCCGCGGCGCTCCGGCGCGCGCTCGAGCAGGGACACCAGCGCCAGGGCTTCCGCCTGGTGCACTTCTCCATCCTGGGGAATCACCTGCACCTCATCGTAGAGGCCAGCAGCCGCGCCAGGCTCTCGGGCGGTCTGCAGGGACTGGAGGTGCGGATGGCGCGGGCGCTGAACCGCGCCATGTCGCGGAAGGGGCCCGTCTTCGCCGACCGGTTCCACGCGCACTTCCTGCGCTCGCCTTCCGAGGTCGCACGGGCGCGGCGCTACGTGCTGCAGAACTTCGCCATCCACCAGCGGCGCATGGGTCTTGCCGCGGAAGGTGACGATGCCTTCACCTCGGAGCGCATGACCTCGTGCGCGGCCGCGCCGCAGACCTGGCTGCTGCGAGTGGGCTGGCAGCGGGAGCGGCCGGCGAGAGGTGCGGGCGGCGCGCGCGAGCTGTTCCGCGACTGATAGGGCGAGAGGTGTGGTCACTACTCCCGCGCGCGGTCAGTCTTTGAGAAAGCCGCATCCGTTCGAAAGCGCTCCTCGACGGCCCGATGCGGTGGACGCGCATGCGCCGCGTCGGTACGCCCTCCCGCTCGCATCCCGCGCGCAGGAGTCACCGAAGGAGATGAGCAATGACCGACACGATCTCGACCGACCTCAAGGCTGTCATGCGCTGCTTGAAATGATCGAAAATGCTCGACACGCTGCCGGACCGGCTCGCGCTCGCGCGCCAGCAGCGTTCGTCCACCGCGTCTTCGGGAGCCGCGGGCTGAAGCCCGCGTCTAGAAGTGCATAAGCCTCCTTCGGAGGCTTCGTCTGGCAACTCGCGAACTATCGCGCTTCAATCTGCGTCGCTCGCGCTGGTTGCGAAGCCTCCGCAGGAGGCTTGTGCCTCTATAGACCCCGGCTTCAGCCCTGATCATTGATCACTTCGTACTCTGCGCATGGCTGCGGCCATGAGCAGGCGCTGCAGGCCGCGTCCGATGGTTTGTGCCCCGGGGGGGCCGCCGGACGACTTCCCGGTGTAGCCGCCCATCTGGGCGATCCAGACTACGGCTTCGCCGATGGTGAGTTTGTACCCCTTGTCGAATTCGTCGGGCTTCTTTGAAGCACCAGCGCGTCGACCTCGTGCCGAGTCAATTCCACGGTCGCAGGGAGGTCCGGCTGCGTCCTGCCGAGTTGCATCAGCCTCTGGATTCTCATAGCCACGATAGCGAGAGTAACAGCCCAGCGCTCGATTGCGTCCGCGCTGCGCAACTGGGCCTGTTCGACGCCGCAGGTGGTCTTCCATGTGCGGTGGAATTCCTCGATGCGCCACCGATAGCGATAGCCGTCAATCACCTCCTTGGCCGACTCGAAGCTGTCGACACGGCGGTTGGTGAGCAGCAGCCACTCGATGGGAGCCTCGCCGCGCGGCGTGGTCCCGACTTCGGACGCGAGCACGGCGGACAATTCGACCCATTGCAGACTCTTCCCATTCGCGCGCTTCTTGCCTTTCTCGCTCTTCTTCCTCGGCACGGGGATTTGCAGCTTTACCCTCTTGGCGCGTACCTCCATATACGCCCTTCGCGCCTTGCGGCCGTGGCTCTTCGATACGTCGAAGTCGTAGCTCCCGAGCGGCCCGGCCGCCTCCAGCGCGGTCCAGAGGTGCCGGCCACCCGGGTCGTCCACAACGCGATTTGCGCTGGCTCGCACGGTCACCCACGCGTCCGCAGACCCCGCCCACGCGATGAGTTCCTTGAAATCACCTCCACGGTCGAGTTGATACCAGGGGCGTGGAGTGCCCTCGACTTTGCTCCGCTCCTGTTCGACC
>FSWK01000583.1_pt1 | contig 13094 bp, 9 predicted proteins | sample 1637951 | NCBI WGS metagenome assembly FSWK01 (sample SAMEA3914789, study PRJEB12502) | metagenome | biome: forest; material: soil | place: Canada | collected 2011-07-03 | depth 0.3 m | reverse complement strand
GGTCGGCACCATCCATGGCCTCTGCGCGCAGATCCTGCGGCGCCACGCGGCCGAGGCCGGCGTCGATCCCTCGTTCGCGATGCTGGACGAGGCGGACGGGCCTCGCCTCTTGCGCAAAGCTTGCGAGGACGCCGCGCTCCAGTCGCTGGAAGGCCTCCTCGGCCCGGACCAGACCGCGGCCGCGCAGCGGCTCTGCGCGGAGTTCGGCTTCCGCGGCGGCGCGAAGTTCGGCAGCGGCCTCGCCGACGAGCTTCGCTCGCTGGTCATCGCGCTCGGCGAGACGGGCGGCGACCCGGGAGACCTGGTCGAGGGCACGCGGGGCCTGCTGCGGGGCCCGTCCGAGGAGCAGTTTGCCGCCGCGAAGGACGCGGTCACCGCCGCGATGGAGGCGCTGGAGCAAGCGGTGCGCGAGCGCAGGCCGGCGGGTGCGGCGGGCGTCGCTGCGGCCGAGGCGCTGGCGGAGTTCAGCGCGCGCGGGCGCGCCGCGATGAGCAGCGCCGCGCCGGGAGCGCTCGCGCTCGCGTGGCCGGTGTTGCGGCTGACCCGCGCGCGCCTGGTCAAGCGCGGGAGCGGGCTGCTGCCCGACGCCATCGGCGTCGCGGCCGCCGCGCTCGATGCTCTCTGCGAAGCCGAGGCCGGGGTGCGCGCCTGCGGCCTGGCTCGCGATCTGGCGCTGCTGACCCGCGCCGCCGTCGACCGCTATCGCGCGGCGAAGGCGCGCGCGGCGGCGCTGGACTTCGATGATCTCACCCGGCTCGCGCGGGACCTGCTGGTCGGCGACGAGACGGTCCGCCGCTACGAGCGCGCCCGCTTCGGCGTGGTGCTGGTCGACGAGTTCCAGGACACCAGCCGCACGCAACTCGCGCTCTTCGACGCGCTCACCGGAACGCAGCCGCTGGTGGTGGTGGGCGACCGCAAGCAGTCGATCTACGAGTTCCGCGGCGCCGACGTGGCGGGCGCCCAGGCGTTCGCCGCGCGCCTCCTCGAGGGCGGCGCCATCTCGCACGTTCTGCGCGAGTCACGCCGGTCGCGGCCCGCGCTGGTCGAGTTCGCGAACCTGCTCTTCACCGAGGCGCTGGCCGCGCAGGACCGTCCGTTCGATACGCCCTTCCGGCCCGACCAGGACGCCCTCACCGCCTTCCGCTCCCACGGAGAGCCGGTCCCCTGCGCCGAGCTCCTCGACATCTCGGGCCCCGGCGTGGAGGCCGAAGCAGAGGCGGTGGCCCGGCGCATCGCCGCGCTGCTGGCGCCCGGCGCGGCCGAGCGCGTCTACGACGGCGACGAACCGCGGCCGGTGCGCGGCGGCGACATCGCCATCCTGCTGCGCCGCTTCTCCAACGTCGAAGCCTTCCGCCGCGCCCTGCTCGCGCGGCGCATTCCGCACCTGATCTTCCGCGGGCGCGGGTTCCACCAGGCGCGCGAGGTGATCGACCTGCTGGCGGTGCTCGCCCTCGCCATCGACCCCGACGACGCGCTCGCGCTCGCCACCGTCCTGAGATCGCCGCTCGGGCCGGTCTCGGACGACGGGCTGGTCCTGCTCGCGCAGGGGCGCGGGCTGGGCCGCCGATCGCTCTCCGATCCGGCGGCAGCGCTGGCGGCCGACGACCGCGAAGCGGTGGAGCGCCTGGCGCGCCTGCTCGCGCAGCTCCAGCGCGAGGTCGACCGGCTGGGGCCGGCGGCGCTGCTGGAGGCGGTCCTCGACGAGACGGACTACGTGGCCGCCTGCGCCGGCGGCCTCTACGGCGAACAGGCCGCGGCCAACCTCGACAAGCTCGTCGGCCAGGCGCGCGCGCACGAGCTGCAGGGAGGCAACATCCGCAGCTTCCTCCAGCGCATGCAGGACCTGCGCGACGAGGAGGACGGCGAGCCGGACGCCGCCGTGGTCGAGGAGCGCGACCCTCACGCGGTGCGCATCCTCACCGTCCACGCGGCCAAGGGGCTGGAGTTCCCGGTCGTCTGCGTCCCCGAGTGCGCCACGCGCTCCGCGCAGTCCATCACCGTGAACGTCCTGCACGAGGCCGGGCTGGGCCTCGCGGTCAAGACCCGCGGCGTCGACGGCGAGCGCCGCTGGGGACCGCACGGCACGGCAGTCAAGGAGCGCAAGATCGAGCGCGAGGTGGCGCAGAGCCGGCGGCTCCTCTATGTCGCGGTGACGCGGGCGCGCGACCTGGTCATCCTCTCCGGCCGCGAGGCTGGCCGGGCCGAGAGCTGGCGCGGCTGGGTGGACAAGGTCTCCACCGCCGCGAGCGAGCGCGGGCTCTTGCGGATCCTGCGCGACGGGGGGCCGAAGGCACCGGCGGCGCCGGCGCAGAGAGCAGCCATCGATGGCGCGCCAGAGCTGCTGCGGGCAGTGCTCGATTCACGGCCCGCGCCGGCCTCGCCCGAGGCCCGCGCGGTCGTCGCCCGAGCGCTCGGGGAAGGCGGGACGGTGCGCGCTTCGGTCTCGGTGCCAGTCACGCAGCTGGCGGACGCGGCCGCCTGTCCGCGCCGCTACCAGCTGCTCCACGAGCTGGGCCTCGAAGAGCGTCCCGAGCCGGAGCCCGCGCGCGAGGCCTCGCTGGAAGACGCCCCGCCCACCGCGCTCGGCACGCTCGCGCACCGGCTGCTCGAGCTCGTCCCGCTCGGCCTCCCGCCGCGCGAGCGCCGCGCGGAGCTGGACCGGCTGCTGCTGCTGGAGGGGCACGATTCAGCGCTGCTCGCCGGTCTCGCGGAATCGGCCGCGGACTTCCTCGACACGCCGCTCGGCTTGCGGATGGCGCGCGCCAGGGGCGACCGCCTGCAGCGCGAGCTTCCGTTCGTGCTGCGGCTCGCGCCGGAGGACGGCGGTCCGGAGCTGCTGATCCGCGGCCAGCTCGACGCGCTGCTGCTCGACGACGGGGCGGCCACGGTCGTGGACTACAAGCTGTCGCGCGCGCGCGACGTCGAGCACTACGCGCGCCAGCTCGATGCCTACGCGCTGGCCGCGCACGAGCTGGTCCAGGGGGCGGTGCCCGTGCGCACCGGAGTGGTCTTCCTGCGCAGTCCGGGGGCGCCGTTCGCCGAGCGCGCCGCGGCCGATGCTGCCGGGATCGCACGCATCCGGAAGCGGCTCCTCGAGGCGGGGCGCGCCCTGGCGGACGGCCGGCGCTCGGGCGTCTGGCCAGGAATTCAGGCCGCCGAATGTCGCGCGCTCGGCTGCGGGTTCCTCCGCCGCTGCCACCCGGAGACTGAATGAGAACACACGCGGTGCCTGCGCGCCGACTGGAAGCCGCGGCGTCCGACGCGCGCCGGGTCAGTGCGCGCGGAAGATGGCGGCCCAGGCGGCGAACAGGATGATGGCGATGACCGTGAGGGTGCTGATCAGCGCGCGGGGATCGGGCCCGGTGCCCTCGAGGATCCGGGCTGCCTCGGGCCGCTCGCTGTCGGGCCCGGCGGCGACGATCTCGCGCGCCAGCGACCGGGCGGCGCGCACGTTCCCCGCCACGAGCGCGAGCCGGAGCCGGGCCAGCACCGCAGACGGCTGCGGGCCCGGCGCAGGCTGCCGGCCGCCGGCGGGACCACTCTCGGCGGTGCGATTGGCGGAGCTCTTCCTGGTCATCGGGGCGCGCACGTTACACCAACGCGAATGGTAAGAGGAGGCGAATGGCCGGGCCGTCCGAGCTGACCGAGTTCCGCAGGGCCTTCGTCTGGCTCCTCTGCGGAATGCTCCTGCCCAGCGTGGCGCTGGTCGCGTTCGGCGTGGTCGCGGTGGCGAACGAGCGCGCCGCCGTCGAGAGCCGGCTGGCCGACGAGTACCGCGGCCGGCTGCTGCTGCTGCAGCGCGACCTCACCGAGCGGCTCGACCAGGCGGCGCGCACCGTGGCCGCGGCCCCGCATCCGGAGCAGCCCGGCGAAGGCGACGCGGCCGTCCGCGACGGCCACAGGCCGGCCGGGCGGGATTCGCTGGTCAGCGCCGTCCGCCCGCTCGACGACGCCGCGACCGCCACCGACGCCGCGCTGGCCGAGGCCGGGCGCCGCGCCGCCACGCTGCCCATCGGCAGCCACCTCTTCGTCAGCAGCGACGCTGGCGGCGAGCGCCGCGCCTACGCGCTCGTGCGGGTCGCGAAGCCCGTCGGCGAGCGCACGGTGGCCGCGCAGCTGGACCTCGCGCGCGTGGCGTCCGAGATCGACCGGCTCGCGCGCGACCGCTTCCCGCGCGACCGCGCTGCGTTCCGGCTGATCCCCCCGCGCGAGCTGCCCGGCGGCCTGGCCGCGCTCCGCCGGATGGTGGCCGAGGTCGCGCCCACCGCGGACCCCGCCTCCACCGTCGCGCGCCTCCCGCTGCAGGCCCCGCTGGAGGGCTTCACGCTGTCCGCCGAGATCTCCGGAGACGACCCCGCCGCCGCCCTCGCCTTCCGCAATCGCACCTGGTACATCCTCGCGCTCGGCCTGCTCTACACCGGCATCGGCGTCGGCTTCGGCCTCACCATCCGCGAGATGCGCCGCGGGATGAAGCTCTCCCGCCTCAAGACCGACTTCGTCGCCAACATCTCGCACGAGCTGCGCACCCCGCTGACCTCGGTGCGCCTCTTCGCCGAGACGCTGAAGGAGGGCCGCGCCGAGAGCCCGGAAGAAGTCCGGCAGTGCCTCGACCTGCTCAGCAGCGAGGCCGAGCGCCTCTCCAACCTGGTGGAGAAGCTGCTCGACTGGTCGCGGCTGGAGAGCGGCCGCAAGGTCCTGCAGCGCGAGTCCACGCAGGTGCCGCGCCTGCTCGAGCGCGTGGGAGAGATCTTCCGCGCCCAGCAGCTGCGCGCCACCTACGACACCGAGCTGGAGCCGGACCTGCCCGAGGTCTCCATCGACCGCGACGCCATGACCCAGGTCGTCCTCAACCTGCTGCACAATGCGGTCAAGTACACCGGCGACGACAAGCGCATCCGCCTGCGGGCGCGGCGCAAGGGGAGCAGCGTGGCCATCGAGGTGGAGGACAACGGCCCGGGCGTGCGGCCCCAGGACCGGAAGAAGATCTTCGAGCGCTTCTATCGAGCCGACGACCTGCTCTCGCGCAACACCGAGGGCACGGGGCTCGGACTCGCCATCTCCAAGCGCATCGTCGAGGCGCACGGCGGCCGCATCGAGCTGGACAGCCGCCTCGGGAAGGGCAGCACCTTCCGCGTCGTCATCCCGCCGGGACCGGTGTAGCGATGGGAAAGATCCTCGTCATCGAAGACGACCGCGCCATCGCGCTGGGCGTGCGCCTGAACCTCCGCAAGGAGGGCCACGCGGTCGACCTGGCGCCCGACGGAGACGAGGGGCTGGAGCTCGCGCTCGATCCCACGGTGGACTTGATCGTCCTCGACGTGATGCTGCCAGGCCGCAACGGCTACGAGGTGCTCAAGGAGCTGCGGCGGCGCGGCTCGACGGTCTCGGTGCTGATGCTCACCGCCAAGGGGATGGAGAGCGACAAGATCCTCGGCCTGCGCCTCGGCGCCGACGACTACCTCACCAAGCCGTTCGGGCTGGGCGAGCTGCTGGCGCGGGTAGAGGCGCTGCTGCGGCGGCGCCCTCCGAGGCAGGACCCGAGCGCCGGCGTGCGCTTCGGCGACAACGAGGCCAACCTCGACGCGCAGACCGTGCAGCGCAAGGGCCTCAATGTCGAGCTGAGCCCGCAGGAGTTCAAGGTGCTCAAGCTCTTCCTGCAGTCCGGCGGGCGCGCGCTCTCGAGGGAGGACATCCTTGCCCGGTGCTGGGGGGCAGAGTATGAGGGCACGCCCCGCACGGTGGACAATTTCGTCCGCTCGCTGCGGGTCAAGCTCGAGGACGACGCAGAGGTGCCGCGGCACTTCCTCACCGTCCGCGGGCACGGGTACAGGTTCGAGAGATGAACTTCATCGAGACAGAGCTCGAAGGCGTGCTGGTCATCGAGCCGGACGTCCATCGCGACTCCCGCGGCTTCTTCCTCGAGAGCTGGCACGAGCGCAAGTACCGCGAGGCCGGCATCCCGGGCACCTTCGTGCAGGACAACCATTCGCGCTCGGTGCGCGGCACGCTGCGCGGCCTGCATGCGCAGCGGGCGCGGCCGCAGGGCAAGCTGGTCCGCGCGCTCCGCGGCGAGATCTTCGACGTCGCGGTGGACATCCGGCCGGGCTCGCGCACCTACGGCCGCTGGGTCTCGGCCACTCTCTCGGAGGACAACTTCCGCCAGATCTTCGTGCCCAAGGGCTTCGCGCACGGCTTCTGCGTGCTCAGCGAGACCGCCGAGATCGAGTACAAGTGCACCGATTTCTACGATCGCAGCGACGAGATCGGCGTGCGCTGGGACGACCCGGAGATCGGCATCGCCTGGCCGCTCAAGGACCCGCTGCTCTCGCCGAAGGACGCGGCGCTGCCGACGCTGTCGGCGCTGTTCAAGGGCGGCGCGTAGGCGCGCGGCGGCAGCAGCGCCAGCGCCACCAGCCAGAGCCCCTCGCAGAGCAGCAGCCACCGCCCCGCGATGTGCTGGCCGGTGCGGTTGCACGAGAGCATGAACCCGTAGACGGCCAGCAGCGGCAGCGCCGTCCAGACCGAGGGCACCGCGCGCAGCACGAGCCAGCCCGCCGGGAACAGCAGCATCAGGTCGTCGAGGTGGAGGAACGGCGAGGCCAGCAGCGCGCCAAGCAGCCCGGCGGCGATCACCAACTCCACCCGCGCGCGGTGTCGAAAGGCCGCGCAGAGCGCGACGCCGGCCGCGAGCAGCTCGACCAGGCGCCGCGCGGCCGGCAGCTGATCGAAGCGGCGCGAGAGGTTGTAGGACCACTCCACCCAGAACTCGTCGGGATGCGCCTGCGCGTAGTCCAGCCGCTGCAAATACGCGCGCGCGCCGTCGAGGCCGATGAGCGGCAGCACCAGCGCCCCCACCGCCGCCATCGCCACGACCCAGGCGGCGAAGGCCTTGCGCCGCCCCGAGACCAGCAGCGCGAACGGCACCAGGATGAGCCCCTGCGGCTTGAGCGCGACCACCACCAGCAGCGCGCCGGCGGCGCGCTCGTGCCCGCGCTCCAGCAGCACGAACGCCAGCGCCAGCGCCAGCATCTGCAGCGGGATCACCTGCCCCATCCGCAGCCCCAGCGTCACCGGATACGGAAGGAAGGCCATCGCCACCAGCGCCGCGCGCAGCGCTGGCCGGCCGGGTGCGAGCAGCCACCCGCAGCCCAGCATCGCGGCGAGCAGGAGCGACGACCAGATCAAGTAGCCGCGCTCGAGGGACAGGCCGGTGAAGGGCACCATCACGAGCGACATCGCGGGCGTGTAGACGTTGGGGAACCACCACAAGCCGGGGAGGCCGCGATCGAAGACCGCGTGCTGCGCCGTCAGGTCCCACAGCCTCGGCCAGCCCTCCTGCAGCCCCTGCAGCGCCGACGCGTAGTAGAGCGTGAAGTCCACCCGCAGGAGATCGCCGGGCGCGGGGTGAAACCAGCGCCACAGCTCGTTGAGCGCGGAGCGGCCAGCCACCGCCAGCGCCGCGCTCACCAGCGCGAGGGGCAGCGCTGCCGCGAGCAGGATCTTCCTCTGCCAGCTGCGGCTCTCGCGCGGCACGCCGGCACCATACCTGAGTCCGCCGCCGCGCCCTGTGCTACAGCGCCGGGCATGTCCGAATCGCGAGTGGATGACTCCCGCCGCCGCGCCCGCGGGGTGCAGAGCGGCGCGGCGCGCGCAGCCGTGCTGGGCATCAACGATGGCCTGGTGACCAACGTCGCGCTCATCCTCGGGGTGGCCGGCGCGCAGACCAGCGTGGGCTTCGTCCGGCTCGCCGGACTCGCGAGCCTGGTCGCCGGCGCGTGCTCGATGGCGGTGGGCGAGTACGTCTCGATGGCCGCGCAGGTGGAGCTGTTGCAGCAGCTGCTCGCCGAGTACCGCGCGGCCATCCAGCGCGACCCGGAGCTGGCGCGGCAGGACATCGAGGAGTTCATCGCCAGGGCCGGCGTCCAGCAGGCGACGGCGCACAACGCCAGCCAGCAGATCTCGGGAGTTCCCGGCCACGCGCTGGCGGTCTACGCGCGGTCGCTCGGCCTCGACCCCGACGAGCTGGGCTCGCCGTGGAAGGCAGCCGGGAGCTCGCTCGTCACTTTCGCGGTGGGCGCGGCCGTCCCGCTGATTCCGTGGTTCGTCGTCCGCGACGGAGGGACGCCGGCGGCCATCGTCTCCATCGCGCTCGCAGCCGTGATGTCGCTCACCATCGGCGGCGCGCTCGGGTGGATGAGCGGCCGCCGCCCGGTCTGGCCTGCGCTGCGCCAGCTGCTCATCGTCGCGCTCGCGGCCGGCGTGACCTGGGCGGTCGGCCGGTTCTTCCACGTCAACGCGACTTAAGGCCTGACTTAAGCCGGGAAGAACTTCGCGCCCGACTTCGCCATCTCGACCAGCAGCGGCGCGGGCGCGAAGCGCGCGCCGAAGCGGTCCTGGTAGCGGCGCAGGCGCTCGACGACACTGGACGCGCCGAGCGAGTCGGCGTAGCGGAACGGGCCGCCGCGGAAGGGCGGGAAGCCCAGGCCAAACACCGCGCCGATGTCGCCGTCGCGCGGCGAGCGCAGGATCTTCTCGCCCAGGCAGAGCGCGGCCTCGTTCACCATCTGCAGCACGCAGCGCTCGGCGATCTCGCTCGCCGCCAGCGAGGTCCGCTTCTGGCCGCCCGGCAGCAGGTCATAGACCGACTTATCAACCAGCTTTACCTTTGAAGCCTGTGACGCCTTGGCGCCGGGCGCGTCCTCGTAGAGGTAGAAGCCCTTCTTCGCCTTGCGCCCCAGCCGCCCCGACTCGACCACCTTGTCGAAGCCCGGCGGGGGATTCATCCGCTCGCCGAAGGCCTTGTGCATGATGTGCGCGACCTTGGCGCCGACGTCGATGCCGACCTCGTCGAGCAGCTGCAGCGGGCCCACCGGGAAGCCGAAGTCCACCAGCGCCTTGTCGATCTCCTCGACCGGCGCGCCCTCGGCGAGGATGAACGTCGCCTCGTTCACGTAGGGGGCGAGGATGCGGCTGGTGTAGAAGCCGGGGCCGTCGTTGACGACGATGACGGTCTTGCCCATCTTCTTGCCCAGCGCGACGGTGGTGGCGACCGTCTCGGCCGAGGTCTGCGGGCCGCGGATGATCTCCAGCAGCGGCATCTTGTCGACCGGCGAGAAGAAGTGCATTCCGACAATTTTGTCGGGATGCGCCGCGCCTTCCGCGATCTGGCCGATGGGGATGGACGAGGTGTTTGAGGCGAAGATGGCGCCGGGCGCCTCGCGCTCGACCTCGCGCACGGTGGCCTGCTTGAGCTTGAGGTCCTCGAACACCGCCTCGACGATGACGTCGGCAGTCTTCATGCCGCTGTAGTCGGTGGTGCCGGTGACCAGCGCCAGCTTGTCGTCGCGCTCGCGGCGCGAGAGCCGGCGCCGCTTCACCTTCGAGTCGAGGATGCCCGCGATCTGCTTGAACCCGCGGCCCAGGCCCGCGTCGTCCTTGTCCTTGAGCCGCACCGGCACGCCCGCATCAGCAGTCACATAGGCGATGCCCGCGCCCATCAGGCCCGCGCCGAGCATGCCGATCTTGTGCACCGGCAGCGCCCTGACGCTCCGGTCGTCGGTGCCGTTGTCCTTCTTCAGCGCGTTGGTGGCGAAGAAGATCTCCACCAGCCGCCGCGAGACTTCGCTCACCACCAGCTCGCCGAAGAGGTTGGCCTCGGCGCGGTAGCCCTCCTCCGTGCCCTTCTCCACTCCGATGCGGATGGCCTCGAGCGCCTTCTCCGGCGCCGGGTAGTGGCCGCGCGTCTTCGACAGCAGCGCCTTGCGCGCCTGCTGGAAGAGGATGCGCCGGCCGACCGGGTTCTCCTCGAGCGCCACGGCCTGCAGCACCTCCGCGTCGGCCATCGAGCGCAGCATCTTCGGCAGCCCGCCCTTGAGGCTGAGCCGCGTCCGCTGCGGCTGCAGCGCGCCCGACGCGAGCTCGGCGGCGCGCTTGCGCGACAGCTCGATCAGGATGGACTTCGGCACCACCTCGTCCACCAGGCCGAGCTTGCGCGCCTTGGTCGCGCGCACCGTCTTGCCGGCGAGGATGAGGTCGAGCGCCTGCGCGATGCCGATCAGCGCCGGCAGCCGCTGCGTGCCGCCCGCGCCAGGCAGCAGGCCCAGCTGCACTTCGGGCAGCCCCAGCTGCGTCTTCGACGAATCCGACGCGATCCGATAGCTGCAAGCGAGCGCGAGCTCCAGCCCGCCGCCCAGCGCCGGCCCGTGGATGGCGGCGACGATGGGCTTGCGCTTCGACAGCTCCTCGAGCTGCGCCATGGCCTGCTGGCCACCGCGCGAGATCGCCGTGGCCTCGGTCTGGCTCTTCACCGCCGAGAGCATCTGCACGTCGGCGCCGACGATGAAATTCTCCGGCTTGCCCGAGACGATCACCGCCGCCTTGATGGCCGGATCGTCCGAGATGCGCTTCGCCAGGGCGACGAACTCGTCCTGGAACGAGGCGCGGAGCGTGTTCACCGGCTCGCCCGGGACATCCATGGTCAGGAGCGCGATGCCGTCGGCATCGACTTCGAGTTTGAACGTGTCCAAGGCTTACTCCCGCTCGAGGATGCAGGCCCCGCCGAGACCGCCGGCGGCGCAGATGGAGATGAGGGCGGTGTTCTGGCCGCGGTCGGCCAGCTCGCGCAGCGCTTGGTGGATGAGGCGCGCGCCGGTGGCGCCGAACGGATGGCCGAGCGCGATGCTGCCGCCGTGCGGATTGAGCTTCGACTCCGGCACCTCGCCGATGGGCGCGGCGCCGCCGAGGTGCTCATCGGCGAACTTCTTCGAGGACCAGGCCTGGAGGTTCGACAGAACCTGCGCGGCGAAGGCCTCGTGGATCTCGACGAGATCGATGTCGCTCAAGCTCATGCCCGCCCGCTTGAGCACCTTGGGCACCGAGAAGCCCGGCGCCTGCAGCAGCTGCCAGCCCGGGTCGACCGCGGCGTAGGCATAGGCGCGCAGGAAGCCCAGTGGCTTCATGCCCAGCTCGCGGGCGCGGTCCTCGGACATGATCACGAGCGCGGCCGCGCCGTCGGTCAGGGGCGAGGAGTTGCCGGCGGTGATGCTTCCGTACTTGCGATCGAAGACCGGCTTGAGCTTCGCGTAGCTCTCCAGCTTCGAGTCCTTGCGGATCAGGTTGTCCTCCGAGACCGCCGTCTCGAAGTTGCGGCCGGTCAGGACGCGCATGACCTCCTTCGAGAGGCGGCCGTTCGCCCAGGCCTGCGCGGCGAGGAAGTGCGAGCGGTGCGCCCACGCGTCCTGCGCCTCGCGCGAGATGCCGTTCTCCTTGGCCATCTTTTCCGCGCTCTCGCCCATGCTCTGGCCGGTGGAGTACTCGGCGATGGCGGGCGGCACCGGCAGCAGGTCCCGGGCGTGGACGTCCGAGAACGCCTTCATCTTGTCCATCAGCGTGCGGCCCTTGGAGGCCGCGACCACGGCCTGCGCGACCGGGCGCGAGTAGCTGATGGGCACGTCGCTCATCGCCTCGGCGCCGCCGACGATGGCGACGTCCACCTCGCCCAGCGCGATGGCGTCGGCGGCGGTGGTCATGGCCTGCAGGCTGGTGGCGCAGGCGCGCGTGACCGAGAAGGCGTCGATCGACTTCGGCAGGCCGGCGGCCAGCCCGATCTCGCGCGCGATGTTGGGCAGCTGCACGCTGGGGATGACGGTGCCGAAGACGATCTGGTCGATGGCCCCGAGCGGCAGCTCGGTCCGCTGCACCAGCTCGGAGACGACCTGGCGGCCGAGCTCCAGCGCGCTCAGATCCTTGAAGGCGGTCCCTGTCTTGACGAAGGGCGTGCGCAGGCCGGCGACGATGGCGACGCGGCGTCCGGGGCGAGTGGCCATGACGAGCCTCCTTGAAAGAGGCGCGCGGATATAGCGGCGACCACCGAACGCGTCAACGATGCTCTTCGCGCAGCTTCAGCAGGTAGTCCCAGGAGTAGATGCCGGTGTCGTGGCCATCGCTCCAGGCGATCTGCACCGCGTAGCGGCCCACCGGCGTCATGCCGCGCGGCTTGATGTCCGCGGGAAGCTGCGCCTCGCTGACCATCCGCCGGCCGGTCCACTCCTCGACGCAGCCCGCGCAAGGACAGTTGGCGCGCAGGTAGCGCGGCCCGAACGACGACTCCTGCCCGTCGTCCCAGCGGATCTTGAGCCCGCCCTCCGCGTCGAAGCCGAGGTCGGCCGGACGGACGAGCTTCGCTTGCGGCTTGATCTTGTCGAGGAGGCCCATGGCGCGCGGTGTATCAGAAAACGTCAGTAGATGGCCTGCAGCCGCACGCGCGAGCGCACGCGCTTCTGCAGCGGGTAGAAGCAATCCTTGGGGACGAAGTCGTCCAGGGCGCAGCCCGCGATCGGCAGCGGCGGCACCTGGGTGAAGTCGGTCTCGAAGGCCCAGAGCGTCTCGCGGCCCTGCTTCGGCGGGCCGAGCTTCAGCGCGGAGAGCTTGCGCGCTTGGCCGAGCGCGAGGCGATCGTAGGCGGGGCTGCCGCTGGTTCCGAGCAGCTCCACGCCGAACAGCGAGCCGTCCTCGCGCTGCGTGATCCGCACCAGCGCGACCAGGCGGTGGCTCCAGAGCTTGCCGGCCGCCGACTCGCTCGGCGAGAGCGAGAACGGCGCGAGCCCGCCGCCGAGGCTGACGCTGCCGAGGCCGCGGTCGGCGTTGCCGAGCGACGCGAGCTCGTCGTGCAGCGCCCGCGGGGCGCCGGGCGCGTCGGGATCGTTGCCGAACGGATTGCCCGACTTGCCGTAGGCCGCGGCCGACTTCTGCCAGGCGTCCAGCACCGCGGCCATCCGCGAGCGCGCCTGCTCCTGCGGCCCCTGCTCGAGCAGATCCCAGCCGGGGTCGAAGCCGCGGCGGAGCGCGTCCTCCACCGACTGCCAGTAGACGTCGCGGCCGGTCTGCGCGCGATCGCGCGCGCGGGTGTCCGAGGCCCAGCCCTCGACCTTGCGCGAGACCGTGGCCTGCTCCTCGGCGAGCCGCTCCGCGCGCGACTTCTCGCGGACGAGCTGCGGTCCCTGCTCTTCCGCCGAGCCGGCGGCGCCGGCGGGAGCAGCGCCGCCGCCGGCGGGGTCGAGCTGGAGCCGGAGCTGCGAGACTCCTTCGCGCGCGAG
>FSWK01000317.1_pt1 | contig 13126 bp, 10 predicted proteins | sample 1637951 | NCBI WGS metagenome assembly FSWK01 (sample SAMEA3914789, study PRJEB12502) | metagenome | biome: forest; material: soil | place: Canada | collected 2011-07-03 | depth 0.3 m | reverse complement strand
ATGTAGAGGCGGCCGAAGGCGCCGAACGGGGTGACGTCGACCAGGCGCACGTCGGCGGCCTTCTCGGCCTCGTTGGCGGCGAGCACCGCGTAGGCGGCCGGCTCGCACTCCATGATGAAGAGGCTCTGGCCGGGCTCGATCAGCGAGCCGAAGCGGATCTTGTCGATGATCATCGCGTGCATCGGCTCGATGCCGCGGATGATGGTGTTGGAGATGACCTTGGGCTTGATGCGGTCGCCCTCGCTGGCGCCGAGGTGGCGGAGGATGGCGTCGCCGGCCGACCGCACCTCGCCCTTGTCCTCGTGGTGCACCTCCACCATGCCGAACGCGCGCTCGACCACCAGCGTGGCGGGCTGCACCGAGGTGCCCTTCAGCGCGACGTCCATCACCTGGTGGATGGCCATGCCCGGCGCGATCTCGACGAAGAGCGAGGCGACGCCGGGGACCGGAAAGTACCCGCGGCAGGTGGTGCAGATGTGCGCCGCGAGCTGCGGCTGGAGCGAGTCGAGGAAGACGTAGGCGCGGAGCTGGGTCTGGGCCATTTGCGGGGCGCGATTAGCATGGTGCGCTCGATCCGGCAACAAGCTACAGTCACGCGAATGTCCGTGATCCGCAGTTGGGCGCGCACCGATATCGGCAAGAAGCGCAAGCTGAACGAGGACGCATTTCTCGCCGACGACGGGCTGGGCCTGTACGTCGTCGCCGACGGGATGGGGGGCCACGCCGCGGGTGAAGTGGCGAGCGCCCAGGCGGTCAAGTCCATCCGCGAGGCGCTGGTCGAGGGGCGGCCGCTGCTGGAGTCGTTCGTCAAGACGCCCACCGTCGAGGCGCGCGAGCACGTCGCGCAGCTGATGGAGCGCGCCATCCTCAAGGCCTGCGCGGACATCTACGCCATCGCGGCGGGGGACCCGTCCCGGCGCGGCATGGGCACCACGGTGGTGGCGCTGCTCGCGGCGGGAAAGAAGGCCGTGGTGGGCCACGTGGGCGACAGCCGCGTGTACCTGTTCCGCAACGGCCGCGCGCACCAGCTGACCGAGGACCACACCATCATTCAAGAGCAGCTCAAGCGCGGGCTGATCACCAAGGACCAGGTGGCCACCGCCGAGAACAAGAACGTGATCACGCGCGCGGTCGGCATCCAGCCGTCGGTCGCGGTGGACACGCTGGTGACCGACCTGCTGCCCGGAGACCTCTACCTGCTCTGTTCCGACGGGCTGCACGGCTACCTCTCCGACGACGAGCTGCCGCAGCTGCTCTCGCAGGAAAAGGACAAGCTGCCCGAGCTGCTGGTGGACCTGGCGCTCGAGCGCGGCGGCAAGGACAACGTCACCGCGGTGCTGCTCGCGGTCGAGGCCGACCTCGGCTCGGGCGCCGACGAGCACACCGACGTCGAGGGCAAGACCGAGATCCTGCGCCGCATCCCGCTCTTCCAGCACATGACCTACAAGGAGCTGCTGGCCATCCTGGGCATCGCGCGCGGGCGGCAGTTCGAGAAGGGGCAGTCCATCATCAAGGAGGGCGAGCAGGGCGACGAGCTGTTCGTGCTCTTCCGCGGCAAGGTCGACGTGCTCAAGGGCGGGCTCAAGATCGCCACGCTCAAGGCCGGCGGGCACTTCGGCGAGATGGGCCTCGTGGACCAGGCGCCGCGCAGCGCGACGGTGGTGGCGCTGGACGAGACCTCTGCGGTCTCCATCGATCGCGACAGCCTGCTCAAGCTGATGCGGCGCGATTCGCTGCTCGCGGTCAAGCTCCTCTGGAGCTTCGTGCAGGTGCTCTCCGAGCGGCTGCGCAACACCAACGACGCGCTCGCCGGGCTCAAGCACGAGCTGGACGACGTGCGCGCGCAGTCGACCGGCATGACCGACTCGCCCGCGGGAGGCGGAGGGCCGCCTCCGTTCGGCGCTTGAGCGGCTTGAAGCGCCTGTTCGCGCTGCTGCTGCTCGCCGCCTGCAAGACCGCGCCGGCGCCCGCCGGCCCGCCGGTGGACCCGGTCGCCTTCTTCGACCGGCTCAAGGCCGCGCACCAGAAGCCCGCCACGCTCTCCTGCGACGCGAAGGCGTTCGTGGAGGCGCCCGAGAACGGCGGCCGCTACGCGCTGCACGTCGCCGTCCAGCGAGCCCGGTCGATCCGCATCGAGGCGCTCACGCCGCTGGGCGATCCCGCCGCGGTGCTGGTCGCGCACGAGGGAAAGTTCGCGCTGCTGGACCTGCGCCACAACGTCTTCTACCGGGGCAGCTCGACGCCGCAGAACCTCTCGCGCCTGCTGCCCGCGCCGCTGCGCGACGACGAGCTGGTGGCGATGCTCACCGGCTCCTTCCCCGAGCTCCCGGCGGCCGAGCCCGTCTCGGTCGCGCGCGAGGGCGACGGCTGGCACCTCGTGCTCTCGACGGTCGTGCCCGGCCTCAAGACGGTGGCGGGCTACACGCAGGACCTCTGGCTGGGCGACGACCTGCGGGTCGGCCGCGTGCGCCGGGGCCGCGCCGACGGGGCGCTGCTCTGGGAGGCGAAGCTGGACGAGTTCGACGACGCGAGCGGCGCGCTGCTGCCGCGGCTGCTGCACTTCTCGGTGCCCGACGCGAAGACCGAGATCGATCTGCGGCTCAAGAACGTGCTGGCGCAGAAGCCGCCGCCCGCGGGCGCGTTTCTGCTCGGCGTCCCCGACGGCATGAAGGTGGAAGACCTGCCGTGAGTAAAGTTGCCGGTCTGTCTGCGGTTCCACTAGTATCCCCGCGCATGCGCATCAAGATCGGCGACCTGCTGGTGAAAGCAGGCGTCATCACCGATCTGCAGCTCAAGGCGGCGCTCGCGGAGCAGTCGCAGTGGGGCGGCAAGCTCGGCGACATCCTGGTCCGCATGGAGTTCCTCACCGAGGAGATCCTGGTTCGCGCGCTCTCCAAGCAGACCGGCATCCCCCGCGCCGACCTCACCGGCGAAGGCGACCGCGCGGCGCTGGCCGCCATCCCGCCCGAGGTGGCCGAGGAGTTCGGCGTGGTGCCGCTCCACTTCAAGGAAGAGGGCCGCGCGCTGCTGGTGGCGATGAGCGACCCGCTCAACCTCAGCGTCACCGATCACCTGCGCTCGCTGACGCAAGGGGCGCGCATCGACGCGCAGCTCGCGGGCGCCAGCGCCATCCGCAACGCCATCTCGCGCTGGTACCGCGGCGAGGAGCTCTTCGCCGACGAAGAATCGGCCATGAAGATCGTCAACAACAGCGGCAACTCGGTGGTGACGCTGGACCCGCGCAAGGCGCCTAGGAACGCGCCCGTCGCCGCCCAGCCGCACTCCGCCGCGCCGCCGCAGACCAACGGCGCCCCGCGCGCGCAGCCGGCCGCGCCGGCCGCGAGGTCCAGCGCCGTCGAGGTGCTGCGCGGCGTGGAGGAGACGCAGCGCCGCTCGGTCGCCGCGCTGAAGGCCATGGTCGAGCTGCTCATCGAGAAGGGCGTCTTCTCGCGCGACGAGTACCTCTCGCGCGTGAAGCGCTGATCAACGGAGATTTGATGCCGCCGCGCAAGCGACTCGGGCAGCTCCTCACGGAACTCCACGTCGTGGACGAGCACCAGCTGCACAGCGCGCTCGGCCACCAGAAGCAGTGGGGCGGGAAGCTCGGCGCCATCCTCGTGCAGAAGGGCTTCTGCAGGGAGGAGCAGGTGGTCAGCGCGCTCTCGACCCACCTCGGCATGCCGGTGGTGCGGCTGTCCACGCAGAAGGTCGACCCGCGCGCGGTCAAGCTGGTGACCCGGCCCATCGCGGAGAAGCTGCACGTCTTCGCCTACGAGGTCACCGGCAGCGGCCGCGGCGAGGTGGTGACCATCGCCATGAGCGACCCGACCGATCTGTCCGCCGTCGATCAGCTCGCGTTCCACACCGGCAAGCGCATCAAGCCGATGCTCTGCGGCGACAGCGAGATCGTCAACGCCATCGTCACCAACTACGGCGACAACCAGCCGGCGGCAGCGGCGAAGCCTGCCGCGGCCACGCCAGCTGTGGCGCCGCCGGCTCCTTCCGCGACCACGGCCTTCCCTCGCCGCATCGAGCCCAACCCGGCCGCCGCCCCGCCCCCGCGCGCCCCGTCGCCGTACATTCCGCCTCCCATCCCGGCGCGCACCGCCAGGCCGGTGGAGGTGCTCGAGGAGATCGAGCCGGTGGACGCCGACTCCTTTGCCAACTTCGCGACAGCGCAGCCGGCGGCGCGACAGGAGCCGCTCGAGCTGTCCGAGTCGGACGGCGCTGCTGACGGGCCCATGGAGGGACTCGAGCCCATCGCTGCACACGTCCAGGAGGGCGAGGAAGTGAACGGGCAGGAGGAGCTGGCGGGCGACGGGACGGCCGCCGATGCGCTGGAGGGCCTCGAGGCCGCGAGCGAGGGCACGCGGCACGAGGGCGTGGAGAGCGCTCCGCTGGAGGGCCTGGAGCGCAGCGACGCGCAGCCGCCCGAGGCCTCGTGGGACGCGGCGCCTCAGGCCGACAGCCCGGAGTGGGGCGCCGCGCCGGAGGGCGGTTGGGACGCAGCGCCCGCAGCCGGCGCCGAGCCCGGCAGCGAAGCGGATCTGGCGGTGGCCGCTCCGCACGCGGAGGCCGGGTGGGGCGACGCCGCGCAGCCGGAGGCTCCGGTCGAAGCCCAGGACTGGGGCGCTGGGACCGAGGCGCCGGACGTGACCTGGGAGACCGAGCAGTCGGAGTGGGGCGCGGCGGAGCCGGCACAAGTGGAGACCGGGGAGGCCGCCGCGGCGGAGGAGCCGGTCAACGAAGAGCTGCCGGCCGACGCGATCATCGGCACCGCCGACGCGCTGGAGGGAGACGCCGGCAGCTGGGCCGAAGCCGCGCTCGCCGAGGACTCCGGCGTCGCAACGGAAGAGCCCGCTGCTCCCGAGGCGGGAGAAGCGGAGCCACCTCCTGCCCAGGAGGAGCCGGCGGACCCCGATGCATTCGAGGAGCACGGCGCTGCTCCGCGGGCGGCGCCGGAAGTGCCCGCCGTTGGGCTGCACGAGGCCGAGGCTCCCGACGCGTGGGCGACCAGCGAGGACCCCCTCGCCGCCGGGCAGGAGACCGCGGTCGAGCCAGCCTGGGACGCGCCCGCACAGCAGGAGCCGCAGGCGGAACCCGAGCAGGCCTGGGCCGCGCCCGCGGATGCGTGGGCCGCGCAGGAGGTCGACGCGTGGGGCGAGGCGGTGGCGGAAGCAGCGCCTGCGGTGGATGCCGCGGCTGCGGGAGGAGACCAGCCGGCCGAAGCCGGTTGGCCGCCGGAGGTTGCCGCGGACCAGGGCCCGATCGAGCCCGTCGCCCAGCAGCCGGAGTCCGCCGAGTCGCCGTTCGGCGAGCACGGGTCCGAGGAGCATCCTCCCTCCGACGCTCAGGCGGATCTGGCGCCCGCGGAAGAGCCGCAGGCGGCGGGGGAGGCCTCTCCGGAAGCCGTGCGTGCGGCTGCTCGTGCGTTTGCTGAAGGCGCGTTCGATCACGACGAGCGCACGGCCGAAGAGCAGGCTCCTGCGTCGGAGCCGCCGGCGTTCGCCGAGCACGCGGACGCGCTGCACGGTGACGAGGGCGCTTCGCCTTCGGAGCCGGCGCATCCCGAGGGACTCGCGCCGGAGCCAGATTCGGACGGCCTCGCCGCGCAGGAGCCTCCTGCGGACCTGGCCGCGGAGCAGCCGCACGCAGAATTTGCCGCAGAGGAGCCTCACGCGGAGCTCGTAGTAGAGGAGCCGCACAGGGACCTCGCAGCGGAACAGCCGCGCGCGGACCTCGCAGCGGAGGAGCCGCAAGCGGAGGACCCGCATCCCGACCCTGCAGCGGCGGCCGATCCGGAGGGCCAGGCGTTCGCCGAGGTCGAAGACGCGGCGTCTGGGCACGCGACCCAGGAGGAGATCGCCGCCGGCGCTGAGGCGCACGAGCCGGTCGCGGAAGTCTCCGCCGCGGAGGCCGCGCCGGGTGAGAGCGCGGCGGACGAAGAGATCGCCGTCTTCGAGGACGAGCCCTCCGGGGAGCAGCCCGGCGCCGACCAGGGGACGGCCGAGTCCGGGCTGGAAGGCTGGGTGGCCCCGCCTCCCGAACCGCCGGCCGTCGGCGCTGGCTGGCTGGGCGAGGCGCTCGCGGCCACCGTCCCGCTGTCTCCTGCCGATTTCCAGACCCTCTCCGCGGTCGGCGTCGATGTGAATGACGGCGTCGGCGCGCTCCGGCTCCTCGCCGCGATGCTGCGCGTGCTGCAGCGGCACGACGTCATCAACTTCGATGAGCTGGCCGGTGAGCTGGCGCAGAGCCGCGCTGGCCACAACGGCGGCGACGGGTCCGATCAGCCGCCCTCCGAAGGCGCGCTGTAGCCTGCGGGCGCACCCGCTGCGCCTTGCAGAGCACCCGCCGCGCGCGCTTAGCCTGCGCCGCGTTGGAGGGTCGATGAGCGTCTCGATGAGTGGCACGGTGCTGGCCGACGATCTGTTTGCGGCGGACGGGACGCTGATCGCCTCGCGAGGGGCGATCGTCGACCTCCCCTATCTCAAAGAGGTCGCCACCCGCTCGCGCCGCGGCGGTCGCGAGCGGCCGCTGCACGAGACGCCCCTGGCCGAGGCGGTGCTGGAAGCCTTCGAGGAGCCGGCGCTCGCGCACCTGGTGGGCACCGACGAGGCGCGCGCGTGCGTCGCCGACGCCATCAGCGAGGTGCGCTTTCCGCAGGCCGTCTGGGATGAGCTCGAGCTGCTGCGGCGGGAAGATGCCTCGCGCTACCAGCACGCGGTCTGGACCTCGCTGGTGGCGGCGCGGCTGTTCCGCGCGGCGCTCGGGGACGCGCCTGGCCTGTCCCGGCTGGCGGGCGGCGCGCTCGTCCACGACATCGGCATGCGGCACGCGGCGGCGCGGCTGCGCTCCAAGCGCGATCACCTCACCCGCGCCGAGGCGCGGGCGCTGGAGGACCACCCGCTCATCGGCGCGTTGACTCTCGCGAGCTCGCTCGGCGACGCGCCGGCGGTCCACTTCGCGCTGCTGCATCACACCCGCGCCGGGCTCGGCTACCCGCGCGTCGCCGGCCGGCCGCCGCTGCGCGGGCTCGACCTCGTCGCGGTCTCCAGCGCCTTCGCCGCGCTGCTGGCGCCGCGGCCCTGGCGCCAGCAGCCCTTCAACCCGCGCGGCGCCGCCGACCAGCTGCTGGATGAGGCGCTCGCGGGACACTTCGACGTCCGCGCGGTCCGCTTGCTCATCCACGGCCTGCGCGGCGCGCGCGGCGCGTTTGAAGAACTGCAGCTCCCGCAGCAGCGCACCGGCTTCCGGCCGCCCCGCAACCATCACGGCGTCGCGCCCGTCGAGGCGGCCAGCGCCTGCTAGACACCGCGCTTTCGGGTCCGCTCCGGCAAGTGTGGTAGATCCTCCGCGCACCCCGGCGCGTTGAGATGACCCAGGACATGTCCGACGAGGAGCTGCTGGCGGCTTTCCAGCAGGGCGACCCGGGCGCTTTCGAGCGCCTGCTGCGTCGCCATCGCGGACCTCTTTTCACTTTCCTGGTGCGGATGACAGGCGACCGAGAGAAGGCCGAGGATCTGGCGCAGGAGACCTTCCTGCGCCTGGTGAAGGGCGCCGCTGCATGGGAGCAGCGGGCGCGCTTCCAGACCTGGCTCTACACCATCGCGCGGAACCTCTGCGTGGACCAGAGCCGCCGCGACAAGTTCCGGCGCGCCGACAGCCTGGATGCCGAGGGGCCCGGGGACGAGCCGCCGCTGGTCGACTCGGTGGCTGCGGAAGGTCCGGGGCCCGACCGCGGCGCCGAGAGCGCGCGGCTCCGTCCGCTGCTGCAGGCGGCGCTGCTCTCGCTGCCGGTCGAGCAGCGCGAGGTCTTCATCCTGCGCGAGCAGGCGGGCGTGCCGTTCAAGGAGATTGCGGAAGTGGTCGGCGTCAACGAGAACACGGTCAAGAGCCGCATGCGCTATGCGCTCGAAGGCCTGCGGAAGGCGCTCGCCGCCGCGGGCGTCGGCGCCGATCTCGCGGAGCCCGAGGCGGACGCATCGGTCCGGTTGGGGAGGGCATGACGCACGCGGAAGCACAGGAGCTGCTGCTCGACCTCGCTTACGGCGAGCTGTCCGCGGCGCGCGCGCTCGAGGTGGAGCGTCACGTCGAGACCTGCGCCGAGTGCACCCGCGAGCGCGCGCAGCTGGCGGCGACGCGGCGCATGGCGGCGCCGCTCGCCGAGTTGGAGGAGCCGCCGCCCGGGTTCGACGATCGCATCCTGGCCGCCGCGCGCGCCGAGGCCTCGCTGCGCGCGGACGGCACGCCTGGCGCGGTCATCGAGGTGACCGGCAGCGTGCGGCCCGCGGGCCTCGAGCCGGCGCTGGTCGATCCGCGGGCTCCGGTGCGCACGGCTGCGCGGGCAGCGCGGCCGCGGCGCGCGCTGCGGTGGGCCGCGTTCGGCTCGGTCGCCGCGGCAGCCGCGCTGGTGCTGGCGGTGACGAGCACCCGGGGCAAGCGGCCCGAGCCGGCGGTGGAGTCGTCCGCCTATGAGATCCACATCAAGGCGCCGCAGCAGCAGCCGGAGCCGGGCGCCGCCGGGCGCGCTGTGGCCCCGCCTGCGCCGGCGGCCGCAGCGGCGGCCGTGCGCGCGAGCAACGCTCCGGCGGATGTCGAGGCAGCGCGGCAGGCAGCGCGGACCCAGAGCGAGGCCAGCCGCCAGGAGACAGCGGAGCGTGAGCTGGGCGGCGGCGGCGATGTCTCCGACCGGCTGGCCGAGCCGCGCCCCGAGGTCCGCGCGACCGGCAAGGGGCTGGGCGTGCTCGGCTCGCGGGAAGGCTCCGCAGGGTTGGCGCGGGAAGCCGCGCCGGCAGCCGCGCCGCCGGTGGTGATCGAAGCCGAGCGCGCGAAGAAGGCGTCGCCGGATCTCCCGCGCACGGAGGCGAAAGAGTATCTCCCGCCCGCGGGGGCGAAAGTGGCTGTCCAGGCGAAGCCTGCGCCGCCGGAGAGGGCTGCGCGCCAGGACCAGGTGGGCCAGCCCGGCGGCGCCGCTGCTGCCCTCAAGGACGCGGTCCCGGCGAAGCAGGCCCCGAGCGCGCCGCAGCGGACCTCGGCAGCCGCGCCTGCTCTCGACCAGGATGCCGCCGGCTCGCTCTCCGCGCTGTCGGGAGCTGCGCAGCCCGTCGCTCCCGCACTCCGCGAAAAGTCCGCCAGGCGCGCGGCGTCGGCGCCCGCTCCGATGCCGGCGGAGGAGGGCCAGGCCGCGGCAGCGGGCGCGGGCCGCGCCGTCGAGCCGGGACGAATCATCGCTTCGACCTCCGCCACGCGCTCCGCGACCGCCCCCGCGGTTCCCCGCGCCGCCGCCTCCAGCAATGCCCCCGAGCAGGCGGCCCTGCCGTCCCCCGATGCGCTCGAGGACGCCGCGCGCACGTCGCGCCGCGAAGCCAACTACGCGCTCGCCGCCGCCCAGTATCGCAAGGCCGCGCAGCTCCGGCAGGGCGGAGCCGATCTCTCGACGGCCGCCTGGGACCTGGCCCACGCCATCGAGTGCCTCTCGGCCATCAGCCAGTGGGACGAGGCCCGCGGCGTGCGCCGGGAATTGCAACGGCTCTATCCAGGCGAGCAGAGCGCCGCCGCCGCTGCCGCCCGCGCCCTGCGCCCCGCCGAGCTGGCGCCGTCCAGCGACGATTCGATCAATTTCGGTAAGTAAATAGGGGTCGGACGAACATCCGGTTTGCCTCAGGCCCTCGCTGCCGCATACGCTGCGCGACTGCATTTTGCGTCGGGAGGCTGCCTTGCTGTCGGGGAAGAATCCGCTCTTCATCGCGCTCGCGCTCGGCCTCATGGCCGGGCTCATCGCCTACTCCGCCATCAAGGCGCAGCAGAAGAAGGTCAAGCAGGGCTGGGAGACCGTCAACATCCTCTGCGCCAAGGTCGACATCCCCGAGGGCACCGAGCTCGACAACGAGATGATCGCCGTCAAGGAGATGCCGACGAAGTTCGTCACCGAGTCGAACATCAAGGTCGACGAGGACGGCACCCTCAAGCAGGACAGCCCCGTCGGCCAGCGCGTGATGGTGCCGCTCAAGGCGGGCGACCCCATCCTGGTCAGCCACTTCGAGTCGGCGCGCGAGGCCGAGTTCTCGACCATGATCAACCCCAAGGGCCGCGCGGTCACCATCGACGTGCAGGAGCGCAACGCGGTCGGCCTCTGGGTGCGGCCCAATGACCACGTCGACATCATCGGCAGCTTCCGCGACCCCGACACCACCCAGCTGAAGACCGTGACGCTGCTGCAGAACGTGGTCGTGCTCGCCACCGGCCACATCAACGCCAACACGACCTACGTGCCGGATGAGGAGAAGCGCTTCCAGACGGTCACGCTGCTGGCGCTGCCGGAAGAGGCCGAGCTGCTCACGCTCGCGCAGGAGACCGGCACCATCACGCTCCTGCTGCGCAACCCGGACGACCTCGACTACCAGGAGAAGCGGCAGGTGGTGGACTTCAAGACGCTCATGACCGGCGAGCGCGCCAGCGAGCTGCAGCAGAAGCGCTACAAGACCATCCAGATCATCCGCGGCAACAAGAGCGCCACCGAGAACACGGGCGTCGCCGCGAAGACGGAGTAGCCATGGCGCCGGCGCTCGTCTTCCTCTTCACCACCGCGTCGATCTTCTTCTTCGCGTTCCTCGCGCTGGACGTGCTGCAGCGCGCGTTCGAGCAGTACAAGCTGCGCTACGTCACCAAGTCGATGAACGACTTGAGCGACATGTTCCTCTTCATCGAGCCGGGGCAGATCATCCTGCTCAACTTCATCGCCTTCGTCATCGTGGCGGCGGTGGGCTACTGGCTGGGCGGCTACTTCTTCGGCTCGATCGCGGCGGTGGGCGGCTTCTTCGTGCCCATCGGCGCCGTGCGCTACTACCGGCGCCGCCGCATCAAGCTCTTCAACACGCAGCTCACCGAGGCGCTGCAGCAGATGTCCAATGCGCTGCGCGCCGGCCTGACGTTCCAGCAGGCCATCGAGCAGGTCGGCAAGGAATCGAACGCGCCGCTGCGGCAGGAGTTCGGCCTCTTCATCAAGGAGATCAAGCTGGGCGTACCCGTCGAGGAGGCCATGATCAACATGTCCAACCGCGTCGGCAGCGAGGACCTGGAGCTGGTCTCCACCAGCACCAACATCGCGCGCCAGCTGGGCGGCAACATGGCCGAGATGTTCGAGGTCATCGCCGCCACCATCCGCGAGCGCTTCCGGCTCGAGGGCAAGATCGGCGCGCTCACCAGCCAGGGCAAGATGCAGGGCTGGGTGGTCTCGTCGCTGCCGCTCTTCCTCGGGCTGTTCCTCAACTGGTACCGGCCCGACCTGATGGAGCCGATGTTCGAGAACGCCTACGGCTACGTGCTGATCTCGGTCATCATCGTCCTCGAGACCATCGGCTTCCTGCTCATCCGCCGCATCGTGGCCATCGACGTATGAGCGCCGGCGTGCCTGACTTGCTGATGATCCTGGCCGCGCTCGCCGCGGCGGCGGCGGTGGCGGCGCTGGCGCTGGGCCTCTACGAACTCTACCAGGTGCTCTACCAGCGCTACCTCGCGCAGATCGGCCACGACGAGGCGATGATCGCCACGGTCGGCACCGACATCGGCTCGAGCTCCCTGCAGGCGCTGCGCAAGACCATCATCGCCGTGCTCGCCGCGCTCAACGATCGCTGGGTGCCGGCGCGCTACGCAGGCCGCATCACGGCCGCGCTGCGCAAGGCGGGCCACCCGGCCGACCTCACTGCCGGGGAGATCGTCGGCTTCATGGAGCTGACGGCCTTCACCTTCCTCTGCATCGGCATCGCCATCTCCATCTGGCTCGACCTGCCGTTCTGGAGCTGGTTTCTCTTCGCCGCGTTCGGCGCGGCCTACCCGCTCATCTGGCTGCGCGACAAGGTCCGCGCCCGCCACCACGCCATCACCCGCGCACTCCCCTACAACCTCGATCTCCTCACGCTCTCGGTGGAAGCGGGCCTCGACTTCGCCGCCGCCATCGGCAAGGTGGTCGAGAAGGGCCGCAAGGGTCCGCTGCGCGACGAGCTCGCCATCACGCTGAAGGAGCTCAAGCTGGGCAAGACGCGCGAGGAGGCGCTGCGCAACCTCGCCGCCCGCTGCGACCTGACGACCTTGAGCAGCTTCGTCCACGCGCTCATCCAGGCCGACAAGATGGGCACGCCGCTGGGCAAGATCCTCCGCATCCTCTCGACGCAGATGCGCATCGAGCGCACCCAGCGCGCCGAGAAGCTCGCCAACGAAGCGCCGGTGAAGCTGCTGCTGCCGCTGATCGGCTTCATCTTCCCGACCATCTTCATCATGCTGTTCGGGCCCATCGCGTACGCGGTCTTCTTCGGCGGGAACTTCTAGGCATGGCGTTCGTCCTGACCATCGCCGAGGGCAAGGGGCGCGGGCAGCAGTTCTCCTTCGAGACGGTGGACGTCACCATCGGCCGCGGCGCCGAGAACGACGTGGTGCTCAACGACGCCGGCGTCTCGCGCAACCACGCGCGCATCCAGCAGCAGGGGCCCGGCTTCGTCCTGCTCGACAACGGCTCGTCCAACGGCACCGAGCTCAACGGCGTCGTGATCGAGAGGCCGCAGGCGCTGCGCGCGGGCGACCGCATCGGGGTCGGGCCGGTGGTGTTCGAGTTCGTGGCCCAGGCCGCCGCGGGCGAGACGCGCATCACCAGCCTCCCGCAGGCGCAGGAGCAGGCCACGCGGGTCTCGGCCATGCCCGAGGCGCCCAAGGCGGTCGCGCCGCGCGCCGGCGGCACGGTCAAGCCGACCCCCATCGAGCTGTTCGCGCGGCTCCCGCTGGGCGCGCGCATCGGCGCGGGCGCGATCGCGGCGCTGCTGGTCATCGGGCTCGCGCGGCTGGCCGTCGCGGGCCGCGAGACGAAGGGGCTCGCCTGCCCCGACACCATCTCGGTGGACGAGGACGTCTCCAACGTCTCGTTCGGCCACGGCGAGGTCGACTCCGACTGCGGGAACAAGGCGGTGTTCGGCTTCAACGTGCCGCCGAAGACCAGGGCGCTCTTCCACTACCAGCCCATGCACATCTCCTCGCCGTCCGAGGTGGAGCTGCGGCTGAACGGCAAGCACCTGGCGTATGCGCCGGTCGCGGGCGCGCGCGGCGAGATGCAGATCGTGCCGCTGACGCCCGCGCTGCT
>FSWK01000701.1_pt1 | contig 13235 bp, 14 predicted proteins | sample 1637951 | NCBI WGS metagenome assembly FSWK01 (sample SAMEA3914789, study PRJEB12502) | metagenome | biome: forest; material: soil | place: Canada | collected 2011-07-03 | depth 0.3 m | reverse complement strand
GTTCGAGCGTCGTCATCGCTCCCTCGTGCTCACCGTGGCCGGCGTCGCGTTTCATCGCGCCGTGACTGCCGCGCCTCTTGCCGGGCAGCCGGCTGGACCTGGGCTTCCCGCTCGCGCTGGCCGTCGCCGCCGCCGTCTGGTTCCTGCTCACCCGCACCCGCCGCGGCTTCGAGTGGCGCGCGGTCGGCAGCGGCGCCGAGGCCGCGCACGCCAGCGGCATCCCCGCGGCCCGCCGCGTCTGCGAGGCGATGTTCCTCTCGGGCGCGCTCGCCGGCCTCGCGGGGGCGCTGCTCATCCTCGGCACCGAGCACAAGTATCCGGGCGTCTTCCGCACCGGCTACGGCTTCGACGGCATCGCGGTCGCGCTCATCGGCGGCGGCACCGCGGCCGGGACGGCGGTGGCCGGGCTCTTCTTCGGCGCGCTGCGCGCGGGCGCCACCCGGCTGCAGCTGGTCGGAATCCACCCCAGCTTCGCCGAGCTGATCCAGGGCCTCGCGGTGCTGCTGGTGGCCGCGCCCCGCCTGTTCGCGCCGCTGCTCAAGCGGCTCCGTGGCTCCGACAAGAGCGCAGCCGTGCCTCCGGGGAGCCAGGGACCGTGAACGCCATCCTCGACTTCGCGCCCCCGCTCCTCCTCGCCGCGCTGGGCGGCGTGCTCAGCGAGCGCGCTGGCGTGGTCAACATCGGCCTCGAAGGCATGATGCGCTTCGGCGCCTTCTTCGCCGCCGCCGGATCGATCTGGACCGGCTCGCCGCTCGTCGGCCTGCTCTGCGGCGCGCTCGCGGGCGCGGCGGCGGCGGGCGTCCACGCGCTGTTGTCGCTGCGCTACCGCGCCGACCAGGTGGTGAGCGGCATCGCGCTCAACCTGGTCGCGCTCGGCCTGATCACCTTCCTGCTCGAGGCGCTCTTCGGCTCCAGCGGCGTCAGCCCGCCCGTCCCCGCGCTCCCGCGCGATCGCTTCGGCCATAACGTCCTCGTCTACGTCTCGCTCGCGGCCCCGCTGGTGATGCACTTCATCTTCTCGCGCACGGCGTTCGGCCTGCGCGTCCGCGCGATCGGCGAGCACCCGCGCGCCGCCGCCACGCTCGGCGTCCGCGTGCTCCGCCTGCGCGCCCTCTGCGTGCTGGGCAGCGGCCTGCTCGCGGGGCTGGGCGGCGCTGGGCTGTCGGTCGGCATCCTCGGCCAGTTCGACTCGCGCATGCCCGCCGGCCAGGGCTTCATGGCGCTGGCCGCGGTGGTGTTCGGCAAGTGGACCCCGCTGGGCGCGGCGGGCGCGGCGCTCTTCTTCGCGGCCGCCGACGCGCTCCAGCGCCAGCTGAGCTTCTCGCTGCGCGCCGCCGACCTCCGCCTCGAGGGCGTCTTCCTGGCGCTGCCCTACGCGCTGACGCTGCTGGTCCTCGCGCTCGGCCTCGGCCGCACCCGCGCGCCGGCCGCCGACGGCATCCCCTACGAGCCCGAGGGCCGCTGAGCCGCAGCGGTTGCCGCGCGGTTATGGCGCCGCTATTATGGCGCACCATGAGACGCACGACCGTGGTGTTGCCCCCCGAGCTCAAGCGCCGCGCCCAGCAGGTGGCCGCTCGCAAAGGGGTCTCGTTCGGCGCGCTGATGCGGCTCGCCATCGCGCGATACACCGAGGAGGAGCCCGCACCGGCTCGCGATCCGCTCTTTGCGGTAGCCCCGGTCTTCCGCGATGGGGGCGCGCGCGATCTCGTGGAGCGGCACGATGACGAGCTCTACGGCAAGCCGTGAACGTCTTCATCGACACCGGCGCCTTCATCGGCAGGCAGCGCGCCGACGACCAGCACCATCGAGCGGCCCTGGCCGGGTGGGCGCACCTGGAGAAGAGCCGCGCGCGGCTGTTCACCAGCAACTTCGTCCTCGATGAGGCGATCACGCTCCTCTCGCGCCGCGCGGGCGCGAGCTTCGCCGCCGCCCAGGCGCGGGTCTGGTACTCGTCCGCCGTGCTCGGCATCCTCCGCCCCGACGCGGACGACGAGCAGCGGGCGCTCGACCTGCTGGAGAAGTTCGCCGATCAGGCCGTCAGCTTCACCGACTGCGTCTCGTTCGTGCTGATGCGGCGCGAGCACATCAAGCGAGCGTTCGCGTTCGACCGACACTTCAAGGCGGGCGGTTTCGAGCTGTTCCCAGGCCGCTGAACTAGCGGTCGGCGAGACCGATCTGGAGATTCCCCTGCTCCAGCTCGGCCACCCGCTCGCGCCACACCTGCGGCCACGGGATGCTGCGGAAGTTCGCCACGTCGACGCAGACCACGGTGGTCTCGCCGATGAGCGGCCGCAGGCCGGTGTCGAGGTTGTCCACCACGTACTCGATGCGCGCGCTGCGCTCGCCCATCTGCGCGCAGCGCACCCGCAGCAGCAGCGGGTCGTCGAAGCGCGCGGGCGAGAGGAACTCCACGCTGGAGCGCCGCACGATGGCCTGCACCGGCGAGCTCGCGCCGCCTTCCATCATCAGGCCCAGGTAGCGCAGGTACTCGATGCGGCCCAGCTGCAGGATCTGCATCCACGAGCCGTGGCCGACGATGCCCTGCGCGTCCACCTCGTCGTAGCGCACGCGGTGGCCGTGCGTGAAGCTGAAGGCGTCCTCGAGGTTGGGCGGCTCCTCGCCGCGCTCGAGCGGGACGTCCTCTTCTTCCGGAGGCGGCGGGTCCTGCTGCTCGCCCATCAGACGACCGCCTTCAGGAAACTCCTGCCCTGCGGGGCGGCGACGCCGAAGTACTCGGCCACCGTCGCGCCCAGATCGCAGAACGACGCGCGCATCCCTAAGTCGCTGCCGCGCTCGCGGCCCGGCGCGTACACCACCAGCGGGACGTGCTCGCGCGTGTGGTCGGTGCCGGGCATGGTGGGATCGTTCCCGTGGTCGGCGGTCAAGAGCAGCACGTCGCCCGGCCGCAGCGCCGCCGCGATGGAGGGCAGCGCCGCGTCGATCTCGCCCAGCGCGCGCGCGTAGCCCTGGTAGTCGCGGCGGTGGCCGTAGAGCATGTCGGTGTCGACCAGGTTGACGAAGAGGAAGCCCGGCTCCATCGAGCGCAGCAGCGCGGCCGTCTTGCGCAGGCCGTCGGCGTTGCCCTCGGTGTGCACCGACTCGGCGATGCCGTGGCCGTCGTAGATGTCGGGGATCTTGCCGACGCCGGTGGTCCGCACGCCGCGGCTCGCGAGCAGGTCCAGCACGGTGCCCGCGGGCGGCGGCTGCGAGAAGTCGTGCCGGTTGTACGTGCGCTGGAAGTGACCCTTGCCGCTGCCGATGAACGGCCGCGCGATCACCCGCGCGATGCCGTACGGCTTGCCGACCGTCCGCGCCGCCTCGCACCAGGCATAGAGCGTGGCGAGCGGGACCTTCTCCTCGTGCGCCGCGATCTGGAAGACCGAATCGGCGCTCGTATAGACGATGGGCTTGCCGGTCGCGAGGTGCTCCTCGCCCAGCTCGTCCAGGATGGTCGTGCCCGAAGCGGGCGTGTTACCAAGGTACCCGGGTACCCCGGAGAGGCGCTGCCACTCCTGCATCAGCTCCGGAGGGAAGCCGTGCGGGAAGGTGGTGAAGCCCTTCTCCAGCACCACGCCCATCATCTCCCAGTGGCCGGTGGTGGTGTCCTTGCCCTGCGACCGCTCCTGCATCAGGCCCACGCTCGCGCGCGGCGCCGCGGTCGGCGGACAGCCCGCGATGTCGGTCAGGTTGCCCAGGCCCCACGACTGCAGCGTGGGCAGCGAGAGCCCGCCCACCTTGCGCGCGGTGTTGCCGAGCGTGTTCGCGCCCGTGTCGCCGTAGGCGGCCGCGTCGGCCTGCGCGCCCGCGCCGCAGGAGTCGATCACGATCACGCAGAAGCGTCCCATCAATACTTTCCCCCGGCGGAGGCCTTGGCGCCGGCGGCCGCGCTGGTTCCAGTGACGATGGCGATGCTGGCGCTGGCCCCGATGCGGTTCGCGCCCGCCTCGATCAGCTTCTGCGCGTCCTGCGTGGTCCGCACGCCGCCCGAGGCCTTGACGCCGACGTCGTCGCCGACGATCGAGCGCATCAGCGCGATGTCCTCCGCGGTGGCGCCGCCCTGCCCGAAGCCGGTGCTGGTCTTGACGAACGCCGCGCCCGCGGCCTTGGACAGCGCGCAGCCGATGATCTTCTCGTCGCGCGTCAGTCCGCCGGTCTCGAGGATGACCTTGACCGGCCGCGGCCGCGCCGCGTCGACCACCGAGCGGATGTCGCACTCGACCAACGCGTAGTCGTGCGACTTGAGCGCGCCGATGTTGATGACCATGTCGATCTCGCCGGCGCCGTTGCGGACCGCCTCGCGGGTCTCGAAGACCTTGGCGCTGGTGGTCCCGGCGCCCAGCGGAAAGCCGACCACCGCGATGGGCTTCACGCTGGAGCCCGCGAGCAGGCGGCTGGCCAGCGCGATGTTGGACGAGTTGAGGCAGACGGTGGCGAAGCCCCACTTGCGGGCCTCGTCGCAGACTTTGATGATGTCGTCGCGGGTGGCGTCGGGCTTGAGCAACGTGTGATCGATGTAGCCCGCGATGTCGCGCGAGGTGCGGATGGCCAGCGGCGTGAGCCGCGCGGTGCCGACGTCGAACATCTCGCGGGCGCCGCACATCGGCCGGTCGTCGCAGGGCGCGCACCCATTGGGGTTGCACTCCTTCGGGACATCGTCGGCTGGAGGTCTCCCGCGCGGCGCGTCCAGCTGGGCCGGTTGCGCCGTCTGGGCTGGCTGGTTGCCGCCGCCCCAGGCACCGCCGCCGCCCGTGCCGGCGCGCAGCCGCGAGAGCGCCTTTTCCGCGATCATCGCCGCCAGCTCGTCCAGCTCCGCCAACTTGAGGCCTCCCCCCGCGGCAGCCCGCGGGCGCGCGGTTGTAGGGCGGCGCGCGAAGGGCTGTCAATCCGTTGTAGAAGGCCGCGCATGCCCAGCCGCCCCGCGATGCTCCTGGCGCTGCTCTCGGCCGGCGCCTGCTGCGAATTCTCCGGGCCGCGCTACCACGGCCCGAAGACCGACCACTTCGACGGCGAGCGCTTCCACAACTTCATCGACACGCCGGTGCCCGCGTCCGCGTACGCCTCGTGGGCGCTGCACCGAAAGCGCGGCGCCTGGAGCTCCAACCTCGACGCGCCGTCCGGACCGCCTCCGCCCCGGCGCGTGGCCGACGGCGAGCTGCGCGTCACCTGGGTCAATCACGCGACAGTCCTCATTCAAGTCGACGGCTTCAACCTCCTCACCGACCCCATCTGGGGAGACGTCGCGGGGCCGGTGCGCGTCGCCGGATCGCACCGCCGTCATTCGCCGGGACTGCGGTTCGAGGACCTGCCGCCCATCGATATCGTCTTGTTGAGTCACGACCATTACGACCATATGGACCTGCCGACGCTGCGGCGGCTGGAAGAGGCGCACCATCCCACGGTGGTGGCGGGCCTGGGGCAGCGCGCGCTGCTCAGGGAGCACGGGCTGCGCCACGTGGTCGAGCTCGACTGGGGCCGCAAGCTGCACCTCGCGCACAACAAGCTGGTGGTCATCGGCGTGCCGGCCCGGCACGGCTGCATGCGCGGCGCCTGCGATCACGACGCCAGGCTATGGCTGGGCTTCGTCCTCCTCAGTCATTCAGGCAACCTCTATTTCGCTGGCGATACCGGCTATGGGCCGCACCTGCAGCAGATCGGCGACAGATATGGTCCCTTCCGGCTGGCGATGCTGCCGATCGCGCCGTCCAGGCCGCGCGAGCTCTTTGCCGCCGTCCATCTGGATGCCGCCGAAGCGGTGCGCGCGGCGCAGGTCACCGGCGCCCAGCAGTCATTGGCGATTCACTTTGGCACCTTCGCGCAAGGCGACGACGCCGAGACCGAGCCTGTCGAGCTGCTGGAGAGAACGCTGCAGGCCGCGCCGGGGGTGAACTTCCGCGTCCCGCGCTTCGGCGAAGGCTGGGACGTTCCGAAGCTGGTTACCAGGCCACCAGCGGGGGAAGGCTCATGAAGATGGCTTCGATGTTGCCGCCGGTCTTGAGCCCGAAGAGCGTCCCGCGGTCATAGACCAGGTTGAACTCGACATATCGGCCGCGCCATCTCAATTGCTGCGCGCGGTCTTCGTCGGAGTACGCGCGACTCCGCTGCTTCTCCACCAGCGGGACATAAGCAGGTAAAAAAGCGTCTCCGATATCCCGCACAAAGGGCCAGTGCGCGCGGCCGTCCAGGTAATCAAAGAAGATCCCGCCCACGCCGCGCTCGCTCTTGCGGTGCTGGATATAGAAGTAATCGCGCGCCCACTGCGACAGGCGCGGATAGGCGCGCGGATCGTGCTTGTCGCACGCGGCGCGCAGCGTCGCGTGGAAGTGCGCGGTGTCGGCGTCGTCGGGGCGGCACGGCGTCAGGTCGGTCCCGCCGCCGAACCATTCGAGTTCGCCGACCTGCAGATAACGCACATTCAAATGCACGACCGGCACGAACGGATTGCGCGGATGCAGGACGAGCGAGACGCCCGTGGCGAAGAAGGGCTTGCCAGCCAGGTCTTCGGCGCGGGGCGGCCGGATGCCCAGCGACTCGTCCTCCGGCGACGGCGCCTTCACGCCCTCGGACGGCACGAACGGATAGCGCTCGCCCGCGACCGCCGAGAAGTTGCAGCCGCCCTTCTCGAACAGCTCGCCGCGCAGCTCGGACATCTCGCCGCCGCCGCCGCCGGGGCGCTCCCAGCTCTTGCGCTGGAAGCGCGCGCCGCCCTCGAGCTCCTCCAGCCGCGCGACGATGCGGTCGCGCAGGCCGCGAAAGTGCTGCTCCACCTCTGGCCGGAAGTCCGTCATCGCCGGTCGCTGCTTAACGTCAACCAGCCCGGCCACGCAAGCGCGGTCCGCCGCTCGGCTGCCCATCGCCGGGGAAGGCCGCGGGGGTGGTCCACCCTCCGCAGGCAGAGCTCATCCCCCCTCCCTCTTCCGCAGGACGGCGAGGAGGGAGCTGCCGAAGGGAACAGCGCGGCGCAGGAGCAAGGAGGGCAGTCCCGCTGCATAGAGGGCGCGATTGAGCCAGCGCGGCAGCTCGGGGAACTCGGCGCCGGCGGCGGCGCGGCGCTTGCGCAGCAAGCCGGGGAGCACCATCTCGGGGAAGAGATACGAGAGCTCGTCGATCTCGACGGGACACGCCGCGAGCACCCGCCGCAATGCCGCCTTGGTATAGCGCCGGTAATGGCCCAGCTGCTGGTCCCAATCGGACCAGAGCAGCGGGAGCGCGGGCACGGTGAGCACCACGCGCGCGCCGGCGGGAGCTCTCACCAGAAGCTCGCGCAGAAAGGCGATGTCGTCCGGTTGGTGCTCGAGCACGTCGAGCAGCAGGACGCAGTCGATGCCGTCCAGGCGGGCGGCAGTCATGAGGTTGCGGGCGGCGCCGTAGCGCTGCACCAGCCTCTGCTCCAATGCCGCGATGGGCTCGACGAAGTTGTATTCGCCGAGCGGGAACTCCTCCGCGAGATAAGCGCCCACGAAGCCCGCGCCGGCGCCGATGTCGAGCAGCCGGAAGGCGCGGTCCCGCGGCAGCTCGCGCGAGATGGCGCGCCAGCGGAGGCGGTGCCAGAAGAACTCGCGCGAGGTGTCGAGCTGGTGCGCGAGGTGGCCTTCGAGCGCGGTGGTCATCGGCGTCTCCAGGCAAGACCGGCGAGGCCGAGCAGCAGTGCGGCCGAGATCAGCGTGATCGTCAAGGCGAGCCGCCAGTGCAGCGGCGTGAAGCGCAGCGAGATCCGGTGCGGGCCCGCGGGAACGCGCAGCCCCAGCAGCGCGAGGTCGGCGCGCACCAGGGGCGCCGTGGCGCCGTCGATCTCGGCGGCCCAGCCCGGATGCCACACCTCGCTGAGCAGCAGGAAGCGCTCGCGTTCGCCCTGCGTGGAGACGGCGAGCGCGCCCGGCGCCCAGCCGTCGAGGCGCACCGTCTCCAGCGGCAGCGGCGGCGGGTCCTGCCTCGCGGCCTCGCCGACGGCCACCGCCACGGTGCGCAGGTTGAGGCGGCGCAGGGCCGCCGCGGCCTCGTCGTCATCGGCCGCGGGCACCACGGTGTCGACCCAGCGCGCGCGGGGCAGCTCGGAGGAGTTGCGGTAGACGCCGAGATCTTGCTCGCGCATTCCGGCATAGAAGACGAAGACGGGCTGGGCGGCGGCCGTCCGCAGGGGGGCGGCCTTCAGGTGCAGGCTGAGCGGCGCGACCACATAGCGGACGCCGAGCGCATCGAGCAGGTCGGGCCGCGCGATGCGGTCGAGATCGGCCCAGTTCCCGCGATAGCGCGGCGGGGAGCTCTCGCCGGCTTGCAGCAGGTCGAAGTAGCGCTGGTAGTGCGCGAGCGTGAGCGCGTTGTAGCCGGTGACGAGCTGCAGGCCCAGCCCCTGCGCCCAGCCCGGCGCCACCGTGCTGCGCAGCAGCGCGGCGGTTCGATAGGTCCCGGAATCGAGGCCGTCGCGCCAGCCGGCCCGCGGCGCCAGCGCCGACGGCTCGGGCCGCGCGAAGTACCGCCGCGCCTGCAGCGCGCCCTCCAGCGAAGCGGCGAGGACGGCCGCGGCGCCCAGCAGCGCGGCGCGCCGGGCGCTCGCGCGCGACAGCAGGCGCTCGAGGCCGATGCCCGCGAGACAGATGCCGAAGAGCGCCGCGAGGAAGAGGATGCGCGAGGGGATGCGAAAGCGATCCATCCCCGGCAGGTGCGCGAAGAGGAGCCGCAGCAAGGGCGAATCGAAGGAGAGGAGGAGCGCGGCGGCCAACAGCGTCGTGAAGGCCAGGGCCCAGCGGCGCCGGAAGCTCTGCGCGGCACCGACCAGCGCGAGCGCCAGCACGGCGAAGCCCAGGTGCGCGGACTCTTCCCACAGCTCGACGGAGGGATCGGAAAGCGGCGTGCCCAGCGCGTCGGGCCACCAAAGCGTCAAGAGCTGCCGGGCGCGGCCGTGGCCGGAGAGGAAGAGTGAGTAGTCGAGTTGGCCGCGCGAATAGAGGTGTGCCTCGGAGAGGAACGGCAGCAGTTGGTGCGCGGCCAGGCCCGCCGCGAGCAGCGCGCCCAGCGCGAGCAGCAGGACGGGCCTCGGCCCCGGCCGCGCGAAGGCGAGCAGCGCCGCGAGGAAGAAGAGCGCGTAATAGAGCAGTTGCGCCATGCCGCTCATCAGGCAGAGCGCGCCCGCGATCGCGGCCCAGCAGGAGAGTGCGAGCCGCGGCCGCTCGACCATCTCGATGACCACGGCGAAGAGCAGCGGCAGGAGCGCCACGGTCGACAGGTAGGCGAGCCAGCCGGCATAGGCGGCGAGGATGACCTTGGAGGAGAAGAGCGCGGCGGCCGCCATGAACAGCCGCGGCCACGGCCCCAGCCGCAGCGCGCCGCCGAGGACATAGGCCGAGAAGCCGAACACCACCAGCTGCAGCCAGAGCGTGGGGGCAAGCGCGGCGGCGGGCGGCAGCAACCAGAAGAGGAGATGCAGCGGCAGGAGGAATTGCGCCTGCGGATCGGTGAACGCGGGCGCGCCGCCGAGCTGATCTGCGCGCCAGAACGGGATGCCGCGGCCCGCGCGCAGCGAGTCGTAGAGCACCTGCTTGAGGCCCAGGTGGAAGACCACCAGGTCGGAGTGCGCGGTGGCGGCCGAGCCGGGGCGGGCGAGCAGGAACCAGTAGCCCGCCAGCGCCAGGGCCACGAGGGCGGCGGCGGCGGCGCAGTGGCGCTTCATGGACCGCCGTCGTCGTCGTGCAGCCGGCTCATCGCCAGGCCCTGCGACTGCGCGAACGACATCAAGAGCAGGAGCGAGGTGCCAAAGACCACCGCGCACAGCACGGCGCCCAACGAGAGCGCCCAGCGCTCGACCGGCGCCGCGCCCAGCAGCCGCGCGGCCGCGAGCAGCGCGACCACCAGGCCGCCGCAGCCCGAGGCGACCAGGCCGCGGACCGCGATGCGGTCGGCGAACGGCATCAGCATGCGGAAGCCGTGCAGCACCAGCGACGCCCAGGTCATCTTGGACGCCCCGGCATACCGGCGCCCGCGCTCGCAGGGCACGCGCTCGATGTGGAGGTTGAGGCTGAGCAGCCCCGACGAGTAGCAGAGGTCGAAGTGCGGGTGGAACAGCACGTTGCGCGCGACCCAGCCGCGATAGGCCGCGTAGTTGCCCGAGCGCACCACGGTGCCGCTGAGGAGGAGGAAGAAGTGCTTGAAGAGGAAGTAGAGGATCTTGAAAGGGGGCGTCTCGTGCCGGCGGGTGCGCGCCGCCCGCGCGATGCGGCGCAGGTTGCCGGGCTCCGCGAGCAGCGGCGCCAGCAGGCGCGGGAGGTCTTCGGGCTGGTCCTCGCCGTCGCCGTCCAGCGTGACCACCACGTCGTCGTCGGCCATCTCGCGCGCGAGGGTGCGCAGCGCGAAGACCAGCGCGCGCTGGTGACCGAGATTGAAGGGAGGCACCACCACCCGCACGCCGAGCGTGGCGACGGCCGGGTCGAGCCCCGCGCTGTCGTCCACCGCCACCAGCCGGGGCTCGAGCGGCGAGCCCTTCAGCGCGGCTGCCAGGTTCTGCTGCAGCCGCGCATAGGGCTCGACGTCGAAGTAGAGCGGAGAGACGATCCAGAGGCGCGCCATTTCAGCGCGCTGGAATACCACGAGCGGCCCGTTACGACTTGACCGCGCCCACTGCTGCCGAGACCTCGGCCGCGAAGTCCTTCTGCTCCTTCTTGAGGCCCTCGCCCAGCGCGTAGCGGACGAAGCGGCGGACCTGCATGTTCTCGCCGATGAGCGCGATCACCGAGTTGACCTCGTCCTGCACCGAGCGCTTGCCCTCGGGGTCCTTGAAGAACGCCATCTCGAGGAGGCAGTTCTCCTTGTAGAACTTCTCGACCTTGCCGGGCAGGATCTTCTCCAGCATCGCCTCGGGCTTGCCCTGCTCGAGCAGCTGCGCGCGGGTGATGGCCTTTTCCTTCTCCAGCTCGGCCGGCGGGACTTCCTCGCGCTTGAGGTAGAGCGGGTTCATCGCCGCGATGTGCATGGCGATGTCCTTGACCAGCTGCTGGAACTTCTCGTTCCGAGCGGTGAAGTCGGTCTCGCAGTTGATCTCCACCAGGACGCCGATCTTGCCGCCCATGTGGATGTAGCTGCCGACGATGCCTTCGGTCGCGGAGCGTCCGGCCTTCTTGCCCGCGGAGGCGAGGCCCTTCTCGCGCAGCCAGGTGCCGGCCTTCTCCAGGTCGCCGCCGTTCTCGACCAGCGCCTTCTTGCAATCCATCATCCCCGCGCCCGACTTCTCGCGGAGCTCTTTCACCAATGCGCTCGTGACTTCCGCCATGTGCCGCTCCTGTTTCTTTCGGTAACGAAATCGATAATCAATTGGGTAACAAATGAGGAAGCGCGCCAACCATGGCGCGCTCCCGGAACTGCCTGCGTTCGATGGCCTGCCTTGAGCCGCCTACTCCGCGGGCTTGTCGTCTGCAGCCGGGGCAGCCGGGGCAGCCGAGGCGGCCGGCTCGGAGACGTCGCCGCCCAGGGTCGGCTTGCGCTCGACGATGGGGCCGGGGCCGGACGACTCGCCCGACAGCTCGGCGCGGGGCGCGCGGGCGCCACCGGGGCCGCCGGTGCGTCCACCGCGGCCGCCGGGGCCGCTGCGTCCACCGCGGCCGCCGTCGCGGCGACCCGGACGGCGCTCGGAGGCGGCGTCGCGATCCTCGCCGCCGTTGTCCTCGGACAGCTGCGCGCCGCCTTCGCCGACGTGCGCCTGGTAGCGCGACCGGCCCTCAATGGCCGCGTCGGAGATCTTGCCGCAGAAGAGGCGGATGGACCGGATGGCGTCGTCGTTGCCCGGGATGACGAAGTCGATGCCCTCGGGATCGCAGTTGGTGTCGACCAGGCCCACGATCGGGATGCCGAGGCGCGTGGCCTCGTGGATCGCGATGTGCTCCTTCTTGGGGTCGATCACGAAGAGGCAGCCCGGCAGGCGGGTCATCTCCTGGATGCCGCCCAGGTTCTTCTTCAGCTTGTCCATCTCATTGGTGAGGATGGCGACTTCCTTCTTGGGCAGCTTCTCGAAGGTCCCGTCGGTCGACATCTTCTCCAGCGACTTGAGGCGGTCGATGCCGGTCTTGATGGTCTTGAAGTTGGTCAGCGTGCCGCCCAGCCACCGGTTGGTGACGTGGAACTGGCCCGAGCGCGTGGCCTCTTCGATGACGGCGTCCTGCGCCTGCTTCTTGGTGCCGACGAACAGCACCGACCCGCCCTTGGCACAGATGTCGGAGACGAACTTGAAGGCCTCGCGGGCGAGGCGCACCGTCTTCTGGAGATCGACGATGTAGATGCCGTTGCGGGCGCCGAAGATGAACGGCTTCATCTTCGGGTTCCAGCGCTTGGTCTGGTGGCCGAAGTGGACGCCGGCCTCCAGCAGCTGGCGCATGGTGATGCCCTGCGCGGGAGCCATGGCGGCCTTCATCTCGGGCGCCACCGGCGGGGGGATGACTTCAGGAGCTGCGGTCTGGACGTTCTCGGACATTGTTTTTCTCCTCCACCTCCGTCGGCGGAAAGCAGGCCCCGGGATTTCCGGGGAACCCTGCCTCCTCAGGAGGTGTGCGTGATTTGGACTGCTGCAAGCCTTCAAATGAGCTGCCTGGACGCGCACAGCCCGTGAAGGGAGCGGCGATCTAACAGAAACGGGCGCGGCGCGCAAGGCGGGGCGCCGGGGATTCCGCTCTACCTGTTCGCTGGCAGATGACAGCCCTCCTGTTAGACCCGAAGCATGGCGGATCGCATCGACGTGCTGGGCTCTCAACCTGGCCGGCTGGCGGCCTTCCGGGGGCGCGTCCTCGACTCCGGCCAGGACGAGGTGCTCGACGCCATCACCCGCGACGCCGCGCGAGAGCTGAACGCGCCCTCCTGCGTGGTGACGCTGGTGCTCGAGCGCCTGCAGATCTTTCGCGCGAGCCATGGGCTGACCGGCCAGCTCGCACACGACCAGGCGACCGACCGCGACCTCTCCATCTGCCAGTACGTGGTCCGCGACCGCGAGATCGTGGAGGTCGCCGACGCCGCGCAGGATGCCCGCGTCCCCGGCATCACAGTGGACTCGCTCGGCATCCGGGCCTATCTGGGCGCGCCGGTGAGCGTCGGCGCCGAGGTGGTGGGCTCGCTCTGCATCATCGATGGGCAGCCGCGCCACTTCACCGCCGGCGACCGCGAGCTGCTCAGCCGCCACGCCGGGAAGGTGAGCGCGCGGCTGCTCATCACCACGGGGTTCCTCGTACTGGCGTATTCGTCATTCACGCTCGGACATATCAATC
>FSWK01000693.1_pt1 | contig 13614 bp, 10 predicted proteins | sample 1637951 | NCBI WGS metagenome assembly FSWK01 (sample SAMEA3914789, study PRJEB12502) | metagenome | biome: forest; material: soil | place: Canada | collected 2011-07-03 | depth 0.3 m | reverse complement strand
GGCACCGCCCGGATTCGAACCGGGGAATGAGGGATTTGCAGTCCCTTGCCTTACCAACTTGGCGACGGTGCCCCAGGAGCGGGCCAAAAATAAGGAGAGTGCAGGTACCTCGATCGCGGCTTGCGGTCAAGACGCGAACGGCACGGTGAAGAAGAAGCGGCTCCCCTGCCCTTCGCGGCTCTCCACCCAGATGCGGCCGCCCTGCGCCTCGACGATGCCCTTCGCGATCGACAGGCCCAGCCCGGCGCCGTGCGCGGTGGGGCCGTTGGGTCCCTGGAAGTAGCGCTCGAAGATGCGCGGCAGGTCGGCGGCGGAGATGCCGCTGCCCTCATCGGCGACGCAGCAGAGGGCCTCGCCGTCTTCCCTCCAGGCCAGCAGCGACACCAACGTCCCCTCGCGGCTGAACTTCAGCGCGTTGCCGATCAGGTTGGAGAAGACCTGCAGGATCCGCTCGCGGTCGGCGAGCACCGGCGCGAGGTTCTCCTCCACCTGCGTCTCGCAGCGCAGGCCGCAGCTCTCGAGGAGCGGCGTCATCAGCTCGGCCGCCTCGCCGATGGCTCCCGCCAGATCGAGCGGCTCCAGCGTCACCGCCATGATGCCCGCGTCCAGCCGCGCCACGTCGAGCAGGTCGTGGACCAGCGTGGACGCGCGCTCGGCGGCGCGGTGGATCGTATCGAGGTGCTCGCGCAGCGTTCCGGCGGGCATCGACGGCCACTTGCGCAGCGTGGAGACGCCCAGCAGGACGGCGCCCAATGGATTGCGCAGGTCGTGCGAGACCACCGCGATCAGCTCCTTCTGGGCGCGGTCCAGCGCCTCGGCGCGCTCGCGGAGGCGGACCTCGCGCTGCCAGGCGGCGTGGCGGTCGCACGCGAGCGAGAGCTGATCGGCGGCGGCGCTCAGGAACGCGAGATCGGCCTCGACCAGCGGCCGCCCGCCGCGCACGTAGAGCACGCCCATCACGGCGCGCAGGTCCTGGAGCAGCGGAAGCGCGGCGAAGCTGCCGCGCGCGGGCGGCTTGCGCAGGCGCGGCGAGAGCGGCAGCGGCGCCGGATCGACGGTGACCAGCGCCGGCGCGGGCAGCGCGCCCGAGAGCCGCCGGACGCAGTCGCGCGCGTGCTCGATGGCGGCCGCCAGCTCCGGCCCGTCCACGGCCCCGGCATGCGCCGCGACCAGCCGTGGCGGGCTCACGCTGGCGTCCAGCACCAGCGCGAGGCGCAGCGGCACCGTGCGCGCCACCCGCTGCAGCAGCTCCGGCAGCGAGCCCGCGCCCTCGTAAGAGGTCAGCAGCTTGCCCAGCTCGTAGAGGCGGCGCAGGCGCGCGTAGCCGAGCTCGAGGTCGGGCTGCTCGCGCGCCGCGCGCGAGGACCGCGGAGACCGGGCCTGCCGGCTTCCGCTCGTGGAGGGCGGCTGGAGCTGGCGGCGCTTTCCGCGGGACATCAGCCTTCGGATCTCCCGACGCGCAGGAGCTCGGCCTGGAGCGCGGGCGCGAGGATGTCGCCGGTGGCGGACTCGACCGCGAGGAGAAACTCGACCAGCAGGCCGCTCAGGCCTTTGCGCAGCTCGTCCGGCGAAGCCTGCGCGACGCCCGCCAGCGAGAAGCCGGCGGGCCCGACCACCACGTCCGAGAGCAGCGGAAGCTCGCGCGCCGCCGCGTCGCGGGCCGCGCAGCCCAGCGCCTGCAGCGAGAGCGCGGCGAGGCCGCGGCGCGAGCGCGACCACACCGCGGAGAGGGCTTCCTCGGCGAGACCGCGCACGTCGGCGCCCCGCGCGCGGCGCAGCAGCCAGCTCTCGACGAAGGCGCGGTGCGCGGTCCGCATCGCAAAACAGTCGGCGCGAACGCGGACCGGCTCAAGGCGTACACCGGCGGAGACGTCGGCTTCAGGACTTCCCGTCGGGCTTGGTTTTGGGCCCCTTCGGCCCCGCCGGAGCCTTGGCGCCTTTGGGCACCACGAGTCCCCGCGACAGCCGCCGCAGCACCTTGCGCAGCTGCCGCTTCTTGTACCGCGCGTGCGCGTTCTCGCCGCGCTCGTTGGCGAGGCTGGTCTCCTGATCGACCAGCTGCAGCTCGACCATGCAGAAGGCGATGCGCCCGTCGCCCGCGTCCACCGCGCGCTCCGGCAGCCGCACCGGCAGGTCCACCACGAAGTTGAGCACGCGATAGCCGCCGCCCGAGAACTCGTTGAGCGGCCCGCTCTGCTGGCCCGCGGTCTGGTCGTCCTCCTCGAGGTGCAGGCCCACCTGCAGGTCCGGCGCCAGCGCCTTCAGCTCGGGCGTGGCGCGCACCAGGTCGCGGAAGGAGAAGAGCGTGTTCTGCGTCTGCCCGGGCACCACGAAGTTGAAGGGGATGAGCAGTTCGCAGAGCCGCACCAGCACCGGCAGGACGTGCGCGCGATCCGCCATGACCACGCGGTAGCGCACGCGATCGTAGACCTGCGCCGCGAGCGTCTCTTTCTTCGCCAGCAGCTTGGTGATGGTCGCGTGGCGCGTCTTGACGCTGCCCGAGGCCGAGAGGATGGGCAGCCCCTCGGCGCGCAGGGCGGCGATGGCGCTGTCCACGCGCGCGGTGACGAGGACGTTCATCTCCTCCTCGGCCAGCCGCGCCCGGTGCAGCTGCGCGCGCGCCTCGACGTGGTGGACGACGTGCATGACCTTCAGGACCAGGCAGGCGATGCGGCGCAGCCTGGGGTCGCCCACTCCCGACGCGAGCAGGAAGAGGGTCTGGAAGTCGGCCGGGTGCGCGACCTGGTCGGCCACCGCGTAGCGGAAGGTGGTGCGCAGGTAGTCGACGGCCTCGTCGAGGATGCGCTGCAGGCGCGCGCGGTCGAACGGATCGTCGGGCTCGAAGAGGCAGAGCCGCAGATAGCCATTCACCTCGTCGCGGCTCTGGAAGTGAAGCCGGCGCCAGTCGATCACCGAGCCGCCGCGCAGGATGAGCCGCATGCGCTCGAGGTCGCCCAGCGACCAGAGGTCGGGCAGCGGGATGGGCGGCTGCCTCACGGAGCTCCTCCGGTGGCTTGGGGGTGCGCGGGAGCCGGCGCGCAGGCGCGGGCGGTGAAGAGCGCGGCGAGGGCGAGCACCGCGACCGCGAAGCCGTAGCGCAGCGCCGGGCGCGACGCGCTGTCGGAGGGCGCGCTGAACTGCGCGTCGGCGCGGCGGGTGCGGACGCGCGGCGAACGCGGAAGCGTGCTGGTGCCGGTGGGCTCCGCGGGCGCGGGCCGGACCGCGGCGGGATCGGTCGCCTCTCCGGCGGGGCCCGGAGCGTCCGCGCTCGCGGCGGGAGCCGATCCGTCTCCGACCTGCGCGGCGCCCGACGCCGGAGATTCGCGCGCCGGGCCTGCGTCGGCGGGAGTGGACGCACCTGGCCCCTCGGCGGCGGGAGTTGACGCAGTTGGTGTCGCGGCGGCGAGAGTGGACGCGGTCGGCGCCGCGGCAGCCTGCGCGAGCGCGAGCCCGGCCGGGTCGGTCACCTCCTCCACCAGCGCGGCGAACGGCAGCGACTCCTGCGCCGGAAGCGGCGGCGCGGCCAGCTCGCGCGGCAGCGGCACGGCCAGCTCCGGCGAGAGCCCCAGCAGCGGCCGCAGCTCGGGAACCGCCTCTGCCGCGGCCCACACCGGCCAGCCTTCGCGCCACACCAGGCTGGTGACGGCGAGCTGTCCGCGCGCCTTGAGCCCCTCGAGCCCCGCGCGCGTCAGCGGCCCGACCCGGCGGCCGGCGACGCCGACGAACCAGACCTGCCCGGGCTCGTGCGGTGTCTCGGACCTGGGCTCGGTCGCCTCGCGCTCCAGCGCCAGCCGCGCCTTCAGTTCCTGCAGGTCGTAGCGCCGCGTCGGGATGCGGTGCAGGTCCACGACATCGGCCTCGGGCTGCATGGGCGAGCCGCAGGCAGCGCAGGCGACCTGCACCGGCGCGCTGGTGGCGGGTGCGGTCTGGAAGCTTGCGTGGCAGGAGGGACAGGCGAAGCGCACTTGCGCCGGACCATACGCCACAGCCCCCGAAGCGCGCGAGATCGGCGACGCTGCTGCAGGCTAGAGAGCGCAGCGCAGCGTGGGCAGCAGCGCGAACCCGAAGGCAGAGCGGGCGCCGACCGCATCGGCCTCGACCCCCAGCGCGAACCGCCGGATGAGCGGCTGGAAGACGAAGGCCGCGCCGCCGAAGCCGGTGGGGCCCGAGAGGCCGTTCCCCGCCGCCGCGGCCAGGTACCCGGCTCCGCCGTGCGCCCAGAGCGCGAACCGCCCCTCGGCGTCGAACTGGTGGAGCAGGAACCGCGCCGCCAGCCCACCGCCCACCAGCGCCTGATCTCCCGGGCGGCCCAGCGGCGCGCTCTCGAGAGAGCCTGCCGCCCACAGCTCCCCGGCGAGCCGCTCGGTGAGCGGGAGCGCCACCTGCATCCGGAGCAGGGGCCCGCTGTCGAGCCCGCCGTTGCGGTGCAGCACCATCGGTCCGGCGGAGATCTCGAGCCAGGGCTGCGACTGCGCTGCGGCAAGCGGCGCGGCAGCCATCAGGGCGAGAGCGAGGAGCATCGGCTTACCCTCCCGGAGTGAAGATGAACGGATAGGTGACGAAGACTTCGCCGCCGCCCTTGGGAATCGGGAACCGCCAGGTCTTGATCTTCGAGGCCACGCAGCCTTCGACGGTGTGGTCGTGCAACGTGGACTCGGCGGTGTGCGCCTCGGTGACGGCGCCGCTCTGGTCGATGGTCCAGGCGCTGACGAGCTTGCCGGCGAGGTCCGGCTTCGTGCTCAGCTGCGTCTCGTAGCAGGTGCGGATCTGGGCGCGGTGGTCGTGGACCACCTTGCGGATGAGCTCGGGGTCGATGTGGCCGACCACCTGCGGCTGGCCCGGCCCGAGGCCGATCTCGCCGTTCTCCTTGCCGCGCAGTCCGCCCTTGCCGTTGCCGTAGTTGGCGAGGCCGCCGCCGATGCCGTTGGTGCCGACGCGCGCGAGGCCCAGGCCCGAGCCGTCGCCGCCGCCGCCGCGGCCGCCCAGCGACCTGAGGCCCATGCCGCCGTCGCCGCGCGCGTCGCCGACCTTCGGTCCGGTGAGGTGGCCCATGGCGTCCTGCGTGCCCTTGTCGAGCGCGACGCCGAAGACATTGTTCGCGCCCTTGCCGCCGCCCAGCGCCTTGAGCAGCCCGGCGTTGGCGACCAGCGCCTTGTCATCGGCGGACTTGCGCTCGGCGCGGGCGTCGCGGCGAGGCGCGTCCTTGCGGCCGGCCTGGCCTTCGTCGCCCTTGTGTCGCGCCACCGCGAGGCCCGGGTCCATGCGGCCCTCGTTCTTCTGCGTCGACTTCTCCTTCACCGCGATCGGGTCGGGCTTGACCACGCTGCGCACCACCAGGGGCCGCGGGCGGATCAGCTCGGCGTCGCCGGTGTTCTTCGGCGCCGGCGCGTTCTTGCTCCAGACTTTCATCCCGACCATCATCAGCACCGCCGCGATCGAGGCGATCAGCACGCCCTTCCAGTCGGTCGGCTCGGCGCCCGCCTGGAACGCCGTCGGGACGCGGCGCACGCGCAGCGACATCAGGCCGCTCTGGAGGACCGCGACGGAGCGGGCGCTGAGCGGCGCCAGCAGGCCTTGCGCATCGGCCTGGCTGCGGCCGCGCACCAGCAGCTCGGGGCCGGCCTGGACCTTGCCGTTCTCCTCGAGCGACAGCGAGAGCGGCCGCGGCGCGGCGATGGTCCAGCCGTTCACGTCGCTGCGCAGGATCTGCGCGCGCTCGATGCCGGGCAGGAGCGCCATGCAGCCCGGCGCGCTGCCGGCGACGAACTGCTCGCCGGGCGAGAGCTGCCAGACGCTGATGCGGGTGTCGCCCCAGAAGAGCTCGACCTCGGCGCAGTCGCCGCCCTGCAGCGCGGCCTGCGAGAGCGGCGGCAGCCGGTGCTTGCGGGCGGGCTGCGCCGCCGGCGGGGCCGCATGCGCGAGCTCGACTTCCATGGCCACCGCCGTGCCGGCGGACTGCGCGGGCGCGGCGACCGGAGCGATGGTGACCGGCGCCAGCGCCTTGTGGACGCCGTGGAGCTCGGGAGCCGGATGGGCGTCGCGCACCACCGAAAGCGGGGGCAGGTGCGCGCCCGGCTCGTGGCTCTCGTCGCCCTGGATGAGGTGGAGCCGCGGGCGCGGAACCGGCGGCGCCGCGGGAGCGACCGCGAGCGGCGCGGCGGACCGCAGCTCCACCATGATGCGCAGGTCGCCGATGGAGATGAGGTCTCCGTGGCGCAGCGGCGCGGCGATGATGGGCTGGCCGTTGAGGTGGACCTGCCCGGCGCCGAGCGCGCGCAGCACGACGCCATGGACGCCCGTCTCGATCACGGCGTGGCTGGCGTCGATGTTGGCCGAGTCCAGCACCAGGTCGGCCGCGCTGCTGCCGAGCCGGATGCTGTCCGACTCGAAGACGCGCGACGTGGTGAGCCTGCCGCCGTCGTAAACCTTGAGGGTGATCGGATTCATGGTCGTTGGGAGTCCGAGGTTGGGAAAAGGTGGTTACTGGCCGCGAGCAACGGAAGCGAGCGCACGGTCGACGAAGCTTCTACGAATGCGAAGGAGGCTGGACTCGCTCACCCGCCGAGGCGCCTGCACCAGCTCGCCGTCCGGCCGGGTGATGTCGCCCCGGATGTCGTCCTCACCAAAGTGCAGCACGGTCCGCGGAGACTTCGCGGAGCCCGCCGGACGCTGCACGGCGGCGCCGGATGCCGGAGCCGAACCGTCCTCCGGAGCGCCCGCCCTCGCCCTGCTCGTCCCGAGCAGCGCGCCGATCAAGATTGCCTGCCAGAGCTGCTTCTTCCCGCCCATGTCCCGCCCCCCCACCTTGCAAAGCCCGCCCCGGTCAGACGCCCTCGCACCCGCGAAGGCTCATGCCTGCTTAATGCACGACCGATGCCTGAGTCTTCTGCTTCAGCGCCTCCTCGCACCGCTGCACCAGTGCATGAACGGGATGGCTGGGAGGAGGCGTCACCTTGGACAGACGTAGGAAAAGTTTTGCCTCGATGAGCGCGCCCTGGGCATCGCCGTCGCCATCCAGCTTGACGCGGGCGATCTCGAAGTGGGGCGCGGCGGCCAGGGGCGCGATCTTCGCGGCCGCCTGGAGCGACTCGATGGCCTCGCCGTTCTGTCCGGCGGAAGCGAGCGCCGTCCCGAGCGCCAGGCGAGCGCCGTAGGAGCCGGGGTTCAGCTCGGCGGCGCGGGTCAATTCGTCGACGGCTTCGCCGTTCTGGCCGTGCTCATAGAGGAGGCGGCCGAGCGCAAGCGCGGCCCGCGGCGAGTCGGGGTCGGCGGCGGCGGCGGCGCGCACCGCCGAGAGCTCTTCGGCCGGGCTTCCCTGCAGCCGCGCGATCTCGGCCTGCACCAGCAGCGGCTCGGCGTCGTGCGCGTCGGCCTGCGCGGCGCGGGCCGCCAGGATCTTCGCGGTGCCGGCGGCGCCCTGGGCAAGCTGGGCGCGGGCCAGCGCGCAGAGCGCGCCGATGTCCGAGGGCGCGCGGGAGAGCGCGACGCGCGCGGCCGCCTGCGCCGCCGCGGGATCGCCCAGCAGCAGCTCGACCTTGGCGCGCAGCACCACCGGCTGCACGTCGCCGGGCAGCGCGGCGTCGGCCAGCGCCAGCGCCGAGCGCGCGGCGGCGGCGTCGCCGCGATCGAGGTCCATCGACGAGGCGCGCGCCGCGGCGGCAAACGCCAGCTCATCCTTGCCGGCGGCCACCGCGCGATAGGCCTGCTCGGCCTCGACCGGCTTGCCGGCGCGGTCGAGCGCCACGGCGTAGTCGAACCGCGCGGGGCCCGGCGCGCTCTCGGCCTCGGCGGCGAGGCGGAAGCGCTCCACCAGCTGATCGGCGGTGACCTTGTCGCCGCTCTTCTGCGCGAGCAGAGCGTCGTCCATCAGGCGGCGCGACTTCTCGCTCGCTGCCGCGGGAATTTCCATCGGCGCAGCGGCGCCCGGCTTCGCCCCGCCGACGGGCGTCGCGTCGGTCCGCGGCGCGCTCGCAGGGGCAGCGTCAGCCGCGGGCCGCGCGGCGGAAGGCTTCGGCGCGCCGTGGGCGCAGGCCACCGCGCAGAGAGAGACGATCCAGGCTCGCGGGCTCATGGCGCGGACTCCTCGCTGGCGATCTCGACGCCGTCGGCGTCGACGTACTCAGGCACCGGCGCGAGCTCGGGCGTGCCCAGCTCCAGCTCGGGACGCGCCGCCACCTTCTCGCCCAGCTTGTCCAGCAGCGCCGCCGTCTTCACCGTGCACGGCCCCATCACCCCGAGCTCATGCGCCCGGGAGTCGGCGCTGGCAAGCGTCTCTTTCGCGTCGGCGAAGATGGGCTGCGCCTTCTCGTTGATGGCGTCGCGATAGAGCTTGCGCTGCTCGGCCGTCCGCAGCCCGGGCGGGAACGGGCTGGTCGCGAGCGCCTGCCCGAGCAGCAGCTGCGCCTCGCCCAGCTCGACCAGCGCGCACACCGCGGGCTCGGCCTGCCGCATGGCGACCGTCTCCTCGGCGCGCTTCTTCACGCGCTGGAGCAGCGCGATCTTTCGATTGAGCGTGGCCATCAGCGGCGCCCGGATCTGCTGCTGCTTGAAGTCGTCGAACTCCTTGCCGCCCAGTGCCAGGTGCGCCTCGGCTGCCGCCGCCGTCGCCTCGGTCGAGAGCGCCGCGCGGGCCTTGGGCCCCAGCGCCTTGAAGCCGCGCTCCAGCTCGGCCCACGCCCACTTCGCGTGGTCGGTCTCGCGGAGGCGCTGGAACAGCCGCGCCGACTCGCGCCACGCCGTCAGCCGCAGCGACGGCTTGTCGCGCGCCTGCCGCGCGATCTCGGCCAGGTCGCGCGCCGCCTGCGAGCGGGCCCCGAGCTTCGCCCGCAGCATGGCCTGCGCGAAGAGCGCGTCGTCGCGGCCTTCGGGCTTCTTCCAGAGCGTGAGCGAGAGCGTGCGATCGGCCAGCGCCAGGGCCAGCTCGCCGCGCGCCTCGCGCAGCACCGCGGCGTCGTGCAGGCCGCTCTGGGCCTGCGCCTCCTCGTAGACCGGCCCCGGCGGCGGAGAGTTCGAGCCGGCCCGCGGCGGCCGCGGGTGGTCGCGGCGCCACTTCTTCGTCTCGTCCTGCTTCCTCCAGCCGGCCGCGTACTTCTCCAGCAGCGCCGCCGCCTCGCCGAAGTCGCCCAGCGCCGAGTGGTCCGCCGCCGAGGCGAGCAGCGCGCGCGGCACCAGCAAAGAGCCGCCCTGCTCCTTCCACAGCCGCGTCCGCGCCGCGAGCGCGTCGTCGATGCGGCCCGCGCGCGAGAGCGCCGCCGAGGCGCCGAAGATGGCCTTGTCGGTCAGCTCTCCGTGCGGATGCGCGTCCACGAACGCGAGCAGCGCCCGAGCCTTGGCGGGATCGGCCGCGGTCGCGTCGGCGATGGCGTAGGCGCTCTCCTCCTCGATGCGCTTGAGGTCCTGCGCGAGCGTGCCGTGGCGGGTGAGCTTGCCGTCGGCGAGGAACTTGAGCGCCCACGCGTGCATGCCCGGGTAGTCGTGGCGCAGGTTCGCGATGTCGAGCACCAGGTTGGCGGCGTACTCCGCCAGCTCGTTCTCGGGGTGCTGCGTGGCCACCCAGGCGAGGTGCTTCTGCGCCTCGTCCAGCTGCTGCGCGACGTACTCCAGCCGGCCCACCTTGAAGGCCACCTCGACCGCGTGCGGGCCCTCGGGCAGCGCCTCGAGATAGAGCAGGCACGACTTCGCCAGCAGCTGTTCGGGCGGCGTGAGCGCGCGCTGCGCCGACTTCGGCGCGGGCGCGGCGGCGGCCCTGGCTGCGGCGCCCTTTCCCTGCGGCTGCGGGTCGACGTCGCCCGCCGCCTCCGAGCGCGAGAGCACCGCGCTCCACGCCGCCTTCTGCAGCCACTTGCCAGGCTTGTCCTTCTTTTTGATCGCCGCGAGGTCCTGCCGGACCACCTCTTCGTAGAGCGCGGCGGCCGCCGGCTTCTCGCCCAGGCCGTAGAGGAGCTCGCCGTCGAAGAAGCGCAGATCGTACGCCTCGGGCGCGTCGGGGAAGAGCTGCAGGTAGTCGGCGTAGATCGCCTTGGCCGCGGCGAAGGTCTCGTCGAGCTCGGTCTTCTTCGCCTCGTTGTGGATCTGCACCGCGAGGTTGCGCAGCGTCTCCTCCGCCAGCCGCGAGGCCTCCTCGAACGACTCATTCGAGGCCGCGGCCGCCGAGCCGCCCGAGGCCGCCTGGACTTTCTTGACCCGCTCGAACGTGTCCACCAGCGCCTTCGCCTCGCCCAGCAGGTCCTTCCGCTTGCCGCCGCGCGTGGCGAGCACCAGCAGCCGGGTCTGGTCCAGCGCCGCCGCCGGCTCGTCGCCGTGGAGGACGAGCAGCTGCCGCGCGATCAGCTGCGCCTCCGGATCGCGGCCCTCGTCGAACAGGAGCTTGCCGTACATCTCCAGCATCTTCTTGCCGTCGGCGCCGAACTTCTGCGCGAACTCGTCGCGCGCCTTCTCGGGCGCCCCGACGCGGCCATAGACCAGCACGTAATCGCGCCGCGCCTCCTTGGCGAGCTGCAGGTTGTTGCTCTTCGCTGTTCGCGCAGTGCCTTCGGCCGTCACATCCACCACTTGCTTCAAGAGCTTCATGGCGTCGGGGAAGGCGTTCTGGTTGAAGCGGCACCAGGCCATCTTGTAGAGCGCGTACGGATACACCTCGTCGGTGGTGACCTGCGCAGCGGCCTGGTACTCGGCCAGCGCCTCGGCAAGCTTCGCGGTCTCGAAGAGGTGCTCGCCGATGAAGACGTGCGAGGCCGGCGCCCACTGCGACTTCGGGAAGCGCTTGACCAGCTCGCGCGCGGCCTTGACCGCGTCGTCGTCCTTGCCCGAGTCCTGCAGCGTGTCGGCGAGGAAGAAGAGCGCCTCGTCCTGCTTCCCGCTGTTCGGATACTTCTTCAGCAGCTCGCGATAGCGCTGCACGGCCTCGGCGCGCGCCTCGCCGGCGGCCGCCTGGTCCTTGTCGGCCGCGGCCTGGTCGGTGTCGGCTTCGCCCTGCGCGCGGATGCCGAGCGCGAGGCCGCGCGCGCGCAGCGAGCCTGCCAGGCGCGCGGTGATCTCGGCCTGCTCCTCGGGCGCGCCGCCCAGGCTGAGCAAGTGCCGCAGCGCCTGCTCCTGCTCGCGCTCCTTTTCGGCCACCACCTCCTCGACGTGCTTGTGCAAGAGCGCCGGGTCGCGGCCCGGGGCCTTGGCGGCCATCGTCGATGCGGTTGCGGCGGCGAGCAGGACCAGCAGCATGATGACGAACCTCGTTGAATGAAAAGTTACGGAACCTGCGCGGCGGCTTTCGGCGCGGGCTGGGCCGCGGTCTGCACGGGCGTGACCTTCCTGCCGCCCTTGCAGCGCTGCCCGAGGTGGTAGCGATAGGTGCCCAGCTCGTCGCGCCAGTACTCGCCCTCGAAAGGCCAGAGCACCTCGTCCTCGTCGACGGTGGGACGCTCGCGCTGCGGCGGCGCCACCGCGGCGGGCTCATTGGACGTGGCCAGCTCCTTCTCGCGGCCCGAGATCTCGTACGAGAGCCGCAGCGACTGGCCCAGCAGCTCGCGCAGGTCGGAGCGCTCGCCCGACAGCCGCGTGACGAGCTTGCGGCCCGAGGTCTCGAGCAGCTCGATGCGCAGCTGCCGCGCCGGCGGGCCCAGGCGCTGCGCCAGCGGCTGGAAGCCCGGGCGATCGAGCGAGTCGATCTCCTGGCCCAGCTGCGCCGCCGCGGCCACCGTTGCCTGCAAGTCCGGCTCCTGCGTCAGCCGCGCCACCTCGTCGCGCGCGCCGGCCGCAACCATCTGGGTCAGCTCGGCCGGGCCGCCGGCGAGGAAGTCGTACGCGCCCTGCGCCGTCTGCAGCCGCGTCAACAGCTCCGCGAGGCCGTCGTGGAGCGGGCGATAGCGCTGCTCGAACTCGGCGAGCGCGGTCTTCGCGTCGCCGTAGCGGCAGTTCTCGTAGAGCACCAGCGCCTTGAGGATGAACGACTCGGGGAAGAAGCGGCCCTGGAAGAACGGCGCGTGCAGCGTCAGCAGGTTGCCCAGCGCGCGCTCGTCCTCGCCGCGGCGGAAGTGCGCCCAGCTGGCCTCGAAGAGCGCGTCGAGCCACTCGGGCGCGCCGCGCGAGACGCGGCCGTAGAGCTGGTCGGCGCGCTTGTCGTCGCCCGCTGCGTAGGCGATGCGCGCCAGCTGCAGCAGCGCGCGGTCGCGCCGGGCCTCGGCGGGCTGGTCCCCGCGGCGCAGCGGAATGCTTGCGATCGCAACGAATTCCTTCTGCGCGCCGTCGCTGTCGCCGGCGGCCAGCGCGGCGAGGCCGGCGACCTCGTGCGCGTCGGGCTCGAGGGGATCGCCCGCCGGCACCGAGCTGGCGAGGGCGCGGGCGCGATCGACCTGCTCGGCCGCCGCCTTCTCCGCATTCGGCGCCGGCGCCTTTGCCGGCCCTTCGCCCTCCCCTGCCGCCGCGACCGCCGCGGGCGGCTGCTGGATGCTCTGGAACGCGACGCCCTCCTCCAGCGGCGAGAGCTGCAGCGATCGCTCGAGGTGGCCGCGCGCCAGGCGCAGCGCCAGCGCGGCCGGCAGCTTCGGACCCTGCCCGTCCTGCTTCGCCAGCAGCGCCTGCGCCACGCCCGGATCCTGTGCGGCGCGCGCGATCAGCTCCTCGCCAGCGACCGCGCGGACGGCCTCGCCCTGGCGCTCGTCGGCAGCCAGCACCGACAGCGCGATGGCGGCGGTGCGCGAGAGGCCCGCCTCGGACAGCGCGGCGACCAGCACCGCCACGCGGGCGCGGGCTTCGGCCTCGGGCATCTTGACGCCGTCGAGCCTGCGGAACGCGGTGGCCGCCGGCGCCTCGGCGCGCGCCGCCGCTCCCGACAAGAGGACGACCAGCGCTGCTGCGACCTGCTTCATGGAGTGTCCCCTCTGCACGTCAGCGCCCCGTCCCGAAGAACCAGGCCACGCCGCCCTCGAAGGACAGCTTCCGCTCGATCTCGGTGCGGTCGCGGACCTTCGCGCCGTACACCAGCTCGCTCAGACCGGCGCGGATGACCAGCCGGTCGGTGAGGAAGATGCGCTCGCCGATCGACGCGCGGCCGCCCGCGTCCCAGCGGCCGACGGTGGGCGAGATGGCGTCCGGCGCGATGCGCTCGCGCAAGAGCTCCGGCCCCAGGCTGACGTAGGCGTCGAAGTGAATCGTCCGCTCGCCGATCAGCGAGAGCTTGCCGTAGACCGGGGTGTAGCTGACCTCGAAGCCGGTCATCAGCTGCAGCTGGCCCGGGGTGGAGCGGAGCTGGTCGCGCGCCGGAGAGGAGCACGGCGTGCCGCCGCACAGCTCGATGGGCGCGGCGATGGACGAGGCGCCGCCGAGCACGTGGACGCCGAGCGACCAGCGCTCGTCGAGGTGCTGCTCGCCGCGGACGCCGGCCGCATAGGTCCGGTAGAAGGGATCGCCCAGCGAGATGGAGAGGAGCGGCTCGATCTCCAGCTTGCCGCCGACGTGGAAGAGCTGCGCGGTCACCGGCGGCAGCGCGTTGGGCGCCGCGCGGATGGGCGCGAGCTGGCCGCCGATCTGGGGCAGCTCGGCGACCACCTTGGTGGCCTGCGGCTGCGGGGTCGACGGCGGCGGCGAAGCGTCTTCCGCGCGCGCGGCGAGCGCGGCGCCCAG
>FSWK01000534.1_pt1 | contig 13676 bp, 9 predicted proteins | sample 1637951 | NCBI WGS metagenome assembly FSWK01 (sample SAMEA3914789, study PRJEB12502) | metagenome | biome: forest; material: soil | place: Canada | collected 2011-07-03 | depth 0.3 m | reverse complement strand
GCTGCGGCGGCCTTGCGCGCGTCGGCGGGCTTCGTGTCCGGCATCGCGGCCGCAGAGGTCGAGGACGCCATCGTGGCCGGGGAGGTCGAAGGGGCTGGCAGTGGCGCGGAGGTCGAAGACGCCGGCGCGGCCGCGGCAGCGTCCGCCGGTGCGCTCGAGACTGGCTTTGCATCGGCGGCGCCGGCCTGCAGCGAAGCTGCCGCGGGCGCGTCCCTGCCGGCAGCGGGATCGGGCCGCTCGCCCTCCTTCGCCGAGGTGCACGCCAGAGCCACGCAGAGGAGCAGCAGGGAAGGGCGCATGGCGGCACCTTAGATCCGTCAGCCGCGCGGCGCGAGCGGCTTCGTCTCGTGGAACTTGGTGTAGTCCACTCCCTGCCGCCCGTCCGGCAGCGGGCCGATGATGTCGACGAACTGCGCGTTCCAGACCAGCTCGTCCGGCACCCAGGAGTGGCGCGCGTGGATGGTCTGGCCGAAGGTCGCGTCGAGCCCCATCAGCGAGGCGTAGATCTCGGTGCGCGTCGCTTTCAGGCTCTCGGTGGTGGCGCCGTAGAGCGGGCTGCCCGGCACGATCCGGTGGACCGCCAGCCAGCTGAGCACGAACACCGGCGAGTTCGAGCGCACCAGATCGAGGTCGATGATGCGCCGCAGTTGCTGGCCTTCGACGGTGGTCTCGTAGCGCAGCAGGCCCAGCCGGAGCGTGGCCTCGACCACCTGGTTGCCGCGCGCGTTGGCCGCGCGGAACATCAGCGCGGGCACGCCGTCCATGGTGCCGACCACGGCGACCTTGCTCCAGAGCACGCGCGCGGTGGGCCGCGCGAACTTCGCGAACATCAGGCCGGCCGCCATGGCGGCGCCGAGCAGGCCGCAGAGCGACTCGACCGTGACCAGCAGGTGCGCCGCCAGCGAGGCCGGCACCAGCTTGCCGTAGCCAATCGTCGCGAGCGTCTGCACGCTGAAGAAGAAGGCGTCGCTGAAGGAGCCGTCCGCGTTCTCGATGCCGCCGATGGCGAAGTAGCCGATGGCGAAGAGACCGTTCACCGCTGCGTAGAGGACGATCACGCCCAGCATCACCTGCCACCAGGGCGCGTTGAGCCACGAGTGATAGAGGTCGCTGAAGATGCCGCCGCGCTCGAGGCCGACGGAGACCAGCGTGCTGCGGCCGTCGGGAGACATCAAACGCTGCTGCGCAGTTTTCGCCATCGTGCCCGACGGATATCACTCAACCGGCGGACGCCGGAGGAGCGGCTCGCGCGCAGCCCGATGGCGGTGCGGCCCCGCCGACCGGATGCTACGCTGACGGCATGAACCCACTCGTGATCGCAGTGGTGGCCGCCGCGGCAATGCCGACGGCAGGCACCAAGGCGCCCGCATTCTCGCTCGAGTCGACCAGCGGCAAGAAGGTCGGCCTCGACGACTACAAGGGCAAGACGCTGGTCCTCGCCTTCTTCCCCAAGGCCTTCACCGGAGGTTGAACCAAGGAGCTGTCGGGGCTTCGCGACGCAGCGTCGCGCTTCACCGACAAGAACGCCCAGGTCCTGGGCGTCTCGAGAGACAACCTGGAAACGCAGAAGCGCTTTGCCGAGAGCCTGAAGCTGCCCTTCCCGCTGCTGGCCGATCCGACCGGCGAGGCCGCCAAGGCCTTCGGCGTCGACGCCGGCGATTACGCCAAGCGCGTCACCTTCGTCATCGAAGACGGCACGATCACGAAAGTCCTGGAAGGGAAGGACGCGATGGATCCGGCTGCGACGGCGGATGCGTGCCCGCTGCGCCATAAGAAGGCATAGGCGGGTCGACCACGCCGCGCTCGCGGCAGCAGAAGGAGGGGTGGGTCGCGTGCCACGCGCGGGCCCATCCTTCCTTGATCTCTTTCACCAGCAGCGCCACGGCGGTGGAGCCGGCGGGGTCGCGCCGCTCGAAGCGCACGCCGCACTCGTCGCCGTCGCACCAGGTGACGATGGCCATGCCCAGCGGCTCGACCTGGCCGCCCGGCGTCGGGATGCCCAGCCGCAGCAGCGCGCCGCGGGCCGCATGGACCACGCCGGTCAGGCGCGCGCCGCGCTGGCTCAGGTCCAGCATGCGCGACAGCGAAGGCTGGCCTTCGATCTCGATCTCGAGGTTGGTGGCCATCCGCCGCGAGCGGCGCGTATAGGGCGACGGCCCCAGGTCGCGCAGCGGCCGCGCGTCGAGCAGCTCGATCCAGACGCCGCAGTTCTCGACGAAGCCGGTCACCGTCCCCTGCAGCAACCGGGTGGCGTCGCCGGTGGCGAAGTTCCACTCGATGGTCACCGGCGTGCCGGCCGAGAGGCGCAGCAGCGGGTCGCGGTAGAAGAAGAAGCGCCGCTCGCCGGTCACGCGGACGTGCGCCTTCACCTGGTCGATGTTGTCGAACCGGTAGATCAGCGAGACATGGGCCCGCGAGTTCATTCGTGACTCCCGATGGAGGCCAACGCACGAGGGTCGCACGGGAAGTACCGGTGGAAGCTAGCACCGCACGTAGGGGTGGCCGGGTTAGGGTGCGCGGATGCGGGTGCTGGGCATCGGCGAATCGATGGATCTGGGGGCGCTCTACCTGCGGCTCGTGGAGGAGGGCCACGAGGTGCGCGCCTTCGCGGGCGACGCCGCGTGCCCGGTCCTCGAGGGACTGATCGAGCGCACGCCCGACTGGCGCCGCGAGCTGTCGTGGGTCGGCAAGGAGGGCCTGATCGTCTTCGAGCAGGCGACGCACGGCGCGCAGCAGGACGAGCTGCGGCGGCTCGGCCACCGCGTGATCGGCGGCGGCGCGTACGGAGACCGGCTGGAGAACGATCGCGCTTTCGGGCAGGCGGCGCTGCGCGCGGCGGGCCTGCGCACCGCGGCCGTCCGCGAGTTCGACGACTTCGGCGCCGCCATCGACGCGCTCGCGCGCGAGCCGCGGCGCACGGTCTTCAAGCTCAACGGCGCCATCTATTCTTCGGCGCGCAACTACGTGGGCGAGCTCGACACGGCCGAGGACATGGCCGCGTTCCTGCGCCAGCAGCAGCGCAGCTGGACCTTCCCGGAGCGGCCGTCCTTCGTGCTGATGGATCACCTCACCGGCGTCGAGATGGGCATCGGCGCCTACTTCGACGGCGCGCGCTTCCTCTCGCCCTGCGTGCTGGACTGGGAGCACAAGCGCTTCTTTCCCGGCGACCTCGGCGAGCTCACCGGCGAGATGGGCACGCTGGTGACGTACCGGGGCCATGAGCGCTTCTTCGAGGCGACGCTGCGGCGCTTCGCGCCCGAGCTCGCGCGCAACGGCTACTGCGGCTACGTGAACCTCAACACCATCGTGAATGCCCAAGGGGTCTGGCCGCTCGAGTTCACCTGCCGCTTCGGATATCCGGGCTTCGCCATCTGCCAGGCGCTGCACGGCGCGGGCTGGGGCGAGATCCTCTCGCGGCTCGCCGACGGCGCGGGCCCGGCGCGCTTCGAGACGTCCGAGGGATTCGCGGTCGGCATCGTGCTGACGGTGCCGCCGTTTCCCTATGCGAAGGCGGCGGTCGAGCTGTCGCAGGGCGCGCCCATCGTCTTCCGCTCGCCGCTCTCGGCGCTCGACCGGCGCAACCTGCACTACGGCGAGGTGGCGCTGCGGGACGGCCAGCTGGTGACGGCGGGCGCGCTCGGCTACGTGATGGTGGCTACCGGGACCGGGCCCTCGGTGCCCGAGGCGCAAGCCGCGGCGCTCGCGCTGGCGCGCAAGGTGGTGGTGCCGTCGGTGCGGTATCGGCAGGACATCGGCGAGCGCTTCGTGCGCGGCGAGGGCGACCGCCTGCGCGCGCTGGGGTGGCTCTGAGCGAATACGCCGCTGCGCTCCGGGCTAGAGTCCGAACTGCGCGCGGTAGCGCTCGAAGCAGCGCGCGCCGGCCCGCAGCCGCAGCAGCGCGCCCTCGGCGATGGCGCGCGCGGCGGCCGGATCGGCTTCGACCAGCGGCGCGATCACCTCGCGGTTCCATGCCTCGCTGTGCTGGAGATCGATGGTGGCGTGCAGCGCAAAGTACACGCGCGCCTCCTTGGCGACGCCCAGCCGCTCGAGCCCGCGGTCCACCAGGCCGACACGCCCGGGCGCCGTCAGCTCGATGGCGCCCAGCGCGCCGACGGAGTGGAACGCGTAGCGCCGGTTCATCGCCAGCGCGACCAGCAGATTGCCCAGCGCGAGCGCCTCCCAGACGGTGCTCTCGACGGGCGCCGCGACCTCGAGCGCCTGCGCCAGCCGGACGAGCATCGGCCCGTGCATCGCGTGCTCGTGGCCGCGCCCCATCTCATCCCAGTAGTTGCGCGCCAGCTCCAGCTTGGGTCCGACCGGGAGCTTCACCTGCGTCAGCGCGACCAGGTCGTCGAAGCCGGCCTCGCCGGCGATCTCCTGCGCGAGGAACCAGCGCATCTCCTGCAGGGTGGCGGTCCCGGCGAGCCAGGGAAAGAGCGGGTCGCCCTGGCCCGGGCCGGTGCGCCGCAGGTCTTCGAACCAGCCCAAGAACGCCGCCGGCTCCGCGGGCGCGGCCGCGGCCTCGGACGCCACCGCCGCGAGCTCCTTCTCGACGAAGTCGCCCTCCAGCAGGCGCAGCTCCAGCTCGGCCGCGATCTCTTCGCGCCAGCGCGGGTGCGGCACGGACGGGCGGAGGCGCTGCTGGTGGAAGAGGGCGAGCTTGCGGTGCAGCTGATCGGGTGTCGGCATGCAGCCCCAAAGGATGCGCACGGAGCGGGCGGCCACCATACCGCGCTTGCCGTACGTGTTCACCGAGCGACGGCGTCCAGGGCCACCACGGCGATGCGGTCGGCGGCCGAGTAGGCGCTCCGCTCCAGCTCCTCGCCGAAGACGTCGGGGTCCAGCTCGACATACGAGAAGGCGCTGCCGGCGAGCAGCGGCTTCAGCGCAGCGAGCAGCGGGTCGACGCCGTTTTCGATGGGCGAGGCGGTGTAGAGCAGCAGCCGGCCGCCGGGCGACAGCCGCGCCAGCGCCTCGCGCGCGAGGCGCACGGAGAGGTCGATGCCGCGCGGGCCGCCGCCGTCGCGGTAGACGCGGCCGCGGTCGTCGGCCAGGTAGGGCGGGTTCGAGACCACCAGATCGAGCGGGTCTTCGACCGCGCGGAGCACATCGCTCTCGACGATCTCGATGCGGTCCTCCACCTGCGCCAGCGCGGCGTTGACGCGGGCGTAACGGAGCGCGAGCGGGTTGACGTCCGAGAGGATGACCTTCTGCGCGCGCGGCGCCAGCAGGATGCCGCCCGCGCCGGAGCCGCAGCCCACGTCGGCGACGCGCCCCGCGCGCGTGACGCTGCGCAGGAGCAGCGCCGCATAGCGGACCGTGTCGGGCCCGAAGAACACGGCGTCCGCGGCGGTGGTCGGCCAGGCCGAGTGGACGAAGAGCTGTCCCTCGAGCGACGAGAAGCGGACCGCGCTGCGGAACCGCGCCGTCGCGCCGCCCGGCGCAGGACGAGTCGCAGCCTTCCTGCTGCCCTCCTCTGAAGCTGCCGTCCTGTGGTCCTCCTCCGAAGCTACCGTCCCGCTCCCCTCCTCTGAAGCTGCCGTCCCGCGGTCCTCCTCTGTGGCGGACATCCTGCTGGTGCCCTCTGCCGCAGCGTCGACCTGCTCGAGAGCGCCCGCTCTCTCGAGCAGCGCCAGCATCGCCGGAGGCAGCACGCCCTCGCCGAACGGGCGGCTCCAGCCGAAGACGCCGCGCAGGTCCCGCGCCACCGCGTTGCCGGGGCGCGCGTTCACGCGCCGGAGGGTCTCGGGGGTCGGGGTGACGAAGGAGTATCCGGCCTCGCGCAGCGCGCGGCCCAGCAGGAGGAGCGCCTGGTCCATGCGCGGGAAGCTACCGCTTCACACGGAGAGGATCACCCCCTGGGCCGCCTCGCCCGTCGCCGCCGTGACGGCCGCGCAGTAGAGCCGCAGCTGGGTCAGGTAGTGCGGATGGTCTTCCGCGCGCGCGTCGGTCTTGAAGTCCACCACCGTCCAGAACGGCGCCGCGCCCGGTGGATGCTCGCGGAAGGCGAGGTCGACCACGCCTTCGATCAGCGTCCCATCGGCGGCCCGCTGGAAGAGCGGCGTCTCGCGCCGGCAGTCCGCGCTGGCGGCGGCGCGGGCGAGCAGCGGATGCCGCAAGGCCACGTTCACCGCGCGCGCGGCAGCCTGCACCTCGGCGTCGCTCGCGTTCATCTGGCGCCCTTCGGCTGCGGCGGCGCGCCCCACGGCAGCGGCGTCGGCGCGGAGATCGATGGCCGCCAGCGTGGCGTGCACGAGCGTGCCGAAGCGCTTGCCGCCCGGGCGCGCGGCCTCGCGGTCGCCCACGCGCTGCCAGGTGACCTCGACGCCCTCGGCGGCCGGCAGCGCCCACGCCTCGGGGAGGCCGGCCGCGAGCGACCGTGCACCGGCGCCGGCCCGCGCGGTGGCGGCGCTCAACGGCGCGCCTGCAGGTGAGGATGGCGGGACCGGAGAAGTGGAGGGGGCGGTGGCTTCCGGGCGCGGAACGCCGGAACCTGACGTGGCGACCTCGGGACGGCGAACGTCGCCTTCCGCGGCTTCACCCACGACGGCGATGAGAGCTGAAGAGGGCTCGGCGGGAGCTGACGAGGACCCCGCCGCGCTGGGCGGCCAGGACGGAGTTGGCGAGGAGGGGCTGGAGCTGTCCAGCTGCGACGGCGTGGCGATTCGAAGCGACGGCCGCAGCCCTTGCGCCACCGCGGCCGCGCGCCGGGTCTTCCACTCGTCGTGCCCGCGCGAGGCGGCGGTGGCGGCCGGCCGCGAGACGTCGTCCTCGACCAGCAGCGCTTCGCCGCGGATGCCGCCCGCGGGCTCCTTGTCCAGCTCGAGCGACGCCGGGTCCCACCAGACCACCTCGTGCGCTCCGGCCTGCGGCGAGTGCAACCCGGGCGCGACCGAGAGCGCGGCGAAGACGCCCTCGGGCCGGTCGAGCACGGTCTCCTTGCCGAACGGCGGACACCCGGGCGCGTCGCGCGGGGAGCGCCGGTCGAGCGGCCGCGGCAGCAGCGCGGGATTGAGCACGTCGAGCCAGCCCTCGAGCTCGCCGTCGCCGGTCTGCGGCAGCACCAGCAGATCGCGCGCGCGCGTGGCGGCCACGTAGGCCACGCGGACCGCCTCGTCGCGGTCGCGCTGGAGCACGGCCTCGCGGTGCTCCAGCAGCTCGGCCGGGACGCAGCCCGCGAGCGGCATGGCCCACAGCTTCCGCGCGGGATCGACGTGGCGCGACGGGTTGCGGAACGACAGCGGCGCGGTCGGATCGCAGAGGATGACCACCGGGAACTCGAGCCCCTTGGCCTTGTGCACGCTCATGATGCGGACGCCTTCGGTGCCCTCTTCCACCACCGGCGCCTCGCCCGATTCGCCGCGGTCAGCGTCGGCCGCGAGGCGGTCGACGAAGCCGCGGAACGAGCTGGCGCCCGCGGCCTCGAAGCGGCGCGCCAGCTCCAGCACCTGGAGGACGTTGGCCAGCGCCTGCTCTCCGGTGGGCCAGATGGCGATGCCGGCGTGCGCGCGCGTCTGGTCGAGCAGCCGCGAGAGCGTGTCGGCGATGGGCCGCCGGTTGCGCCGCAGGTGCAGCTCGCGCAGCACCGCCAGCGCATCGGCCACTTCGCGCTCGGGAGGCGAGAGCGCGGCCAGCGCCACGGGCTCGAATCGGCGCAGCGGGGAGAGCTTCTTCTGGCGCTCGTGAAAGAGCAGCAGCGCGTCGTCGCCCAGCGCGAAGAACGGCCCGCGCAGCGTGGCGAAGACCGCCAGCTCGTCGCCGGGCCACTCGATGGCGGTGGCGGCGTTGCGCACGGCGAGGATCTCCTCGCGCTCATGGTACGAGCGCCCGCCCACCAGCACGTGCGCGATGCGCCGCGCCTCGAGCGCCCGGACGTACCCGCGCGTGAGGTCGTCGCCGAAGCTCTGCATGCGCTTGAACAGCAGGCAGATGTGGCGCGCCTCCAGCGGCACCGGCGCGTCGGGCTTGTCGCGCTCGGTGATCGTCCAGCCGCTCTTGCGCACGAGGAAGTCGACGAACGCGCCCACCGCGTCGGGATAGGACTTCTCGATGATCCACTTCGCGACGCCGCGGTCGCCGTAGATCTTCGGTGCCGGCAGCGCCACCACCGTGGGCCGGCCCGCGGGCTCGGGCCGCGCGGGGTCGAGCGCGACGTAGCTCGCCTGCGCGCCATCGCCGGCGGAGATCATCCGCGGCGCGAAGGCGGCGTTCACCGCCGTCTGGATCGAAGGGACGCTGCGGAAGCTGACCGTGAGGTGGATCAGCTCCGCGCCCCGCGAGAGCAGGCGCGCCTTGACGTCCTCGTAGAGCGCGATGTCGGCGCGGCGGAACCGGTAGATGGACTGCTTGGGATCGCCGACGACGAAGAGCTTGCCGGGCAGCGGGTGCGCGCGGGTCCAGTCGCGCTCGGCGGGGTCGTCGGCGGCGAGCAGCAGGAGGATCTCGGCCTGCAGCGGGTCGGTGTCCTGGAACTCGTCGACGAGCAGCCGGTTGAAGCGCGCCTGCAGCTCCTCGCGGACCTGCCGGTCGTCGCGGACCAGGTCGCGCGCGCGCAGCAGCAGGTCGAGAAAGTCGAGGCAGCCGGCGCGGGTCTTCAGCGCTTCGTAGGCGTCGATCAGCGGCCGCAGCTCGTCGTGCAGGCAGGCCGCGAGATCGGCCTCGGCGCGCTCGGTGAACTGCTCCAGCTCGACCTTCACGGCGTCGCGCAGCGCCACCACGCTCGCGCGCTCGAGCCCCGACGCGAAGAACTTGCCGCTGCCCTTCCAGGCCCAGAGCTTGTGCTTGCAGAGCGCCGACAGCTCGGCCTCGACGCCGTCGTCGTCGCGCCCGCGCAGCGCCTCGCGGCGGACCAGCTCGCCGTGCCACCGCGCGAGCTCGGCCAGGCTCTTCGCGCACCAGTCCTGCGGGCGCTGCGCCTTGGCCGAGATGGCGGCCAGCTCGCCGAGCTTCTCCACCAATCCCGCCACGGCCTGGGCGCGATTGAAGGGCTCGCGCCGCCACGGCGCGGCGAAGTCGCGGTGGTCGGCCAGGCTGCGCCCCGCCTCGCGCAGGACCTCGCGCTGCCCCGGTGCATCGCGGAAGCGCGACTTGCGCCGCAGCAGCCGGCGCACGCCCTCGGGCGGATCGGCGACGACCTGCTGGAACCAGCTGTCGAAGGCCTGGTCGAAGAGGCGGTCCGCCGTCTCGCCCGCGGCCACCTCGAAGAGCGGGTCGACCCGGGCCTCCACCGGCCGCTCGCGCAGCAGGTCGGCGCAGAGCGAATGGATGGTGCCGATCTGCGCGACCTCCAGCCGCGACAGCGCCAGCGTGAAGCGATCGTGCTCGATGGCGACCGCGCCCGCCCGTGCCTTCTCCAGCTCGGCGCGCAGCCGCAGCTTCATCTCGCCCGCCGCCTTGTCGGTGAACGTTACCGAGAGGATGCGGTCGAGCCCGACGCCGCTGCGCACCAGCGAGATGATGCGAGCGACAAGCTCGGTGGTCTTGCCGGTGCCGGCGGCCGCCTCGACGATCAAGGTGGTCTCGAGATCGGAGCGGATGCGCTCGCGCGCCGCGAGATCGTTCATGGCATCCCCCGCAGCTGGACCAGCGGCGCGAGCCGGTCCTTCGGCTTCAGGCGGACGCGGAACTCCTCGTCGCTGCCGCAGACCGCCTGGTAGTCGCACCACTCGCACTGGCGCTCGGCGGGCGCGGCCGGCAGGAAGCCGTGCGTGAGCGCGTCGCCGATGGTCTGCGCGACCGCGCGCACGCTGTCGCGCGTGACGGCGTCCAGCTGGACGTCCACGGTCTCGAAGCCGCCGGTGTACGTCGAGTAGTAGAGGCGCCCTCCGTCGACCTTCTCCCCGGGAAGGAGCTTCTCCAGCGCCAGCGCGTAGAGCGCGGGCTGCAGCGAGGTGCCGCCCTTGATCACGTCGCCCGTGGCCGCGCGCTGCTTGCCGGTCTTGTAGTCGGTGGCGCGGAGCGAGCCGGTGGCCGAGCGCTCGACGAGATCGATCGACCCGTGCAGCCGCAGCCCCTGCTCGAGCGCCACCGGCTCGTCGCTGCTGTGCGCGTCGCGGTGCTCGCGGTCCTTCCCCAGCCCGAACGAGAGCTCGAAGCGCAGCGGGGTCCAGGCGGCGTCTTCCGAAGTGCGCCGCAGCCACTCGCGCATGTCGTTCCGCACCGAGGCGATGCCGTCCTGCCAGACGCGCTCGATGGCCGGGTGCAGCTTCTCCTGGTAGTCGGCCGCGACGGCATTGAGCTTGTCGTCGAGCCGGGCGCGCGCGGCTGCAAGATTGTGGGGCCCGAGCGGCAGCAGGCCCGCTTCCTGGAGATCGCGCAGCAGCTTGAACTGCACCTCGTGGATGAGCAGGCCGCGCTCGAGCGGATCGATCTCGTCGATGGACTCCGGGTCCAGCCGCGGCCGGAAGCGATAGACGGTCTGCAGGAGGAAGCGATACGGGCAGGCCGCAAAGTTCTGCAGCGCGGTGGCCGAGAAGGGCCGCGCCGTCAGCGCGTGGGCCTGCAGCGCGGCCAGCGCCTCGGGCGCGGGATCGACCAGGCCGTCCGCCTGCGTCCAGCGCTTGCGCCAGCGGCGCGCCCGCGCCCGCAGCGCCCGCGCGAGGTGCGGGATGACCGACAGGAGATAGTGCGCGGTGCCGCGGCTCTCCTGGTCGGGCTTGCGGAACGCGCCCTCCAGCAGCGCGAGGTCGTGCTCGGCCTCGTCGATGGCGTCGGCCGGATCGCGCGGCGCCGGCCAGCCGATGCGCGCGCCGCCCGAGATCTCCGCCCGCCGCGCCAGCTCGGCGAAGCCCGGCAGCCGGCCTTCGGCGGCGCGCAGCACCTCGAGCCCATAGAACGACGGCACGCGCGGCCGCGCCTGCTGCAGGTCCAGCCGCGGATAGCTGAGCACCAGCTTGCGCGAGGCCGCGCCGGCGGCGAGCCGCAGCGCCAGCCGCTCGGCCGCGACGCGGTCCTCGCTGGTAGCGAGCCCCTCGAGGCCCAGCCGCTCGGCGTCGCGCAGCAGCGGATCCTGCAGGACCTTCTGCGGGAACATCTTCTCGGCGAGGCCCGGCACGAAGACCACGTCAAAAGACAGCCCGCGCACCGACTCGACCGGCGCCACGAAGACGCAGCCGTAGCGGCGGCCGGACGGCGGAATCGACAGCTCGGTGAGCCGCTGCGCGAGCACCAGCCGCACCTCATCGAGCCCGACCGGCCCCACCGGCGCCATGGGCGCGAGCTCCGCCAGCAGCGCCAGCACGCGCTGCGGGTCGCGCAGGGCGCGGGTGGCCAGCGCCGAGAGTTCCTCCTGCCACTCGCCCCAGCTGGCCGCGGCCGGCAGCTTCGCGAGCGTGTCGAGCAGCGGCAGCGCGAACGCGCGCAGCGCCGCCAGATCGTCGACGTCGCGCTGGCGCATCGCGCGGCTGGCCTCGTCGTCGGCGGCCTGCAGCTTCGAGAGCAGCCCGTGCGCAAGGCCCGCGAGCCGCCGCTCCCAGCGCTTGCGTCCGCCGATGACCGCGGCGTCGACCAGCAGCCGCTCCCAGCGCCACGGCGCGCGCAGCACGCCGGCGACCACCGGTGCGTCGAGGTCGGCGACCGGACCCAGCACGTCGTTTTCGGGCTCGGGCGGGACCAGCTCGGAGTCGGGCGGGACCCAGCGATCGCCCGAAGGCCGCGGCTCCGGCGGCGTGCCCGCGGGCGTCGCGTCGGGGACTTCTCCGAGGGAAAGATATTCGGCGAAGCGCCGCGCCGAGAGCCCGCTGGCAGCGCAGGCGAGCAGCGAGAGGAAGGCGCGGCCCGCGGGGTCGGGACGGACCGTGCCGCGCGCGAAGTACGCCGGCACCCCCGCGCGCCCGAGCGCCTCCTCCAGCAGCGCGCGATATTGCAGCGGCGAGCGCAGCAGGATGGCCATGCGATCGAACGGAACCCCGCGCCCAGCCTCGCGCAGCAGCAGCCGCGCGATCTCCACGCACTCGCGGCTCTCGCCCGGCGCCGAGAGCACCACCACGTCATCGCCGAGCGCCGCCTCCGCGGTCACGCTCTCGACAAAGAGGTTCTCCTGCACGCGGCCGAGCGAGCTGACCGGCCGCGCCGGCTCCTCGCGCGCGGCCACGCCCAGCGCGCGCGAGAGATGCCGCAGCGACAGGTCATCGCCCCGCGGCACCGTGGCGAGCAGCGTGCCGGCCAGCCGCGCCACCAGCGCGCGCTCCAGCGACGAGCCCACCGCGACATCGACCAGCAGCGTGGGCAGCCCGAGCAGCGGGTGCTGCCGGCGCTCGAGCGCGAGCCGGAACACCTCGGCGCGGTCGGCCAGCCGCAGCCGCGCGAGCTCTCCTTCATAAGCTTCCAGCAGCAACAGAAGCTCCGGCGAGGCGGGCCGCGCGCCCGAGAGCCGCAACTCTTGCAGCGTCCGCGCGAGCGCCCGCGCCAGCCCCGGCTGCCCCGCGATGGGCTCGAGCTTGCCCAGCGACCCGCGCCGCGCGTGGAGGAGCCGAGCGCAGACCGCCTCCACCCCGAGCCCGCCCACCGTTGCCAGCCCGCGGTTGCCCAGCTCTTCCGCGGCGAGCAGCGCCGCCAGCCGCCCCAGCGACAGCCGGTGCCACCCGAACGCCGCGGGCACCGGAGCGCCGCGCACCACCTCGGCCGCCGCGTCGGCCGTGGCGCCGAGCACCAGCACCTGCGCGCGCGGCGACTGCTGCGCAAGCCAGGCAGAGGCCCGCGCCAGGCGGCCCGCGGCAGAGGCAGAGGTGACCAGCTCGTTCATGGAAGGCACCCTACAACAGGGGTCTGACATCGCTCCGCGCCAGAGAGCAAAAGCGCGCTCAGCCGGGCTGCCGCTCGTCCGCCTGGTGCCGCTCCTCCTCCTCCATCACCAGCGCGGTCAGCTCGGCCTCGATCCGGTTGAACTCCGCCGACCCCGGATCGCGCGGCCGCGGCAGCGCAATCGGCACCACGCGCTTCACCGTCCCCGGCCGATAGGTCATCACCACCACCCGGTCCGCCAGCAGCACCGACTCCTCGATGCCGTGCGTGACGAAGACGATGGTCTTGCGCAGCTCCTGGAAGAGCCGCAGCAGCTCGGCCTGCAGCGAGCGCCGCGTCAGTGCGTCGAGCGCGCCGAAGGGCTCGTCCATCAGCAGCATGGGGGCGTCCAGGGCGAGGCAGCGGGCCAGCGCCACCCGCTGCCGCATCCCGCCCGAGAGGTCCTTGGGAAAGCGGTCGCGGAACTCGCGCAAGGACAGTTTTTCCAGCAGCGCCGAGACGGTCGCGTCAATTCCGCTCGCTCCTTTGATCTCCAGGCCGAAGGCGACGTTCTGCCCCACCGTCATCCAGGGAAAGAGCGCGTACTCCTGGAACACCATCGCGCGCTCCGGTCCCGGCGCCGTCACCGCGCGGCCGTCGCAGACCACGCTCCCCGCGCTCGGCGCGACGAATCCGGCGATGACATTCAAGAGCGTCGACTTTCCGCAGCCCGAAGGCCCCAGCAAACAGACGAACTCGCCGGATGAGATCTCGAGATCGATGCCCTTCAAGGCAACGAGTCCATCATAGTGCTTGTCGACCCCGCGAATCGAGATCACGCGAGTCCCTGGTGCCAGCGCAAGAGGTGCGCATTCAAGCGCGCCATCGCGGTATCGATCGCCAGTCCAATCAATCCAATCGTCACCATCCCGGCGATGATCTTGTCCGACCAGAAG
>FSWK01000627.1_pt1 | contig 13685 bp, 12 predicted proteins | sample 1637951 | NCBI WGS metagenome assembly FSWK01 (sample SAMEA3914789, study PRJEB12502) | metagenome | biome: forest; material: soil | place: Canada | collected 2011-07-03 | depth 0.3 m | reverse complement strand
AGGTGTGGCAGGATTCGCTTGAGGCACACCAGCTTCTCGAAGCCCGCCGCGCCCGCCTGTTTGGCCAGATACACCTCAGCCATGCCGCCTGCCGCAATGAGCTTCACGAGCTTGTACTTGCCGAGCGGAGTCGTCATCGGTGGGGGCTCTAAGCGAGGCGCGAACCGCGCCTCATCGCAGGAGAATTGCCGCGCCCGATGGTAGCGCAGACTTGCCTCTTCAACAAAGAACCATAGACCTGGAAGCACGGTGAGCAGGCAGGCTTTCGAGCCCGCGCCCGCGCCGCAGCTGTATCCCGCAGCTGTATCCCGCAACTGTGCAAAAGTGCGGCGCATGACCTTCGAGTCCGACAAGGAGTGGCGCGCCTGGGGCGAGAAAGATCCGCTCTGGTCCGTCGCCACCTGGAAAGGCAAGGAGGCGGGCGGCGCGGCGCCGTGGACCGACGAGGATTTCTATGCCGTCGGCCTCGCGGACTGGAACGCGCTGCTCCCGCGCTGGCAGCGGTACGGCGTGGTGCCCGAGTCCTGCGTCGAGATCGGCTGCGGCGCGGGCCGGCTGACGCGGCACCTGACGCGCGACTTCGAGCGCGTCGAAGCGCTCGACGTCTCGCCCGCGATGCTCGCCTACGCGCGCGAGCGCATCCACGACCCGGCCATCCGCTTCCACCTCACCAGCGGCGCCGCGCTGCCGCTGGCCGACGGCGCGGTCACCGCGGCGCTGTCCACCTTCGTCTTCCAGCACTTCGGGTCGCTCGAGGACGGGCGCGCGATGTTCGCGCAGGTCGCGCGGGTGCTCGCTCCCGGCGGCACGCTCTGCATCCAGCTGCCGGTGCACGCCTTTCCCTTCGAGCGGCCCGGCTTCGCGCTGTGGCACGGCCTGCAGGAGCGCGCCCAGCACCTGCACGCGGTGGTGCGCCGCCGCCTTCCGCTGCCGCCGGTGATGCGCGCCACCAGCTACCCGGCGAGCTGGCTCTTCGCGACGCTGCCGCGGTTCGGCCTCGAGGACATCGAAGTGTCGCTGCTGAACGCCGGCTCCGCGGAGCAGCCCTTCGTGATGGCGGTGGTGTTCGCGCGCAAGTCCGCGCCGCGCTGACGATGGTTCGCGCCAGCGCGGCAGAGGTGGCCGCCCCGGCTAGGCTGCGTGCGTGAGCACCGCGCGGTAGCGGACCTGGCCTTTGTCGAGGCGGTCGCGGACTTCGTTGACCTGCTCGAGCGGGTAGACCTCGAGCACCGGCTTCACCTTGCCGGCCGCGACCAGCTCCAGCGCTTCGATCAGGTCGGCGCGCTCGTCCTGGCTCGAGCCGCGCAGCTGCCGCTTGCCCATGATCAGCAGCATCGGGTCGAGCGAGACGGGGCCGTTGGCGACGCCCATGTTGATCAGCCTGCCGCCCGGCCGCAGCCCGGCGAACGCCGACCCGATCTGCTTGGGCGAGTTCGTGGTCGACAGGATGACGTCGAAGCCGCCGGCGTCGAGCAGGGCCTTGCCCGGCTCCTCGCCGCCCACGATCACCTCGTGCGCGCCCATCGCCTTCAGCTCGGCGGTCTTGCCGGCCTGGCCGGTGATGGCCCAGGTCTCGAGGCCGACCGCGTGCGAGAGCTGCAGCGCGAGGTGGCCCAGGCCGCCCAGCCCCAGGACGCCGACGCGCTCGCCGGGCTTCGGGTCGGCGTTGCGGAGGCCGCTCATGACCGTGTAGCCGGCGCAGAAGATCGGCGCGGCGGCTTCGTATGCGAGGCCTTCCGGCAGGAGCGCGCAGCCCGAGGCCCACGCCAGCATCAGCTCGGAGTTGCCGCCGCCCAGCTGCATCCACGACTGCGCGTCCGGGCACGCGTACTGGTTGCCGGACTGGCAGGTGCGGCAGCGGCCGCAGCCCTTCTGGTTCCAGTGCACGCCGACCCGGTCGCCGACTTTCAGGTCCGTCACGCCCGCGCCCAGCTCGACGATCTCGCCCACCGGCTCGTGGCCCGCGACGATGGGCGGCTTCATGCCGAGGTGGCCGTGGTGGACGTGGAGATCGGTGCCGCACATGCCGCTGGCGCGGATGCGGATGAGGACCTGTCCCGCCTGCGGCCGCGGGTCCGGCAGCGACTTCAGCTCCCACGGCTGGTTGAATCCGGTGATGACGGCAGCGCGCATCGATGGACCTCCTGAATCAGGAAGTCGTATGGATGCCACTTGAGCGGGCGCGCTTCGCGACCGCGCGGACTTTATTTTCGCGGCGGAGCCGGAGCGGGCTGCACAGCGGCGGGCGGTGCAGGCGCTGGCGGCTCCGGAGCGCGCGCAGGCGGCGGCGCGGCGGGAGTGACCCCCGCATCGGCCGGCGTGCCGGCCCCGGGTGCCGTGCCGGCGTCGGGGCCCGGCGCAGCGGGCGCGGGCAACGGCGAAGGAGCCGCGGCGCGCGTCGCACGGCCCTCGGCCGCGGCCGCCAGCTGATCGACCAGCGGTCCCAGCTCCGAAGCAAGCGGCGCCGCCTCGAGCGCGTGGTCGGCCGCCGCGTCGCGCACCAACTCGAGCTTGCGGCGCGCCGACAGCACCAGCCGCGCGGCCTGCGACAGCTCGTTGCGGGCCTGGCTGTACGCCAGCTCGCCGCGCAGCCCCGAGAGCTGCGCCTGCTGCTGGCCCGAGAGCCCCGTCAGCAGCGCCGCGCGGTCGGCCAGCGCCTGCGCCGCGGCGGCGTCATTCTTCTTCGCCGCGTCGCGCGCCCACGGCAGCAATTGCTCGAACAGCCCGCGGTCGAGCGCTGCCTGGTCGTCGTACTCGAACTCGGTGACCTTGGCGCCCGGCGGCAGCTGCAGCGGACCGTACGCCTTGCCGTACGTCGCGTCCTCGGCGGCGATGCGCGCGGTGCCGGTGGGAAAGAAGCGCCCGCGCTCCACCACCAGGTAGCCGCTGTCGGCGGCGAGCCGGAAGTGCCGCTCGTTGCGCTCGGAGGCCAGCCACCAGACGACCGCCAGCAGGCAGAGGATGAGCAGCCACAGCACCAGCCGCTGGAAGCCGCCGCCAGAGCGCGCGGGAGGTGCGGCAGCGTCAGCGGCCACGCATCACGCCGATGAACGGAACGTTGCGGTACCGCTCGGCCGCGTCGAGCCCGTAACCGACCACGAACTTGTCCTCGATGGTGAAGCCCAGGTAGTCGATGGAGATCTTCGTGCGCGCGCGCGCCGGCTTGTTGAGCATGCCGCAGATGCGGATCGACGCCGGGTGCCGCGTGGCCAGGTTGTCGAGCAGGTAGCGCATGGTCAGGCCCGTATCGATGATGTCCTCGACGATGACCACGTGCTTGCCCTCGATGGGCTTCGACAGGTCGCTGGTGATCTTGACCACGCCCGAGCTCTCGGTCGCCTCGCCGTAGCTCGACAGCGCCACGAAGTCGATGGTCAGCGGCAGGTCGATGGCCCGCGCCAGGTCGCTGACGAAGACGAACGCGCCCTTGAGCACGCCCACCAGCACCAGCTCCTTGCCGGCGTAGTCCTGCGCGATCTGCGCGCCCAGCGCGGCCACGCGCGCGGCGATCTGCTCCTGCGAGATGAGCACGTCCATGTCCTGCCCGAGCTTCACGGTCACCCTCCTCGACTACACATAGGCGTTGTTCATGATCTCGCCGAACCCGCCGCCGCCCGGCACGATGTACTGGCGATCGTCGAGCCCGCGCTCTCTATCCCAATGGGTGCCCGGCACGGTGTCGAAAACGTCGGCCGGCGACATCCCGCGGTCGAGCCGCAGCGCATAGATGATGGTGCCCGGGTGCGCCGTGGTCACCCGCTTGAGGTACTCGGGCGTCACGATCAGGTGCACGGCGATCACCTTGCGCGGCTTGCCGATGACGCCATTTTTGTAGGCATCGAGCGCGGTGACGATGCTGCCGCCGGTGGCGCCCATCGGGTCGGGGAAGATCAGCAGCGCGTCGTCGACGTCGCCGCCGATCTTGCTGCCGCTGATGGCCGAGCCGATGACCTTCTCGGCCGCGTCCAGCACGCGCGCCATCACGAAGTGGTCCTGCCGGACCAGCCGCGGATCCAGGATCGTGTTGAGGAAGTCGTAGGTGATCTGCGAGGGCAGCGTGCCGGCGCGCGCGATGTTGACGGTGACCGCGCGGACCTCCGGATCGATGGTCTCGCCGTGAAAGACCGCCTGCGGCGTCGAGTCGATCATCCGCGTCGGCGTGGCGGCGGCGCGGCGCGGGAACTCGGCGTTGACCACCGTGCGCAAGAGCTGCCAGTAGAGCGCAACCACCAGCTGGTTGATCTGCGGCTGGTAGGTGCCCTTGGCGCAGAGCCGCGCCAGCTGGGTGAGCGCCAGCGGCTCGGCGAGGATGTGGACGTTGGGCCCGTAGCGGTGGGGCAGCTCCGGAGTCCGGTAGTTCAGCTGGTCGTAAGCGTGGTCGCGCACGTTCTCTAGACTTTCACGAAGGGGAAGAGCTCTTGCTCGGGGGGCGTGGTCGGCTCGGTGGGCTCGGGGGAGAAGCACTTGCGGCAGCGCGGCTCGTACGAGTTGCCGGCGCCGACGAGCACGCGATCCTCGGCGGCGATGGTGCGCTGCGAGCGGCCCGCGGGCTGGCCGCAGACCACGCAGATGGCCAGCTCCTTCGTGATGTACTCGGCCTCGGCGAGCAGCGCGGGCATGGGGTCGAACGCCTCGCCGCGGTAGTCCTGATCGAGCCCGGCCACCACCACGCGCAAGCCGCGGTTGGCGAGGTCGCGGCACACCTGGACGGCGCTCGGCCCGAGGAACTGCACCTCGTCGATGCCGACCACCTCGACGTCCTGGAGCAGGCGCTGAGGGATCTCGGCGGCGCTGTCGATCACCGTCGAGTGCATCCGCTGCTGCGAGTGGCTGACCACCGCGTTGTCGTCGTAGCGCGTGTCGATGCGCGGCTTGAAGACCTGGACTTTCCGCTTGGCGATGACGGCGCGCTTGAGCCGGCGGATCAGCTCCTCGGTCTTGCCGGAGAACATGGGCCCGCAGATGACCTCGAGCGTTCCCATTATTTGAACCGCAGCCGCAGCTCGCCTTCGGCTCCCTCGTCGCCGGCGCGCAGCTCGAGCTGGGCGTCGCGCAGGCCCGCGGCGCGATCGGCCAGCAGCCGCGCGCCCACCGAGGCCATGCCGCCCTCCTTGTCGGCCGCGCTCTGCAGCGAGCGCACCAGGCCGGCGATGTCCACCCAGAGATCCTGCGCCGACGCCTTGTCGAAGCCGGGCGCCTCGGCCTTCTGCAGCGTCGCGCCCAGCGTGGCCGCGCCTTCGGAGGGGAGCAGCACCAGCCCCAGCGGGCCCAGCTGCGCGGGGTTCAGCGGCGCGGGCTTCTTCTTGCTCTTCTTCGCAGGCGCGGGAGCCGGGTCTTCCGAAGGCTGCGCGGCCGGGCCGCCGAACGAGAGGTAGAAGAAGCCGTCCTTGACCGCGGCCTGCGCGGCGTCGCCGAGGCGGTAGTAGACGCCGGAGGGCAGCGGCACCCGATCGCTGGCGGCGCGGGTGCGCGTGGCCCGATCGAGCGCGGCCTGCATCACCGCGGCCTTCCCCGCGTCGAGCTCGGCGACGACGAGGAAGTTGGAGCGGTCGAAGGTGCCGACCTGCTCGCCCATCACCGCCTCGATCAGCGAGCCCGCGTCGAGATAGACGCCGATGCCGACGTTGCCGGTGAAGGCGGGCAGCAGATCCTTCTCGACGTCGAGGCCCATCACCTCCTGCACGCGGTCGCGCAGGCGCGAGGCGTCGGCGCCGGAGGAGCGCACCATCTCGTGCCAGAGCGCGGAAGGAGAGGCGGAGAGCTTGAGATAGGCGGCGGCGCCCGCGGGCAGCCGCGCCGCGAGATCGGGCGGGGGCCGCGACGGCGCGAGATCCTTCGCCAGCTGCTGCGGGGTGACGTTCTTGAGCTGCCCGAAGTAGCGCAGGCGGAACTCGCCGTCGGTGTCGTTGACCGAGAACGCCGACGAGCCCAGCTCCTGCGAGAGCCGCGAGCCGCTCTCGGACAGGCCCGCGGGGGGCGAGCCGCGCGAGAAGAACGAGGCGTCGCCGCCGCCGACGTGCTTCATGGCCGCGAGCCAGGTGGGGTCCTGCGCGAGCCCCTGGTCGGGCGCGAGCGCGAGCGCGCTCTGGAGCGCGAGCGAGGGTTCGGTCAGCCCCGCGGTACGCACGTAGAGGTAGCCGTAGCGCTGCACCACCGCGACCTTCTCGCCCGAGGCGAGCTGGCCGGTGAGCGCGGGCGTGCCGTCGGCGAGCTTCGTCTCGGAGAGCGTCACCGCGCCGCCCGAGAAGCGGCCCGCCACCCGGTCGTGGCCGAGCATGCGCTTGACCGCCGCCAGCGCCTTCGCGTCGTCCGAGGTCCCGATGGTGATCACCAGCGCCTCCGGATCCTGCGGCACCGTGTAGAGGGCGAGGCCGTCGTCGGGGTCGAAGCCGTTGGCGTCGGCCTGCTTCGGGTCGAGCACGTCGAAGCCGAGGCCGTCGCTCAAGGTCCGGACCACCTCGTCGTAGAAGCCGCCCAGCGAGAGGCGCTCCGCGGTCCGGCGGTGCTGCTGCAGCCGCGCCCAGGGCCGCGGGACCACCAGCGCGCCGCGCGCGTCGGCGGGGATGGCCATGGCCACGGTGCGCGCCTTGACGGTGGCGTGCGCCGAGGAGGTCCGCTGCTGGCCGTCCTTGTCGCGGACGGTCTGGGTGATGGTGAAGGCGCCCGCGTGCGGGAAGGCGTGCTCGACCACGGGGCCGCTGGCCTGCGGGGTGCCGTCGCCGAAGTCCCAGAGGACCTGGGCGCCGTCGGGCAGCGCGCGCGGCTGCCCGAAGGTCAGCGGGACGCCGGAGGTGGTGACGCGATCCTCGAGGGCGCCCGGTGCGACGCGCTTGATGCAGGCGGAGACGAGGCAGAGAGCGGCGCAGAGCAGGAGGCGGCGCATGGGGAGCGTCGTTTACCACAGTTGAAATCAGGTGCGGGACACCGGGGGCCCGAGGCTGCGGCGGGGGGCCGCAGGCGATTGACAGGAGGGGCCGGCGCCGTTACTGCTTTCAAAGAATTCTGAAAGTTCAGAGGTGAGCCGTGGCCGCGCTGCACTCCGCAGGGTTGATCGAGCTGCTCGACGCCGCCGCCAGCCCGCTGGCGAGGCCGTCGGCGGCGCAGCTCCTGCCCGGCACCTCGGCGGCGGAGGGCATCCCCCGGCTGGAGCGGCTGCTGCTCGCGGCCGCGCTGCGGGCGCCGCGCGAGCTGGGCCCGGCCGCCGCGCAGCTGGTCCGCGCCGGCGGCAAGCGCGTGCGGCCGCTGCTCACCCTGCTCTCCGCGCGCGCCGCGGCTCCCGGGCGGCGCTCGCGCGGCCGCGTCGCGCTGGCGCTGGTGGCCGAGTTGGTCCACTCGGCCACGCTGCTCCACGACGACGTCATCGACGACGGCCTCACCCGCCGCGGCCTGCCCGCGCCGCGCGTCGCCTACGGCAACGGCGTCTCGGTGCTCGCGGGCGACTGGCTGCTGACGTCGTCGCTCGACCTGACGCTGCGCTCGCGCGTGCCGGGCGCGGTCGAGGCGCTGGTGCGCACGCTGCGCCGGCTGGTGGAGGGAGAGGCGCGGCAGCTCGCGCTGCGCGGCTCGGCGGACTTCGATGCCGAGGACGCGCTGCAGATCGCGGAGCTGAAGACCGGCTCGCTGTTCGCCTGGTGCGGCGAGGCCGGGGCGCTGGCGGCGCGCGCGCCCTCAGACGTCCGCGAGGCCCTGCGCGAGTTCGGGCTGCGCTGCGGAGTGGCCTTCCAGATCGCCGACGACCTGCTCGACTTCGAAGCCGACGCCGCCACGCTGGGCAAGGCGGTGCTGGCCGACGTGACCGAGGGAAAGCCGTCGCTGCCGCTGGCCATCGCGCTCAAGCGCCTGCCGCCGCTGCGCGCCGAGCTGGCGGCCCTGCTGGTGCTCGACCTGGAGACGCCGGAGCTGGAGGTCCGGTCGCGGACGCGGGCCTTCGCGGTCAAGCTGTCGCGCACGGGCGCGCTGGGCGCGGCGCGGCGGGTGGCCGAGAAGGAGCGCGAGGCCGCGCTGGAGGCGTTGCAGCGGGTTCCGGAGAGCCCCACGCGCGAGCTGCTGGAGCAGGTGGCGCAGTCGCTCTTGTCGCGCAGCCGCTGAGGGGCGGCTGGCAGATCTTCTAACCCAAGGGGTCCCTCGCCCCCTCCCTACTCGGGATTTTATCAGAGGGGTCTGACATCCGGAGGATGAACGCCGCACCCCGTTCCCGATAGAGAGGCCTTCGTGGCGACGCGCGCGCAAGAGCAGGAGCTGCTGCACGAGGTGGCCGAGGCCGTCGGCGCGCTGATGGAGTTCTGGGGCTTCAAGCGCGTGATGGGCCGGCTCTGGACGCTGCTCTACCTGCGCGACGAGCCGCTCACCGCCGCCGAGCTGTGCGAGGAGCTGGCCATCTCCACCGGCGCCGCCTCGATGACGCTCGCCGAGCTGGAGCACTGGGGCGTGGTGCGCCGCTCGCGCAGGGCCGGCGACCGGCGCGAATACTTCGAGGCCGAGACGGACATCTGGCGCATGGTCTCGCGCGTCCTGCGCGAGCGCGAGCTGGTGCAGGTGGAGCGCGCGCTGGAGGTCTTCGAGCGGGCGCGCACGCAGCTGTCGCAGAAGGTGCCGCCGGGCGAGCACGCGCGGGTCGAGATGGTCAACGAGCGCATCGGCCGGCTGGCCGATCTGGCGCGGCTGGGCCGCGGGCTGCTCACCGCCATCGTCAGCCAGGGCAAGGTGGATCTGGCGCCGCTGGTGCGCTTCGCCACCGCGCGGAAACGCTAGCCCGCCGCGCCGGCCGTCTCCGGGGCTCCCGCTCCCCGGGAGCGCGCTCGCCCTCAGAACTCGAGCGAGAGCCCGAAGCGCCAGCCCTTGTCGCTCAGGATGAGCGCACCGGACTTGTGGAAGTCGTCGAGCCGCGTCCAGCCGTACTCCGCGAACAGCGCGGTGCGCTGGATATACGTGTCCACGAAGGCCTCGCGCGCGACGTCCGGGTCGATGGCGTCGAGGTTCAGCGCCACGCCCACCGCGGTGGTGTAGCCCTTGGTCCAGCCCGACCCGCGCCGGCCGTCGGTGCGCGCGTGAGAGACATTGCCGGTGCCGGAGAACGAGGCCCAGAGCGCGTCCACCAGGCCCGCCTGCGCATAGGGGATGAAGGGAAACCAGCGGTAGCGATCGGCGAGCCAGTCGAAGCGGTACGTCGCCACCACGCCGAACGGGATGACGTCCAGCAACGCGGTGTCCTGCGACGGGTGCTGCGTGGCGAGCCCGTCATCGATGATGCCCTTGCCGATGTTCTGCCAGTACCCGATGGTGCCGCCGAGCATCAGCGTGCCGAACGGGTGCGCGATCTCCCAGTCCGCCTCCAGCTGATAGCGCAGGGGCCTGCGCGTGCCGAAGATGTCCGCGTACGGCGTCTTGCCGCCGAGGGCGGCCTCGGAGTCGACCTTGGGGTCGTAGCGGTCGATCTTGATCTCGACCAGCAGCCGCCGCGGGGGCCGATCGAACTGCGCGGCGTGCGCCGGGAACGCGAGCGCGAGGCCGAACACGACCAGCGACGCCGCTGCAGCGCGACGGCGCCGCGCCAGCAGGGCCACCACGAACGCCAGCGCGGCGATCCACGCGACTCCGCCGCTGGAGCTGCAGCCGCGGCCGCCCAGCGCGCCGCCGCCGTCGTTGCGGTAGTGGTCGTAGAAGTCCGCCACCGCCTGCGGGCTGCCCTGCGAGCGCGGCGAGAGACCCGAAGTGTTGCCGTAGGTGTCGGTAGCCAGCACCGCGACGTCGTAGCCGGCGTCGTTCTGCAGCAGCGTGCCGTCGTCGGTGGTGGAGACGTCGGCGTTGGTCTGCGCGGTGACGCGGGAGGCGTACTTGCCCAGGTTGATGTCGGCGCCGGTTGGCACCACGTGGACGTCGAAGGTCGCGATCTGATCGGCGGCGTTGCCCTGCGCCCAGCCGACGCGCAGGTGCGTGTCGCCCGACGTGACGTCGGGCGCGGTGGGCGCGCTCGGCGGGAGCGTGGCGAAGTTGATGGCGACCTCGGCGGAGGCGGTGGACGAGCCGGTCAGCGCGTTCTGCTTGTACTGGATGCAGAGATAGTAGGTGGCCGGCGACGCGGAGGTGTGGCCGATGCTGTTGCAGTCGAAGACTCCGCCGTCGGCCGTGTCGAGGAAGAGCTCGGAGGGCGGCAGGGACACCGTCGCCGTGTCGGCGATGAAGTTGACGTTTTCGGTCTTGTCGAGGTTTCCGCCCGAGCTGCAGTTGGAGTTGTCCGAGCTGCGGAGCACTCCCAGCGAGGTGGTGCCGACGGGCTGCGCGCCGCCGAGCCCCAGGCTGATGGCGAACGGGATCGACAGGTTCTGCTGGCACGCGGCCTGCCCGATCAGCACCGCCGGGGGGGTGCCGCTGCTCGACGTGCTGGTGATGGTGACCGTACCGGTCGCCTGCGCGAACCCGGCGGCGGGGAGGAGCCATACGGCGACGAGCGCGAGGCCGCGCGAGAGTGCGAGTCCGCGCGAGAGCGCGAGGATGGTGCGGGCAGACTTCATAGCGGCAAGCACGATAGCAAGACGCACGCCAGCGGGCCTGCCGCCGGGGAAGCGCCACACGAGGCGCGCGGGCCCCGCGGCAAGGACATTCTGTCACCGCCGCGGGTCATTCTGTCAGTGCATCCCGAGCGCCGAGGCATGGTTCTGCAGCAGCGCCTCGGCGATCTGCACCGCGTTGGTCGCCGCGCCCTTGCGCAGGTTGTCCGAGACGACGAAGAGCGCCAGGCTGTTGGGCTGCGAGATGTCGGCGCGGATGCGGCCCACGTGCGTGTCGTTGTCGCCGACCGCCAGCATGGGCATCGGGTAGATGTGCTGCGCGAGGTCGTCGACGACCTTCACGCCGGGCGCGGTCTTGAGCAGCTCGCGCGCGCGCTCCGGCGAGAGCGGGTTCTTGAAGGTCAGGTTCGCCGCCTCGGAGTGGCAATAGAAGATGGGCACGCGCACGCAGGTGGCCGCCACCGGCAGGTCCGGCACGCCGAGGATCTTGCGCGTCTCGTTGACCATCTTCATCTCTTCCTCGGTGTAGCCGTTGGCCATGGCCGGGCCGATCTCCGGGAGCAGGTTGAAGGCGATGCGGTGGGCGAACTTGCTGGGCGTGATCTCGCCCAGCGCGAAGAGCGCGCGCGACTGCGTCTCCAGCTCGTCGATGCCCTTTTGCCCCGCGCCCGAGACCGACTGGTAGGTCGAGACGATCACGCGCGTGAGCGTGGCGGCGTCGTGCAGCGGCTTCAAGACGACCACCAGCTGGATGGTCGAGCAGTTCGGGTTGGCGACGATGCGGCGGCCGCCCGGCTTCACCGCGAGCAGCAGGTCGGCCGCGTTCACCTCGGGGACCACCAGCGGGCAGTCGGCCTCCATGCGGAAGGCGCTGGAGTTGTCGATGACGACGGCGCCGGCGCGCGCGGCGTGCGGCGCGAACTCGCGCGAGACCGCGCCGCCCGGCGAGAAGAGCGCGATCTCGACGCCCGCGAACGACTCCGGCGTCAGGCGGCGGACGGTGATCTCCTCGCCGCGGAACTCGACCTTCTGGCCCTCGCTGCGCTCGGAGGCGAGCAGCACCAGCTCGCCGACGGGAAAGTCCCGCTCCTCGAGCACCTTGATCATCTCGCGTCCGACGGCGCCGGTCGCGCCGGCGATGGCTACCTTGAGCTTGCGCATGGCGCGGGACTCACCACGCCTGTCAGGCCCGCGTCAAGCCTGCCGTCAAGCCTCCCACGCGGCCTTCGGCGAGCGCGACCTCCGCCATGCTGGGCTGCAGGTAGTTCGGCGCCAGCGCGAAGAGCGCGTCCTGGTCGTAGCGCGCGCCGCGCAGCGCGGGCAGGCAGAGGCGCGCGATGGCGCTGGCGGGCGGCGCGCGCAGGGCGCCTGCGAGGGTCAACCCTTCGAGCGCCGCGCGGTTCGCCAGCGCGCCCGGCCCGACCAGCACCACGCCTTCGAGGCTGCGCAGCTTCGCCGCCAGGGCCTCGACCCGGTAGACCGCCTCGGGCCAGACGATTTCGGGCCCGCGGTGCAGCGACGCGTACACTTCGCCGCGCCGCGCCTCGAGCGTGGCGCAGATGAGCGGCGGCGACGCTCCGGCGAGACTGCGCGCGGCGCCCTCGGCGAGCGCCAGCAGCGACGACGCTCCCGCGATCGGCCAGCGCCGCGCGTACGCCAGCGCCTTGGCGGCAGCGAGCGCCACGCGCAGCCCGGTGAACGACCCGGGCCCCAGGCCCACCGCGATGCCTTCGACCCCGTCGAGCGGGCCCAGCACCGACGGCAGCAGGTCGCCCGCCTTGGCGTCGTGGGTGGATTCGGAGAGCACGCGCTCGCCGTCGACGAGCGCGACGCTCAGCACGGGGGACGAGGCGTCGAGAGCGAGCAGGCGCAATTATTCGAACGCCTTGCGGACGATGTCGTTCTTGAACGCGAAGAGCATCAGCGACAGCAGCAGCGCGATGCCGACCACGTTGGCCACCTCGCGGAACCGCATCGAGAGCGGCCTGCGCCGCACGGCCTCGATGGCCGCCGAGAGCACGTGGAAGCCGTCGAGCACCGGCAGCGGGATCAGGTTCATCACGCCCAGGATCACGCTCACCGCGCCCATCATGTAGATGAACGCGCGCCAGCCCTCGTCGGCGGCGCGGCGGGCGACGTCGGCGATCATGATCGGGCCGCCGATGGCCTCGCTGGAGATGTGGCCGGTGATGATGCGCGAGAGGCCCAGCGCCTGTCCGCGCACCGCGCCGGCCATGTCCACCACGCTGCGGCGCATGGCCTCGGGGACGCTCCAGCGCACCAGGACGCGCTCGGGCTCCACCGAGAAGACCGCGCTGTCGGGGGCGGCGCCGAGGTCGGGCGTGTCGACGCGGACGCCCGCTTCGTCGCGCACCTTCTTGAGGTGCTGCCGGACGGTGACCGCGACCTCCTTGCCGTCGCGGCGCACGGTGAACGCCAGCGGCTGCGCGAGCGCTTCGTGCCGGGCGGTGTCGACCTCGTCGTACCAGGCGAGCGCGGGCTTGCCGGCCACGCTGAGGATGCGATCGCCGCGCTGCAGGCCGGCCTCCGCCGCGGCCGAGCCCGGCTGCACCACGAAGAGCGTCAAGTCGCTGGGCTCGATGCCGTAGGCGCCGGCGGTCGCGGGAGCGGGAAGCGCCAGCGAGACCGGCCGCGCCGACCAGACCGTCGCGCCCGGCGCGTCGACCGCCTCGCGCCGCAGCACCTCCAGCTTGATCGGCGCGGTGGCGGCCGCGAGCTTCTTCGCCAGCACCTCGTAGTTGGCGACGGGCTGGTCATCGAGGCGGGTGACGAGGTCAAAGGTCCGCAGCCCGCCGAGTGCCGCGGGAGTGCCGGGGCCGGTGACCGTCACCTCGGCCGCGCGGGGCATCGCCGAGATGCCGATGCGTCCGTGCTTCACCGTCTCGAGCGGGTTGGTCTCCTCGTGGACGGATGGAGTGATGGTCACGTCCTGCTCGCGCCCGTCGCGCGAGACGCGCATCAGCAGCGCCTGTCCGGGCCGGTCCACCGAGGAGCGGATCTTCTCCTGCAGCGTGGTCCAGCCGGTGACCGGCTCGCCGTCGACCGCGAGCACCCGGTCGCCTGCCTGCAGGCCCGCGACCGCTGCCGGCGACTGCGGCTTGACGAAGCCCACCGTGGCCGCGAGGTCGTGGTGGGGCGCGACGTTGACGATGAAGT